>LNFM01000452.1_pt1 | contig 111646 bp, 98 predicted proteins | sample 596031 | NCBI WGS metagenome assembly LNFM01 (sample SAMN04254537, study PRJNA301005) | activated carbon metagenome | isolation source: dual media filters at the Ann Arbor, Michigan drinking water treatment plant | place: USA: Ann Arbor
GTGCATGCCTGGGCGCTTGTCCTGCAGGGATCCCCATCGCGCACCTCACGCGCGATACCGCGCTGCGGCTGGCGTGACGATGTTTGGCCGAGCCGTGCAGCGTGGCGCTGCTTCCCTCATCCCCATCCCTTCTCCCGGGGGGAGAAGGGGGCTTGCATCCCTCTCCCTCCGGGAGAGGGACAGAGGGTGAGGGAAGCAGTACCGACTCGGCCAAACATCGTCACGCCAGCCGCAGCGCGGTATCGCGCGTGAGGTGCGCGATGGGGATCCCTGCAGGACAAGCGCCCAGGCATGCACGGTGACTGCAGGTGATGCAGGCTGACGCGGCGCCGTCGAGCATGCCGTACTCGCTGCGCGCGAGCACCTCGTCGCGGTAGTCCACGGCGTACATGCGCGTGCGCAGCACTTCGGAGATCGCGACCTTCTCGGGGCAACTCTCCTGGCAGGCATTGCAGCCGGGCAGGCAGTAGTTGCCTGCCTGCAATTCGGCGTAGCGCTCCAGCAGTTCGAAGTCCGATCGACCCACCTTCGGGTTGCCCGAGGCGGCCACGTACTCATCGATCAGATCACGGCTGGTCATGGAGATGACCAGCGCGTCGGCGTTCGGATTGGACAACACCCAGCGGAACGCCGCCTGCGAGAATGTGCCGCCAGAGCGCTCGTAGGGCCGCATGTCGTTCAGCTTGCCGCCCATCAGCGTCTTCATCGCGACCACACCGACGTCCTTCTGCTTGGCCTTCGCCAGGACGCGGGGGAGCTCGGGCTGGATCGCGGCCCAGTGGAAGGTGTGCCGCAGCTTGTCCACGAACTTCGGGTCGTGCCCGAAGCTGAAGGCGACCAGGATCACGTCCACCAGGTTCTGGTCGATGGCGTAGTCGAGGCACTGCACGAGTTCGCCGCCATGGCCGGAGATACCGCGAAAGCGGATCTTGCCCTGCTTCTTCGCCGCCTCGGTGAACTCGAGCCACTCCGGGTTCTTCAGCCGATCGACGTCGTTGACCGCATGATTGAAGTAGATGTCGACGTGGTCGGTCTGCAGACGCTTCAGGCTGTTGTCCAGTGCCTTCATCATGTCGGCACGTGTGTCCGAGGCGCCGGCCTTGCTCTTGGTGGACAGCACGACCTTGTCGCGCTTGCCCTTCAACGCCTCGCCGATCGCCTCCTCCGCGTTGCCCCAGCGGTAGCTCTCGGCGGTGTCGAAGTAGTTCACGCCGCGATCGAGCGCGTAGCGGACGAGATCCGCCTCCGAAGTGCTCGCCGACCCGAACGAGATGTCGGAAACCTTCAACTCGGTCCGGCCGAGGCGAACGTAGCGCTGGATCGAAGGCGTCCGTGCCTTCGACTGGGCCAGGGCATCGGCGGCTGCCAGGCCCACCGCGGCGCCGGCGGCTTGCTGCAAGAATCGTCGTCGGTCGTTCATGGTCGCTACTCCCTGATCGGTGGGCACAGGCGCTGGGACGATGTTCGCACGGGAAGCGTTCCCCGGATATCGCGAACTTTCGTGGGGGTGACCGGCTTATCGTCCTGAATCAAGGACCTTCGCGCACAAATGGGACGGCGCGTGCCCCTGCCGGGCGCATCCGACCGGACTTGCACCCCCGCCCAGGAAGCCGGACCATTGCACTCCTGCCCGACTCACCTGTTTCCCAGAGATCCGCCATGCAACCAGCCAGCGTCACCCCGATCAGCCAGACCGCCGTCCAGACCGCCATCGACGAACTCACGGCGTTGCTGGGCGATCGGCTCTCCACCAGCACCGGCGTGCGCGACCACCACAGCAAGGACGAGTCGTGGCACATCCCGCATCGTCCGGACGCGGTCGCCTTCCCCAAGACCACCGAAGAAGTCTCCGCCATCGTGCAGGTCTGCGCCCGACATCGGATTCCGGTCGTGGCCTACGGCACCGGCACCTCGCTCGAAGGCGCGGTGATCCCCGAGTTCGGGGGCGTCGTGATCGACCTCCTCAATTTCGACCAGGTGCTCAAGGTCAACGCCGAAGACCTCGACGTGACCGTGCAGGCGCGCGTCACGCGCAAGCAGCTGAACGACTACATCCGCGATCAGGGCCTGTTCTTCCCGATCGACCCGGGTGCCGATGCTTCGCTGGGCGGCATGGCCGCGACCCGGGCGTCGGGTACCAACGCCGTGCGCTACGGAACGATGCGCGAGAACGTGCTGGGGCTGACGGTCGTCATGGCCGACGGCCGCATCATCCGCACGTCGCGCCGCTCTCGGAAATCCGCCGCAGGCTATGACCTCACCCGTTTGTTCGTCGGCAGCGAGGGCACGCTCGGCATCATCACCGAAGTCACGCTGCGCCTCTATGGCATTCCGGAAGCGATGGCGGCGGCGGTGTGCTCCTTCGATTCGCTCGAAGGCGCCATCAACACCGTCATCCAGACCATCCAGCTCGGCGTGCCCATCGCCCGCATCGAACTGCTCGACGACGTGCAGATGGATGCCGTCAACAAGTTCTCGAATCTCTCCTATGCGGTGAAGGACACGCTGTTCGTCGAGTTCCACGGCACCGAGGCCGGCGTGAAAGAACAGGCCGAGATCGTCCAATCCATCGCGGCGGACTTCGGTGGCGGCGAGTTCAAGTGGGCCACGAAGCCCGAAGAACGCAGCCATCTGTGGACTGCGCGCCACGACGTCACCTACGCCAACAAGGCACTGCGCCCCGGTTGCGAGATCTGGGCGACCGACGTGTGCGTGCCGATCTCGCGCCTGGCGGAGTGCATCCTCGAGACCAAGAAGGATCTGAAGGAGAGCTTCCTGATCGCGCCGCTCGTGGGCCACGTCGGCGATGGCAATTTCCACCTGGGCTTCCTCATCAACCGCGAAGACCCGAAGGAACTCGCGGAAGCCGAACGCCTGAACGAACGGCTGGTGATGCGCGCGCTCGCGATGGACGGCACCTGCACCGGGGAACACGGCATCGGGCTCGGGAAGATGAAGTTCCTGGTGGCCGAGCATGGCGAGGCAGTAAGCGTGATGCGCGAAGTGAAAAAGGCGCTCGATCCGCTGGGGATCATGAATCCCGGGAAGATCTTCTCGATGTAAGGCAGGGCTGCCCCCACCCCAGCCCTCCCCCGGCAAAGCCGAGGGAGGGGGTTGTACACCCCTTCCCCCACCGTTGGTGGGGGAAGGCTGGGATGGGGGCAGCGATGAACCTCGCCGCGACTACGCGCGCGCCGCGCGCCGACGCGCAGCGACGCCTAGCATTGCCAGACCGGCAATCATCAGCGCATAGGTTTCTGGCTCCGGCACCGGTTGCAGAGTGGTGAAGCCGGGGCTGCCGACATGGCCGAGCGTCGAAGTCGTGGCTCCATCGACGCCGGAGACCGAGAACACCCATTGCGTCACGGTGTTGGCACCCACCACCGAAGGCGAATTGGGAACGCCGCTGGTTCCCTGAGTGCGCGGTCCGCCGATCGTGTTGTCGCCATAGGTCAGGCGATCCACGAGGTTCCCCGCGGCGTCGTAGATGTTGATCTCATCCGAGCGTCCGAGGTTCTGCTCATTGCCGCCGATGATCTTCACGGTCGCATCCAGCCCCCAGCGAGTGCGGAACTCGTCGGCGGAAGCCTCCGACAGAATGACGCTCTCCCCGGAACCAACCAGGCCGAACGCCGAGAGGTCCACGCGAAGCAGGGGGTCGGGATTGCGGTCGATGTCATCGTAGGTCCAATCCTCGAAGTTCACGGCGGTCGCCCCAAGGTTGGTGAACTCGATCAACTCGTCCTCGTTGTACATCCACTCGGTGATGCGAACGCCTTGTGCATGGGCGGCACAGGCACCCATTCCGATGGCGGCGGCGACGAAAGCGTTGACGATACGTTTCATGGTTATGGTCTCCAGTAGTGAAGGAAGCTGTTACGAACGGGCGCGCCGGCGCGCGCGGGAAAGCCAACCGAGGCCGCCGAGTCCGACGGCCATCAGTGCGTAGGTGCCGGGCTCCGGGACGGGCCTCAGGACATAGAGGTTGGGCGTCTCATCGACGATGTAGATGACGCCATCGGCATCGATGGTCACGCCCTCGGCCGAATCGGCGAACGCCGCGAAGTCGAACGTGCTGCGCACGACGCCGTCACGGCCCACCTCATACAGCTTGGCCGACTCCTGGCTGTAGATCAGCAAGCCGTCGCCGTCCGCTGTGCCGACCAGCGAAGCAACGTTGGAAAGCACCGTGATGTCGGACAGATCGGTCGCCCCGAGCGACCCCGGGGCGAAGACTTCGGCGGGCATCACGGAGGTCACCGCACCGAAGTCGAGCCCCGTCTGATACACGGCCTGCGGCGTCTTCTCCTTGACGGCGAAGAAGCTGTCGGTGGACCGCTCGTAGGCGATGCCTTCGAGGCCGATGTTGCCCACCGTGCCACCCAGGGAGATGGACGACAGACTGCCGCGTGTGACCGCCCCCCCGGCCGTGTAGGTCAACAGGTAGGCATCCTGCAGACGTTCCTCCACCAGGACGAAGCGGCCGGCGCCGATGTAGGCGAGACCCTCGGTGTCGTCGAACCCGCTCAATGACATCTGGCTCACGAACGCGCCGGTCTTCGTCACCTCGACCAGCGCATCGCCTTCGTCGCCGAGCACGAACAGATTGCCGTTGTCCCAGTTCCACGTGACCGCCGAAGCTTCGCTGGCCGCCGGGGACGGTAGCGCATGCGTTGCCGACAACGTGTAGTTGCCAAGATCGAGCGACGTGATGGCCGCAAAGGAAGGCGTTGCCACGAGAGCAAGCCCGACGAGAAGTGATCGCATCGCGTTCTCCGGAAGTCGATTGGAACCCGGGAGACTGTGCGATTCGAATGACGCCCGTATGTCAGATGCGTTTCGGTTTCCGACCTCCTTCCTGATCCAAATGGGTGATTGGCGTTACCAACCGTCTACCATGGCAGTCTGTCCGCCGATACCTTCCGTCATGCGTCTGCCACGCGCCATCTGGGCCCTGGGGCTCGCGTCGATGTTCATGGACGCCTCGTCCGAACTGATCCATGCGCTGCTCCCGGTGTTCATGACCACCGTTCTCGGCGTGAGCATCGTCGCCGTCGGTGTGATCGAGGGCGTCGCCGAAGCCACGGCCGCGGTCGTGAAGGTGTTCTCCGGGGCGCTGTCCGACTGGATCGGCCGGCGCAAACCGCTGGTGGTGCTCGGCTACGGGCTCGCAGCGGTCACCAAGCCGCTGTTTCCGCTGGCGAGCGGCATCGGTGTGATCGTGACTGCGCGCTTCGTCGATCGCATCGGCAAGGGCATCCGCGGTGCGCCGCGTGATGCGTTGATCGCCGACGTCACTGCGCCCGGCCAACGTGGCGCGGCTTACGGCTTGCGCCAATCGCTCGACACGATCGGTGCGTTCGTCGGCCCGCTGCTGGCCCTGGCGCTGATGGCGGCATTTGCCGGCAATATGCGCACGGTGTTCTGGATTGCGGTGATCCCTGCGATGCTGTCGGTCGCCTGCATCGTGGTGTTCGTGCGCGAGCCGGAGGGGTCGCAGCGCGACGGGCGGCGCCGAATACCGCTCGCTCCCGCGGAACTGGCGCGACTGCCGAAGCACTACTGGTTGGTGCTGGTGTTTGCCTCGGTGCTGACACTCGCGCGCTTCAGCGAAGCGTTTCTCGTGCTGCGAGCCCACGATGTGGGCCTAGCACTCGCATGGGTTCCTGTGGTGATGGTCGTGATGAACGTCGTCTACGCGGTCGCGGCGGCGCCGGCCGGCATCGCCGCGGATCGGATGAGTCGGCGATCGCTCCTCTTGTGGGGCCTGGGCGTGCTGGTCGTCGCCGATCTGGTGCTGGCACGCGCGACGGGACCGCTCGCCACGTTCGTCGGAGCAGCACTGTGGGGCCTGCACATGGGCCTCACCCAAGGGTTGCTGTCGGCGCTTGTCGCCGATGCCGCTCCGGAGGATTTGCGCGGAACTGCCTTCGGCGTGTTCCATCTGGCGAGCGGCGTGTTTCTGCTGATCGCGAGTTCGCTGGCGGGACTGTTGTGGACGGTGTACGGGCCCGCATTGACGTTCGTGGCGGGGGCGGTGTTCACGGGGGTGGCAGCGGTTGGTTTGGTGCTGAGTCCACGGACGGTGAGCCGTGGATGATGATTCTCTGCGTGAGTCGCGCGGTGTGTTGCCCCCATCCCAACCTTCCCCCACGACTGCGTCGCGGGGGAAGGAGTGCCTGTTGCCGCGTCGCGCGAACCAGTTGCACTCCTTCCCCCGTCGCAGACGGGGGAAGGTTGGGATGGGGGCCAGACTCACAATAAACTCGCACCATGCGCACCCTCCTCCTCACCTTGTTCTGCTTCCTCCTCGACAGCCAGACCTTCGCCGCCGAAGGTGTCCGCCTCTGCCTCAACTGGGCACCCGGCGCGGACCACGCGCCGATCTATTTCGCGCGGCAGCAGGGCTGGTATGCGGACGCCAACGTAGCGGTCGACCTGCTGCCCGGCGGCGGCTCCGGTGAAGCCCTGAAGAAGCTCGCGGCCGGCGAATGCGAAGCGGCCATCGCCGACCTGAGCGCGGTGCGCGCCGATCGCGCATCGGGCAAGGACGTCGTCGCCGTCATGGCGATCTTCACCGACTCGCCGCTCGCTTTCTACTCGCTTGCCGACAAGCCAGTCCTCGTCCCGACCGACCTGGCGGGCAAGCGCATCGCCGGCTACGCGACCGATCCGCCCCGACGCCTGTGGGCCGCCTTCGCGCAGCGTCATGGTCTCGCGGAAGAGCTCGTCTCGTGGATCGATATGCCGAACAACGCCAAGGTCGCGGCCCTCGCACGAAACGAAATCGAGGTCGCCGCCAACGGTTTCTATCACCACCATGTGGAGTATCTGGACGCCTTCGGTGATCGCCTGCGCGTCCTGTGGTGGCGCGACATCGGACCGAACCCGGTCGGCAACGTGCTGGTGCTGTCCCGTGCATGGATCACCGACCACACCGGCCCGGCGCGAGCTTTCGTGCAGAGCACCCAGCGTGGGTATGCAAGCTGCGCGAACGCCCCCGAAGCCTGTGTCGCTGCACTCACCGCCGCCAACCCTCATCTCGACACCGTGCGCGAGCACGCCAAATGGGCTGCCGCACGGCCTCTCATCGCACCGCCGCGACGAGCGGGCATGACCCTGGGTGCCTTTGATCCGACACAGGTCGGCGCCGATTGCGCGGGGGATGCCTGTACCAACGAGTTGCTCGATGCGGCGGTGACTTCACCGCGTTGATATACTGCCCGACGTTGCGCTATGCTGCCGTAGCTGCAACACAGCGGGAGAGAGCGGGTCGCCAAGCACGATCTGCCGCCGAAGGCGCAACCACCCGGAATCGCTCAGGCTTCCCATACCGCCGTGGCGGGGCGCGCAAGCGCTCCGGTGGCGACTCTGGAGAGACCGGCAACCACGCCGGCGCCGAAGGGGCAGGCGATCCGAGCGGATAGGCCGAACTCTCAGGCAAACGGACAGAGGGGTGATCGTCAGGTGGGCGCGCGCGCCGGTTGACGGTCTATACCGATCCTCGTCCAACCGGAGCCGCGATGCCACTGCGCACACCCTTGTTCGACACGCACTTGTCCAGCGGGGCCAAGCTCGTGGACTTCGGCGGGTGGGAGATGCCGCTCCACTACGGCTCCCAGGTGGACGAACACCATCAGGTACGCAAGGCGGCCGGCATGTTCGACGTGTCGCACATGCTCGGAGTCGACGTCACCGGGCCGGACGCGCTCCCGTACTTGCGCACGCTACTCGCCAACGACGTCGCGAAACTCGATGCGCCGGGTCGTGCGCTCTACTCCTGCATGCTCAACGAGCAAGGCGGCGTCGTGGACGATCTCATCGTCACGCTGCTGGCGTCGCAACGATTTCGCACGGTCGTGAACGCATCCACCGCCGACAAGGATGTTGCGTGGATGAATGCACGCATCGCGGCCGCCGCTGCGGACGTGGTGCTCACACCCCGTCGCGATCTCGCGATGATCGCGATCCAGGGCCCCGCAGCCCGTGCCGCCGTGTGGTCGGCATGGCCCGAGTCTCGTCCAGCGACGGAGAACCTGAAGCCGTTCCACGCCGCCGAAGTCGGCGCACGGCTCGTCTCGCGCACCGGCTACACCGGCGAAGACGGTTTCGAGATCGCTCTGCCCGCAGGCGGCGCAGCAGCATTCTGGAAAGCGCTGCGCGATGCCGGCGTTGCACCGTGCGGGCTCGGTGCCCGCGACACGTTGCGCCTGGAGGCCGCGATGAATCTGTACGGCAACGATATGGACGAGTCCACGTCGCCGTTGGAAAGCGGTCTGACGTGGACTGTCGATCTCAAGGACACCGCTCGCGAATTCGTCGGACGCCGTGCGCTCGTTGCGGCGCCGCCGCAGCGCGCCCTGGTGGGGCTCAAGTTCCTCGATCGCGGCGTACTGCGCGCCCACATGCGGGTGGCCACGTCCATGGGCGACGGCGAGATCACGAGTGGCACGTTCGCGCCGACGCTCGGCTTCTCCATCGCGCTCGCCCGTCTTCCCAGAAAGGACGGCGCGGACCCCCAACCCGGATCCGAGGTCGAGGTCGACGTGCGCGGCAAGCTGCTCCCCGCCCGCATCGTCAAGGTTCCCTTCGTGCGCCACGGCAAGGCGCTCATCTCATGAGGTCAAGATGAATCTTCCCGCAGAACTCAAGTACGCGAAAACCCATGAATGGGTCCGTTCCGAAAGCGACGGCACCCTCACCATCGGCATCACCGACACGGCGCAGGAGATGCTGGGCGACATCGTCTTCGTCGGTGACGTGAAGGTCGGCGCAACACTCGCCGCCGGCGAGACCGCAGGCGTGGTCGAGTCGGTCAAGGCCGCATCCGATATCTACGCGCCGGTCACCGGCGAGGTCCTCGCATTCAACGCCTCGCTCGACGACTCGCCGCAGCAGATCAACGAGCGGCCGTACGAAGCCTGGATCTTCAAGTTGAAACCTGCCAAGCCCGGCGACCTTGCGGGATTGCTCGACGCCGCGGGTTACGCAGCGGCACAGGAGTAGCGTCATGGACCTCGCGGCGCTGGAATCGCGCGACGAGTTCATCGGGCGGCACATCGGCCCGGATGAACAGTCGATCGCCGACATGCTGCGCACGGTGGGTGCGGCCACGCTCGACGAGCTGATCGGCGAAATCGTTCCCGAGCGCATCCTCGCGCGGGGCGATCTGGCTCTGCCCGGCCCCCGCACCGAGGCCGAAGTGCTCGGCGCGCTGAAGCGGATCGCCGCCCGCAATCGAGTGTTCCGCAGTTTCATCGGGCAGGGATACCACGGCACCCGCACGCCGGGCGTGATCCTGCGCAACGTCCTGGAGAACCCCGCCTGGTACACGGCCTACACCCCGTACCAGCCCGAGATCTCGCAGGGTCGCCTCGAAGCACTGCTCAACTTCCAGACCATGATCGCGGACTTGACCGGGTTGCCGATCTCGAACGCTTCGTTGCTCGACGAAGCCACCGCCGCGGCCGAAGCCATGGCCCTGGCCCGGCGTCATGCGAGATCGAAGAGCGGCACGATCATCGTCGCGGGCGACTGCCACCCCCAGACCATCGCGGTCGTGAAGTTGCGCGCCGAGCCGCTCGGCATCGACGTGCGGGTCGGCTTCGCGCCGGAGCTCATGCAGCAGAGTGACTACTTTGCAGTGCTGGCCCAGTATCCCGCGACTTCCGGCCAGATCCACGACATGCGCCCGCAGGCGGAAGAGGCCCACGCCAAAGGGGCACTCTTTCTCGTGGCCGCCGATCCGCTGGCGCTCGCGCTGCTGGAAGCTCCGGGCGCATGGGGCGCGGATGTCGTGGTCGGCAGTTCGCAACGCTTCGGCGTGCCGATGGGATATGGAGGTCCGCATGCGGCGTTCATGGCGTGCCGCGACGAGTTCAAGCGCTCCTTGCCCGGTCGCCTGGTGGGCGTCTCGGTGGATGCCCACGGCAACCGCGCACTGCGCCTCGCGCTGCAGACGCGCGAGCAGCACATCCGCCGCGAGAAGGCGACGTCGAACATCTGTACCGCCCAGGTGTTGCTCGCCGTGATGGCGGGTTTGTACGCGGCCTATCACGGTCCCGAAGGTCTGAAGCGCATCGCACGGCGCGTGCACGCACTGGCCTGCGTGTTCGCGGAGGGGCTGCGCAAGATCGGGTTCGCGCCGATGGCCTCGCAATTCTTCGATACGCTCACGGTGCAGGTCGGTGACCGCAAGGAACCGCTGCTGGCGCTCGCCCGCAGTCGCGGCATCAACCTGCGCGACTTCGGCACGTGGCCGGCTGTCGGCATCGCCTTCGACGAGACCCACGGCACCGAGGATGTGACAGCGCTGCTTGCCCTCTTCGCCGATATCGCGGACAAGCCTGCGCCGGACGTTCGCGACTGCGAGCGCGACGCTCGCAGTGCCCTCCCGCCGGCGCTAGCGCGCTCGACGCCGTTCCTCACGCATCCGATCTTCAACACGCTGCACTCCGAGACCGAGATGCTGCGCTACCTGCGCCGGCTCGCCGACAAGGATCCGCTCGGCTCGTGCACCATGAAGCTCAACGCCACCACCGAGATGATCCCGGTCACCTGGCCCGAGTTCGGTGCGTTGCATCCCTACGCTCCCGCCGACCAGGCCGAAGGCTATGCCGAACTGATCGGGGGCCTCGAGTCGGCACTCTGCGAGATCACCGGCTATGACGCGGTGAGCATGCAACCGAACTCCGGCGCCCAGGGCGAGTTCGCCGGCCTGCTGGCGATCCGCGCGTATCACCGGGCTCGCGGCGATAGTCATCGCGACGTGTGCCTGATACCGTCGTCCGCCCACGGCACCAATCCGGCCTCGGCGCACATGGCCGGCATGGAAGTGGTGGTGGTCGATTGCGATGAGCACGGCAACGTCGATGTCGCCGACCTGCGCGCCAAGGTGGAGGCACACGCCGGACGTCTCGCCGCCTTGATGGTGACCTATCCTTCGACCCATGGGGTGTTCGAAGGCACGATCACCGACATCTGCGACATCGTCCATGCTCACGGCGGACAGGTTTATCTGGACGGTGCCAATCTCAATGCGCTGGTCGGCGTGGCTCGTCCGGGCAAATTCGGCGCCGACGTGTCGCATCTCAACCTGCACAAGACGTTCTGCATTCCCCACGGTGGCGGCGGTCCGGGGGTGGGCCCGGTCGCGGTACGCGCGCATCTGGCACCGTACCTGCCCGGAAATCCGGTGAGCAGTACCGGAACTGTCGGCCCGGTCAGCGCGGCGCCGTTCGGCTCCGCTGGCATCCTGCCGATCTCATGGGCGTACATCGCGCTCATGGGCGCCACCGGCCTCAAGCGCGCCACGCAAGTCGCCATCCTCAATGCCAACTACATCGCGACCCGCCTCGCCTCGCACTACCCAGTGCTCTATTCGGGCCGCGGCGGCCGCGTGGCCCACGAGTGCATTCTCGACATCCGCCCGATCAAGGACGCGATCGGCATCAGCAACGAGGATATCGCGAAGCGTCTCATCGACTACGGGTTCCACGCGCCCACCATGAGCTTTCCGGTCGCGGGCACGCTGATGATCGAACCGACGGAGAGCGAATCGAAGGTGGAACTCGATCGCTTCATCGACGCGATGATCGCCATCCGCGAAGAGATCCGCGCGGTCGAGCGCGGCGAGCTCGACGGCGACGACAATCCGCTGCGCAACGCACCGCACACGGCGCGCATGTGCCTGACGGACGACTGGGCCCATGACTACTCGCGGGAGCGCGCGGCTTATCCCCTGCCCTCGCTGCATGCGACCAAGTACTGGGTGCCCGTCGCCCGCGTGGACAACGTGCATGGCGATCGCAATCTCGTGTGTTCGTGTCCGCCGGTGACGGAGTATGCATAGGACAGTCGGCTGACGGGTACTGCGAGCCCCCATCCCAGCCTTCCCCCGGCTCGCACCGGGGGAAGGAGTGCCTGCGCTGCACAGCGCCGAGGCTCATTGACCAGATGCACTCCTTCCCCCACCTCCGGTGGGGGAAGGTCGGGATGGGGGCCGTCCTAGCCTCCGACGATCAGACTCACTGATCGTCGCGTTCCTCTCCTTCCCCCAGCAGCGCTGGGGGAAGGTCGGGATGGGGGCAGCGCCTACCCCATCACCACCATCATCACATCTTCTTCCAATCCCCCGCCGCCTCGAACGCGGCCGCCGCGCGATAGATCGTCGCCTCGTCGTAATGCTTGCCGACCAGCATCATGCCGATCGGCAGGCCGTCCACCAGACCGCAGGGCAAGGTCATGGCCGGGTGATGCGTGATGTCGAACGGGCAGGTGTTGTTCAGCATCTCCAGCGCGCGCTTCACGTAGAGTTCGCGGCTCGCGTCCGGCGGCGGCAACGGTGTCGGCTTGAGCGGCATGGTCGGCATGACCAGCAAGTCGTGCTCGGCGAGCACGGCATCGTAGGCCGCCGTCACGCGCCGTCCCAGATTCACGGCCTTCCCGTAGTAGCGGCTACCGTGATGCTTCCGGATGTATACGCCCAACACGGTGAGGAGCTTCGTGGTCTCGGACAATTCGTTCGCGCGCAACTGCCAACCGTGGAGCTTGTCCATGAGGCTGGTCACGTAGAGGTCCTGGCGCGAAAGGCCATAGCCATCGCCGAACATCATGGTCTGGGTGATGCCCTCGGCCCCGATGGGGACCCAGAGTGCCGGGCCGAGCAGATGCTCGGGGATCGAGACCTCGGTCACTTTCGCACCGAGTTTCTTCAACAGTGCGATCCCTTGCTGCACCTTGGCGTCGGAATCGGCCTCCGATTCCGGGCGCGCGAACCCTTCCTTCACGACGGCGATCTTCAAGTCCTTCACGCCACCGTCGAGCAGCTTCGAGTACTTCACTTTCTTCGTCGGGCCGTACTGCCGCGGATCGTAGCCGTCGTGCCCGGCCATCGCCTCCAGCATGAGAGCGTTGTCCGCCACCGAAGCGGTCATCGGACCGGTGTGATCGAGGTAGACCTCGATCGGCATGATGCCGGTGTAGGGCACCAGCCCGTGCGTCGGTTTCATGCCGTAGATGCCGCACCACGCCGAGGGCATGCGGATCGAGCCGCCCTGGTCACCCCCGATGGCCATGTCCGCCTCACCGAGAGCGACCACCACCCCACTGCCCGAAGACGACCCGCCGGCCGAATAACCCATCCGATGCGGGTTGTGCACCGGGCCCTTGGCGCCCGTGTGGCTGCCGCCGGAGATACAGTAGGACTCGCAGTGCGTCTTGCCGACGATCTCGGCGCCGGCGTCGAGCAGCCGCGTGATGATGGTGGCGTCGACTTCCGGCACGTAGCCCTCGAGGATCGCATTGCCGTTCATCATCGGGACACCGGCCAGCATCACGTTGTCCTTGACCGCGACGCGCTTGCCCTTGAGCGGACCGCTCGCCGCACCCTTGATCGAGGTCCGCACGTACCAGGCGTTGTGCGTGTTCTCCGCGGGCGTCGGGAATCGGCCCGGAGTGCGAGGATATTTGACGGTGGGCAGGTTGTCGGGCAGCGCGTCGACCACGTTGTACGCATCGATGTTGCCTTTCAAGAGACCCTGGTAGGACGCGATGTCAGCGTCGGAGAGCGCGAGGCCGACTTCGTCGGCGGCTTCCAGCAGTTGTTCGGCAGTCGGCATCTGCACAGCCATGGTGGTCTCCTGTTGTTGGCAAAGTGGGACGCTGGAAGGGCGCCGAAAGGATCGGCCCGCACGCTGCGAGGCGGCGGCATCTTCGGTGCTCACGAATATCGCCGCAGTCGCACGTCCCCGCAATAGTGCCTTTCGAACCGTCGCACCGCCACGTCGAGAGTTGCGGTCCATTTACATTTGTACGCATCTACACGATCCGGCGGCGTCGCCCGATGATCCGTCAGTGGTTGAGGCCTGCGGCCGCTTCGCGGATACTGCACGACTGGCAGTCGAGGAGCGTTCTCTTGGGTTCCCGTATTCACGTCTACAAAGGCACCACGATCACCGTCACCTGGGACGCCGCCATCTGCATCCACGCGGCCGAGTGCGTGCGCGGGCTGCCCAAGGTGTTCGACACCTCGCGCAAGCCCTGGGTGGACGCAAACGCCGCCAGCGCGACGGCGATCATGGGTGTGATCGAGCGGTGCCCGTCGGGCGCACTCAAGTACCAGTTCGGGAACGGGGCGAAATCCGAGCGGCCCGCCAAGTCCAACGCGATCACCGTCACGGGTGACGGTCCGTTGCACGTGCGTGGCGAGATCGAGATCGTGCGCGGATCCGATGGCGGGGCCGTCGCCAAGGACACGCGTGTGGCGCTGTGCCGCTGCGGGCAATCGGCCAACAAGCCGTTCTGCGACCGATCGCATGCGAAGACCGGCTTCTCCGATCTGGGCGTGGTCGCCGGGCCCACCGACGCCAAGCCGGCGAATGCGCCGGCCGGGGCCGGACTCAAGGTGACGTTGCGCCCGAACGGCCCGCTGCGGCTCGATGGCGAGATGCAGATCTTCGATGCCGGTGGCCGGCTCGCCTGGCAGGGGCAGGAGACGGCCCTCTGTCGCTGCGGTGCATCGAAGAACAAGCCCTTCTGCGACGGCAGTCACCGCGAAGCGGGGTTCGTCGCAGAATAGGTTGTTACACCCGTCACCGCCCCACCCGTTGACGCGGTTGTATTCGGCACGCTGCTTGGCTACCGTACCGGCAAGGCCGGACATAACAACGAGGAGCCCGCAGTGAGGATCTCGATGTCACCGAAAACCCGCCGTTGGACCGTGGTGGTCGCCCTCGGGACCCTCGCTTGTGCCGGCGTCGCCATGGGCGTGGATCCGACCGGCGCATTGGAAGAAGAGGAGTTGTCGGCCGGCGCGCTCACCGTCGCGAAGTTCGACGAGCATGCGTTCGACCAGGCGCCAGCCGGCATGGGCTATCAGCCGCTGCAGAAGTTCATGCGCGGCCGCCACCACTTCAACCAGCGCTGGGTGCAGTTCCCGTCCATCGGCGGGGACTGGGGCCTGGGCCCCACGTTCATCACCAACAAGTGCGTGACCTGCCACGTGCGCGCCGGCCGCGGCGCCCCGCCGGAGAAGCCGGACGAGCAGGTCATGGCCGTGTTGGTGCGCCTCAGCATTCCTGGTGAAACCGAGCACGGAGGTCCGAAACCGCATCCCGCCTACGGCGACCAGATCCAGAACCAGGGGCTGATGGGCCAGGACCGCGACGACACCTTCCTGGGCGAACGCGTGACGCCTGAAGCCGAGGTGTTCCTCGACTGGGAGACCAGCACAGTCACGCTGGCGGACGGCGAACAGGTGGAGCTGCGCAAGCCGAAGGTGCGCTGGGGCAAGCTGTGGTTCGGTCCGCTCGGTGACGACACCATGATCTCGCTGCGCATGGCGCAACCGATCCAGGGCCTGGGACTGCTCGAAGCGGTGCCGGAGGAAACCATCCTCAGGCTCGCCGAAGAGCAGAAGGCACTGGGCTTCAACGGCCGGCCGAACTGGGTGCGCGACGACATCAACAAGAAGACCTCCCTCGGCAGGTTCGGCTGGAAAGCCAACCAACCGAGCGTGGGCCAGCAGATCGCGAGCGCCTATGCCGGCGATCTGGGCGTGACATCGGACCTCTACCCGGAGCAGAACTGCCCGGGCCCGCAGACCGACTGCGCCTATCAGCCGCCGGGCAACCAGCCGGAGTTGATCGAGAGCGACTGGAACGAGATCACGTTCTGGGAACAGGGCCTCGCAGTGCCCGCGCGACGCAACGTGAAGGATCCGAAGTTCAAGCAGGGTGAGAAGCTGTTCGTCGAGGCGAAGTGCTCGGTATGCCACGTGCCGGAGCTACGGACCGCGGCCAAGGTGCCGCACTTCAAGATGCTCGAGGACCAGAAGGTGCGCGCCTATACCGACCTGTTGCTTCACGACATGGGTGAAGGGCTGGCGGACAACCGGCCGGACTTCAAGGCGGGAGGGCGCGATTGGCGCACGCAGCCGCTGTGGGGATTGGGGCTCGCGAAGGTCGTGCTGGGGACAGGCGCCACACCGATGTTGCACGACGGACGGGCACGGAATGCGACGGAGGCGATCCTTTGGCACGGCGGGGAGGCCGAGGTGTCGAAGGAGACTTTCAGGAAAATGCCGAAAGCGGATCGGGACGCCTTGTTGTTCTATCTCGAATCGATTTGAACCAGATTCTCGGGCCGGAATTCGAGCGAGCGGTTGATCAGATGATCCGGTAGTTTCCGCAATCCAACGTTGGTGACCGGAGCGCACAGCCGGCAGGCAGCCAACCGATCAACCGCACGCGGCGAAAGTCTTGAGGTCACCCCGATGATGAACGCCAACCTCGTCGGCGACACACCCGCAACGCCCGGCAGGAGACGGTACGTCTGGGTTGCAGTCGCCCTTGCATTGCTCGCCTCGCCGACCTTCGGCATGCTGTACCTCGGGCGAGGACAACGAGCCCTGGCGTACCTTGCTCTGACGATTCTTGCGATCGTCGCGCCGCTAGTGCTGGCCGCGATGGGGTGGTGGCCGCAAGGACTACCCTGGTCGCTCCTCTACTGGGCGCCGATGATCGTCGGCGCCATCGACTCGTTCCGAATCGCCCGGCGCATGCGGGAAGGATTCTCGGGTGCCTGGTACTCGCGGTGGTACGGCATCGGGGGCTTGATGGTCCTGTCCATCGTGCTCATCCTCGGCAACCGCGCATTTCTCTTCGAACCGTTTCGCATCCCGTCCGGGGCCATGACTCCTACGCTCAAGATGGGCGACTTCATCGTCGCGAACAAGTTCACCTACGGCGTCCGGGTCCCCGGTTCCGATGTGGAGCTTGTTCCCGTGAACGAACCCAGAAGGGGCGAGGTCATGGTGTTCCGATTTCCGGGGAATCCTGAATTGCTGTACGTGAAGCGCGTGGTCGGACTTCCCGGGGATGAGGTCTCATATCGGGACAAGCGACTGACCATCGACGGGAAACCGGTTCAGACGGAAAGTGCATCGGACTACTGGTACTCGTACGATAGACAGAACACGGTACAGGTGGAACGGCGCACCGAAACCTTGGGCGGGCACGCGCACTCGATCCTGATCGACCCGAACGCACCGCCAGTTCAACTGGCGGGTGTGCGCCCGTTCCCCCACAGGGACAATTGCAGTTACGACGAGACAGGATTCAGCTGCAAGGTCCCGTCCGGTCACCTGTTCGTCATGGGCGACAACCGCGACTACAGCAGCGACAGCCGTTACTGGGGCTTCGTGCCGCGGAGCAACGTCGTGGGCAAGGCCGCCATGATCTGGTGGAGTACGGACGAACCCGGCCGAGTCGGAATGCGTGTGAGGTAGGCGGGCACACGTTCGTACCATGTTCTGCGCGGACTGCAAGGCGAGCTTCATCTGCATAAGGATTGCTGACGCAAGCCGCGCTCTGCAGGGCGATCCACTCCGATGATCAGCACTGCTTCCGGCAGCCGATCTACAGGAGGATTCACGACGGCGGACGCTTCTGCCCCCATCCCTGCCTTCCCCCACCAAAGGTGGGGGAAGGGGTGTACACCCCCTCCCCCGGCATTGCCGGGGGAGGGTTGGGGTGGGGGCGGCGGTAGGTCTCAACGCAACACCGGCTTGTCCGTGCCATGACGTGTAAGACGGCATCTTCCCGCACGATGGCGTCGCGGGGGATGGAGTCGAAACTGCTAGCAATTCTGCGGTGCTGTCAGCCGCTTCACGCCCTTCACGAACCGCTCCAGCGTCTGCGACAGCACGCCGCGCGGGATCATGATCTCGATCAACTGGAACTGGCCGCGTCGCGCGTACGCCCGGTCGATCGCGGTCTTGAGTTCCTGTCGAGTGTTGACTCGAACACCCTTGCCGCCGAGGCCCGCCGCCATCTGAGCGAACCCCCACGTGTCGAGATTGTTGAACCGGGATTCGGGCTGGAAGGTACGCAACATCTCCCAGCTCGCGTTGTTGAAGAGCAGCACGATCGGGTCCCACCCGTAGCGCCGGCAATTGCCCAGCTCCCAGCCGGTCATCTGGAACGCGCCGTCACCGACGAGGATCAACGGCCTCTGTCCCGTCGTGGCCTGCAGGCCGAGGCCGGCGGGTACGCCGAAGCCCATCGTGGCGTAGTAGCCGGGCGCCACGAGTGCCGTGTGCTCGATGTCCATCGCAGTGAAGAGGCAGTCGCCGACATCGGAGGCGATCGGCATCTTGCCGTGTTCGGCCATCAGGTCGTTCACGGCGATGGCGATGTCGTTGGGCGTGATCTCGGCGTCGTCCGCAACCAGCCCACGCGGATAGGTGGTGCGCGCGACGGCGTGCGGCCGTGCTCGCGGTTGCGTCCGCTCCAGCAACGCATCCACCAGCGCCGCGAGCGGCATGTCCGGATAGACGTGATAGCCCAGACGCACCTCGCCGTCGCAGGCGACGATGGACTTGCGGATGTCGATCTTCTTTTCCGACACCGCGAAGTTGGTGTCGGAGAGGATCACGCCGAGCAGGATCAACCCGTCGGAGTTCTCCACGAGCTGCGTGACCTCGGGCAGACCGGCCACGCCCATGTAGGTGCCGACCAGCGACGCGTCGGAATCCGCGAGCAGGCCACGACCCATGAAACACGTGACCACGGGCAACGACAGTCGCAGCGCCAGCTCGGCGACTTTCTCCTCGAGACCGAAGCGACGCACTTCGACATCCACCACCAGCACCGGGTGCGACGCGCTGCGGATCCGCGCCAGGACTTCCTCCGCGCAAGCGCCGAGCGCATCGGGATCGGTCGGTACCGGCTGCACCGCCGGAACGACACCACACGGGACGCCCACCATGTCGCGCGGGATCTCGATGTAGACCGGGCGTGAATGCCGCAGGCAATTGCCGAGCACCCGCGCGATGTCTGCGGGCGCCCGCCCGGCATCGTCCAGGCGTACGCGGTCGCAGGTGATCTCCTCGTAGATGCGGAACTGGGAATCGAGAGTCTTGGCCTGGTGATGCAACAGCAGGCCCGAGCTCGATTCGCTCTTGCCCGGTCCGCCGGAGAGCACGACCACAGGCGACTTCTCCGCGTAGGCTGCCGCTACGGCGTTGATCATGTTGAGCGCCCCCGCGCCGTACGTGACGGCGGCAACGCCGAGGGAACGGTTGACGCGCGCCGCGGCATCGGCAGCGAAACCCACGCCGGGTTCGTGCGAGAGAGTATGGAGGGGCAGGATCCCGGACTCCTCGATGATGCGGAAATACGGCAACGCGAAATCACCGGGAATCCCGAAGATCTGGCGCGCGCCGTTTGCCTTCAACGCATGCAGAAGCGATTCGGTGAGGTTCATGGCGCCGGCCCTTCCCTGGAAGCGATGCACGGATTATTGCGCGCATCGCCCGCACGAAGCGTTCGAAGTAAGGCGCCAGGATGCTAATCTGCACACGTTTCGTGCACCCGAGACCCGGATCGTGAACGACATCAGCATCGACCGATACGACCTGCAACTCCTGGCCGCGCTTCAGCGGGATGGGCACGCCACCAACGCGACGCTGGGCGAGCACGCGAATCTGTCGGCATCGCAGGTCAGCCGGCGCATCCAGCGGCTGGAGGAAGCGCAGGTCGTGACGGGCTATGCCGCACTGCTGGACCCGCAGGCTCTGGGCCTGGGCGTCACGGCCTATGCGCAGATCGTGCTCGAGCGGCATGACAAGAATCTCGCCTCTGATTTCGAGCGTGCGGTCGTCTCCATGCCCGAAGTTCTCGAATGCTTCGCCGTGACGGGCGAGGCCGACTATGTTCTGCGGATCGTTGCGCCGGACCTGGCAACGTTCTCCGACATGATGATGCAGCGGCTGCTGACACTGCCCGGCGTCGCGCAGGTGAAGACCAACATCGCGCTGTCGAAAGTGAAACAGACCCACGAGCTGCCGCTCGATCACGTGGCACGCCCCAAACCGCAACGGCGACGCGTGACGTACACCGGATGATGCGGACCATCCTCGCTCTGGCGGTATTGCTCGCGCCGCCGCTGCTGTCGGCCGATGCCGACCGCATTCCCGACGAGGCGTTGTCGGCAGGCACGTTCACCATCGCCCGCACCGACGAGAGCGCGTACGCCGAACCGGCGACGGTGCTCGACTACAAGCAGCGCAAGTCCTTCGACATGGGACGTGGTCACTTCCATCGGCGCTGGGTGGTCTTTGCCGGCGTGAACGGCGATTGGGGACTCGGTCCGACATTCGTTGCCGACCGATGCGATGTCTGCCATGCGCGCGCGGGCCGCGGTGCGCCACCTGCGGCCGCCGATCGGCAGCTGCGCTCGATGATCGTGCGCCTGAGCGTGCCGGGGACGGACGAGCGCGGCACGCCGCGGCCCGATCCGAACTACGGCGACCAGTTCCAGAACGATTCGCTGCAAGGGCGCACGGCAGACGACGCTTACAGCACCGAGCCGGTCCCGCCCGAGGCGGACCTGTACCTAGAGTGGAAGTCGCGCACGATAGCCTTTGCCGACGGCGACACCGTCGAGCTGCGCGAACCGCGGCTGCGCATCGAGAAGCTGCGCTTCGGTCCGCTCGGCCCGGGTGCCATGACGTCCGTGCGCAACGCGCAGCCGCTGATCGGGCTCGGTCTGCTTGAAGCGATCCCCGAAGAGACCCTGCTCGCGATCGCGCAGCAGCAGGTCGAGGAGGGCATCCGCGGCCGGCCGAACCGCGTGTGGGATGCCGTGCACGGGCGCCAGGCGCTCGGCCGCTTCGGTTGGAAAGCGAACCAACCAAGCCTCAAGCAACAGATTGCCGCGGCAGCCATCGGCGACATGGGCGTCACGTCGGAGCTGTTTCCGGAGCAGAACTGCCCGCCGGTGCAGGCACTCTGCCTGGACGAAACCCCCGGTGCGCCGCGTGAGCTGATCGACAACGACTGGGTCGAGATGGAGTTCTGGTTGCAGGGCCTGGCCGTGCCCGCGCGCCGTGCCACGGCCGATCCGCGATTCGTGCGCGGGGCCGCGGTGTTCGTGGAAGCAAAGTGCGCCGTGTGCCATGTCCCCGAGCTGAGGACCGCGGCGCGCGTGCCGCACCTGCCGCAACTCGCGAACCAGACGATCCGCGCGTATACAGATCTCCTGTTGCACGACATGGGCGACGAACTCGCCGACGGCCGACCCGAGTTCGCAGCCGGTCCGCGCGATTGGCGCACGCCGCCGCTCTGGGGGCTCGGGTTATCGCGAACTGTCAATGGCAGCACAGCGCTGTTGCACGACGGCCGCGCCCGCACGATAGTGGAAGCGATCCTGTGGCACGGCGGGGAGGCGACTCCGGCGCGGGAGCGGTTTCGCAGCCTGCCGAAGTCCGATCGGGACAATCTGTTGTTCTATCTGGAGTCCATCTGAGCCGAAGCGGGCACGCCCGGCACAGTGGCACCGCTTCACGGCAGGAGGCAGACATGCTCGACAAGCTGAAGGACATCGGCGATCAGATCAGTTCCCTGGCGTCCGATACGGTGCAAGGCGCCACGGCCTCGGTCAAGGAAGGTGCCGACAAGGTCGCCTCGGCGACCGGTAGCGTCGCAGCCGTCGTCACCGACAAGGCTGTGCGCACGGCTGTTACCCGTCTGCGCGAGATCGTGCGCATCGCGACCGAAGAACTCCTGCGGGAACCGCCGTCGGAGCGGCCTTCGACTCTCACCGCAACGGTCACCGTCGGCATCACATCGCTCGAGCTGACGGTGGAGCTACCCGGCGGGCCGCCGGCCGCGAAGGCGGAGGCACCGGCGCAGATCGCCGCTGCAGCAGACACCGCGATCGAATAGGTCGACAAGGGTGCGACGGGCCGGTCGCTAGCCTGCGATCGGGCGCGCCCACGGGGCTCGACTTGCGGTCAGCCACACGAGCTACATCGGCACCGACCCGAGGCCCCACGCTTTCTTCTGACCGCCGCCGGAAACAAGGACGCCGGCTCGAGGCCGGCGTCCATGCTGGCGCGACAATGCGCCTTAGCCTGCGGGCGCCGCTACCGCCCCGCCGTGCTCGTGATGCTCGACCGGCTTCGGCGAAGCCGTCGCGTACTTGCACGCGAACAGCACGAAGGCCACCAGCAGATAGCTCAAGGCCACGGTGGGCGACTGGGCGAACCCGATGTGCTCGCCGTGCATGAAACCGAAGAACGTCATGACGGCACCCACCAGGGCGAACGACGACGCCTTGACGTACTCGCGCTCGATCAGGAACACGGCGACGGAGCCGAGCACGAGACTGGTCAGGATGGCACCACCGCCCAGCACTTCGAGCCCGTGGTACAGGATGCCCACCTGCCCCAGCTTGTCGAAGCCAACCGCGGCAGCACTCGTTCCGGCCGCGCCGAGCGCATTGTCGATCTGCAACTTGCCCCAGGCAGCCACGTGCGGCACGAGCGTCAGAATGACAGCCGGCGCATGGCTCTTCGGCGTTTCCTGGAAGGCCTGCGCTCCGATCAGCATACCGATGTAGAGCAGGATCGGCGCGATGGCCACCACGGGGATGAGCGACATCATCACCGCGATGATGCCCAGCCACGACAACAGGATGACCATGATGCCGGTGGCGGCCGAGTACCCGATGCGGCCTCCGATCGACTTCCAGCCCGGGTGACCGATGTACACCGCGAGGATGAACGGGTTGCCCATCAGGCAGCCGATGAGGCTGATGAACCCGTCTGCGGTCAACACACGCGTGGTCGGGAAACTGTCGCCGGCAGCGGAGGCGCTCTCGACGTTGTCGATGGCCTCGACCAGATCGTAGATGCCGAACGGGATGGCGGTGACCAGGATGATGGCGAGGAACTCGAAGCCCGAGAACACATGGCCGATGGCCGGGATCGGCAGCGAGAAGCCGAAACTCGAGAACGATCCCGCCAGCTTGTCGAGGCTCATGCCGCCGTAGCTGAATCCCAGGAACGTGGAGCCCCAGGCGACGACCATGCCCACAGCGATCGCCACCAGTCCGGCGGGAATGCCCTTGTAGTAGCGAACACCGCCGAACCAGCTCGCGATGATGATCGCGAAACACAGGACACCGATGACGGGTGACATGTACATCTCCAGGGCGGGGCGCATGGAGATGAAAGCGATCGAAACACCGGCGAGCGTGCCCAGCAGTGCGGCGCGCGGCGTGATCTTGCGGATGTACGGGGCGATGAATCCGCCGGCCATCAGCACGAAGCTCTGGATGAACACCCACGCAAGTCCCGCCTCCCAGCCCTTGATGGGATCCCCTGTCTTCAGGCTGATCGGCAGGATGATGACGAAGACCACCACGAACATGTGCGGAACGCTGGTGCCCGAGGGCAGCGCGCAGACATCGGACCGCCCCGTGGACTGCGCGAGCTTGTATGCGAGATACGCGTAGTACATCGTGCTCATGAAGAGCATCAGTCCACATGCGGGCAGGATGCGTCCGAACACGATGTCGTCGGGCATCTGCACCACGTAGCGGAGCAGCCCCGTCAGCACCAGCATGTTGACGAGGATGTTGGTGCCGAAACCGAAGAACGCGTTCCAGTCTCCGGGCACCCAGATTGCCGGTTTTGCCGTTGTCATGCGTCGTCTCCCCAGTGGTTGGCCATGCAGAAGATCATCGGCCGAGGCGTCCGGGCGGCGATTCGCCGCCTCGAGCCAAGGGGTGGAACGGCAATAAGCAGACCACGGGTGTCCGCGCTGCCCGCAGTTCTGACGCGCTTAGGATTCAGAGGGTTGGCGTGATTGATCCGGCTTCCTCGCCGCCGGCGCGCACTGTTTCAGCGTTCGGCGCCCCGGAGTGGTGCGCCACCACCGGGGGGCTCCTCGGTCCTCCGGTCCATAGGCCGGTCGGCCGTGGACAACCCCTCCCCACTTGGGACTGCGCTAAACTTCCTCAGCCCCGCTTCGCACGGGAAGCCGCGGGCGATTCAACAGGGTCGAGACCTATCCCGCCACAGGAATACAAGATGGACGCCGTTCATCCATCCGTGTTTGCAGCAGCAGTCTGTCGTGCGGCCTGGACCCGGGCCAGTCCAAATCGTAGTCAAACACTATAGGTTGTCCATGCCAAACATCGGCACCATCCTCAAGCAGGAAATCACACGTTTGGCGCGGCGCGAGTTGCGCGCCGAACTCCTCGCCACCAAGAAGGCCTCCGCCCAGTACCGCCACGCAATCGCCGCGCTCAAGACCAAGGTGGCGAGCCTGGAAAAACAGATCGCGCAGTTCCAGCGTCGCACCAGCAAGGGTGCGCCAGCAGCACCAGCGGCTGAAGCCGCGTCGGGAACGCCGGTCCGATTCGGCACCAAGGGGCTCAAGGCGCTGCGTGGCCGCCTCGGCTTGTCCGCCGCGCAGCTTGGCAAGATTCTGGGCGTCACTGGCCAGTCGGTCTACAACTGGGAACTTGGAAACGCGCGTCCGCGCGCCGAGCAGATCCAGAAGATCGTGGCCCTGCGGTCGGTGGGCAAGCGCGACGTGAAGCAATATCTCGAGAACCTCGGCATTCAGCCGAAGGCCCGGCGCCGCAAGAGCTGACACGAAAGACCGTCCCGGGACAGACCGTGCTGTCCCGAGCGGGCTGGCGCCATGCTCGAGCTTTGGTTCGGATCCTCGATCGCACGCCGGTAGTCTCGATCCAATCGGTGTGTGATTCGTAAGCGTGTCCGATCCACTATCGGTACCGCAGTGAGGCCAGCGCATGCCCGTTCCCGGCCGCCTGGCGGCAACGGAAAGTGTGCTTGCCGATGACTTTCCAGATCGAACTTCGCCACCCCGACGATCGAGGCGTCCGTGCCACGAGCTCTTGCATCCAAGTGCGATTCCGCATGGAGCATCCTGCAATCGCTGGTGGCCGGGTTCGTCGTGGTCCTCGCATTCGCGGGTCTGCCTGCAGACGGGCCGCCGCGCGGAGCTTCTTTCCGCAGCGAAGCGAGGTGCGCGGATGCAGCGTCGCATCCGGCCCGCAATCGGCTGCCCCTCGGGACCGTGCGGGCGACGGAGCTCGGGATGGCGCTGTCGCCGTCGGAGCAGGACCTCATCGCCCGCTATGCCGCTGCGGTGCGCGACAACCCAACGTTCTGGATGAAGGTCTCCGAGCATGACCGGGCCGCAGGCCTGCCGCCCTACGATCCCGACATGGGCCTGTCTTCCGACGACCATGCCGAGTTGGTGCGCCTGACGCCGCGACTGCGCATGGCGCCACGGAAGGAAGCACCGCTCAGCTTCGTTCTCGAGACCGAGGATCGATTCGAGGTCGACGGGGGAACGGACCTGGCGAGCCTGTCGGGCATCGTCATCGACCTCGCGAAGGACGAAATCACATGGCCCGGGGGTCGTTGCGCCAGGCACGTCGCGTTTTCCGCTTCGGAGTACTACACGGTGAGCGGGCCCTGGGAGGGCGTGCTCTGGGCCTGCGAATACCTGGATGAGCCCGCGACGACAGGGAGCAAGGTCTACTTCGCCCTGGGGTGGTCGCCCGATACCGGCCGCACGATCCTGCACTACGGCGCAAAACAGATGATCGATGGAGAACTGCGTTTGAGCATTGCGCAGTTGGTCGTGTTCGAGAACCCGGATCGCTAGCAGACTTGGTCCGTCCTCGCCGCTGGGCCGCCCGACGGCGCCGGCGCGATCGTGGATTGAATCGACGGTCCGCCACGGCACGTGCAGTTGGGGTAGCCTTCTGCATCCATCCTGGAGGGAGGTAGCCGGATGTCCGAGGTCAGGCCCACCATCGCCGGTTCTTGCCTGCCGCCTTGCCCGCACGGGGTGCCATGTTGTCGCGACCATGGCTGAGATGAACGATCTGCCGCGGCGCCGTTTTCTCGGGCAGATCGCCGCGACTGCGGCGCTCGGCATACCATTGCCGGCCATGAGCGCAACGCCAGACCCCTCGTCCGAATCCTCGTCCCTGGTCCATCTCGAACAGGATGGACTTTCGTTGACCCCGGCGGAAGCGGCTGCCGAGCTCGCCCGGCTGAGCGCGTCCCAGTCGCCCTCGCCGGACATCTACGGCCTTGGCGGTGTGGTGGAGGAAGTGGAAGCCTACTTCGCCCGCTTGCTCGGGAAGGAACGCGCGCTGTTCATGCCCACGGGCACGCTCGCCAACCAGCTCGCGTTGCGCGCGCTGGCGGGCAATCGCCGCCGCGTCCTGGTGCAGGACGTGAGCCACGTCTACAACGACACGGGGGATGCCAGTCAGGCTCTGAGCGGGCTCACGTTGCTGCCGCTCGCACCCGATCGCGCGACGTTCGCATGGGCCGAGGTGGAGCGCACGCTCGGCCGAACCGCATCCGGACGGGTCGCGACGTCGGTCGGGGCGATCTCGATCGAATCGCCGGTACGCCGCCGTTACGGCGAACTGTTCGATCGCAGCGAGATGGGGCGCATATGCACGGAAGCGCGCCGCCGCGGTATCGGGCTGCATCTCGACGGCGCGCGGATGTTCATCGCCTCGGCCTACACGGGCATCGCGCCGGCGGAGTACGCCGCCCCCTTCGACACCGTCTACGTGTCGTTGTGGAAGTGCTTCAACTCCCTGAACGGTGCGATCCTTGCCGGGCCTGCTGCGCTGCTGGAGGGTATGGTGCATACGCGCCGGATGTTCGGCGGCGCCCTGTTCAACGCCTGGCCGTCCGCGATACTGGCTCGGCGCTATGCCGAGGGCTTCGTCGGTCGGTTCGCGTCGGCCATTGCGGTGTTCGATCAGTTCCAGCGTGCTCTCGCCGGCAGCACGGTCAGGATCGACAAGGTCACGAACGGCACCAACGTGTTTCGTATGAACGTCAACGACGCGAAGGCCGAGCAGTTGCCGGAGCGGATGCGGGCGCAGGGCGTCGCGATGCCGGCACCGATCCGCGGGAACGATGGGGCCGTATTCGTGCTCAACGTCAACGAGACCTGGAACCGTACCACGGGAAGCCGCCTGGCCGACCAGATCCGCCGCAGTCTGGCGGGCTGAAGGATTGCACCATGCTGACTCTCGGCAACAACGATCCGCTCCACCGCTATGAAGCCTTCGACGACGGCGTGCTCGTCGGCTTCTCGGAGTACAACCTGCTCTCCGACAGCGTGATGTTCACCCACACCGAAGTCCTGCCCGAGCATGGAGGCAAGGGCGTGGGCGGCTTCATCGCTGCCGCGGTGCTCGACGATGCGCGCAAGCAGGGCAAGCACGTGATCCCCGCCTGCCCGTTCATCGCCGCGTACCTGCGCAAGCATCCCGAGTACCTCGACCTGGTGAAGCCGGAGATCCGGCGCGCGTTCAAGGTCTAGGGTTCGATCCCGCCGTCGCATCGCGGCGGCGCTCCTCCACTGCCGCGTCACGCCATGCCGCCTATCGATCTCTCCCACTGCCGCATCCTCCTCACGCAGGCCGACCAGTTCATGGGGCCTGCCCTGCGGACGACTCTTGCCGAATGCGGCGCAGACGTCGTAGCGGACACCCGGGCACTGGATGCACCCGAGGCGGCGGCCGCGGCCGTGACGGCCGCAGGGGATATCGACGTCCTCCTGGCCAACCTCGCGGTGCCCGCACCATCGACCCCAGCCGCCGACGTCACCGACGCGGAATGGCGGCACGTCTTTGCGCACATGGTCGACCCGTTGCCGCGCCTGCTGAAAGCCGTGCTGCCGCAGATGCAGGCGCGCGGCCGTGGCCGGTTCCTCGTCATGGGCAGCGCCTCGGCTTTGCGCGGCATGAAACGGACGTCCTCATACAGCGCCGCACGGGGAGCGCAGCTCGCCTGGGTGCAGGCAGTCGGCGTCGAGCTGGCGCCGCTCGGCATCCGCGTCAACGCCATCGCCCAGAATTTTGTCGAGAATCCCACGTACTTTCCGCCCGAGGTGCAGGCGAAGCCTGCGTTCCAGGAACGGCTGAAGCGCGAAGTACCGCTCGGCCGACTGGTATCCGCACGCGAGGATGCCTTGTTCGCTGCGTACCTGTGCAGCGATGCCGCGGACTGTTTCGTGGGCCAGGCGTTTCCGATCAGCGGCGGTTGGGCCGTGCGCTGAGAGCAGCGGTCGCTGCCTCGGGCATTTCCCCGCGAGCCGGTGTTCGAATCATCGGTGGTCGCGTGGTGGGGCGTTGGCTGCCCCCTCCCTATCCCTCCCCCGGCACAGCCGGGGGAGGGAATGTACTGCGTGTGAATCTCGCGCCGCCAGCATCCCAAGGCACTCCTTCCCCCGGCAACGCCGGGGGAAGGTTGGGATGGGGGCAAACATCCTCCGCGCTGACGCCGGCGCCGACCTCGTGGTCCCGCGCAGGAAATCCACCGCAACGGTGCGCTCCAGCGCGAACTTGTGAATGCCATCGTCGTCTCTACTCTGCCCGCGTGCGCGAACCGCGTGGTACATAGTCCCTGCCCGATCAACCTCCCGCCCGCCACGAAGCCCCTTGCCCCACGAAATCACCCTCATCACCACGATCGCGGCCGCGCTCGGTCTCGCGCTCGTCCTCGGCTTCATCGCCGTCCGCCTCAAACTCCCGGCGCTCGTCGGCTACCTGGTCGCCGGCATCCTGATCGGCCCGGCCACGCCGGGCTTCGTGGCCGACGTGGAGCTCGCGACTCAGCTCGCCGAGATCGGCGTCATGCTGCTCATGTTCGGGGTCGGCCTGCATTTTTCGCTGAACGATCTGCTGGCGGTGCGCAAGATCGCGGTGCCTGGGGCCATCGTGCAGATTGCAGTGGCGACCCTGATGGGCGGCGCCGTCGCGCACTTCTGGGGCTGGAGTCTGGGCGCGAGTCTGGTGTTCGGCCTGGCGCTCTCGGTGGCGAGTACCGTCGTGTTGCTGCGGGCGCTGGAAAGCCGTGGCGTGCTCGACTCGATCAACGGGCGCATCGCGGTGGGTTGGCTGGTGGTCGAGGACCTCGCCATGGTGCTGGTGCTGGTGCTGCTGCCGCCGCTCGCGGGATGGCTGGGCGGCGACACAGGCCAACCCGTTGCGCCGGAGCGCAGCCTCACCACCATGCTGCTCATCACGCTCGGCCAGGTCGCCGCGTTCATCGCTCTCATGCTGGTCGTCGGCCGACGGGTGTTTCCGTGGGTCCTGTGGCAGGTGGCGCGCACCGGATCGCGCGAGCTCTTCACGTTGTGCGTGATCTCCGCCGCGGTGGGCATCGCGTTCGGTTCCGGCAAGCTGTTCGGCGTTTCGTTCGCGCTCGGCGCGTTCTTCGCGGGCATGGTGATGCGCGAATCGGCGCTCAGCCATCGGGCGGCCGACGAATCGTTGCCGCTGCGCGATGCGTTCGCGGTGCTCTTCTTCGTCTCGGTCGGCATGCTGTTCGACCCGGCGATGCTGTTGCAGGAACCCCTCAAGGTCCTCGCCGTGGTAGCCATCATCGTGATCGGCAAGACACTCGCCGCCTTCCTCATCGTGCTGGCCTTTCGCTACCCGCTCAACACGGCACTCACCGTGTCGGCGAGCCTCGCGCAGATCGGCGAGTTCTCGTTCATCCTGGCGGGCCTCGGCGTGGCGATGAAACTGCTGCCGACCGAGGGCCAGAGCCTGATCCTCGCGGGGGCGCTGATCTCGATCGCGCTCAATCCGCTGTTGTTCAATGCAGTGGAGCCGCTGCAGCGCTGGATACGGTCGCGTTCGAAACTCGCCCGCGCCATGGAGCGATCGGACGACCCGCTTGCGGAACTGCCCATGAGCGTGGACCAGAGCCGGCTCACGGAGCACGTGCTGATCGTGGGCTATGGCCGCGTGGGGCGTCGCATCGGCGAGGCACTCATCGAGCGCGGCGTGCCGATCGTCGTGGCGGAACAGAACCGCGAGGTCGTCGAACAGCTGCGCAGCCGGGGCATCCCGGCCGTGTCCGGGGACGCGTCCGATCCTGCCGTACTGATCCAGGCGCACGTGCATCGCGCCCACATGCTCGTCATCGCCACGCCCGACGCCTTCCGGGCCCGCAAGATGATCGACATCGCCCGCACGCTGAAGCCGGACGTGGAGACGCTAGTACGTACTCACAGCGATGAGGAAGCCGAGTTGCTGCGGACGGAAAAGGCAGGCATGGTGTTCATCGGGGAACACGAACTGGCGCTCAGCATGACGCGCCACGTGTTGGAGCGGATGGCTGCAGCCCACGAGCACCAGCCGGGCCAGCAGACGGTGCTCGCAGCAGCGCACAACGGCTGATGTGACTATCCCCCGATAGGACTTGCGGCCTCTCCCACGGGGGGCCAGCCCTCTTGGGGCGGCCCGGCGAGGGCTGAGAGCCGAGCCGCGCCAAAATTCTCCCGAATCGCCAGGATCCGCTTGCCCATCGACGATTCCTTGTTATAGTCGCCACACGGTGGCGAATACGATTCCATTGTCATGGGAATCCATTGGCACCCACTGCCCGGCTGTGGTTCGAACCCAAGGGAATCGTCATGCGTCCTGCTCGCCACACCCGCCCCGCCTGCGCCGCCCTCGCGGCTGGCCTCTTCGCGCTCGCTGCGTCGCCCTCCGTCCAGGCCATAGTGCTGTTCTCGGAGACGCCGTTCTACACGGTCACAGTGTCCCAGCCGGATTCGGATTTCGGAATCGTGCTCAACAACGCGCAGACGACCAGGTTCTCGACGGAAACGCCGTTCCTCCTGGAAGTCGGGGCCTCGCAGAGCAATTCCGTCACCCTGCACACCAGTGCACGGTTCGATGCCAAGCCCGGCTACATCCTCACGGGCATGACGGTCAGCGGCGCCGCCCCCTCGGAGGCCTGGGAGGGCGGCTACAGCGTGGGAGGCACCTGGGTCGCCATCAACCCCGGGCCAGCCGCCGATGCGAGCGGCACTTTTCCCACCATTTTCAACGTCACCTGGAATCAGAATACCGAGGGTGCGTTTCCACCCGCCACAGTCGGACTGCTCTCTCCGACATTGTTCTTCAGTGCCGACCTCGTCCTGGGTGTGAGCGGTGCTGCAGATTGCGGCCGCACTGTCTGTGCCCGCACTGGGGACCCGCACGTACGGGTCGACCTGACGTGGGCTGCGGCGCCCATCCCCGAACCCGGCGCATGGGCACTGATGTCCGGTGGTCTGGTGCTTCTGGCCGGCATCGGGCTACGGCGATCGCGGGATATCGGCCGCACCTGACGTAGGCGATCGCAGCTCGAAGCGGCTCTACCGCGGCGCGTCTGCCTTCAGGAAATCCACCACGGCATCGAAGAATGCATGCCGCCCGGCCTGCAAATGCAGCATGTGCCCGGCACGGGGAATGACGACATAGCGCTTGTCGGGGTTCGGCAAGCGCGCGAAGAAGGGCAACAGCCCGGTCGTGTCGGCAACATCGTCGTATTGCCCGTGGATCATCAGCATCGGCACTGTGATGCGGGCCGGATCCACCATGGGCAGGCCTGTCACCATATCGAGTTGCGGACCGGTGGAAGTGCGCGTTTCGATCGCCGCAGCGGCATCGGCATACGCTTCGATCGTCTCGAGTTCGGTAACGTCCGCCGGCGTCCGGGACCGGAAGCGAGCCTTCCAGCCGTCGCGCGGCACGACGATCCACGGCCGGCTCCGATACAACTCGACATCCGCACGACGGCGCACGATGTCGGGGCTGTCCGCGTGCATCTGCGCGTAACTCACGTAGCGGTCGATCTTGTCGCCGTGGGCCGAAGCGAAGAGTCCCGCGTACTGCGTGGCCCAGGACCAGGCGAGCACATGGACACGCGCCACGCCGCGCTCGCGCCGCACGGCATCGACGACGGCATCGAGGTCCTCCGCGGCACCATCGGTGGTGACGTGGCCCTCGGGATGCGTCGAGCGCCCGAAGCCGTGCACATCCAGCGCGAACACGTCGAAGCCCGCACGCGCGAGGCGGTCCATGAGGCTGTAGTCGCTCCGCCCCGGTACCTCGAGATCGAAACTCTCCTTGCCCGCCGTCGCCGAACCGTGAGCGAGGATCACCACGGGTTTGTCCGCCGGTGAACCGACGAACTTCTCCCACACATGCAGCCGCAGATCGCCGCGCGCAACCCAATGCGTCGCCGCGAGGACTGCCGCATCCTGGTCGTCCGCAGCGGCGGCAGCAGTGCACGACAGCATCACGGCGAACAGCAACGCCCACTCGCGGGCCGCCAGCCTGTGGATCATCATTCGAAGCAATCCCCCGGAGTCTCGGTGAAGGGCGCCGGCACCCTGGCGGTCCGCGACCGGCCGCCGCAGGTCCGGCACGACGGGAGGATAATGCGGCTCCCCGCCGCCCGGACCGACAGCACCTCTCCCCGCCGTGGACCTCGACCAGCTCGATCTCGACCTGTACGCGACCGTGTTCGACGTCGCGCGCATCGGCATCTGCGTGATCGACGAGCAGGGCAGGTTCGTGCGCGTGAACCCGTTCTTCTGCGAGCTGGTACGCCATCGACCGGAGGACCTGGTCGGCCGCCACTATTCGATGGCTGCCCCGCCCGCGGTGGTCGCGGTGAAGGAGAAGTTCCTGGCGGCACTGCTCGCCGACTCGTCGAAGGTACCGCTCGAATGGGGCATCCGCCGCAGCGACGGCAGCATCTTCGACTCGCTGGTGAGCTTCCGGCCGATCACGCGCGCGGACGGGCGCAAGTTCGCGGTGGTGACGTTCTCCGACATCAGCGAAAGCAAGCGCAGCAAACTGGAAATCGAGGCCCTCAATCGCGATCTGGAGCAGCGCATCGCCGAGCGCACCTCCGAACTGACGCAGAAGCTCGCCGAACTGACCGAAGCCGACGAGGCGCTGCGGCACAGCGAGGAGCGGCTGCAGGCGGCGCTCGCGGAGAAGACCGCGATCCTCGAGCATTCGGTGGTAGGCATCGGGCTGCTGCGCGATCGCCGTCTGGAATGGTGCAACCGCATGCTCGAAGAGCAGCTCTTCGGCTATCCGCGCGGCTCGCTGACCGGCAAGAACACCGCGATGCTCTATCCGTCGCGCGACGACTACGAACGGCTCGGCGCCGAAGCCTATCCGCTGCTCACGCAAGGCCGCATCTACGAGACGCGCGCCCGCATGAAGCGCAGCGACGGATCGCTCTTCTGGTGTTTCATCAGCGGCCGTGCGATCCGGCCCGACGATCCGGCCCACGGCAGCATCTGGGTGCTGATGGACATCACCTCGCGGCGCAAGCTCGAGGAGGACCTGCGCCGCACGCTCTCCGAACGCGAGGCGATCCTGCAGTCGTCCGTCATGGGCCTGGCACTCGTGCGCCATCGCGAATACGTGTGGGTGAACAAGCATTTCGAGTGCGATCTGCTGGGCTACGAAGAAGGCGAACTCGTGGGTCAGTCGGTGCGGCACACCTACGGTTCAGAGCAGGCGTACGACGAACTCGGACCGCTGATCAACCGCCAGCTGGTGGACAAGGGGTTCTTCCAGACCGAAGGTCGCGTGCGGCGCAAGGACGGTTCCACCTTCTGGTGCCTGGTGAGCGGTTGCGCGATCGATCGCCGCGACCTCACCGTCGGCACCATCTGGACAGTGGTCGACCTGACCCGGCGCAAGGCCGCAGAAGCCGAACTGGTGGACGCACTCGCGCGCGAGAAGGAGTTGAACGAGATCAAGTCGCGCTTCGTATCGATGACCTCGCACGAGTTTCGAACGCCGCTCGCGACCATCCTGTCCTCCACCGAGCTGCTGGCCGACTACGGCGAGCGCCTCTCGGTACACGAGCGCGCCGACCTGATCGGCGGCATCAAGTCAGCGGTGCAGCGGATGACGCGCATGCTGGAGGACATTCTGCTCATCGGCCGCTCGGAGGCCGGGCGGCTCGAGTTTCGTCCCCGGCTGCTCGATCTGCGCGGCCTGTGCGTACGCATCGTCGACGAGACACGCGCGGCCGCCCATGCGCAGCAGCAAGTACGCCTGCAGTTCGAAGGTGGTGCCGCCGAGCACGTCGTCGACGAGGAGTTGCTGCAGCACATTCTCGGCAACCTGCTCAGCAATGCCATCAAGTACTCGTCCCCCGAGTCGGCGATCGACGTCCGCGTGGTCTGCGACGGCGGCGCGATCAGGCTCGAGGTGGAGGACAACGGCATCGGCATCCCGGTGGAGGACCAGGCGCGACTCTTCGAGACGTTCCATCGCGGCCGCAACGTCAATCACATTGCCGGTGCCGGGCTCGGTCTCGCGATCGTGCGCAAGTCGGTGGAACTGCACGGCGGACGCATCGCGGTGCGCAGCGTGCCGCGCGCAGGTTCCACGTTCACCGTGGTCATTCCCGAGATCGGCGGCGGGTCGCGTGCATAAGATCCTGCTGATCGAGAACGACTCGTCGATCCTGGCGAACTACGCCCGGGTGCTCACGCTCGAGGGCTTCGAGGTGCTGACCGCCATCAACGGCATCGACGGCCTGCGGCTCGCCCGGACCCGCGAACCGGATCTCATCCTGTGCGACCTGCGCATGCCTGAAATGGACGGCGACGCCGTGCTCGCCGCCTTGCGCGCCGACCCGCGCACCGTACGCATGCCTTTCATCTTCATGACCGCCAGCGCCGACCACTCGGAGCGCGCGGCCCGCCTCGCGCAGGGTGCGAACGACTATCTCGTGAAGCCGATCGAGTTCCGTGTGCTCCTCGAGGCGATTGCCCGCCAGCTCGGCGGTGCCGGCACGTCGTGACGGCGGGCACGGCAGCTTTGCCCCCGAAAGCCACGATCCTGGTCGTGGACGACGATCCGGCGTTGCTGCGGGTCGTGGCGATGCGGCTCGACAAGGACGGCTACGCTGCCATCGCCGTCGACAGCGGCACCAAGGCGTTGGCACAACTCGAGGTGTCGGGCGTCGACCTGGTGTTGACCGACCTGCGCATGACCGGCATGGACGGCCTCGCCCTGTTCGACGAGATCGCCAGGCGGCACGCGGGATTGCCCGTGATCATCATGACGGCCCACGGCAACGTGCCGGATGCGGTGACGGCCACGCGCCGCGGCGTGTTCGCGTTCGTGCAGAAGCCGTTCGAGGCAGCGACGCTGCTGGTCGAGGTGGAGCGCGCGCTGGCAAGCAGCGGCTACGCCGCCCACGCCGACGAAGCGTGGCGCGCCGAGATCGTCACGCGCAGTCCCGCCATGGCCTCGCTGCTGCGCGAAGCGAAGCTCGTGGCCGGCACCGAAGCGAGCGTGCTGGTCCGCGGGCAGAGCGGCACCGGCAAGGAATTGCTGGCGCGGGCACTGCATCGCGCGAGCCGCCGCGCGGGCGGACCGTTCATCGCAGTCAATTGCGGCGCGATGCCCGAACAGCTGCTCGAATCGGAACTGTTCGGTCATGTGAAGGGGGCATTCACCGGAGCCGCCCGAGACCACGACGGCCTGTTCCGTGCCGCAGACGGCGGCACCCTGCTGCTCGACGAGATCGGCGACATGCCCGCGAGCCTGCAGGTGAAGCTGCTGCGCGCCGTGCAGGAGCGCCGGGTGCGTCCCGTGGGCGCGGTGCAGGATCTCGCGGTGGACGTGCGCCTGATCACGGCAACCCATCGCGACCTCGAAGCCGAAGTGCGCGCGGGCCGCTTCCGCGAAGATCTCTACTACCGCATCAACGTCGTGACTCTCGGACTCCCGACGCTCGCCGAACGTCGCGAAGACATCCCCGTGCTGGCTACGCGCTTCCTGCGCAGTGTGGCCTCCCGCTATGGTCGTCCCGTGCGCGGGTTCTCGCCCGAGGGCATGGAGCTGCTCATGGCTGCACCCTGGCCGGGCAACGTGCGGCAACTGCACAACGCCATCGAGAAAGCGGTCGCGCTGTGTACCGATTCCATCGTCCCGACTGCGCTCATGGAACGGATCCTCGCGACCCCGGTCGAGGCACAGACCTCCCTCGATTCGGCCAAGCAGGCCTTCGAACGCGACTATGTCGTGCAACTGCTCAAGCAGACGCGCGGCAATGTCACAGACGCGGCGCGCCTCGCGCAACGCAATCGCAGCGAGTTCTACGCACTCATGCGCCGCCACGCCCTGGACCCGAAGCAGTTCAAGGATCCGGATCGGTAGATCGACTTGTTGGGCGAGCCCAACAAGCGAGTATCGCGCGCCGACAAGGACTTGGCCCATGCGGCCGGCATGGCGTGTTGGGCCAGCCCAACGAATCGCCGCGGAGTCGTTCTCGGCGATTCCGGGCAACTGATTGATCGATCTCACGATTCTCGACTGGCACGCCCGGTGCAACAGGAGGTGCACCGACGGCGCACCGCCCTCGAGAACACCGCCAACCGAGAATCGACCACAGGGGATCACCATGAACCGCTTCCTTCTTGCAGCCACTCTTGTTTCCGCCTTTGCAGCCGCGACCGCTCAGGCCGCCGAAACCGGCAAGCTCAACCAGGCTGGCGTGTACGAGCAGACGATGCGCTTCTACCTGCATCCGGCCCATGGGTTCTCGCGTGACGTGAACAACAATGGCGATCACCCCGCCGTGATCGTGTTCCGCCGCGACACGACCGGCGCCGAGCCTGCCGTGGTGACCATTCACACGCATCCGGCGATCGAGCCGCGCGGTGCGCAATCGATTCTCGCCTCGCACCTGTAGACCCCGACTCCCAAGATCCGGCCGTCGCGGGTGACATCGCGGCGGCCGGTGTTTTTTTGGCCCGACGCCCCCGCGGTAACATGCACCCCGAACCCTTCCCGGCAGTCGACACGGACCTTGAGCGGCAGCATCAGCGTTCCGCTGTGGTTCTTTCTCGTGCTGTGCGCCCTGGCAGCGCTCGCGGCGCTCGACCTGCTGGTGCGGCCGACCGCACGCTGGTACGTGCAGCGCAAGGTCAACACGGTGCTGCAGGATCTGGGCTCGAAGCTGCAGGTCGAGATCCCGCCGTTCAAGATCACCCGGCGCCAGGTGCTGATCGACCGGCTGTTCCACGACGACGTGGTGCAGGCGGCGGCGGAGCGGCAGTCACGGGAAAGCGGCGAATCTCTGCTAGCGGTGCGCCGGCGCGTGGAACGCTACGCGCGCGAGATCGTGCCTTCGTTCAACGCATACCTGTATTTCCGGATCGGTTACTGGCTCGCGAAAGCGATCGCGCGCGCGCTCTATCGCGTGCGCCTGGGCTACGTCGACGAACCCGGCCTCGCGGGCGTGCAGCGCCAGTCGACGCTGGTGTTCGTCATGAACCACCGATCGAATTTCGACTACATCCTGGTTGCCTTTCTCGCAGCGGAACGCGCCGCGCTGTCCTACGCGGTCGGCGAATGGGCGCGGGTGTGGCCCCTGCAGGCGCTGGTGAAGGCGATGGGCGCCTACTTCGTGCGCCGCAACTCCGGCGATCCGCTCTACCGGTTGGTGCTGCAGCGCTATGTGCGGATGGCAACGGAGGCCGGTGTCACGCAGGCGGTGTTTCCGGAAGGCGGCTTGAGCCTCGACGGCAAGCTGCGCTCACCGAAACTGGGGCTGATCGACTACATGGTGCGCGGCTTCGACGCCGCGGGCGTGCGGGATCTCGTATTCATCCCCGTGGGCATCAACTACGACAGGGTGCTCGAGGATCGGACCCTGCTGCGCAAGCTCGATCCCGCCGCGCGACGGCGCGGTATCGCCGGCGCCGGACTCACGACCGCAGGCTTCGTCGGGCGCAACGTGCTGCAGTTCCTGACCGGTCGCTGGTATCGCTACGGCTACGCCTGCGTCAACTTCGGCACACCGCTGTCGATGCGCGCCTGGTGTCGCGATCGCGGCATCGCATTCCGGTCGATGCCGGAACCCGAACGCCATGCGGCCGTGGAGACTCTCGGCCGCGAACTCATGGACCGGCTTGAGGACGTCATTCCCGTGTTGCCCGTTTCCCTGGTCGCCTCGATCATGCTCGAGGCGGGCGGACAACCCTTGAGCCTGCTGGAACTCAAGGCGCGCGCCCAGGCGCGCACCGAGGAACTGGAACAGCGCGGCGCTCGCATCTACGTGCCGCGCAAGGACCGTGACTATGCAATCGAGGTGGGGCTGCGCATGCTGGTGCTGCGCCACCTCGTCTTCGAAGAGGATGGCCTGCTGCGCGCCAACCCCGACGAGACCGAACTGCTCGCCTACTACGCCAACGCGATCGCGCACCTGAACCGTCGGGCGCGCGATCCGACGTAGCTATTGAGCGACCCAACCCCCGTCGATCGGCAGCGCGGCGCCGGTGATCCCGGCAGCCCCTTCGCTGCACAGGAACAGGACGAGGGCTGCAACCTCGTCGATGCCGACGAACCGCTTCGACGGCTGGCGCTCGAGGAGGATGCGTTCGATCACTTCGTCGCGCGGGATGTTGTGCGCCTTGGCCTGGTCGTCGATCTGCTTTTCCACCAGCGGCGTGCGCACGTAACCGGGACAGACGGCGTTGCAGGTGATGGCGAGCTTCGCCGTCTCCAGCGCAACGGTCTTGGTGAGTCCGACCACCCCGTGCTTGGCTGCGATGTAGGCCGACTTGAACGGCGAGGCGACCAGGCCGTGGGCCGAGGCGATGTTCACGATGCGCCCCCAGCCGCGCTTCTTCATGTGCGGCAGCGCCGCGCGGATGGTGTGGAACGAAGCGGTCAGGTTGATCGCGATGATCTGGTCCCACTTGTCGAGCGGAAACTCGTCCACGGGCGCCACGTGCTGAATGCCGGCGTTGTTGACGAGGATGTCGATGCCGCCCCACTGGCTCGCGGCCTCCGCCACCATGGTCTGTATTTCTGCCGGCCGGCTCATGTCGGCGCCCGAGTAGATCACCTTGACGCCGTGCTCGGACTCCATGCGGGTTGCGAGCTTCTTGATCTCCGGCACGTTGCCGAAACCGTTCAGCAGCACGTTCGCCCCCTGCGCCGCGAGCACCTGAGCGATCCCGAGACCGATGCCGCTGGTACTGCCGGTGACGATCGCTGCCCTGCCTTTCAGCATGCCCACACCCGTCTTGCTTGTTGCGTTGCAGCAAGTCTAGCAGAACCATGCCGCAACCCGGGACGTCGGCGAACCTGTCGCCCCAATCCGTAACCCATCAGTAAGGGGGTGTCGGGCACAGTGCTAACCGACGTCGCACCGTTCTTCGCACCGCGCCGCCTATCCGGCCCGGGCGCGATGCGGCGCGGCGTTCGAGCACTGCTTCACCATCTCCCGCTGCAACTTCAGGGGCGGCGCACACTCGGGTCTCCTAACGTGTGCCGCCCTCTTTTCTCGCTTGCGCCCGCATGCATGGGCCAACGAGAATTGACGCATGCAACGCGAACCCATGCACCCGGTGGCAGCCCGGCTGCTCACGACTTCGGTCATTCCTGTGCTGCGCCTCAAGAGCGCCGCGCTCGCCGCCCAGGCCATCGACTGTCTCGTGGCGGCGGGATTCGGCACCGTCGAACTCACCCTCACCACGCCGGATGCGATCGCGCTGATCCGCGACCTGCGCAGCCGCATGGCATCCGGGTTTCTGGTGGGGGCCGGTACCGTGCTCGACGTCGAGACGGCGCGCGCCTGCATCGATGCCGGTGCCGACTATCTCGTGTCGCCCTGCCTCGTCCCCGGCATGGGCGTGCTCGCCCATGAGCATGGCCGCGCCTGTCTCATGGGCGGGTTCACGCCGGGCGAAGTACTCGCCGCGTGGCGCCAGGGGTCGGACATCGTGAAGGTCTTTCCCGCTGGCACCGGCGGACCGGCGCATCTCGCTGCGCTGCACGCGGTGTTCCCCGACATGCCGCTGTGTCCGACCGGTGGCGTGTCGCTCGACAACATGGAGGCCTATCGTCGCGCCGGCGCCGTGGTGGTCGGCGTCGGCAACAACATCGTGGACCTGCCCGCGCTCGAAGCCGGGAATCGGGCGGCCGTGATCGAGCACGCCGGACGCTATCTCGGCAAAGTGCAGGCGTGACGGCCCGCCCGATCATCGCCCGATGAGTGCCGCCGCGCTCGACGTCGTTTCGGTCGGCGAACCGATGGTGGAGTTCAACCAGGTACCCGGCGATCCGCGTCGCTACCTGCAAGGCTTCGGTGGCGACACGATGAACGCGATGATCGCGGCGGCCCGTCAGGGCGCCCGCGCCGGTTACGTGACGCGGCTCGGCGACGACGACTTCGGCAAGCTGTTCCTCGACCTGTGGCGCGATGAAGGCCTGGACATCTCCGGGGTTGCGATCGATACCGATGCGCCCACAGCCGTCTACTTCGTCACCCACGGCCCGAACGGTCATGCGTTCAGCTATCGCCGGGCAGGTTCGGCCGCAAGCCGGCTTGCCCCTGCCAACCTGCCGCTCGACGTGGTGCGGCGTGCGCGGTTCCTCCACACCTCCGGCATCACGCAGGGCATCAGTACCAGCGCCTGCGACGCAGCGTTCACGGCCATCGACGCTGCCCGGGCAGCGGGTGCGAAGATCGCATACGACTCCAACCTGCGGCTCAAGCTGTGGCCGCTGGCGCGAGCGCGCGCCGTGATCAACGCCACCATCGGGCTCGCCGACTACTTCCTGCCGAGTCTCGACGATGTGCGCGTGCTTTCGGGTCGTGACGATCCGGATGCGATCGTCGACTGGGCGCACGCCCTCGGCGCGAAGTTCGTCGCGCTCAAACTCGGCGGGGACGGCGTGATGGCCTCGGACGGCCACCAACGCGAACGCATCGCGCCGCATCGCGTTCAGGCGGTCGACGCCACGGGCGCCGGGGATTGCTTCGCGGGTAGCTTCCTCGCCCGCCTCAGCACGGGCGACGATTTCTTCCGGGCCGTGCGCTACGCCAACGCCGCGGCGGCACTCACCTGCACCGGCTATGGTGCGGTGGCGCCGCTGCCGAAACCGGACGCCGTTCTGCGTCTGCTGAACGGAATCACCTAGGGGTCGTGCGCTGCCGTGAGGCCGGTGCGGCACCCGCCGCACTGCGCCGGTGCGTTCGTGGTCCGGCGTGCTCGCGCTGCGACGCGGACAACTCCCTGAATCGGTAGCGAGAACCGCAATCGGTGCGCGGTGCATCGCGCATGGTCCCGCTCTTGCACAAAGGCGCGTCGGGAATTCGCATTCCCATCGCATGCATTCGCCTACCGGGGAGACACCATTCATGAGCGAGCATCACAACGGCTGCTGCAGTGACCCGAACCACCACCACGACGTCCCGCTGGATACGTCGTCGCTGGATCTGCCGAAGCCCGCGGACGCCTCGCGCCGCAGCTTCCTGCAGGGTGCGTTGACGAGCGGCGCCGCGGCCGCAGCACTCGGCGGGCTCGGCACCTCGTCGCTCGCGCTCGCCAAGACCGAAATGAAGCGCAGCACCATCTCGCACTTCGCGATTCCGGCCACCGCGGACACGGTGCACTGGGGCTACTTCAGCAAGTCGCTCAAGCCGCTGGTGGAAGTGCAGTCCGGCGACTTCGTCACCATCGAAACCCTCACGCACCACGCGAACGACGACAACGCGCGCATGGTGAAGGGCGACCCGGGCGCCGAGAGCGTCTACTTCTGGGACAAGAAGAAGAAAGGCGTGGACCGTCGCGGCGCCGGCCCCATGGACGCATCGCTCTTCGGACGCGGCGCGGGCGAAGGCCTCGGCGTGCACATCTGCACCGGACCGATCGCCGTGGCGGGCGCCGAGGAGGGCGACATCCTGGAGGTGCGCATCCTCGACGTGAAGCCGCGCCCCAGCGCCAACCCCGAGTTCAAGGGCAAGAGCTTCGGCAGCAACGCGGCCGCGTGGTGGGGCTTTCACTTCAACGACCTCATCGAGGAGCCGAAGAAGCGCGAAGTCATCACCATCTATGAGATCGACGCGAGCGGCGAACGCGACTGGGCCAAGGCGCTCTACAACTTCCGCTGGACGCCGCAGACCGACCCGTTCGGCGTGGTGCACAAGATCATCGACTACCCCGGCGTGCCGGTGGACCACAGCACGATCAAGGAAAACTGGGGTGTGCTGAAGAACGTGCGTGTCCCGATCCGCCCGCATTTCGGCGTGATGGGTCTCGCTCCGAAGGAAGCCGACATGGTCGACTCGATTCCGCCGAGCTACACCGGCGGCAACATCGACAACTGGCGCATCGGCAAGGGTGCGACGCTGTACTACCCGGTGTCCGTGCCCGGGGCCTTGCTGTCAGTCGGCGATCCGCACGCTTCACAGGGTGACTCGGAACTGTGTGGCACCGCGATCGAGTGCTCGCTCACCGGCACCTTCCAGCTGATCCTGCACAAGAAGGCGACGCTGGCCGGCACGCCGCTCGAGAAGCTCGGCTTCCCGCTGCTCGAGACGCAGACCGATTTCCTGGTGCACGGGTTCAGCTATCCCAACTACCTGGCCGATCTCGGCGCGAAGGCGCAGTCGGAGATCTACGGGAAATCGTCGGTGGACCTCGCGCTGAAGGACGCGTTCCGCAAGATGCGCCACTTTCTGATGACGACCCAGGGCCTCACCGAAGACGAAGCGGTCTCGCTGATGTCGGTGGCCGTCGACTTCGGCGTCACCCAGGTGGTCGACGGCAACTGGGGCGTGCACGCCATTGTCAAGAAGAACATCTTCGTGGGTGAGGGGGCTTAGGGGCACTGGCGGGCGTTCGGCTCCCATCGAAACCTTCCCCCGGCGCAGCCGGGGGAAGGGGCGTACGACTCCCTCCCTCCGCTTTACCTGGGAAGGGGCGCGCCGACCGCAGAAACGTCAATACATCGTCCCATCCTTGCGTCGGAACTCCCACCCGCCGTCGTCCCGCTTGATCGCCTGCAGATCGTCGTCCGGATAACTCCCCACGTCGCCGACCGTCCGGTCGCCGACCTCGAGGTACCAGACGTCCTCGTCGCCACGATTGACGAGATGATGGGCATTCCCCGTTCCGGCGGGGAACCCAGTGCACATGCCCGCCGCGAGCAGCGTTTCGCCTTCATCGGTGATCAGAGTCGGCGTCCCGGCGAGCACGTACACGAACTCGTCCTGTCGGCTGTGCGCGTGGCGCAGCGCCGACGCCGCGCCCGGTGCCAGGCGCGTCAGGTTGACGCCGAAGTTCTTCAGTCCGAACAGATCACCGAGCGGGCGTTTGTCACGACCATCGAATCGCTTCGCATAAATGTCCGGATAGTTCGAAGCCCTGGCACGAAGCGGCGCTTGCTTCGCGACGACGGTACGCGGTCGTTCCGGTGCAGCCACGGTGCAATCTCCCGAATGCTACGTGAGCATTCTGACTAGAACTCGAAGGCGGCGCGCACCAGCAGCATGTCCTCCGGGTGCGATCGCACCCGGCCGCCCAGACTCTCCACCAGTCCGATCATCGCCGCATTGCCGCGCAGCACGTCACCGCATAATCGCCGCAATCCGCTGCGCTGGGCGTGCCGGCCCAGCCGCACCAGCAGTTCCCGCCCGAGACCGATGCCCTGCCAGTCGTCCGCCACCGCGATGGCGAACTCCGCGTCGGTCGCGTCGTCGAGCACCACGTAGCGCGCATCGGCCACCATCAACGGCAGAGCACCATCGTTGCTTGCGGCGATCAGTGCTACGTGTGCGCGATAGTCGATATGGGTGAAGGCCTCCAGCATCGAATCTGACAACGATGCAATCCCCAGGTGGAAGCGCCGCCGCCGCGACTCCGGCGACAGGTCGGCGACGAAGCGACGCTCCGCCTCCATGTCCGTCGGCAGCACCGGCCGCACGGCCACGGTACGACCGTCGGCGAGCAGGACGCGATCGACCAATCCGTACGGATAGCCGCGGAGGCCGCGGGTGAAGGGGTGAATCGCCGTCAACTTGTTCATGCACGTCTCCCGCCTTGCATGCTTTCCCGGCATGCGATGGACTTGACCCGACCTTGCGGGTGATCGAATACTCTCCCCAAGCACGCTCGGATTCAAACGAAACCTCGGAATGCCAGGCATTCCTCACACGCATGCGAAAACCCGCCACCCGCCTGCCCCCGCTGGAACTCCTCGTGGAGTTCGAAGCGGCCGCGCGCCATCTGTCCTTCACCAAAGCGGCCGCCGAGCGCTTCGTGACGCAGTCCGCGATGAGCCGGCGCATCAAGACGCTCGAGGACGATCTCGGCGTGGCACTGTTCCGGCGTCGCCATCGCGCCCTCGTGCTGACCGACGAAGGGCAGCGTCTGTTCGAGACCTGCACGACCTTGCTCGCGGAACTGCGAACGACGGTGGCGCGCATCCGCCAGCCCACCCAGCGTCAGGTGCTCGCCCTCACCACGACGCCGGGACTCGCCTCGCTCTGGCTGATTCCGCGCCTGCCGGCATTCACGCAGGCCCATCCCGGCATCGACGTGCGCATCGACGCGAGCTTCCGGCGCCGCGATCTGCGCGGTGAAGGTATCGACGTGGCGATCCGCTACGCCCCCGCCGGTTCCATTGACGGCACGCAACTGTTCGCGGAAACGGTGCTGCCCGTTTGTTCACCGCAACTGTTGAAGCGCACCGGGCACCCCTTGCGCTCGGCGGCAGACCTACACCGCTTCCCCCTGCTGCAGATGATGCTGCCGGCAGACGCCGGCATGCCCACGGACTGGGATCCCTGGCTGAAGGCCGTGAACCTGCCCGATCTGGAACCTGCGGCGACGCTCAGCTTCAACAACTACGACGAGGTCATCGTTGCCGCCGTGGCCGGCCAGGGCATCGCACTGGGCCGCACGCCGTTGATCGACCGCTTGCTCGAGGAACGCAAGCTGGTCGCGCCGCTCCAGGGCAGTTTCGCCTCACCGCGCGCCTACTTCCTGGTCATCGAACCCGCGGCACGCAACCGGCCCGCGGTGCGGGCGCTGGAGCAATGGTTGCAGGACGAAGCGGCCCGGCCCGCCGTGTCCGTCAGCCGTCGACCCCGCCGCTCGCGGGCCCCTGGGTGACGAACGAACTCCAGGGCGAAGTCTGATTCGCGCCGTTGACCGCTCGCACGCGCCAGCTCGCTCTGAAGTACTCCCGAAGGAATGCCTCGCGGACCGCGGCGCGTCCGGTCGAGAGCACGGCCGGTGCCACCGGCAGGCCGAAAACCGCTCGGACCGAATCGGTCAGCAAGTCCTCCGACTGGCTGAACACCACCGTCACGACCTTTGCTGCCGGCAGCGCCGGATTGCCCGGGTTCGGATCGATGAAACGGAACTGGATCTCGTAGAAGACCTCACAGCCGTCGGGCTGTCCGTCGATCTTCGCCACCGCGACATTGAAGCCCACGGTACCGTGCTTCGTCTGGTTACCTCGCCCCCATTCGAGCGGCGACGGAATGTCGGGCCGTGGCGCGCCTGCGCACGAGCGGTTGAACAAGGTGCGCGACGCCGCCAGCGTGGCTCGCAACCGGCGTTCGTCACCTGCGTCGTTGGCTCCGGGACGCACCGGTATCGGACAGCCGCGCGCATCGGTGGGCACGCCGGCAGCCGTCTTGGGGCACCGGTCCTCCGCATCCGGTACGAGATCGCCGTCGGCGTCGCCGTGCATGAGTGCCGCCTGCGCTGCGGGATCGGCGGCCAGCACGGCCAGCTTGCGCGATCGATCCTTGCGCGCCGCGCGATAGGCGGTCAGCGACAGCTTGCCGGTGATGAACTGGTGGGCCAGCCGCGCGCGGTCCGCGTGCACGGTGCCGATCGCGTGAGCCGCTTCGGGCGTCACCGTGGGGTCGAAGCAACTCGCCGCGTCGATCTCGAGTTGCAGGCGTGCGTTGTCCTGGGAGCCGCTCTTGAGAAACAGGTCGGTCGCGCGGGCACGCGCTTGCTCGAGGCAGGTGTCGATATCCTCGTTCGACGGTGCGGCGCGCACGGTCTGCGCGCACAGCGCAGCAAGCAGGCCCGCCACGATCAGGAGCTTCATGGCGCCACCTCCGTCACCGCCATGAGAAACGCCATCTCCGCGGCGATACCCTCGATCAATAGGTCGCGCTGGATCGCCGCCATGGTCGCATTGTCGTAGGCCGAGATCGCCGCATCCTGATCGGCAATGTAGATGACAGATTGCAGGGCCTGGAACACCGCCGGCTGGGCGGTAGCCTTGGTGCGCGCCTCTGCCGCCACGGCCGTGATCAGGTCGCGCACCGGAACTTCGGTCGTGCCATGAGCGGCACGCCAGCTCTGAATGAATTTACGCCATTTGAAGGCGCGCTTGACCACCTCGCCCACCGTGACCACGGATGCCGCCACGGTAGCCGAGCCTACGAGGTTGTCGTACACCATTTCGACGCTGTCCTCGTAGGGCCGGTGCCCGTAACCGGACGCGCCCACGGCGTGCATCGGCACCGAGGCGTCACCCAACGCGTGCAACGGCCAGCCAATGCGCTTCGCTTCGAGCGCGGTGCCTCGATTTGCCTTCGCCTCCTGGTAGCCGAACATGCCGAGGTTGTCGACTGCAGTGAGCTGGAGACCGGGAATGGTCGACGTCTCCCATTGCGCCGCAGTGCGGGTGATCGAATTGCGATGGAAATCGTCACCCGTCGTCCCGCTCGCACCGAGCACGATCTCGTAGTTCTTCGGCGCCTGCGACTCGGCGTGGTTGACGTGGATGCCGCCCAGGTCGAACAGGAGGATGACGAGATCCTCGGTGACGTCTGTGACACCGCTAGGGCCGGCGCGCTCCATCAGCTTGGCGGGCTTTTCGTCGAAGGCAGGCGGAAACGCCGGCGTCGGCTTCATGTCGATGAAATGGCCGAACCCGACATAGTCCTCGCTCTCCAGCGAATCGGCATCGATGCTGGTGATCTCGTCGATGACGATCCCGCCCGCGCCCACGCCCAGGAACGGACAGGCCGCACAGGCGGGCGGAAACAGACTGCACGCGAGCAGGCAGACCGAGGCCACCGCCACCGATGTCGCCACGGCAATCTGGCTCAGGATGACCGGATTCTGCAGCGTCTCGAGCGTCGTCGAGCGCAGGATCCAGTCCTTCGTCTCCTTGTCGGGTGACGCGGCCCAATAGCCCAGCGTGTTGCCGGTGTAGTCGCGCCCGGTGAATCCACCGGTGTTCACCGACGCCAGCACTCCGCTCGAGGAGTAGGCAGCGTTGATCGCGCAGACGGGTACGCCGTACCCATAGTGAATGCCGACGGGCAAGCGCACGCCGCCCATGGCCATCTCCTCGAGCGTGAGCGGGGCTAGCAGCTTCCAGTTGGGCAACGGGCCGCCCATCTCGGCGATGAGGAACGAATCGATGCACGGTGTCGCGTCGTTCGGCAGCCCCGACTTGAGCGCGCGCAGTCTCGGCACCGCCACGGCAGCGTCGGCAAAGAACGTCTTGAGCGCCGGATCGGCTTTCTCGAGTTGTTCCAGCATCGAATGCAGGCGCCCCGACATGCGCTGGCCCTTCGAGAACTTCGACCCCGCCAGCAGCACGTGATAGGCGTAGTCGGTCATGCGTTGATGGACCGATTCGTTGTGCGCGTACGCCGTCCATGGCGCCGCCAACGTCACGCTCAAGGTCGCAGCGATGAGTCTCGAGAGTCTGCGCGGCACGATGGTCCCCTCCGTTGGGTACGGGCGCCAGGATCGATGCCGAAGGGTCGTGGGACCTGAGACGGATCCGTGGCGGCTACCTGCCCGGATCCAATCGCTGCTTGTAAAGAGCGCCGCGCGAATTCCGGTCGTGCCCGCGCGCCTTGCGATCTGCAAGCAAGCTACGCTTGCGCAGTGCCCCGGTCAAGACGACGCACGCCGGGAATGCTTTCCGGCATGCCGAGTGCGATCTGCGCGCGGCAATGCAATGCCGACCGAGGTCCCTATCCCCGCCTGGCTTCCGCTTCGGCTTCGGCCTCGCGCTGCTTGTAGTCGATCGGCGGCTCGTGCAGCGCCTGTCTCCGGCTCTTCTCGAGACCCTTCACGACCGCGACGATTGTTTCGTTGTACGGCACCGACAACCCGAGAGCGTGCGCTTCGCGGACCAGCGCACCGTTGATCGCTTCGATTTCGGTACGCCGGCCCTGCTCGATGTGCTGCATCATCGACGGCTTGTTGTAGCGGATGCGGCAGTGCTCCTTGATCTTCTTGCGCGGATCGGGCTCGGCGAGCTTGACGCCCTTGCGCTCGATCACGAGCAGGATCTCGTCGATCACGCGGTCCTGCAGCGCATTCACTTCCGGCGTGCGGTACATCTCGCCGCTGCGGAGCCCGGTCACCGCGGTCAACGCATTGATGCCGCAGTTCAGCACGAACTTGCTCCAGACGTAGCTCATCGGATCGGAGATGATCTCGGTCTCGATGCCGGCGGCGTTCAGCATGCGCGCCACTTCACGGATGCGCGGCGTGTCGCGGCCGTCGAGTTCGCCGATCGAAGTCATCCCGGCATTGGTGTAGGCCGAGCGGCCCGGCGCGGGATTGGCGGCGCTGTTCATGCTGACGCCCGCGACCACGCGCTGGTACCCGAGGGTATCGACCAGCGCTTCGACGTTGCCGATGCCGTTCTGCAGCGTCATGGCGAAGCCCTCCCGCTTGAGAATGCGCGCCGCGATGGCGGCCGCATCTTTCGTCGCGTTGGCGTCCGTGAACACGATGGCGAGATCGAACGACGGCAGTCTGTCGGCGTTCGCGTGGGCGTCGATCGCGATGACATGCTCGCCGCGCACCCCTTCCACTTTCAACCCGTCGCGGCGAATCGCGTCGAGATGGTCCTTGCGCACGTCCAACAGCGTGACGTCGAACCCGGCGCGCAACAGCAGCCCGCCGTAGACGCCGCCCATGGCGCCGGCGCCGATCATGCAGATCTTCATGAAGTTCTCCCCGTTGCGAAGGTCGCCATGATGCCGCATCGGCGGCATGCCGGCGGCGGGACCGAAATGTGATCTTTTGCGCACCGTTTCGATCAACCCGGGGCGTAGTGTCCATGCCGCAGGCGCCACTTTCGCGGGTGGCACGAATGCACATACCGTTGAACCATGGAGAATCGAAAATGCGCAACTCTCTCATCGCATCGCTGTTGGTCGCATCCGCCTTCTCGCTCGGCGCCGTGAGCGGTTTCGCGGCCGAGGGCAGCGTCGTCAAGACCGGCAAGAAAGCCGAGTTCGGCCGCGCCGCCGAAGGCGAAACCATCAAGTCCGGCCGGAAGGCCGAGTTCGGCCGCGCTGCCGAAGGCGACACCATCAAGGTCGGCAAGAAGCGCGAGTTCGGCCGGGAAGCCGAGGGCGACACGATCCGCTCGGGCAAGCGGGCCGAATTCGGTCGCGCCGCCGACGCCGGCAGCGCGACCACCACGAAGTAGCGGCAGGCCTCCCCTGAAACGGCGGCGGGGCGACGGGAAGCTCCGTCGCCGTCGTTTTTACCTCCCGTTGCCCGCTGCCGGGAAATCGGTGCGCACGACGTTGCATGCTGCGCGTCGTCACCGCCACAATGCGCGCTGTCGCGGAGCCACGCTCCGCCCGCATCCGTCATCGTCCACCGGTTCCCCCATGCGCATCGCCATCGGCGGCTTTCAGCACGAGACCAATACCTTCGCCCCCAGCAAGGCCGACTACGACGCCTTCGCGCGCGGCGGCGGATGGCCGCCATTGCTCCAGGGTGGCGACCTCTTCGATGGCGTCGCGGGCATCAACCTGCCGATCGCGGGCTTCATCGAAGCAATGAAGACGCGCCACACGCTGATTCCGACCGCCTGGGCCGCTGCCAGCCCCTCCGCGCACGTGACGGAGGACGCCTACGAGCGCATCGCCGAGCTGATCGTCGGTGGCATCAAACGCGCGCAAGGAGTCGACGCGGTCTACCTCGATCTGCACGGCGCGATGGTCACCGAACACCTGGACGATGGCGAAGGCGAACTGCTGGCCCGCGTCCGCAAGATCGTGGGCCCGAGCGTGCCGGTGGTCGCAAGCCTCGACCTGCACGCGAATGTCACGCAGCGCATGGTGGAACACGCCGAAGCCCTGGTGGCGTACCGCACCTACCCTCACGTGGACATGGCCGAAACCGGCGCGCGGGTCGCCGCGCTGCTGCAGCGCCGTTTCGATGGCGCCTCGAAGCCGCACGTCGCGGTAAAGCGCGTGCCGTTCCTCATCCCCCTCGGTTCCCAATGCACGATGCTGGAACCTACGCAGTCGCTGTATCGCGAGCTGCCGCGATTCGAAGGCAGCGGCGTAACCTCGGCATCGTTCACGCCCGGCTTTCCGGCAGCGGACTTCCCCGAATGCGGACCGGTGGTTTTCGCCTACGGCGACGATGCCGGCGGCGTCGCCTGCGCGGCGCAACGGCTCTGCGAAGCCGTGGAAGCGCGCGAATCCGATTTCGCCCTCGAAGTGCTGTCGCCGGAGGAAGGCGTACGTCGTGCGATGGCCGTGGCTGGACGAGCGGCACGCCCCGTGGTAATCGCCGACACCCAGGACAATCCTGGTGCCGGCGGCAATTCGGACACCACCGGCATGCTGCGCGCGCTCGTCGGCGCCAATGCGCAGCGCGCCGCCATGGGGCTTATCGTCGATCCCGAAGCGGCCCGCGCGGCGCATGCCGTCGGCATCGGTGCGAGCCTGGAGATCGCGCTCGGCGGCAAGTCGCGCATCCCCGGCGACGCCCCCTTCCAAGGACGCTTCACGGTGGAGCGTCTGTCCGACGGCCGCTTCACCTGCACCGGGCCGTTCTACCGCGGTGCGCGCATGACGCTGGGGCCTTCCGCCTGCCTGCGCATCGGCGGCGTGCGCGTCGTGGTGGCGTGCGAGAAGCCGCAGATGGCCGATCAGGAGATGTATCGCTTCGTCGGCATCGAACCAACGCGCGAGGGTATCCTCGTCAACAAGAGTTCGGTGCATTTCCGCGCCGACTTTACCCCCATCGCCGAGGAGATCCTGGTGTGCAAGGCGCCGGGACCGATGCTGGCGGACCCGGCGGACTTTCCGTGGAAGCGATTGGCGCCGGGAATCCGGACGAAACCGAACGGAATCGCTTTTGCGGGCGGCTGAGGAACACCCTTCACCGCGAGAACGGCCACCGCCGCCGCCAATACTGCAGCAGGAAGAAGCCCCCCGCGAGCCCTCCGAGGTGCGCGAAATGCGCAACCCCGGACTGCGTCCCGGTGACGCCGAGGAACAGTTCGATCAGCCCGTAGATGATCACGAACCAGCGCGCCGGCAGCGGAATCGGCGGGATCAGCAGCATGACGATGCGGCGCGGAAACAACATGCCGAAGGCAAGCAGCACGCCGAACACGCCACCGGAGGCGCCGACGGTTGGGTACGGCGGTGCGTTCGTGAGACTCATCACGGCCAGTTGCGCGAGCGCGGCCGTGACGACGCACGAGAGGTAGTACTGAAGATAGCGGCGGGAACCCAGGGCGCGCTCCACGTCGCGACCGAGCATCCAGAGCCCCAGCATGTTGAAGGCGAGATGCCAGATGTTGCCGTGCAGGAAGCCGTAGGTCAGTACCTGCCACAGCTCGAAGTGCGGAATCTGCGGATGGTTGATCTGCGCCGGCGGCCACAGGGCAAACGCAGCTTCGAGGCCGAAGCCGAACATGCCCTGCAGCGCGAAGGCGATGATGTTGAGCCCGAGCAGGGCCTGGGTAACGGGTGGCACTACGATTCCTTCGAAGACGGGAGCGAAGCGTGGCGGGACGGGCGTGGCCTCGTGCAGGTGGTGCGCGAAAACATCGAATTCAAGACGAAGGGGCGATGATACCCGGCGCCGCTGGACCGCCGTCCCAGGCAGTGGCACGCTGACGCCCATGAACGAACCGACCCGACCGGAACGGCGCGCATTCCTGCGCCGAGGCAGCGTGCTGGCGGCAGCGAGCCTGACCGCGTTCGCCGACGAGAAGTTCGACCTGGTGATCCGCGGCGGCGAGGTGATCGACCCCGCTGCATCCGTGCGCGGCCGGCGCGACGTCGGCATCCGCTGGGGTCGGATCGCTGCGGTCGAGCCGTCGATCGACCCCGGCCGCGCGCTGCAGGCCATCGACGCGAGCGGGCATCTGGTGGTCCCGGGCCTGGTGGACCTGCATGCCCACGTGTATGCGCAAGGCTCCGCTATCGGGCTGCCGGCCGACGAACTCGCACCGTTCACGGCGACGACAACCTACGTGTCTGCCGGTGACGCCGGGGCGGGCAACTTCTCCGCCCTGCGGCACTACATCATCGCGCAGACGCGCTCGCGCATCTTCGCGTTCGTGCACATCTCGCGCATCGGACTCGCCGGCTTTCCCGTGGGGGAAACGCTCAACATCGACTACGCCGACGTCGACGCGGCCGCAAAGACGGTCGCCGAGAACGCCGACGTGGCCCTGGGCGTGAAGGTGCGGATGTCGAAGAACGTCGTGGGCGCGCACGGCCTCGAGCCGCTCGTTCGCGCCATCGCCGCAGCAGAGCGTGCGGGGCCCGGCTTCCGCGTGCAATGCCACATCGGCGATGCCCCGGGTGAGCTCGCGGCCGTGCTCGATCTGCTGCGCCCCGGCGACATCCTCACCCACGCCTACAGCGGCGCCGGCAACAACATCGTTCAGGACGGCAGGCTGCTGCCCGCGGCACTCGCCGCGAAGCAGCGCGGCGTCATCATCGACGTCGGACACGGCGGCGGCAGCTTCGACTACACGGTGGCCGAACCGGCCATGGCCCAGGGGCTCGTTCCCGACACGATCAGCAGCGACATCCACGCGGTCAGCGGCAATACCCCGGGGCAGCCTTACCTGCCGTGGGTGATGAGCAAGTTCCTCAACCTGGGCGTCACTCTCGAACAGGTCATCGCCATGGCCACCGTCAATCCCGCCCGCGTGATCGGCCGCGTGGACAAGCTCGGCACGCTCGAAGTCGGCGCACCTGCGGACGTGTCGATCCTGCAGCTCGTCGAAGAACCGGTCACGTTCGTCGACACGCGCGGCAATCGTCGCGACGGGAACCGCTGGCTGAAGCCGATCCAGGCGATACGTGCCGGGCGCCCGTTCGGGCGACCCTATCCGATGCCGTTCGCGTATCCGTGACCGCGGGCGCGCTGTAGACTCGCGTCAACGATGCAGGAGTAAAGATGATCGACTTGTACTTCGGGCCGACTGCCAACGGCTATCGGGCCACGCTGGCCATGGAAGAATGCGGCCTGCCCTATCGCCTGCACAAGCTGGACCTCGCGAAAGGGGAGAGCCACTCCCCCGAGTATCTCAAAGTGAATCCGGCGGGAATGATTCCGGCGATCGTCGATGACGACGGCCCGGGCGGCAAGCCGTTCACGCTGACGCAATCGGCCGCGATCATCCTGTACGCCGCCGAGAAGACCGGGCGTTTCATGCCAATGGATCCTGTGATCCGATACGTGGCGGTGCAGTGGCTGATGCAGGCGACGAGCGACGTGGCCGGGACCAGCGGGGCGCTGTTCCGGATCGACAACTCGATTCCCGACAAGACACCGGGCAATTCGGAGTACTTCCAGAAGCGGTTGGTGAATTTCTTCCGCGACTGCGACCGGCAGCTCGAGGGGCGCGAGTTCCTCGCAGGCGAGATCAGCGTCGCCGACCTGATGCTCTATCCGGGCTTCGTGGCGCGCAAGGCGCTGCTCGACTCGGCTGGAGGCTTCGCCAACCTGCAGCGTTGGGCTGCGACCATGGCCGCGCGGCCTGCGGTGCAGCGCGGCATGAACCCGGGGAACTGAGATGAGATTGCCCCCACGCTACTTTTGGTCGCTGCCCTCCGGAGAGGCGCGTCGGTGCCTTCGGGCGGCCCGGCGGCACTCGAACGAACAACCCCCACGCTCCCTACGGTCGCTGCCCCCCGGGGGGGCGCGTCAGTGCCTTGGGGCGGCCCGGCGGCACTGACAATGGGCCTGCTGAGCGGCAAGCGCCCCACCGACCTCGGCGTGCGAGACGGCAAGTTGAAGCCCGCGCCGAGTTCCCCCAACTGCGTCAGCAGCCAGGCGCCGGATTCGACGCACTCGATCCCGCCGCTCACTTACAAGACCACCCCGGAAGCAGCGCTCAAGGCGATCGCCGAGATCGTTCGCGCCACCCCGCGCACGCGCATCGTTTCCCAGACCAACGACTACCTCTATGCCGAGTACGAATCCGCGTTGATGGGTTTCGTCGACGATGTGGAATTCTGGCTGCCGAGCGGCGCCAGGATCGTGCACGTGCGCTCGGCATCCCGCGTGGGCCACAGCGACTTCGGCGTCAACCGCAAGCGCGTCGAAGACGTGCGCTCTCGGTTGGACGCGACCGGCGCCTGAGTTGATCTTCCCCCGATGGGTTTGCTGCCCTTTCCCCCGGAGGGGCCAGCCTTCTCGTAGGCTGAGGCCGGGCACAGACAATCCCTGCGGACTGTCTGTGCCTGACGAAGGCTGAGCAGCCGTCAGAGGGGTGCAGGCCGCAGCAGCAGGCTGGAACCCAGCTTGCGCGCGATCGAGTGCATGATCCGCGCAGTGAGGGTCGGCTTCGGTTCCCCCACCGACAAGGTGGTCGGCTCGAGCGCGGTGACCAGGGTCAGGCCGGCATAGTCGATGGTGTGCGTCTCGCCCGGACCGACGATGAAGTCCTGCACGTAGTTGTCCTGCGTGATCCAGAGCGCACCCTTGACGCAGCCGATGCGCACTCCCCGCGCGTCGCGGATGGCGATCATGCCGTCGCGCGCCAGGACGATGTTGGAAGCCTGCAGTTCGATGTTCATGGCATCTCCTTTGCCCCGCTCGCCGCGCGGTCCGGTTGACCGTAGCGGCATTCGCGAGAATCATTGCAGCCTGGATTCTCCGCGGCACTCTCTCCAGGGACAAACGAGAAATGGGAATGCTTGCCATGAGTGTGGCGCATGGCTGAATCGATCCGTCGCCTGCCTTCGCTGGACCTGCTGAAGGGCTTCGAATCGGCCGCGAGGCATCTCAACTTCACCCACGCCGCGGATGAGCTCTATCTCACGCAGTCCGCCGTGAGCCGGCAGATCCAGACGCTCGAGGACCAGCTCGGCGTGAAGCTCTTCGTGCGCCAGCGACGCGGCCTGGCGCTGACGGTGGAGGGCATTCGATTGCGCGAAGCGGTCCAGGCGGCGCTCGGGCAGGTGCGCGAAGCGATCGAGGCACTCGCGCCGCGCAACGTGCCGCACGGCATCACCATGACCTCGACGATGGCCTTCTCGTCGTTGTGGTTGATTCCGCGGCTGGGCAAATTCCAGCAGATGCATCCCGACGTCGACGTGCGAGTTGCCGCCAACGATCGCGTACTCGATCTCGATCGGGAGCACATCGACGTGTCCGTGCGCTATGCGCCCGATGCCGATCCGCCTGCGGAGGCGCGCTGGCTGTTCCGCGAAGAGTTCATGCCGATCTGCTCGCCCGAACTGCTGGAGCGCACGGGGAAACCCTTGAAGTGCCCGGAGGATCTGCGCCACCACGTCCTGCTGCGCCTGGAGGATCCGGTGAATCCGGCGCTGTGGCTGTCCTGGGATCGATGGTTCGAGGCCGCCGGGGTGCGGCGGGTGAAGCCGGCGGGATCGATCGCCTTCAACTACTTCGACCAGCTGATGCGCGCTGCGCTGGCCGGGCACGGTGTCGCACTGGGGCGCGTGCCGCTGATCCAGGAGTTCCTGGACGAGGGCAGCGTCATCGCGCCGTTCGACGCTCGCGTCGCCTCGCAGCGGTCCTACTGGCTACTTATTGCGCCGACGGCGCGGCGGCGCCCCGAAGTCCAGAAGTTCGCCGAGTGGCTGCTGACGGAAGCAGTCGTGAACAGCTCGGACCCACCGCAACCGCCTCGCCCCGGGAAGCGACGGCGGGGTTGAACTCATCCCCGACCGCCTACTCCTCTTCGATCAGCTCCTGCCCGGCTGCCGTGACCGCGAGCTGCACGTCCGGATCGTAGTCGCCGTCCAGCTCGGGGAGCACATCGTCGTCCTCGAAGGACCAGTGCTCGGCACCTTCGTCGCCGAGGATGCGGCTGCGCTGCGCCAGCGCGACGGAGAACGCTCTTTCCAACGTCTGCCTTGCCATCATGATGTTCCTCTCCTTGAGTGGAGGTGCTCCGGATCGGGCACGCGAGGCGATCCTGCGCGCGTGCCCGCCGAGGTCGCGCGGCCCCGGGGACGGGTTGCCGAATGCATAGCTCTTGGTACCATCCAGCGATACCGACTCCAACAACGGGGGGATCCATGGCCGAAGTCGCCGTCCTGACCGAAGCGCTCAAGCGGGCGCTGAAGCAGCGCCGCCTCAACTACGAGCACGTGGCCAAGGAGCTCGGCCTGAGCCAGGCAAGCGTCAAGCGCCTGTTTTCCAAGGGGGGATTCACCCTGGAGCGGTTCGAGCAGGTCTGTGCCCTGGCCGGCACCACCCTGGGCGGCCTGGCCCGCGAAACCGTCCGGGGCAACGACGTCGTGTCCCAGCTCGAGCCCGAGCAGGAGCGGGCCATCATGAGCGACCGCAAGCTGTTGCTGATGGCCGTCTGCGTGCTCAATCACCTCACGCTGGACGACATCGTCCGCGGCTACGAGATCACCAAGGCCGAGGGTATCAAGCTGCTGCTGCGGCTGGAAAAGATCCGCTTCCTCGAACTGCTGCCCGAGAACCGCATCCGGCTGCTGGTCACCCACACGTTCTCATGGCTGCCGAACGGACCGATCCAGCAGTACTTCAAGGCGCGCGCCCAGAACGAGTTCTTCCGGGCCCGCTTCGATCGCGAGAACGAGGTGATGCTGCTGGTGAACGGCCTGCTCTCGGCCGGTACGCAGTCGACGCTGGTGTCGAAGCTGAAGCGCATGGCGAACGAGTTCGGCGAACAGCACGAGGACGAAAAGCACCTGCCGCTGGGCGATCGGCGTCCCATCACCCTGCTGCTCGCCATGCGGCCCTGGGAACTGGACGAATTCCGCGAACTGCGCCGGCCGAAACCGCCCGAACCCGCCACGCCGCCGCGGTCTCAGGGCGTGCTGGTCTCACGGCGCAAGTAGGCGGTGCGATCTGCGGGGCCGGCAGCGCCGGCCGAAGTCCCTGGTCGGCACACGTACCTGGTAATCGGATGCGTCACGCCCACCGGCAGAGGTCAGTGCTCGGTATGCGGCGCTCCGCAGCAGTGCTTGTATTTCTTGCCGCTGCCGCAGATGCACGGATCGTTGCGACCGATCTTCGGCGTTTCGCGCTTCACGGTCTGCGGCCGGCGCTTCTCGAGCCAGTAGTCGTACGCATCCTGCACCGCGATCGGCAGCTCTTCGCGACAGCTTGCAATCAACTCGGCCTGCTCCTTGGCATCCAGACCGAGCGACTCCCGCAACACGGGATCGTGCTCGAGCCCACCGGCGAGGATGAGGAACGGAAACAGCAGGTCCTCCACTTCGTCCTGGTCGCTCGAAGCTTCCCACGCCGGATCGGCGAGTTCCACTCCCTCGAGATAGCCGAGCGCCCACATGGCGTAGTCGTGTTCATCGCTGTCGTCGCTGACCGGATAGAGCAGCGGGTCCACGCCGTGACCGTCCAGCAGATCGAGCGCGATCTCGTTGTAGAAGCGCATCAGCAGATCGAGCCCCTCGCGTGCCTCGACGATGGTCTCCCATTCGCGCTCGGCCCCGAACACGACCGGCAACCACCGGCTCGGCAGGATCGTCTCCGGTGCGCTCACCACCGCTGTCAGGAAACCCTGCATGGCGTCGAGCGGCATGGCGTGCTCGCCAAAGACGTCGCTCGCGAGCAGTGCCTCCAGGCGGTCGAGCTCGACTTCGGTCAGCGGAACGTTGCGTGGGTTCGGATTCAAGGCGATGGCCCGGGTCGGTGGACTGCACGCGCGCTGTCTGGTCCAGGACGTGCGGGTTCCGGGGCGGCGACTATACAACCTTTCCCGCACCGTCGGCCCGGCGTGCCGCCCCTATTCCACGCATTGCGGGCGCCGGCGGCGAGCGGTCATACTCCCGCCACCATGCCTGACCCGACGACCCTCGCCCGCGCCACCGAAATCCTGCGCGACGTGTTCGGCTATCCGGCGTTTCGCGGTCTCCAGGCCGAGGTCGTGCAGGCGGTCGTCGAAGGCAACGACGCACTGGTGTTGATGCCCACGGGCGGCGGCAAGTCGCTCTGCTACCAGATTCCGTCGCTGTTGCGGCCCGGCGTGGGGGTCGTGATCTCGCCGCTGATCGCGCTCATGCAAGATCAGGTGGCGGCCCTCCGGCAGGCCGGGGTGCGCGCGGCATTCCTCAATTCGACTCTCGATGCAGCCGAGACTCGCGCCGTCGAGCAGGCACTGGCAGCGGGAGAACTCGATCTCGTCTACTTCGCGCCCGAGCGCCTGGCGCTGCCGCGCACCCTCGATCTGCTGGGGCGCACGCCCCTCGCACTGTTCGCGATCGACGAGGCCCACTGCGTATCGCAGTGGGGTCATGACTTCCGTCCCGAGTACCTGCAGCTCTCGGTGCTGCACGAGCGCTTCCCGGATGTTCCGCGCATCGCCCTCACCGCCACGGCAGACCCGCAGACGCGCACCGAGATCATCGACCGCCTGGCACTCGGCGACGCGCGCGTGTTCGTCTCGAGCTTCGATCGGCCGAACATCCGCTACACCATCGTCGACAAGGCCGATCCGCGGTCGCAGCTGTTGCGCTTCATCCGCGACGAACACGCCGGCGAATCGGGCATCGTGTATTGCCTGTCGCGCCGCAAGGTGGATGAAACGGCGGCGTGGCTGGTCGCTCAGGGTGTCGACGCCTTGCCCTATCACGCAGGGATGGACGCCGCCACGCGTGCGGAACACCAGACCCGTTTCCAGCGCGACGAAGGCATCGTGATGGTCGCCACCATTGCGTTCGGCATGGGCATCGACAAGCCCGACGTGCGCTTCGTCGCCCATCTCGATCTGCCGAAGAGCATCGAGGGCTACTACCAGGAGACTGGCCGTGCCGGCCGCGACGGCCTGCCGGCCGATGCCTGGATGACCTACGGCCTGGCCGACGTCGTGCAACAACGGCGCCTGATCGATCTGTCGGAGGCCAACGCCGAGTTCAAGCGCGTCGCCACGGCGAAGCTCGATGCTCTGCTCGGATTATGCGAGACCGCCGGGTGCCGGCGCGTCCGCCTGCTGTCCTACTTCGGCGAGACGTCCGAACCGTGCGGCAATTGCGACACCTGCCTCGAGCCGCCGGAAACCTGGGATGCGACGGAAGCCGCCCGCAAGGCCTTGTCCGCCATCTATCGCACCGGGCAGCGCTTCGGCGCCGTGCACCTCATCGACGTGCTGCGCGGCAAGCCCGGCGAGCGCATCGCCCGCTGGGGCCACGACCAGCTCGGCGTATTCGGCGTCGGCGCCGACGTGGACGAGCCCGTCTGGCGCAGCGTGTTCCGGCAGCTCGCGGCACTCGATCTGGTCCACGTCGATCACGAGGCCCACGGCGCGCTCAAGCTGACCGAGGCGAGCCGTGCCGTTCTCAAGGGCGAACAGCGCGTGGAACTGCGCCGCGTGCGCGCAGCGACGGGGACACGCCGAAGCCGGCGTGTCGCGCCGAGTAGTCTGCCCCCCGCCGACATGGCGCTGATGGACCGTCTGCGCGCGTGGCGACTGGACCTCGCGCGGTCCCAGGCCGTCCCACCCTACGTGATCTTCCACGACAAGACACTCGCCGAGATCGCGAGAGTGCGGCCACGCGATCTCAACGCGCTCGGCGATATCGGTGGCGTCGGCACGAAGAAGCTGGAGCGCTACGGCGACGAGTTGCTGGCGCTACTGGCTTCGGCCTGAACCTTGATGGAGCATGCCGTGCACGAAACTGCGAGCTGGACCATGACGACGATCCATCGTTGGCTGTGGCTCGGTTGCGCTGCCGCGTTGCTGCATGCAGCGTCATGCCACGCCGCAGATTCCGCCGAAATCGTCGAGCGCTGCATCTACGAGATCGGCGAGTTCGGCGCCGACGCGATCGACATCTGCGTGAAGCAGGATCAGGCAGCCGAGAAGGCGTTACGCAATTATCCGCCCGAGGCCGCCGCCCTCATCGAGGCGTGCACCAAGCGCATGAAGGGTGGAGGCTGGGTCATGATCCAGCGGTGCGTCGATCGACGACTCGCCCCCTCGCCGGAGATCAACGAGACGCCGCATCAGTAGAGTTTCTCCACGGCATCGTCGAGGCGCACGTCGATCAGGCACGGCGCACTGGAAGCGAACGCCGTGCGCAGCGCCCGCTCGGCATCGGCGGTTCGATCGACACATTCGGCCGCGCAGCCGAACCCACGAGCGAGGGCGACGAAATCCACACCCGCCACATCGTGGCCCGGCGCACCGGGAATACCCAGCATGGCTCCGAAGGACCGCAACGCGCCGTATCCGCCGTTGTTGAAGATCACGACCGCGATCGGCAACTTGCACTCCATCGCGGTCCAGAGAGACTGGATCGAATACAGGCTCGATCCGTCACCCACGAGGCAGATCACCTTGCGGCCGAGCTCGGCCAGTGCCACGCCGACGGCCGCCGGCACCGCCCAGCCGAGGCCGCCGCTCGCGGCTGCGTAGAACGCACCGCTGCGACGAATCGGCAGGAAATCACGCAGCGCGCCGCGATGGGTGGGAGCCTCTTCGACGATCGCCGCATCGGGCGGCATCAGCCGTCCGACGGCGTGCATCAACCAGGCGCCGGAGGGGCGATCGCGCGCAGGGGGCGGCGGCAGCGGCGTTCTCCCCTGGGCTCGGGGCCGCTGCTGCGATGTGTCGAGCGACCCGAGCAGCTGGGTAATACCCACTCGCAGCGAACAGCGCACGCTCGCCCCCACGGGGGAGCGCGCGGCGATCTCGGCATCGTCCGTGAGCTGCCACAGCGCCGCGCCGTCGGGCACGAACTCGCCCGGCGTGTGCACGTGATAGGTGAACACCGGGGCGCCGAGCACCAGGATCAGATCGTGTCCTGCGAGTTTCGCGGCCACTTGGGCGCGCACGGGCGGCAGATGTCCCGCGAACAGGCGGTGGTCCTCGGGAAAACTCGCACGCCCCGACATGGGGCTGGACCACACCGGCGCCTCCAGGCGTTCGGCCAACTGCACGGCAACTCCCCAGGCGCCGTCCTGATCGACCGCTGCGCCGGCGACGATCACCGGCTTGCGGCTCGCGCCCAAGGCCGCCGCAAGCGCAGCGAGCGCTTCCGGTTCGGGCGCCATGTCGAAGGCCACGCGACGTTCGGGCAAGGGGTCGGTGGCCGCATCCCAGTCGTCCTCCGGAATCGACACGAATGTCGGGCCGCAGGGTTTCTGCATCGCGAGGTAGTACGCGCGCGCAATGGCGGCAGGAACATCCGCGGCCCGGGCAGGCTCGACACTGAACTTCACGTAGGGATAGGGAAACTCCGCCGCACGCGACGCATACAGGTATGGATCGGTGGGGAACATGGCGCGCGTCTGCTGGCCCGCCGTGATCACCAGCGGGGTCTGGTTGCGAAATGCGGTGAACACGCTGCCCAGCGCATGCCCGACACCAGCGGCCGAATGCAGATTGACGAAGGCCGCCCGGCGCGTCGCCTGCGCGTAACCGTCGGCCATCGCCACACAGCAGGACTCCTGCAAACCGAGCACATAGCGGAAGTCCGCCGGCCAGTCGCGGAAGAACCGGAGTTCGGTGGAACCCGGGTTGCCGAACACCGTGGTCATGTCCTGCGCGCGCAGGAACGCGTGCACGGACTCGCGTACCGAACCAGCCGTACTCGTCACAGGCTCCAGCGCCCGTCTCTTGGTTTCGTCCAAGGGGATCTCCCTCATGCTCCTCGTCACGAGAGTGTACGGCGAGAGACTCTCCGACAGGGCTGTGGTAAAAATAGCCGCCATGTTCTCCGTACCAGAAGCGCAGCTGAAGTGGATTGCAGTGCACATCGCGACGCTCGGCGTCCTGCTAGCCGCGACGATCCATGCGTCCGAGTCGACGGAGGCACAGTTCCGCGGCTGCGACTCCGGCGGGTGGTGTCGCTTCCGGGTCGAACCGTCGCTCCCGGGTGAAGAGTCGCTGATTCGAGTCCGCCCCGACGGCGTGACCGGCTTTGCGGGGGCTGGCGCGGCTGCGAAGCGCGACCGGCTCAATGCCCTGCTGGCCAGCATGATCCATCAGCACAAGCAGATCCGGCTCGAATCGCTGCGCACATTGAACGACGGCACGTTCGCCGCCACCGTGATCGTCAACGGTGCGGATGTCGCGGCGGATCCGCAACTGTCACCGCGGTAGCGAGCGCAGAGACAAGCGCCAAACGCGGAGGACGCGGAGGACGCGGGGTAAGTCAGAACCAAGCTTTGCTCTTGGTTTGCCCCCGCGTCCTCCGCGTCCTCCGCGTTGAGCGCTTTGCTGCACCCGGCGGTTCGAAGACCGCCGGGGATGCCATCACACCGTAAGGATCACTCCTTGATGATCTTCCACACGACCGCCGACTTGGGCGTCGTGTAGAACGGCGATTCCATCTGGTAGTTCACGTACAGCTCGCCGTAGTCGGCGACGTACATGGTCTTGCCGTCCATGCTGAACTCGACGTCGTTGGTCCGCTCGAATCCGCCCCGGTTCTCCTTCTTCTGGTAGGCGTTGGGACCCGGATCGATGTTCTCCGCGAAGATGGACCACTTCACCCCGGTCGGGTTGAGGAACTCGACACGGACGACGGCGGGCCACATCGGACGCAGGCTTTCCGGGCCGTTGTCGATGATGCCGAACACCGCGGTGTAGAGCACGTCACCCGGCTTGCCTTCGAACCCGGGGTTCGACCATGCCAGGCCGTCCATGGGGTTGTTCGTGTCCCATTCCAGCACCGGGTTGATGTAACCGTTCGGGTTCGGGTTGGCCACGATCAGCGGCGTACCGCGCACACCGATCGAGTGATCGATGAAGCGATAGGGCGGCAAGGTCGGCACGAAGGGCTTGTCCCCGATGTACAGCTGGGGATTGGGCCGAGTCGGGTCGAACTTGTTGCCACGGTAGGTATCCGGGCCCGAGCGCTTGATGTTGACGAAGTTGTCGCCGTCCTTGTCCGGGAAGCCCGCGTCCTGGCCCTTCTCGGTGAAGACGAACAGACGCTCGGCAGCATTGGCCACGCGACGGTTGCCCTTGTCGTTGTGACCGTTGTCGCTCACGGCAAGCGCCTTCTCGAAGCGCGAGCCCTTCGGTCCGAAGGCGACACCCGACGAATTGCGCAGACCCATCGCGTAGACTTCCCAGTCATCCCGCGTGTAGCTGCTGTCGGCCTTCAGCTTGGCGCGGTGAATGGCGCCGCCGCAGGGCTTCTGTGCCTTGATGACCTGACCCGGCTTCGACGGCGTGCCCTTGGGCAGGTAAGCGCCCGTGAGGTTGCCTTCGGTGTCGCGGATGTTGAGGCCCGTCAGCACGATGTCACGGCAGGGCGGGTCACGAGGCAGCGCCGGCATCCCGTCGGTGGTGCGCTTTTCCCAGTATGGGTCGATCGCATCGGTCCAGCCATGGATGTTGGGGTCGGAGAATCCGGAGTTGCTGGGCGCGCCCACGGCGTAGTACAGCCAGCCATCGCGGCAGGTGATACCGCCGAGCGCGTGGTCGCCGATCGGGACCTCGTTCATGATCAGCTTGGGCGTACCGTTGACGCCGTCGACTTCCCAGATGCCGTAGCTGTAGTCGCCCACGTACATGCGACCGTTTTCCGGGCAATAGCCGATTTCGTTCAAGGCGAAGGACTTGAACGTCCCCAGACCGACCTTGTCCTTGATGAGCTTGCCGTTCTTGTCGAAGATCTTCACGTGCGGCTTGTCGATGCCTTCGGGCGGAAAACCGAAGGTGTTGCCGGAAATGGCAACCCATACGTTGTCGTCCTTGTCGACCGCGATCGACGTGATCGTGTCGAGGCCGGCGGCGAACACCTGCACCTTGTAGCCCTTCGCGATCTTGATCTTGCTCGGATCCGGCGTAACCGGCGTGCGCGTGGACCATTTGCCGGCAGGACCGCCCGGCTCCGCCTTGGCGCGATCGTCCGCTGCCGCAGGCCCTGCAACGGACCCCATCACCAGCGCGAGCGCTGTTGCATAGATTGGTATTCTCATTCTCGCCTCCTCCTCCTCGGTTGAAGTTCGACTTCAGCTACCGTGCTACTCGGGCTTTGCCCTTTCTGTTCCTGACGCCGTTCGTGATCTCCCCGTGCCTCAGTGCTCTGCGGGCGCGAAAGAGCGGATGTGCTTGACGAGAGCGTTGACCTGCTCTTCGGTGAACTTGTTTTCCCAGGCCGGCATGGTGGCGATCTTGCCCATGGCCGCGCCGCCTTTCTTGATGATCATGGCGAGGTACTCGTCGGGCACCGAGGCCATGTACGCCTTGTTGGCGAGCGTGCCGATGTGCGGGCTGAAGCCGCCTCGATGGCCTTCGCCGCCGTCGCCCTGAAAGCCGTGGCAGCCGGCACACATCTGATCGTAGATCTGCTTGGCTTCCTGCGGGCTGGTCTCGGCCGTGGCCGCCATCGAGAGGACGAGCGAGAGCATCGCAATGATCGCGATCGAGAATTTCATGCGCGGACCCCGTCGCTTCCTGAATTCAGCCCGTGCGAGGGCACTGGTACTGGCGGCAATCCTGCTGCTGCCCCGTCGGCCGGTACGATGCCGGCCGTCACCACGAACGAAAACGCCGAGCAAGCCCGGCCGATCGGTCCCATGCGCCCTGTCCTCCCCAATGCTGCTGTAAGTTTTTTGTTGGCTGAACATGGTGCGACTGTCGACCCGGGAGGTCAAGGGAAAGACTCCCCGAGCGGCACGCGATAGTTTGTTTGCACTGCGGCAAGACTACAATCGAGGGCTTCCGGGTCGGCCTTCGCGACCCCTGCCCGATCTGTCATGAAGACCCCCGATTCCCCTCTTTCCGACCGTGTCGGCGAAGCGATCGTCATTCACGGCGCGCGCCAGAACAACCTCAAGAACCTGACCCTTTCGATCCCCACCAGCGAGCTGGTGGTGGTGACCGGCGTGTCCGGCTCGGGCAAGTCGTCCCTCGTGTTCGACACGCTCTACGCCGAAGGCCAACGGCGCTACGTGGAGACGTTCTCGCCCTACGCGCGCCAGTTCCTGGACCGCATGGACAAGCCGCAGGTGGACCGGGTCGAGGGCATCCCGCCGGCCATCGCCATCGACCAGACCAACCCGGTGCGCACGTCGCGCTCCACGGTCGGCACGATGACGGAACTGAACGACCACCTGAAGCTGCTGTTCGCCCGGGCGGCCCACCTGCATTGCCGGCACTGCGGGCGCGCGGTGCGCCGCGACACGCCGCAGACGATCTTCGACGACCTGACGGAGCGCGCCCGCGCCGCGGGCGACCCGCGGCTGATCGTGACCTTTCCGGTCCCGGTACCGAAGAACTTCAAGGAGGAAGAAGTCCTCAAGTTGCTGGAGGCGCAGGGGTATTCGCGGATTCATGCGCGGTCGAAGGATACGGTCGAGGTCATCCAGGATCGGTTCCGGGCCGGCAACGCGGAACGGGCGCGGATCGTGGAGGCGCTCGAAGCGGCGCTGCGGGTGGGACAGGGACGGGTGAATGTGTATCCGGTGGGCGACGATACTTCGCCCCCATCCCAGCCTTCCCCCGCCGTTCCGGCGGGGGAAGGAGTGCCTGCGCTTGGTACCTCGCGAGCAACCTCCGACACCTTGCCGCTCGCGCCTCACTCCTCCTGGCGCTACAGCACCGACCTGCACTGCCCCGATTGCGACATCCACTACAGCGAGCCGAATCCTAGCCGGTTCTCGTTCAATTCGCCCATCGGCGCCTGCGAGACCTGCCGCGGCTTCGGGCGCGTCATCGGTATCGACTTCGGTCTGATCGTACCGGACGCCTCGAAGACACTCGGCGGCGGTGCCATCAAACCCTGGCAGACGCCCAGTTTCAGCGAATGCCAGGACGATCTCGTCAAGTACGCGAAGAAACGCGACGTTCCCCTCGACGTGCCGTGGCGCGAACTGACCGATGCGCAACGTCACTGGGTGCTCGAAGGCGAACCGGAATGGAAGAGCTGGAGCAAGTCGTGGCCGGGTACCTGGTACGGCGTGCGGCGCTTCTTCGCCTGGCTGGAAACCAAGGCGTACAAGATGCACATCCGCGTACTGCTCTCGAAGTACCGGGCATACACGCCGTGCGAAACCTGCGGCGGAGCACGGCTGAAAGTCGAATCGCTGTTGTGGCGCGTCGGCTCGAAAGCCGATGCCGATGCGGTACTGACACCCGCGCAGCGCTTCCTGCCGCGCGGGGTCGACTGGTCGCGCGCAGTGCTCGAAAGCTTGCCGGGTCTTTCGCTGCACGACCTGATGCTGTTGCCGGCCGAGCGCACCCGCAAGTTTTTCGACCGGCTGCGCCTCGAAGGCGCGCTCGACGAAGCCACCGACCTGCTGCTCGCCGAGATCCGCAGCCGCCTCGGTTTCGTCAATGAAGTGGGGCTGGGCTACCTCACGCTCGACCGGCAATCGCGCACGCTCTCGGGCGGCGAAGTCCAGCGCATCAACCTCACCACGGCTCTCGGCACGTCGCTGGTCAACACGCTGTTCGTGCTCGACGAACCGTCCATCGGCCTGCACCCGCGCGACATGCTGCGCGTGATCGCGGTGATGCAGAAGTTGCGCGATGCCGGCAATTCGCTGGTGGTGGTGGAGCACGATCCGCAGATCATGTTCGCCGCCGACCGGCTGCTCGACATGGGTCCGGGGCCCGGTGAGCGGGGCGGCGAGATCGTCTTCTTCGGCACGCCCGAGGAAATGATGCGCACGCCCGATTCGCTCACGGCCGCGTATCTCTCCGGCCGCAAGCGTGTCGACAGCGGGCTCACGGCGCGCGCACCCGATCCCCGCGGACCCAAGCTGGAACTGCTTGGCGCCAGCGACCACAACCTGAAGAACGTGGACGTGACGATCCCGCTGCAGCGTCTCGTCACCATCACCGGCGTTTCCGGTTCGGGCAAATCGACGCTCGTGCAGGACGTGCTGTATGCCGCGTTGCTCAAGCAGAAGGGCAAGCCCACCGAAAGTCCCGGCGCGTTTCGCGAGTTGCGCGGCCACCAGCACATCGCCGAGGTCGTGATGGTGGACCAGACGCCGATCGGCAAGACGACCCGCTCCAATCCCGCGAGCTACGTCGGCGCCTTCGACGCCATCCGCAAGCTGTTCGCCGACACGCCGGCCTCGAAGCAACGCGCCTATACCCCGGGCACCTTCAGCTTCAATTCCGGCGATGGCCGCTGCCCCACCTGCGGCGGCAACGGCTTCGAGCACGTCGAGATGCAGTTCCTTTCCGACGTGTATCTGCGCTGCCCGGATTGCGACGGCAAGCGCTACCGGCCGGAGGTACTCGAGATCACCGTGGGCGGCAGGAACATGGCGGAAGTGCTCGAACTCACGGTGTCGGAAGCCGTGCAGTTCTTCGGCGGTTCCAAGGAAACGCTGGCACGCCTGCAGCCGCTGGCGGACGTGGGCCTGGAATACCTGCGGCTCGGTCAGCCGGTGCCGACGCTGTCGGGCGGCGAAGCGCAGCGCCTCAAGCTGGCCGGCCATCTCGCCGAAGCGAATCTTGGCTCCGCATCGAAATCGCTGTTCCTGTTCGACGAGCCGACCACCGGGCTGCACTTCGACGACACCGCGAAACTGCTGCGTTCCTTCCGCAAACTGCTGGCCGCCGGCCATTCCCTGATCGTGATCGAACACAACCTCGACGTGATCGGCGCGTCGGACTGGCTCATCGATCTAGGGCCGGAAGGTGGTGACGCGGGCGGCGAGATTGTCTGCGCGGGCACGCCGGCCGAGGTCATGGCGCATCCGACCTCGCATACCGGCAAGGCGCTGCGCGACTACGCAGTCGCCCTGAAGGGTGACTTGCCGCGCGTCGCCGAAGCGGCGGTGAGCTACAAGCCCCTGGCGCGCGCGGCGCGCGGCAGCACGGTCATCAGCGTGCGCAATGCCCGCGAGCACAACCTGAAGAGCGTCAACGTCGACATCCCGCGGCACGGCTTCAACGTGATCACCGGAGTATCCGGTTCCGGCAAATCGACCCTGGCCTTCGACATCCTGTTCAACGAAGGTCAGCGCCGCTACCTCGAATCGCTCAACGCGTATGCGCGGCAGTTCGTGCAGCCGGCATCGCGCCCCGACGTCGACGCGATCTTCGGCATTCCGCCCACGGTGGCGATCGAACAACGCACCAGTCGTGGCGGACGCAAGAGCACGGTGGCAACGCTCACCGAGGTCTATCACTTCCTGCGGCTGCTGTTCATGAAGCTGGGCACGCAACATTGCCCGAACGACGGCACGCCGATCGAACCGCAGAGCGTCGACAGCATCGTCGCACGCATCCTGCGCGACTATCGCGGCCAGCACATCGGCGTGCTGGCGCCCCTGGTGGTCGCGCGCAAAGGCTACTACACCGACCTCGCCAAATGGGCTTCGGGCAAGGGCTACACCCATCTGCGCGTGGACGGCGAATTCATCGGCACGGCGAAATGGCCACGCCTCGACCGCTTCAAGGAACACACGCTGGAACTGCCCGTGGCGGATCTCGTGGTTTCGCCCGAAGGCGAACCAGCACTGCGCGCCGCACTAGCCACGGCGCTGGAACACGGCAAGGGTGTGGTGCACGTGATCGCGCCCCTCGACGGCCTGCTGGAAGGCAAAGCCGAGATCACCGAGCAGGTGTTCTCCACCAAGCGCGCGTGTCCGACGTGCGGAACCAGCTATCCGGAACTCGATCCGCGGCTGTTCTCCTACAACTCGAAGCACGGCTGGTGCGAGACGTGTTACGGCACCGGCCTCGCGATCCAGGGCTTCGACGAGGAGCAGACCGGCGAAGAGATCTGGTGGAACGAGTGGTTCGAAGGCGAGGCGCAACCGTGCCCCACGTGCGACGGCAAGCGTCTCAACCCGGTCGCGCTGAACGTGCTGTTCCGCGCCGCCTCCATCGCTGACCTTGCCGCGCTTTCCGTGGGCAAGATCGACGACTTCTTCCAGGTGCTGGTGCTCGAAGGGCGCGATCTGGAGATTGCCCGCGACATCCTCGCGGAGCTCAAGTCGCGTCTCGGTTTCCTCCAGGATGTGGGGCTCGGGTATCTGGCGCTCGATCGCTCGGCACCAACGCTGTCGGGTGGGGAAGCGCAGCGCATTCGTCTCGCGTCGCAACTGGGCTCGAATCTGCAGGGCGTGTGCTACATCCTGGACGAACCCACCATCGGGCTGCACCCGCGCGACAACCGCATCCTGCTCGACACCCTGGCCCGACTCGAAGCGAAGGGCAATACGCTGGTGGTGGTGGAGCACGACGAAGACACCATCCGGCGAGCGGACCATGTGCTCGACCTGGGTCCGGGTGCGGGCACGCGCGGTGGTCACGTAGTCGGACAAGGAACCGCCGAGGATCTGATGGCGGCGCCCGATTCGATCACCGGTCGATTCCTGCGCGAGCCCTTGCGGCATCCGCTCGTTCCGCGCCGTGCGGTGGCCGCCTCGGCGCCGTCGATCGAACTGGTCAGCGCCGACCTGCACAACCTGAAGAAGGTGAACGCGCGCGTGCCGCTGGGCCGGTTGACCGTGATCACCGGCGTATCCGGCTCCGGCAAGTCCACGCTGGCGCGCGACGTGCTGCACGCGAATCTCGTCCACATCGTTTCCGAAGGCCGCAAGCGCCGCGGACCGGGAGACATCTTCCTCGGCTGCCGCGACGTGAAGGGAGCCGAGCCGGTTGGCCGGGTCCTCGAAGTCGACCAGACGCCGATCGGCAAGACGCCGCGCTCATGTCCGGCGACCTACGTCGGCTTCTGGGATTCGATCCGCCGCTTGTTCGCCGGCACGACCGAAGCGCGCATGCGCGGCTTCGAAGCCACTCGGTTCTCCTTCAACACCGGTAGCGGCCGCTGCGAGGCCTGCGAAGGCCAGGGCCTGCAGAAGATCGAGATGAGCTTCCTGCCGGATGTGAAGGTGACCTGCGACGTCTGCGGCGGCAGGCGCTTCAATCCCGAGACGCTCGCGGTGCAGTTCAAGGGCAAGTCCATCGGCGACGTGCTCGCGATGAGCGTGGACGACGCGGTCGAGTACTTCTCGGCCCACAACTCGATCCATCACGCCCTGCGGTTGCTGCAGGACGTGGGGCTCGGCTACCTCACCCTCGGCCAGCAGAGCCCGACCCTGTCGGGCGGCGAAGCGCAGCGGATCAAACTGGTAACCGAACTTTCCAAGGTGCGCACCGATCAGTCGGATGCCGGTGCCAGGCCGGGCCGCGCGGGCGCGCAGCAGCACACGCTCTACGTGCTCGACGAGCCGACGGTCGGGTTGCACATGGCGGATGTGGAGAAACTCATCCGCGTGCTGCATCGGCTGGTCGACGCCGGCAACTCGGTGGTGGTGATCGAGCACAACCTCGACGTGATGGCCGAGGCCGACTGGATCATCGATCTCGGTCCTGAAGGCGGCGATGCGGGCGGCGAGATCGTCGCGCAGGGCGCCCCCGAGGCGATCGTCGCGAAAGCGACGCGGTCGCATACGGCCAAGGTGCTCGGGGAGTTTCTGGCGGAGCGCGGGAACGACCCGTAGGTTTTCGGCAGCTCGCCCCCACCCCAGCCCTCCCCCGACTTCGTAGGGGGAGGGAGCTTTACACCCCTTCCCCCACCTCCTGTGGGGGAAGGTTGGGATGGGGGCCGCGCACCTGCGCGTGAAGGTGCTGTCCGCCGAACCGGGAGGAGGGCAACCTCAGGCCGCCGCCCGCTCCGCCACGGGAGGCAAACCATCGATCGCGGTACGCACCGCGTCCTCGACCCGATCGAGCAGCACGAACTCGAGCTTCTCGCGCGCTTCCGCCGGCACGTCGTCAAGATCCTTCGCGTTGCGCCGCGGCAGCATCACGGTGGTGACACCGGCGCGCAGCGCCGCCAGGGTCTTCTCCTTGACGCCACCGATGGGCAGGACCAGGCCGCGCAGCGAGATCTCGCCGGTCATCGCCACGTCAGCGCGCACCGGTTTGTCGGTGAGCAACGAGACGAGTGACAGGAACATCGCCACGCCCGCGCTCGGACCATCCTTCGGTGTCGCGCCAGCGGGCACGTGCACGTGGATGTCGACGTCGTCGAGTTTGCGACCGGTCCAGGTCTTGGCGAGCGTGAGTGCGGCCTGGGCCGACTCCTTCATCACGTCGCCGAGCTGCCCGGTCAGGATCAGCTTGCCCGAGCCCGGGACCTTCGCCGATTCGATGAAGAGGATGTCGCCGCCCACGGGCGTCCAGGCAAGGCCCGTCGCCACGCCCGGCAGGCCCGCACGCTGCGCCACTTCGTTCTCGAACCGCGCCGCGCCGAGGATCGCATGCAGATCGTCGCCATCCACCGTGATCGGTCCGGCTTCGCCTTCGGCGATGCGCATCGCCACCCGACGCAGGACCGAACCGACTTCGCGCTCGAGATTGCGGACCCCCGCTTCACGCGTGTAATCGCCGACGATCCTGCGGATCGCCGCATCGGTGACGGTCACCTGCTCCGCGGCGAGGCCATTGGCTTCGAGCTGGCGTTTCACGAGGTAACGGCGCGCGATCTCGAGCTTCTCCTCTTCGGTGTAGCCGGGCAGCTGGATGATCTCCATGCGGTCGCGCAACGGCCCCGGAATGGTGTCGAGCTGGTTCGCGGTGGCGATGAACATCACCTTCGACAGGTCGAAGTCGACACCGAGGTAGTTGTCGCGGAACTTCGAGTTCTGCTCCGGATCGAGCACTTCGAGCAGCGCCGAGGACGGATCGCCATGGAAACCGCCCGCGCCGAGCTTGTCCACCTCGTCGAACAGCAGCACGCCCGTACGCGACCCGGCGCGCTTGAGCGCCTGGACGATGTTGCCCGGGAGTGCGCCGATGTACGTACGCCGATGCCCGCGGATCTCCGCTTCGTCGTGCACTCCGCCCAGCGCGACGCGCTGGAAGTTCCTGCCGGTCGCCTTCGCGATCGACTGGCCGAGCGAGGTCTTGCCCACGCCGGGCGGACCGACGAAGCACAGGATCGGGCTCTTGCCCTCGGGATTCAACTTCCGCACCGCGAGGAACTCGAGGATGCGCCGCTTGATCTTCTCGAGGCCGAAGTGGTCCTCGTCGAGGACGCGACGCGCTTCAGCGATGTCGATCGCCTTCACGTCGTCGGACTTCCAGGGCAGTTCGGTGAGCCACTCGAGATAGGTACGCACCATCGACGCCTCGCCCGAGCCTTCGCCCATGCGTTCGAGGCGCTTCAGTTCCTTGCGTGCGTGCTTGAGCGTTTCTTCAGGCATGCCGGCCGATTCGACCGCACTCTTCAGCTCCTCGATTTCCGCGGCCGTGTCTTCGCCGTCGCCAAGCTCCTTCTGGATCTGGCGCATCTGTTCGCGCAGCACGTGCTCGCGCTGGCGATCGTCGAACTCCTTCCGGGTCTTGTCGCCGATCTCCTTCGAGAGCTTGAGCACTTCCACGCGCGCCGCAAGCAACTCGAGCACGCGGTCGAGCCGGCGGCGCAGGTCGAAGGTCTCGAGGATGTCCTGCTTGTCCTCGCGCTTGACGTCGATCAGGTTCGCGACAGTGTCCGCGAGCGCTCCCGCCGATTCCATGCCCTGCACCACCGGGATGAACTCGTCCGGCGCATTGGGGAGCAGGCGGATCGCTTCGACCGCCTTCTCCTTCAATTGAAGGAAACGCGCTTCGATCTCCGGCCCGGTTTCATCGGCCGGTGCGATGAGCGCCACGCGGCCCACGAGGAACGGCCAGCCTTCGAGGAACTCGAGCACGCGGAAGCGTTCCTCGCCCTGCACGACCAGGTGATGCGAACCGTCCTGGCCCGTCACGTAACGGACGACGCGGCCCGCCGTGCCGACCCAGTGCAGATCGTTGGGGCGCACATCGCTCTGCTCGGCGTCTCGCTGGAGGAGGAAGCCGACGCGCTGCTCCGATTGGACTGCCGCCTGCGCTGCGGCGACCGAAGTGGCGCGGCCGATGGTCACCGGCGAGACGACACCGGGAAACAGGACGACGTTGCGCACCGGGATGAGAATGAGCGCGTCGGGAGGCAAAGGGCGAAGCGGAGCACCGCGGCGATGCGGATCGGCACCGGGTGTCGACCGCGCATCGTCGTCGGAGAGGACGGACTGAGGCGTAAACCACTGATTCATCGCATTCGCCTTTCTTGTGTGCTCTCGTTACCGCATTGGGCCCCGCGCCCAGGGAACCTGGGGCGCACGGGCTTCCATTGCCAAGCAGCGAGGTGGGTGGGTAGCCTGAAATGGGGCATTCCCGGCGAAGGTTGGTGCGAGCGCGACCCGTTTCAAGCCGACGGTGTGTGCACTTCACTGAACTGCAGCGGCGTCATTACCCGAAACGGCAGTGGCTGGAAGCGGCGGCGCGCGAACACCAGGAGTGCCTTGTCGCGCGTCACCAGAAAATCCGCACTCGCGTCGAGGGCAAGTTCGAGAAACTTCTGATCATCGGGGTCGTGACACCGAGGCAGTCGAGTCGCCGCGGAGGCCCCGTTGACCTTGATCTGCCGGACCATGCCGAGCGCTTCCACCATCCAGAGCGCTTGAACGTCGGCCGGCGCCACTGCCCCCCGCAGGGAGTAACCCAGTGCACGCTCGAGTTCGTCGCGACACGGCGGGTTCATCACGATCTCGATCCGCCGCGCCTGGACACCGGCGCGAATCGCCTGCACCGAAGCGTCGGCGAAGACCAGCCAGTCGAGCCAGACGTTCGTGTCCAGCACGAGACGGACAACGGCATCCTGACCCTTGACCGGCAAACCAGTGTCAGCCGGCACTTCCCGACGCCACGCCGACGCCGCCGGCGTACCGTTGCTTCCAGAGTTCGTGACCGTGAGTGAGATCGTTGTGCCCGCTGCGATCGCCCCCGCGCAACAGCCACAACGGCTGATCGTAGATGTTGAACGGACTGTTGTCCTTGCGGCTTCGCACCAGGGAGCGGTCATAGTGCGACGTCGCCGGCATGTAGCGCATGATCAGCGCCGCGCGCCGCTGGCCCGAGGTATTGGCGAGCGAGCCATGGATAAGCCGGACGTCGTGGATGGACATCTGGCCCGGCTCCAGTTCCACGTTGACCGCGGTGGCCTCGTCGAACTGGTCGGCATCGAGCTCCAGGTTGAGGACCAGGTTCTTGCGGTCGCTCACGTGGTGGCGATAGAGCTCCTGGCTTCGATGGGAGCCCGGAATGAACCGCATGCAGCCGTTCGCGGGCGACACCGGATCGATCGCGATCCAGACCGACGCCGTCGCGAGTGGCCGCATCGGCCAGTACTCGCCGTCCTGATGCCAGGGCACCTCCCGTCCGATCGCCGGCGGCTTGCACAGCACGCGCGTGATCCACAGGATGAGATCGGGGCCCAGCACCTGCTCCACCAGATCGAGCACACCGGGGTCCTGGGCCGCCGCCATGAACGGATTCAGGTCCGGTCCGGTGGTGGGCGGAATCATGTGCGGGTTGGCGAGATCCTCCTGCGCCACGTCGGTATATGTGGCGAGCAGTCCGTCGGTGGCGGCGCGCAGGCGCTGCAGCAGCGCATCCGGCAACCGATAGCGGGGAAATACGTAGCCGTGCTCGCGATAGTGGTCGAGTTCGGCCGCGCTCAAGGTGGCGCTCATCGTGTCATCTCCGTGCACGCGCCTTCGTGGCGTTCCCCGCGACGATACGGGACCGTGCGCCCGTCTACAATGCGTGCCTTCCTCACGACAGCGAGACCGCCATGCCCAACACCACCGCCACCGGCCTGATCATCGACGACCTTACCGTCGGCGACGGCGACGAAGCCACCGCCGGCCGCCAGGTGACCGTGCACTACACCGGCTGGCTTACCGACGGCTCGAAGTTCGATTCGAGCAAGGATCGCCACGATCCCTTCGTCTTCGGCCTCGGCCAGCGGCAGGTGATCGCGGGCTGGGACGAAGGCGTGCAGGGCATGAAGGTGGGCGGCAAGCGCAAGCTGACGATTCCGCCGGGGCTCGGCTACGGTGCGCGCGGGGCCGGCGGAGTGATCCCGCCGAACGCGACGCTGGTGTTCGAGGTGGAGCTGCTCGGCGTGGCCTAGCAACGTCGGGCGCCGGGAAATTGCGCCGTGGCATGGCCGCCCCCCTCATGAACGCCGTAACTCCATCGAATCGTTGGATGGAGTCGATCGGCGTTTCGTGAGTTTCTGCGGCGCCGGGTAGTCCCCAGAATCTTCCTCACCTGCACGGGCATGGAGCCCGTCGCCGGAATTAGGGAGATTCACATGCAAACACTCGACTCTGTTCTGCCGCCGGTTGGCCGCGCGCTCGTCGGCACCCTGTTCGTCACGGCAGGCCTCGTCAAGGCGACGAACTTCGTCGCCACCGCTGGAGAAATGACGGCCTCCGGACTGCCGTTCGCGTCCTTGTTGTTGGCGAGCGCCATCGCTACGGAAGTGATCGGCGGTGCGGCGCTTATGTTCGGTCTGCGTCCGCGATTGGCCGCGTTGGCGCTCGCCGTGTTTCTCATTCCCGTCACGGTGCTGTTCCACCCGTTCTGGATCGGGGACCCCGCCAGCAGCGAGGCCAACCTATGGCACTTCCTCAAGAACGTCGCCGTATTAGGGGCGATGCTGCTGATCGTTGCCCGGCCGGCGACTGCGTCGGCGCCGCGGCGAGCAGGCGCAAGAGCAACTACACCTGCGAAACCTGCGCATTCCAGCCCCCGCTTCTAATCGAAAGGAACTTTGACATGACAACCCGCAAGCCACTCACAGTCGCATTGCTCGCCTTCCATCTCACGCTGCTTGGTACCACCGTTCCGGCAGCCGATCCCGAATACGCGCCGGTCCGAGCCATGCCTCGCAACGGGATCGAAGCTGCGCAGCCGCGCAGCCCGAAGACCACTTTCCCGATCACGGCCGACCATTCGCACGAGGCCGTCCGGGCCATGCCGCGCACCAATGTCGCACCGATGCACGCGGCCGCTGCGGTCTTCGCCGTCCAACCCCGTCGGGATCCGATCCTGCTGGCCGACCCAGGGAGCCGCTGACGAGGCACGCCAGTCCGGTTGCATGAAGCATCGACTTCGCGCCGTCGCCCGCCGGGACCATGGTCGGTTGACACGTTTCGGAGCTTCCTCGAAGCTTTGGCCGTCCCATGGTTGTCGCGGCTCGATGAACGTCGAACGGCTCTCCCTCGATCAAATGCGCGTGCTCGCACTGGTCGCCGAAACCGGTAGCTTTTCGGCGGCCGCCAAGAGGTTGCGACGGGTGCAATCGGCAGTGAGCTACGCCATCACTACGCTCGAACAGCAGTTGGAGTTGGAAGTGTTCGACCGCCAGGCGTATCGGCCCCGCCTCACGCCAGCCGGAGCGGTGCTGCTCGAAGACGTCAAGGCGATCCTCGCCCGTACGGACGAGCTGTACGCCCGGGCCCGGGCGCTTTCCGCAGGCCTGGAGCCGGAACTGTCGATCACTGTGGAAGTGCTGTTCCCGATCGAGGCAATGGCGGCGATCCTGCGCGACTTCCGCAGCACGTTTCCCACCGTCCGTCTGCGGCTGTATGCGGAGGCGCTTGGAGCGGTCGCTGCGCGGGTGCGAGAGGGCTCGTCGATTCTGGGCGTGGCTGCCGCCAACATGGTGCCGCCGGGAATGCCCACCATTGGTCTTGCACACGTGACCCTCATCCCGGTGGCGGCGCCTACCCACCCATTGGCTGGCCGTCCTGGCGTGATACCCGGCTCGGAGCTTCGCGATCACGTGCAACTCGTCCTTACCGATCGCAGCAACCTGAGTGAAGGTCGCGACTTCGATGTCTATTCGGCGAACACTTGGCGCATCGCAGACCTCGGCACCAAGCACGCGCTGCTGCTCGCCGGCCTGGGCTTCGGCACCATGCCCAAGGCTGCGGTGCGCTCCGACATCGAGGCTGGGCGGCTGAAGCGCATCGCCCTCGAACCCCATCCTCCAGACGGGGATCCGTTGGAGATGGTGTGCGTGCATCGCGCCGATCAAGCGATCGGGCCGGCCGGCCGGTGGTTGATCGATCGTTTGCGAGAGCTCCGGTCGCTCGATTGAGCAAACCGGTGCGGTTGCGGTATCGCAGTGTGCCGCGCCGGTCATGCCCATGACCCGGAATCAGGGGCGGCTACAGATCGAGAAACTCGCCGTCCACATAACACCACGCCCACCGCTCGCCCGGCTCGAACGACCGCACGATCGGGTGCTGTGTGGCATGGAAGTGCTTCGTCGCATGCCGGTTCTTCGACGAATCGCAGCAGCCGACGTGACCGCAGGTAAGGCACAGGCGCAGATGCACCCAGGTATCGCCCGTCTCCAGGCATTCCTTGCAGCCGCGGCCGCTGGGGGTGACGTTGCGAATGGTGTCGAGATGCGTGCAGGGCATCGGGATCCTCGCTCGAGTTCAGTGAACCTGCGGTTCGATCGGCAGCACCACCAGGAACCGCGTATCGCCGGGCTTCGAATGGACCTTGATGGTACCGCCATGGCGATTGACGACGATGCGCCAGGTGATGTCGAGGCCGAGGCCCGTGCCCTTGCCGACCGGCTTGGTGGTGAAGAACGGCTCGAACAAGCGTGCCTGCACTTCCGGCGGGATGCCTGGCCCTGAATCACCCACTTCCACGACGACGAGTCCGCCATCGCGCCGCGTGCGGATGCTCAGTGTGCCCTTGCAGTCCATCGCGTCCAACGCGTTGTCGATCAGGTTGGTCCATACCTGATTGAGTTCCGAGCCGTACACCGACAGTTTCGGCAGTGACGGGTCGTACTCCCGCACCACCTCGACGCCGTGCTTCAACTTGTGGCGCATGATGGTGAGCGTCGCTTCGATGCCTTCGTGGATGTCGACCTCCTGCTTCGGCGCCTGGTCCATGTAGGTATACGACTTCATGGCCTTCACCAGGTCGGAGATGCGCGAAGCACCGTGGTTGGCTTCGTCCACCAGTGCCGCCAGTTCCACGGTCGCCCCGAGCCAGCGAGTTGCCGGCGCCAGTGCGTCGCCGGCGTCACCGAGCGCCGACTGCACCGCCGGCAGTTCGAGCTTCGAGGCCGCGAGGATCGGCGCGAGCTTCCAGGCGTCCGGCACCCGCTGCCTGTCCAGCCATTCACCGAAGGCCTGTTCGCGATCGCTTTCCTCGATCGGCGAGCGGGTGGGCGCCGGTCCCCTGGTGGCCGCATCGCTCAACGCCTTCAGCGCGTACATGGTCTCCGGTGCGAGGTCGGATTCATGCAGTTCGCAAGTGACGGTATCGAGATCGCGCGCGATCGCGCGCATGCGGTCGGTGGAGCGCGCCACTGCGGCGGCCGGATTGTTGAGTTCGTGGGCAAGTCCGGCGGTCAGCGTGCCCAGCGATGCCAGCTTCTCGCGCTGGCGCACGAACGATTCCAGACCCGACACCCTGCGCGACAAGGTCTGGAAGATGGTGCGGCTGAAGGTGACGTCGGTCGCGATCAGTTCGCGGAACGTGTCCTCGTCCAGGCGCAGCAGGCGGCTGTGCCCGGCGGAGCGCACCGTGACCTGAGCCGGCGTCCCCGAGAGTAGGGGAATCTCGCCCATGAAGGCCGGCGCATCCTGGCGACCGGCCGGCAGCTCGACGCCGTTGGAACGCTTGGTGATGAGCAACGAGCCTTCGATGAGGACCACGAAGCTCGCGCCCTCGTCGCCTTCGTGGATCAGCGCCTCACCGGGGGCGAGGGCGAAGTCGGTGAGCCGACGGCAGACCCAGTCGAGACGCTCGTCCGAAAGGCCGCTGAACAGCGGCATGGCGCGGAGAAGTTCGAGCCCGATCACAGGTCGGCCAGGAACTGGTGGACGAACGACACGGCCATGGAACCTTCGCCCACGGCCGCGGCGACCCGCTTCATCGAACCATGGCGCACATCGCCGGCCGCGAACACGCCGGGGATGCAAGTCTCGAGCAGGAACGGATCGCGCTCGAGGGTCCACACCGAGGGCCACTTGCCGTCGACCAGCAGGTCGCGGCCTGTGAGGATGAAGCCATGATCGTCGCGCAGCGCCGAATCGCCGAGCCAGTCGGTGCGCGGCTCGGCACCGATGAAGATGAACAGCGCCGCGACGTCGCGGGTCTCCTCTTCACCGGTACGCACGTTGCCGAGCGTCACGGTTTCCAGATGACCGGTGCCATTCACCCGCGCCACTTGCGTGTATGGCAACACGGTGATGTTCGCCGTGCCTTCGATGCGATCGATGAGATAGCGCGACATCGTCGCCGCGAGCCCTGCGCCGCGCACGATGATGGTGACACTCCGTGCGTAGTCCGCAAGGAAGATCGCGCCCTGCCCCGCCGAGTTGCCGCCGCCGACGATCACCACGTCCTGGCCTTGGCATACGGCGGTCTCGGTGGTTGCCGCGCCGTAGAAGACACCGACCCCGGCCAGCTCCTCGAGGCCGGGTGCCGGCAACTTTCGATACTGCACGCCGCTCGCGATCACCAGCGCACGGCAGCCGACTTCGGAGCCGTCCGACAACTGCACGAACTTGTAGGGCGCCTGCACGCGCAAGCCCGTGACGGCCTGAGTGAGAATCAGATCGGCCCCGAAGCGCCGCGCCTGCGCAACGGCACGGCGCGACAGGTCGGCGCCGCTCAAGCCCGAAGGGAAACCGAGATAGTTCTCGATGCGGGAACTGGTACCGGCCTGGCCGCCCGGTGCTTCGCGCTCGACGATCGCGCTCTTGAGCCCTTCGGAGGCACCGTACACCGCGGCCGCGAGCCCGGCCGGTCCGCCACCCACGATCACGAGGTCGTACACCTGCGTCGCGCTGTGGGTCGAGATTCCAAGACGCTCTGCCAGCACGGTCGGGCTGGGCCGCTGCAGGCGCGTGCCGTCGGGCAGCACCACCAGCGGCAGGCCCTTCAGCTTGGGCGCATTGCACGCCGTCTTCTCTTCGGGCGTGAGCAGGTCGATGACGCGCTGGGCTTCCGGATCGTGCTCGACGTCGAGCCACCGATAGGGCACGTGATTGCCGGAGAGAAACTCACGCAGCTCATGGCCGAGCGGCGACCAGCGATGATCGATGAGCTGCACGCCGCGGAACTGCGGCTTCTGCGTGGAGCGCCAATCTTCGAGGAGGTCGCCCAGCACCGGATAGAGATTCTGCTCCGGCGGATGCCACGGTTTCATCAGGTAATAGTCGAGGCGCACCCGATTGATCGCACGGATCGCCGCTTCGGTGTCGGTGTACGCCGTGAGCAGGACCCGGCGAGCGGCGGGGAACAGCTTGGAGGCCTGCTCGAGGAACTCGACGCCGCTCATCTCGGGCATGCGCTGGTCCGAGAGCAGCAACGCAACGGTGTCGTTGCGCAACCGGAGTTCCGTCAAGGTCTCCATGGCCGTGAGTGCCGACTCGGCGCGCAGGATGCGGTAGTGTTCGCCGTAGGCTTCGCGCAGATCGCGCGCCACGGCACGCGAGACTTCCGGCTCGTCGTCGACGGCGAGGATGACGGGTCGCAAGTCAGACATGCGTCCCTCCCGGCGGGAGGGATCGATGTCGGCTGCGCCGACATCTGCGCAATACGTGGACGCTCCTCCTCATCCCCGACCCTTCTCCCCGGGGAGAAGGGTGAACGTCGCTCAATAGGGGCATCACGCCAAATAAGAACGCAGCATCCACGCCATCTTTTCGTGCGCCTCGATGAGTCCGGTAAGGAAATCGTTGGTGCCCACATCGCCCAACTTGTCGCCGACGATCTCCACTTCCTTGCGCAGGCGCTGGATGATGGTTTCGTGGCCGATCAGCAGGTCCTTGATCATCGCTTTCTCGCCCACGGTCTTGCCGTCGTCTTCCTTCAACTTGGTGAGCTTGAGATACGCCGCGAGCGAGCCCGCGGCGCGCCCACCCAGGGCACGCGCGCGCTCCGCGACATCGTCCATGATCTCGTCGAGCTCTTCGTACTGCGCCTCGAAGAACTTGTGAGTCTCGCTGAAATCGGGACCTTCCACATTCCAGTGGTAGTTGCGGGTCTTGACGTACAGCACCACCTCGTCTGCCAGCAGGCGATTCAGGATCTCCACGACGCCCTTGCGTTGGGCATCGCTCAAGCCGATGTTCGGTTTCACGTTCGACCTCCTGGTCTCGTTGATCGGTTCGGCGCCAGGTGCGCACTCGTCTCGAGTATAGGGATTGCCCCCGAATTCGATGATGAATTGTTCTTATCGCCACGATAGGAATTTTCAGGGTGGCGGGCGGTTGCGTTCCATGGCGCTCGCCCCTATCTTGGCGAGAGTCGATCCGCGGCATTCGAGCGGCCCCGTCACCCTACCTGCAGGAGTGTTTTTCCATGGCAACCGTCGAACTGACCCTGGACAACTTCGAGTCCACGATCGAGGGTAACGACATCGTGATCATCGATTTCTGGGCCCCGTGGTGCGGTCCCTGTCGCGCCTTCGCCCCGGTATTCGAAGCCACGTCTGAACAGCACCCCGACGTCGTCTTCGCCAAGCTCAATACCGAGGACGTGCCGGAGATCGCCCAGCAGTTCAGCATCCGCGCGATTCCGACCTTGATGGTCTTTCGCGAGCAGATCATTCTCTTCTCCCAGCCCGGCGCTATGATGGGCGGCGCCTTCGAAAAGCTGATCGAAGAGGTGAAGGGGATCGACATGGCAAAAGTCCACAGCGAAATCGCGGCCCGCGACGCAGCGGAGCCCGCTGCCCAGGCCTGAAGGTGACCTCCCCCCCGACAGGCCTTGCGGCCTCTCCCCCCAGGGGGCCAGCCCTCTTGGGGCGGCCCGGCGAGGGCTGAGCGCCCTTCGACAATGGTCGCGACGCTGCCCGACCGGGACACCCTCGACGCGCTGATCGCGGCCCACGCGACCCTCGCGATCGTGTTCGACGACGAAGGCAGCGAAGCCGGTCGCGCCTTTCGCGCGGCCTTCGAGGATGTCATGCAACGCATGCCCGACGTGGCCTTCCGGCGCGTCCCCTGGTCGGATTCGAACTCGCTGGCAGGCCTGTTCGGCATCGAGGCTGCTCCCGCCCTGGTGCTGTTCCGCAAGGGCGTCGGTCTGTACTGCGGCCCGGCCGCGTTCTCGGCTCCCCAGTTCGAAGCGCTCCTGCGGCGCGCGCAGAACCTTGATATCGATGAGGTGCGCGAAGAGATGCGCCGCGACCGCGAAGCCGAGTCCATGATCGCCATGCGACGCGCCTGTCCCGCAGGGCGCCGCGGCAACCTGAACTGAGGGCCCTCCCCCTCCTCAGGCGAGGAGGGATCCCAGCGTCGCCGGATCGTCCAGCTGGGTAAGGAACCACTTCAGCGCCTTGCCCGAACCGCGCGGTCGCGAAGCGACGTAGAGCTGCGCGGTAGGTTTGGACTCCAGTACGGACTTGGCCACCAGCGTTCCGGCGGCGACGAGCGGGCGCGCCCTATGGGCTGGCAGGTAACCTACCCCCAGGCCCGCCACATGGGCGTCGATCTTCGCCCGCATGCTTGGCACCGTCAGGCAATCCTGCCCCGAAATGAGGCCGGTGGTGCGCGTGGGCAGCGTACGGGAACTGTCCGCGACCAGAATGGCGCGGTACGTGAGGATGGCTTCCGGTGCCAGCGGTTCCGGCGCAGCCGCGAGCGGATGGTCCGGCGCGACCACGAAATCGAACGCCACCACGCCCATGGGCTGCAGCGAACAACCGCCCTCGGCCGGCGGGTCGCCGGAGGCGCCGATCACGAGGTCGGCTCGGCCGGACTGCAAGGCATCCCACGAGCCGGCCAGCACTTCCGCGCCCACCCGCAAGCGCGTCCCCGGATTGAGCGCGTAGAACCGCCCCATCAGCGGATAGACGCGCTCGAGCGCGATGATGTCGTCCACCGCGATGGCGAGCTCGGACTCCCAACCCTCGGCGAGGCGCTGCACGCGGCGCTCGATCTCGGCGGCCGAACGCAGCAGATGCCGGCCCTCGCGAAGCAATTCGGCGCCGGCGGGGGTCAGTTTCGCGCGGTGGCCGCTGCGGTCGAACAGCGGCACGCCGAGGTCCTGCTCGAGCTTCTGGACAGTGTAGGTAACGGCCGACGGAACGCGATGCAACTCCTCGGCGGCAGCGGCGAAGCTGCCGCGGCGGGCGATGGCATCGAGAGTCGCAAGAGCTTCGAGGGATAAGCGCATGGCGAAGGGCGAGTAAACTCCGCTATGATAAGGAGCAATTACTGACCCTTTGGTCAGCACCAGACCGCCGCCTGGAAGACGTAGGGGTAGGAATGCATCCCAGCGGCGACCCACTTCAGTGTCCGCGGCGCCTCATTTTCGAAAGAGAAGATGGATGGCGCCGGGGGGTTTTTTCACCGCTGCACGCATCGTTCGAGGCTTCTCCAGTGAAAATCATGCGCCGTCCGTTGTCCGTTTCGCTCCTGCCGGCCGCGCTGGCCGCTTTGATGATCGTTGGCTGCGGGAGCAACTCCGAATCGAAGCCGCCCTCGCCCGGTGCAGCGAAGCCGGCCGAGACCAAGGCCGGCGACGCGCCGAAGCCAGGTGGTCCGGCCGCCGGCGGCCCGGCCAAGCCCATGGGACTCCCCGTGAAGGCCGAACCGGTGCGCGTAGGCAAAGTCGAGAACGACATCACCGCGGTCGGCACACTGCTCCCCGCAGAGTCCGTGGTGATCCGTTCGGAAATCCCGGGCCGCGTCATGGCGCTCAACTTCCAGGAAGGTCAGGCGGTACAGAAGGGCGCCAAGCTGGTGACCCTCGACCCGTCCGAGTTCCAGGCCAAGCTGGCCGGTTCGACCGCCGACGCGACCAAGGAGCGGCAGCGCTACGAACGCGCCAAGGAACTGCTCGCACAGAAGTTCGTGAGCCAGGACGCCGTGGACGTCGCCAAAGGCACCATGGATGTCGCCCTCGCCAAGCAGCAGCAGGATGAGGTGGCGCTCGCCAAATCCACGGTCATCGCTCCCTTCAGCGGCATCGTGGGCCTGCGCCTGATCAGCCCCGGTGCGTATGTGAAGGCCGGCGACGACATCGTGCGCCTCGAGAACGTGAGCTCGCTCAAGCTCGATTTCCGCGTGCCGGAGGTCTACGTCTCCAAATTGAAGCCCGGGCTCACGGTCAGCATCCGTACCGATGCTTTCCCGAACGACGTGTTCACGGGCCGCATCTACGCGATCGAGCCGACCGTCGACGAAAAGAGCCGCACCGTGCTGGCGCGCGCCCAGGTCCCGAACAGCCAGGTCAAGCTGAAGCCGGGCATGTTCGGCCGCGTGAGCATCCTGCTCGAATCGCGCCCCAACGCCATCATCATCCCGGAAGAGGCCATCTGGCCGCAGGGGCGCGACTCGTTCGTCTACAAGATCGTCGACGGCAAGGCCGTACTGACCAAGGTGGTGCTCGGTGTGCGGCGTCCGGGTGAGGTCGAGATCCTCGAAGGCCTCAAGGATCACGACGTCGTCATGACCGACGGCCAGATGAAGATGCGCGATGGTGCACCGGTGATGGTGCTGCCCTCGGCACCGCCGGCCACCGCGGGCGCTCCCGCCGCCGGCTCGAAGACAGGGGGCTGAACGACATGGTCCTGTCCGACATCTCGATCCGCCGTCCGGTGCTCGCCACCGTCATGAGCCTGCTCATCATCCTGATGGGCTTCCTGTCGTACACACGGATGCCGGTGCGCGAGTATCCGAACATCGACCCCCCCGTGGTCTCGGTGCGCACCGTCTACAAGGGCGCGACGGCGCAGGTGATGGAAAGCGCGATCACCCAGCCGCTCGAGGATTCGCTCTCGGGCATCGAGGGCATCAAGACCATCAAGTCGCAGAGCCGGGAAGAGGTAAGCCAGATCACGGTCACCTTCGTCACCAGCCGCGAGATCGACGGTGCGGCGAACGACGTGCGCGACCGGGTCGCGCGCGTGCGGAAGAACATTCCTGCCGCCGCGGACAACCCGGTGGTGTCGAAGATCGAAGCCGACGCCCAGCCCATCGTGTGGGTGGCGCTCACCAGCGGCCAGCACTCGCCGATGGAGATGACCGACTTCGCCGACCGTTACCTGACCGATCCGCTCAAGGCGATTCCCGGGGTAGCCTCGGTCATCATCGGCGGCGAACGCAAGTATGCGATGCGGGTGTGGCTCGACCGCGAGCGCCTCGCCGCCCAGGGCCTCACCGCGCAGGACGTCGAGGACGCGTTGAAACGCCAGAACCTCGATTCGCCCGGCGGTCGCATCGAGAGCACGCAACGCGAATTCACCGTCCAGGCGCGCACCGATCTGCTGTCGCCCGAAGAATTCAACAACATGATCATCAAGGAGGTGAACGGATATCCGATCCGCCTCCGCGACGTCGGCCGCGCGGCCCCGGGTCCGTACGAGAATCGCAAGATCGTGCGAGTCCGAGGCGAGGAAGCGCTCGGGCTGGGTGTGGTCAAGCAATCGACCGCCAACACGCTCGAAGTCGCCCAGGCGGTGAAGGAACTGCTGCCGCGGCTCGAAACCACGCTGCAGCCCGGCATGAAGATGTGGGTGGCGGTGGACACCTCGCAGTTCATCCAGGCCTCGGTCGATTCCGTGATGGAAACGATCTACGTCGCCCTGGCCCTCGTGGTACTGGTGATCTTCTTCTTCCTGCGCGAGTTCCGCGCGACGATCATCCCCGCCGTGACGATCCCGGTGTCCATCATCGGGCACTTCACCTTCCTCAAGGTGATGGGGTTCTCCATCAACACGCTCACGCTGCTCGGCGTGGTGCTCTCGATCGGTCTCGTGGTGGACGACGCCATCGTCGTGCTGGAGAACGTACACCGCCACATCGAGGAGGGCATGAAGCCCTTCAAGGCGGCGCTGGTGGGCAGCAAGGAGATCGGCTTCGCGGTCATCGCGATGACGATCACCCTCGCCGCCGTGTTCACGCCCCTGTCCTTCGCCGAAGGCAACGTCGGCAAGCTGATGACGGAGTTCGCGCTGACCGTGGCGACCTCGGTGGTCGTGTCCGGCTTCGTCGCACTGACGCTGGTGCCGATGATGTGCTCGAAGTTCCTGCGGGCCGAGCACAGTTGGCTGTACTACAAGACCGAACCGTTCTTCGCCGGCATGGTGAACGTCTACCGGTCGATGCTCGGCTGGACGCTGCGCCATCGCTGGGTCATCGCCCTCGTGCTGGTCGCGACGGTGGGCTCGATGGTCTGGCTGCTCGGTCAGCTGAAGGACGAGCTGTCGCCCGAGGAAGACCGGAGCATGTTCCTCGCCTTCGTGATCGCGCCGGAAGGCTCGAGCATGCAGTACACCGACGGCTACATGCGCGCGGTGGAGGAGATGACCAAGGGCGTGCCCGAGATCGAAACGATGTTCGCCGTGGTGGCGCCCGGCCTGGACCGCCCCAACCCGGTCAACCTGGGTGTGGCCTTCGCGGTCCTGAAGCCCTGGCACGAGCGCAAGCGCGGCCAGCAGGCGATCACAAAGGAACTGGGGCCGAAGCTCTTCGGCGGCCTGCCGGGTGCCCTGTCCTTCACCAAGGCGCTGCCCGCCCTCGGCCAGCCGCTGTTCGCGAAGAGCGTCGAGTACGTCATCTACGGCAACACTTACGAAGACCTGCAGGTGAAGGTCAACAAGATGATGGCGAAGCTGCGCGATTACCCGGGCATCACCGCGCTCGACACGGACCTGAAGCTCAACAAACCCCAGCTCTCGGTCAAGATCGATCGCGACAAGGCCTCAGCACTAGGCGTGTCGATGAACACCATCGGCCACACGCTGGAAACGCTGCTCGGCGGTTTCGACGTCACGCGCTACAAGCACGAGGGCAAGCAGTACGACGTCGTGGTGCAGATGGAGGACGACAAGCGCCGGCAACCGAGCGACCTCACGTCCATCTACGTCCGTGGCAACGACGGCACCTTGCACCAGTTATCGAACCTCGTGTCGATCTCGGAGTCGGTCGGTCCGAAGGAGCTCAACCACTTCAACAAGCTGCGCGCGGCGGTGATCAATGGTGAACCGGCCCCCGGCTACACGCTCGGCCAGGTGCTCGATCACATGGACGCGCTGGTCAAGACCGAACTCGGACCGGAGACCCGCACCGACCTCGACAACATCTCGCGCGAGTTCCGCGAGTCGGGGGCGCAGCTGATCGTCACCTTCGGCCTGGCGCTGCTGGTCATCTACCTCGTGCTCGCCGCGCAGTTCGAGAGCTTCGTCGGTCCGCTGGTCATCATGTTCACGGTGCCGCTCGCCATGACCGGTGCGCTGCTGGTGATGTACATCAACACCAAGCTGGGCAACGGCGGCACCCTCAACGTGTACAGCAAGGTGGGCCTGGTGATGCTGGTGGGCCTCATCACCAAGCACGGCATTCTCATCGTGGAGTTCGCCAACCAGTTGCGCGAACGCGGCATGGACCGCATCGAGGCGGTCCAGGAAGCCGCCACACTGCGGCTGCGCCCGATCCTGATGACCACCGCCGCCATGGTGCTGGGCGCCGTCCCGCTGGCACTGGCTCACGGGGCCGGGGCCGAGTCGCGGCAGGCCATCGGCTGGGTGGTGGTCGGCGGGTTGATGCTGGGGACGCTGCTCACGCTGTTCGTGATCCCCACCATCTACTCGGTCCTGGTGCGCAAGGTGCACAAGCGCCAGGACGAAGGCCCTGAGCTCGCCGCCGCGACGACACACGCCTAGCAGTCATCGGCGGCCCGCGCGCCCCGACGAAACCCGGCTTGAACGCCGGGTTTCCTTTTGAAGAAGGCATAACCGTGAATGCAGTGAGTCAGCAGCGCAACTACGGCGTCACGCCGCTCGACAAAGTGCGGACGATGAGCGGTCTCGAGTTTCTGCAGGCCTGGATCGACGGCAGACTGCCCTCGCCGCCGATCGGTCATGTGTTCGATTTCGACGCCGTGGCGGTGGAAAAGGGGCGCGTCTTGTTCGCGGGCACGCCGGACGCCCGCTTCTACAACCCGATCGGCACGGTCCACGGCGGCTGGGCCGCGACGCTGCTCGACAGCTGCATGGCGTGCGCCGTGCACTCGACGCTCGAACCGGGCCAGGGTTACACGACGCTCGAGATCAAGATCAACTACGTGCGCGCCATGACGGAGAGCACCGGCCGCGTCGAAGCCGAAGGCAAGGTGGTCCATGCCGGCAAGCAGGTGGCCACCGCCGAGGGCTGGCTGCGCGATGCGCAGGGTCGCATCGTCGCTCACGGGTCCACCACCTGCATGGTGTTCTCGTGACGACCGCGCAGTTCACGCGTCGCGACGCGGTGATCGGCGACCTGCCGCGCATCGTGGAGATCTACAACGCGACGATTCCCTCGCGAGTGGCGACGGCGGACCTGGAACCGGTCAGCGTCGAGAGCCGCATCGAATGGTTCAGCGAACACGAACCGGGGCGCCGGCCGCTGTGGGTCGTCGACATCGAAGGCGAGGTGCGCGCCTGGCTGTCCCTGTCGTCCTTCTATGGTCGGCCGGCTTACGGCGGTACGGTGGAAGTCAGCGTCTACGTGGACGAACGCAACCGCGGCCAGGGGCTCGGCACCTTCCTGGTGGGCGAAGCCCTGGCGCAGGCGCCCGCCCTCGGAATCCGCACACTGCTTGCCTTCGTGTTCGGCCACAACGTCGCCAGCGTCGCCCTGTTCAGCCGCTACGAGTTCGAGCCCTGGGGCTGGCTCCCGGGTGTGGCGTTACTCGACGGGCTGCCGCGCGACCTCGCCATCCTCGGCCGACACCTGGACGCATCGTCGGAAGTGTCGCGGCGCTGACCCGGATTCCGCAGCAAGGGCCCCGGTCTGATTCAGTGAATTCGAACGAATGCTTCGAAAGTTTCCGCATTGAAACCGGGTAGTTGCACCCAAACTACCGTCCTGTAGCAGTTTCATCTGCAATCTATTCGAAAGGACGGAACGATGATCGCAGTCCGCAAGGCCGAAGACCGCGGCCACGCCAATCATGGCTGGCTCGACAGCCATCACACGTTTTCCTTCGCGAGCTACTACGACCCGAGCGAGATGGGCTTCGGCACGCTGCGCGTGATCAATGAAGACCGGGTGGCGCCGGGCAAGGGCTTCGGCACCCACCCGCATCGCGACATGGAGATCATCAGCTACGTGCTCGACGGTGCCCTGGAGCACCGCGACAGCATGGGCACCGGATCGGTCATCAAGCCGGGCGACGTACAGCGCATGAGCGCCGGCACGGGGGTGACCCACAGCGAGTACAACCACTCGCCGGCGGAGCTCGTGCACTTCCTGCAGATCTGGATCGAACCGAAGGAACGCGGCATCGCGCCCAGCTACGAACAGAAGAACTTCTCCGCCGAGGACAAGCGGGGCCGGTTGCGGCTGGTCGCCTCGCCCGATGGGCGCGACGGGTCCGTGAAGATCAATCAGGATGCCTGGATGTACGCGGGCCTGCTGGATGAAGGCGATGCGGTGGAACACGCCATCGATCCATCCCACCGTGCGTACGTGCATGTGGCGCGCGGCGAAGTGGAAGTGAACGGCCGCAAGCTCGTTGCCGGCGACGGCCTCAAGGTGGTCGCCGAAACCGGCCTCAAGCTCGCCAATGCGAAGAATGCGGAAGTGATCGTGTTCGACATGGCGTAGAGCCGTCGCGCAGCGCCAGTAGCGCCAGGCCTCGAGCGCGCGTCACTGCAGAAGCGCGCGCCCGAGAGACCGCAGCAATGCGGTGCCATCGCCTTGCCAGGCGCTGCCGTGCATGCAGGCGAGACGTTCCGGCTGCAGCAGCGCCAGCTTCTCGATCAATGCCGCCGAATCACGGCCGTGTGCGTAGTAGTCCATCTGGTGTCGCATCGCCTCGCTCGGCCCGAGGATGTCGTCACTGACCAGGGGCCGATCGCCCATGCCAGGTTGGGTGAGCAAGTCCCCACAAAAAAGCGTGCGCGTGGTGTTGTCGAACAGGTAGCCGCATTCCCAGCCATGCGGCAGATGCGGTGTCGACTGCCACGTGAGCCGGTGACGGCCGAGCTCGATCGCCTGGCCATCGGCAAGACCGATCGGCTCCACGTCGACCAGGTCACCGATCGAGACCATCGCCGCGATGGCGCTGCAGACCGGTCGCGCTTGCGGTGCGGCCGCCAGGAAATCGGGGAGGCTTCCGCACTCGTCGGCTTCCACGTGGGAGAACGCGATGTAGCGGAGCGCCGCGACCGGCAGCACCTTCTCGATCTGCTCGCGCACCAGCCCGAACATCTTTCTCGGACCGGTATGGAACAGCAGCGGCTGCTCGTCCACGACGAGGTACTGATTGAACGAGAATCCGCCCGGAAAAGCGTCCGGGGGCACTGGAATACTGATGCGATAGGTGTCGGGGGCGATCTCGTGGATGGAAGCAGTTGGCGCCATGCTCATGACTTTCTCCTCGGACGCGGGTGGGCTGTTACAGCCGGCTGCGGTCCGACGGCAGCCAGCAACAGGTGCAATTGGATCGAACGCACGGCGGTACGCGGCAGCTTGTGCTCGCGCACCAGGCTGTGCCATGCATCGAAGTACAGCAACGATTCCCAGACGGCCGCCAGCTCGCGCGGGTTGCCGACGACCCGGTGCCGGGAAAGCAGATCGATCAGGAACGCGGTCAACTGCTTGCGAGCCCGGCCTTCTACTTCGGCGAGCGCCGGGATGACACGCTGTTCGCGCCAGGCGAGCCAGGGCTCGTAGTACGCGTTGGCCTTGTCCATGCCTGCAACCAGCAGCTCAACCGCTTGCGGCAGGTCCGCCGCGGCGAGGATCTGCTCGAAGGCCGGCATCGGCGCCGCCGCTGCGGCGTGACCGGTACACGCCTCGATCAGCTCCTTCTGATCAGGGAAATGATTGTAGACGGTGGGCAGTGAGACGCCGGCACGCTGCGCGATGTCGGCGTAGCTGGTCGCCACGGCGCCTTTGAGGGCATGGAGTTCGGCGGCCGCGGCAGCGATGCGCGACCGCGTCTCGGATTGGAGCAGTCGTCTCCTCTCGATGCTATAGGAACGGGAAGCCACGGTAGCCAGTCGGGTGTGAACGAGTGTCGTTTTGATTTAATTTAATTACAAATTAATCCAATGTCAACTCCCTGACCGAACCGCCCAGCGTGCGGTCGGGTTGCCGCATTTATCGAATCCGAAGTCGATACGTACCCCGTCGCTCGCTACCGTGACCTCGCGTGTTGGAAGGGGAAAGGCTCATGAGCGGACTCGGGCTGTACGTCGTCCGGGTGTATCGCCGCGATCCGCAAGGGATTGCCGGCATCGTCGAGGACGTTGCAACGGGCGCGCAGACCCGCTTCCGATCGGCTGATGGCCTGTGGCAAGTGCTTCGAGCTCTTCCTCCCGCCGCGCGCGGTTTCCCGACGAACGCATCCGACGAGGAGGAACAATGATGAAGGCATGCATGGTGGCGGCCATCGGCGTGAGCACGATGGTGTTGGCAGGCAGCGCGGTGGCAGGCAAGGTGAACATGCCGAAGAAGGGCAGCTACGAGTTCACTTTCTGCGTGGTCGACCAGGCCAAGTCCCTGAACGGGGGCGACAAGAACATGGTGAGCCACTACGAAGGCATCGTGAACGTTCTCACGAGTCCACCTGGACGGGCGTTCGACCGCACTGCCGGCGTGTGCTACGGCACCTACATGAACCTCAACGGGCGCCAGCGCGGCTTCGGCATGTGCGAGATGATCGACCTGGACGGTGACAAGTGGTGGCTCGAGTACACCGACAGCCCCGAAGGCGGCGGCGGAATCTACACTTCGCCCTGGGGCACGGGCAAATACGATGGCATGACCATCAAGGGCGAGTACAAGGTCGAATTCTGGCCGACGTCGAAGGATGCGGCATTCCAGGTCTGCAACGGCAACAAGGGGACGTACGAGCTGAAGTAAGTTGATTCCGGACCGGTGCGCGCCGGAGCTCGTGCACCGGAACGCCGATCGCGATGCGGTTGAGGGGGTTCGGAGGCAGGCACATGGGCAGGAATGTGTTGCCGGCGAAAGTCAGTCCGCCGCGGCTGTTCGACGTCGTTCCGCGCGAACGCCTGTTCGCGCTGCTCGACGACAACCGGGGCCGCCCCCTGTTGTGGATCGCAGCCCCGCCGGGGGCGGGCAAGACGACGCTGGTCGCGACCTGGCTCGAAGCCCGCTCGATCCCGTCGATCTGGTACCAGATCGATGCCGAGGACGCAGACCCGGCGGCATTGTTCGATCATCTCGCTCGCGGCCTGGGCGCCATCGCCCCCGAGTTCGAGGCAACACTCCCACGATTCTCCGCGGAGCATCTGGGCGACGTCGCGGTCTTTGCGCGCCTCTACTTCCGTGGCCTGTTCGCGAGCCTGCCGCCCGGCGCCACGCTGGTACTGGACAACTATCAGGATGCGCCCGAAGGCTCGGCGTTGAACGACATCGTGCAGGAATGCGCGCGCCAGGCGCCACGCGGCAGCACCATCGTCGCGGTAAGCCGCACCGATGCGCCGCCGTCTTTCGTGCAGTTCACCGCGAACGGCAGCATGACGACGATCGGATGGGACCGTCTGCAGCTCACGCAGGACGAAGTGATCGCCATCTGCGCCAAGCGCGGCGTCACCGAAGGTTGGCTGGTGCAGGCGCTGCATCAACAGTCGCAGGGGTGGGCTGCCGGCATCACGCTGATGCTGGAGCGCCTCGAGCATACCGACGGGAATGCGCGCGAACTGCCGTCGGAGACGCGCGAATCGGTCTTCACCTATTTCGCCAACCTGATCTTCGATCAGACATCTCCGCAACGACGCGCCATCCTGCTGTCGATCGCCTTCCTGCCGCGCGTCAGCACGGAGCTCGCCGTCCGGCTGAGCGGCGACGTCGAAGCCCCCCGACTGTTGGACGAGTTGTATCGCCGCCGCCTGTTCACGGACCGTCGTCCCGGACCGGATCCGTCGTACCAGTTCCACGCGCTGTTCCTCGATTTTCTGCGGGCGCGCGCGCACGCCACCTTCGAACCGGCCGTGCTGATGGAACGCATCGCCCTCACCGCGACGGTCCTGGAGCAAGCCGGCAACGTCGAGGCGGCCATGGATCTCAACCTCTCTCACGGCCGCTGGGATGCCGCGCAGACGCTGATCGTCGACCAGGCCGCCCGGTTGCTGAAGAGCGGCCGGCGCGAAACGTTGCGCCGCTGGATCGAAGCCTTGCCGGAGGCCCTCAGGACCTCGCATCCGCCGCTCGTTTACTGGCACGGCCGGACGCTGCTCCATACCGAGCCGGAAGCCGGCACCCGGGTGCTCGAACGTGCCGTGGCGTTGTATCGCACCGCCGGCGATCGCACCGGATTGCTCGAATGCCTGACCACTCTGGTGAGTGGCGCCTTCCTCGGGTTCCATGCGCTCGACGCCATGGACGGGTGGCTCGACGAATACCTCGCGGAGATCGAGCAAACCTCGCAGTTCACATCGGTCGAGGCGGAACTTCGCGTCTATGGCACGCTGTGCATGGCGCTCTTTCACGCTCGCCCATGGCACCAGCGGCTCGAACCGGCGTATCTGCGTGTCGAAGCGCTGTTGCCGCTTTGTACCGATCCGGACGTGGCGCTCGGCGCTGCGCTCGGTGCCCTGGTGGTGAGCGGGCTGTCCGGCGACTTCGAGCGGGGCGATCGCTTCGCCGACATGGCGCTGGCGCTGGCAGCCCGTACTACCGCCAGCCCGTCCGAGGCCGCCTGGTGCTATGGGCAGGTCGGATGGCTGCGCTTCCAGGAGGCACGCTATGACGAAGCGCTCGACAGCATCGGCCGCGGCCTCGAGATCGCCGAAGCCAATGCGCTGCGCGTCGTGCGCCTTGCGCTGACCCTCTGGAAGTTCACGGTGGAATGGCGTGCCGTGCGCTGGTCGGTGGCGGATGCGACGCTCGCGCAGGCCGAAGCCATGCCGAGGGCCCCGTATCGGGAGGTCATGCACGAAGCGCAGATTCATCTGTTTCGCGCACGGCAGGCCACCCACCGGGGCCAGCGTGACGAAGGCGCACAACGGGCACTGCGGGCCAATCAGACAGCCATGCACCTGGGCTCGCGCCTGCAGGAAGTCATCTTCGGTCTGTCCGGTGCCGACATCCTGCTGGACCTCGAGCTGCCGAACGCGGCGGCACCGCTGATCGCCCACGTTCGTGCGCTGGCCGAGCGGACCCCGGTGTTCCATTGCTATCGACCGGTGGTGGGACTGCTCGAAGCCCGTGTCGCCGAACTGTGCGCAGACGCCCCGGCCGCTCGCGCGGCACTCGCACAGGCGATGGCACTGGCCCGCGCGAACAACAACCGCTACTACCTGCGCTTCGCCGACTGGACGATGCCACGCCTGTTCGCCCAGGCGTTGGAGGCGGGCATCGAACCCGACCTCGTGCGCGAGTTGATTCCGCTGTTCCGTCTCAAGCCTCCCGCGGATGCGCCGGACCTCTGGCCGTGGCCCATACGCGTCGTGACGCTGGGTCGTTTCGACGTGTATCTCAACGAGAGCCGCCTCGAGTTTCCGCACAAGCTCCCGCGCAAGACCCTGTCGCTGCTCAAGGCGATCATCGCCTTCGGCGGACGCAACGTGTCCGAGCAGGCGCTGTGCGACGCGCTGTGGCCCGACGACGACGGCGATGCGGCGGCCAACGCCTTGTCCATCACGCTGGTGCGCCTGCGGCGCCTGCTCGGGATGAGCGAGGCGATCGCGCACCAAGGCGGACGGCTGACGCTCAATCCCGAACTGTGCTGGGTGGATGCGCAAGCGCTCGAACGGCGACTCGCCGCGAGTGGTACCGCCAGTCTCGAGACCCTTGCTCTCTACGGCGGCGCCTTCCTTCCGGAAGATCAGGGCGAGTCCTGGAGCGTTGCCGCCCGCGAGCGGTTGCGCGGCCGCTTCATCGACGCCTTGTCGGGGTGCGGGGCCGCTCTCGAAAGCGCGAACGACGCGACGAACGCGATCCGTTGCTACCTGCGCGGCGTCGAGGCCGACCCCGTCGTGGAAGGCTTCCATCAAGGTCTCATGCGCTGCTACGAGCGCACCGACCGGCGCACCGAGGCGATCAGCGCGTACCGGCGCATGAAGCAGGTGCTCTCGGTGGTGCTGGGGGTGCCACCGTCGGAATCCAGCCAGCGGCTGTATCGGGCATTGCTCGAACACCAGTCTGCCGAGGACGTCGTGGATGATCCCGCGCCCGACGTCGTGGACCTCGCGGCACACCAGGCGAAACGCGCGCCACGCATTCGCTGAGGGCCGTCAATGCCTGGGCGCTGGACGCGGCCACCTGCCGCTATACTCCGACCGCGAGGATCTCATCCTTCGTCAGCGCGTCCCCTGGGCACCATCGCCGGGGCAGAGCACGCCGCCGCGCGGTATCGGGCAGGCGTCCGGTCGCCGTCGACGACATCGCCCTGAACACCGTCGTTCCCACAGGAAGAAACATCATGACCGGATTCTGGCTTCGCGTGCGCTGCGCCCTCGGCGCCGCACTCTGGCTCGCCGTCGCTTCCGCACCCGCCACCGCGGCCGGGCAGATCAACGCGCTCGTGTGGTGCGATCACACCGACGAGGCCTTCCTGAAGGGCTTCACCACCAAGACCGGCATCAAGGTCAAGGTGAAGGATTACGAAGGCACCGGTACGGCGCTGGCGCTACTCGAGCAGTCCAAGCCCGGCGACTGGGACGTGTTCGTGGTCGATTCCACCGACGTGCGCCGGGTGGTCGAACGCGGCCTGCTCGCGGAACTGAACCCGAAGGATTTCCCGCTCGCCGACATTCCTGCCGTCGTGCGGCTACCCGAGTACCACGTCATCAAGGACAAGATGTACGCGGTGCCGGAGAAGTTCGGCTACAACGCCATCGCGTTCGACAAGTCCAAGGTTCCGGCAGAGAAGGCGCGCGACATCACGACGCTGTGGAATCCGGCGTACAAGGGCAAGATCGCGGTGTACGACTACTACCTGCCGATCATCGGGCAGATCGCCGTGGCGCTGGGCAAGAAGCCGCAGACATTGACCGAAGCCGATCTGCCGGCCATCAAGGAAAAACTCAAGGCCATCCGTGCGAACTCCGCTCTGGTCGGCGACGTCACCACATCGCAGACAGCCCTCGCCACCGGACAGGTCGCCATCATCGTCGGCGGCGGTGAGTACTCCGTGGCCGGTCTCATGGCGGAGAAGCCCAATCTCGACTGGGTGCTCCCCGACGTGGGCGGCATCCGCTGGCAGCAAGCCATCGGCGTCTTCGCCGCATCGAAGCAGAAGAAGGAAGCGACCGCGTTCGTCCAGTACGTGCTCTCGCCCGAAGGTCAGGCGAAGCTCGCCACCTCCTCCTGCTACTGGGGCATGCCGGCGAACGGCAAGGCCACCCTGACCGCCGCACAGAAGAAGACCCTGCGCTGGGACGAGCAACCGAAGTTCCTCGCCAAGTCGTACCCCTACCCGTCGCCGACCGAGGCCTTCGACCAGGCCATGCAGGACGCGTGGGCGGACGTGCTGCAGAAGTAACGGCGTACACGGACGCAACGCGATGAACACCGGCCTCGCCGCAAGCGGGGCGGCGGTTCCATCGGCAGAGGCACGCGGCGCACGACGCGACGCGCGGCGCGGTTTCGCGCTGGCGTTGCCCGCGACGCTGTGGACCCTCGCATTCTTCGTCGTGCCCTCGGCAGCGATCCTGCTGTGGAGCCTGTTCCGCCGCGAGGGTGGGGTACTGATCACCGAGCCGGGCTTCGACAACTACCGGCGCTTCCTCGAACAGGACACGTTCCGGCTGGCGCTGTGGAACTCGGTCGAGGTCACGCTGATGGTCACCGTGATTGCGGTGATCCTTGCCTACCCGCTCGCCTACGTCATCGCGACGCGCGTCGCACCGCGTCGCCAGCGCACGTGGCTCATGCTCGCGGTGCTGCCGTTCTGGACTTCGTACGTGGTCCGCTCCTACGCGTGGCTGCTGGTGCTCGCACCCGAAGGTGTCGTGAACCGGTTCCTCACGCTGACCGGGCTCGCCGCCGAACCGCTCGCCCTGTCGTTCAATCGCGGCGCCACTGTGCTCGGCTTCGTGCACTTCTTCGTGATGCTGTGCACCCTCACCATCTACGCGAGCCTGGCACGCATCGACCCCAAGCTGCGCCGCGCCGCAGCCGATCTCGGCGCCAGTGGCTTGCAGACCTTCCTGCGCGTCACGCTGCCGCTGTCGATGCCGGGTGTCGCGGCCGGTGCGTTTCTCACGTTCGTCATCGCGATCGGCGACTACGTCACGCCGCAGATTCTCGGCGGCAACACCGAGCTGCTGATGCCGCAGGTGATCCTGTTGCAGATCAACCGCCGCGCCGACATTCCCATGGCGGCCGCGCTGTCGACGGTGCTGATGCTGCTGGTCACGGCCGCCTATCTCGCCCTGGCGCGCTGGCTCACGGCGCGCCGGACATGAACGACCGGCCTATCCGATGGGACTGGGTGAGCGTGCTCGTGATGAGTCCGCTCTTCGTGTTCATCTATCTGCCGGTGGCCGTGCTGGTGCTGTTCTCGTTCCATGCCGGCCAGGTGCCGGTGCCGCCCTTCGAAGGCCCGTCCCTCGCCTGGTATGCGAAGGTCCTCGACAGCGACCGCATCACCACGGCTGGCCTCAACTCGATCGTCGTCGGCGTCGTCTCGTCATTGATCGCGACGCTACTCGCCACGCTAGCGGCCTGGGGTCTCGCGCGCCACCGCGTTCCCGGCGCTCGTGCCATCGAGGCACTGCTGTTCCTGCCGCTCGCCGTGTCGTACCTCGTCATCGGCGTAGGATTGCTGGTGGCGTTCTCGGCCGTGGGCATCGGCAAATCGCTGATCGCAGTGGGCATCGGACACGTGGTGTTGAACCTGCCGCTCGCCTTCGCGGTGGTCTATGGACAGTTCGATCGCGACCAGGCCAGGCTGGAGCAGGCCGCCCGCGATCTGGGTGCCACCGAAGTGCAGGTGTTCCTGCGCGTCACGGTGCCGCTGCTCCGACCCGCGATTCTCGCCGCTTTCCTGCTCTCCCTCACTTTCTCGTGGGACGAGTTCATCGTCGCGTTCCTGCTGTCCGGGTTCGATCCGACGTTGCCGGTGGTGATCTGGAGCATGCTGCGCACCGGGCTCAACCCGCAGACCAACGCCGCGGGAACGCTGGTGTTCCTCGCTTCGCTCGCCGCCGGCATCGTGTTCGAACTGGCCCTGTTGCGCAGGAGGCGCGATGCGCGGACCCGCTGATCTCAAGCTGGATCGCCTCACCAAGCGCTACGACGCCGTCACCGCGGTGGACGGCGTGTCGTTCGACGTCCCGGCCGGCACCTACGTTGTGCTGCTCGGTCCTTCCGGCTCCGGCAAGACCACGGTGTTGTCGATGCTGGGCGGGTTCACCTTGCCGAGCGCAGGGCGGATTCTCGTGGGCGCGGAGGACATCACGCTGGTGCCACCTGCGAAACGCCCGACGGCCACGGTATTCCAGGACTACGCGCTGTTTCCGCACCTCGACGTCGTGCGCAACGTCGGCTTCGGTCTTTCGGTGCGCGGTGTTCCCAAGCACGAGATCGCGCAGCGCGTGACGGCCGCGCTGAAGCTCGTCGGACTCGAGGATTTCGGCACGCGCGCCATCTCGGCCATGTCCGGCGGCCAGCGGCAGCGCATCGCGCTCGCCCGTGCGCTCGTGACCGAGCCGGCTTTGTTGCTGCTCGACGAGCCGCTAGGAGCGCTCGACTTGAGCCTGCGCCGGCAGATGCAGGAGGAGCTGCGCCGCATCCAGCGCACCCAGGGGCGCACGTTCGTGCACGTCACGCACGATCAGGAGGAAGCGATGGCGATCGCCGACCTCATCGTCATCATGAAGCAGGGACGGATCGAAGACATCGGCCCGCCGTCGCGCGTCTACGAACGGCCGCGCACGCGCTTCACCGCCAACTTCCTCGGCGAAAGCACGGTGCTCCAGGGCACGGTCGCCGCCTGCGCCGACGGGCGCGTCGCTATCGACACGGTGTGCGGGCGGCTCGAGGTCGCGGGCGAACGCGCGGTGGGGTCGCGCGCGAGCATCGCTCTGCGACCGGAAGCGCTGCGCATCGGCGGCGGCACCGATGGGGATCAACCGCTCGGCGAAATGCGCGTGGAGGACTGCATCTTCCAGGGCAGTTTCCAACGTATCTCCGGCAGCAACATCCACGGTCTGCGGTTGCTCGCGAAGGTAGAACCCCAGGCGTTGCCGGCGGGCGAGTGTGTGCCGATCAGCGCGCGCCGCGGTGGTTTGGTGCTGCTGGAGGACTAGCATGGACCGCCCACGTGCCGCAGCGAGCAACTGGTACCGCGTGCGCCCCCTCGCGCACGGCATCACTCACATCGACGAGCACTACATCGATCCGTTCTACCGCTGCAACATCTGGCACGTGCGCGGACGCGATCGCGACCTGCTGCTCGACAGCGGCATGGGTGTGGTGAGCCTGCGTGGCCAGGTGCCGTGGCTCGGGGAACGGGAGGTGCTCGCCGTGGCGAGCCATGCGCACTTCGACCACGTGGGCAATCATCACGAGTTCGCCCATCGCCTGTGCCACGCCGCCGAGGCCCACATCCTTGCCGAGCCGCGCGGCGACTGGAATCTTGCCGATCGCTACGCGGTGGTCGAGATGTTCGAACGGCTGCCTCCGGACGGCTACGACCAGCAGCGCTATCAGGTCTGCCCGGCTCCGGCGACGCGCCTCGTGGCCGCGGGCGACGTGATCGATCTCGGTGATCGCGTCTTCGAGGTGATGCACGTGCCCGGCCACTCGCCCGGCTCCATCGCATTGTGGGAGAAAGCGACTGGCATTCTGTTCTCGGGCGACGCGGTGTACGACGGCCCGCTGGTGGACGATGCCTATCACTCGAACGTCCCGACCTACCTCGACAGCATGCAGCGCTTGCGCGAGCTGCCGGTCGATGTGGTGCACGGCGGGCACTTCGACAGCTTCGGGCGCGATCGTTACCGCGCGCTGATCGACGAGTACGTGGCGGGCAAGCGCCGTCCGGGCTGCCCCGGGGACTGAAGTTTCCCGCGGTCAGAGGGTATGCTCCGCCGGTGCTGTCCGTCCGTCACCTGTCGAAGTCCTACCCCGGCCCACGCTCGCGCGATGTCCTGCACGACGTCAGCCTCGAACTGGGGGCCGGCGAGTACGTCGCGATCATGGGGGAGTCGGGTGTCGGCAAGTCCACGCTGCTCAACCTGATCGCGGGTCTCGACGCCCCGGACTCGGGCTCGATCGAACTGGGCGGTACTGCCCTCGCGGGTCTGGACGACGACGCGCGTACGCGCCTGCGCCGCGAGAAGATCGGATTCGTCTTCCAGGCCTTTCACGTGCTGCCCTACCTCGACATCGCCCGCAATGTCGAGTTGCCACTCGCTTTGCTGGACGTGCCACCGATGGACCGCCAGCGCCGCGTGGCTACGATGCTCGATGCCGTGGGCCTGGGCGGCCGTGGCGGAAGTCTGCCGCGCGAGTTGTCGGGTGGTGAGTTGCAGCGCGTCGCGATCGCGCGCGCACTGATCCACGAACCCGCGCTGGTCCTCGCCGACGAACCCACCGGCAACCTTGATCCCGACAACGCCGCGCAGGTTCTCGAACTGCTGCGCGAGTGCGTCAAGACCCGTGGCGCAGCCGCCATTCTGGTGACGCATTCGGACCGCGCCGCGGCCACCGCCGATCGCGTGCTGCGACTGACCGCCGCCGGATTCACCGGCTGAGATGACTTCCCCCCCGATGGGCCTGCGGCCCTTCCCTCCGTGGGGCCAGCCCTCTTGGGACGGCCCGGCGAGGGCTGAGGCATGTGCATGACCTGGCGACTGGTCACCGGCCCGATCCTCCAGCATCCCGGCCGGTCACTGCTCTGCGTCCTGGCGATCGCCATGGGCGTTGCACTCGGTTTCGCGGTGCAGTTGATCAACGGCTCAGCGATCAGCGAGTTCACCCGTGCGGCGCAGACGCTGGCCGGCAAGGCTGACCTCACGGTCCGCGGGGCCCGCAACGGATTCGACGAAGCGGTGTATGCGGCCCTCGCGCAACGCGATGGTGTCGCGCTCGCGAGCCCCGCGCTCGAAGTGGATGCCAAGCTGCCCGGACGTGACGAACCGCTGCGCATCATCGGCATCGACGTCTTCCGCGCCGGGCGTCTGCAACCCGCGTTGTTCGCCGAGGGCGCGGACCTGCTCGACTCGCTACGCGCCGACACGGTGTTCCTCTCTGCCGCCGCCATTGAGTGGCTCGGCGCCGGGCGCGGTGATTCGCTCACGGTACAAAGCGGGTTGGCGCAGCGCACCCTGCGCGTGGCCGGCACCCTCACCACGGATGACACACTCGGGCGAGTGGCCGTCATGGACATCGCCGCCGCCCAGGCACTGTTCGATCGGGTCGGTCGCCTCTCGCGCGTGGACCTGCGGCTGGCACCCGGCGTCGACACGGATCGATTCATCGCGACCCTCGACCTGCCCCCGGGCATGACGGCGGAACGGCCGCGCGATGCCGGCTCCGCCACCGACCGGATGACGCGCGCCTATCGGGTGAACCTCGACGTGCTGGCGCTGGTGGCGCTCTTCACGGGCGGCCTGCTCGTGTTCTCGACCCAGGCGCTATCGGTCGCACAGCGGCGCTGCCAGATCGCCCTGCTGCGCGTACTGGGGCACACGCGCCGACAGGTTGCCGGCCTGCTGCTCGCCGAGGGTCTGATGTTGGGCATCGTCGGCGCGGGCCTCGGACTCGCCGGTGGATTGGCCTTGGCCCGCATCGCGATGGAAATCGTCGGCGCTGATCTCGGTGCGGGCTATTTTCGGGGCGTCGCACCGAATCTCCGGATCAGCCCGACGGCCGCGCTGACCTTCGGTTTGCTGGGCCTCGCTGCCGCGCTGGCCGGCAGCCTGGGTCCCGCGCTCGAAGCAGCGCGTGCAGCGCCCGCCGCCGCGTTGAAGAGCGGTGACGATCAGCGCGCCTTCGCCGCACTGCGCCTACCCTGGACCGGCATCGCGTGCCTGGCAGCCGGAGCAATCCTCGCGAGCCTGCCGCCGATCGACGACCTCCCCGTGTTCGGTTACCTCGCGATCGCGGCCCTGCTGATGGGCACGATCCTGTCGCTGCCGGTGCTCACGGCGTTCCTGCTCGCTCGCATCCCTCGCACTCGCTACCTCGCCGTCACGCTCGCCATCGAGCAACTGCGCGCTCGTCCTGCCCAGGCCGCGTTGAGCCTCGCCACCATCGTGGCAGCCGTGAGCCTGGCGGTGTCCATGGCGGTGATGGTCAGTTCGTTTCGCACGTCGGTGGATGCGTGGCTCGAAGGAATACTGCCCGCCGACCTTTATCTGCGTGCGAGCAGCGGGGGCGACAGCGCCTTCTTCACCGAAGCGGATCAGTCACGTATTCGCGCGGTGCCCGGTATCGCACGCCTGGAGTTCCTGCGTTGGCAGCAAGTGTTGCTCGATCCGGCGCGACCGCGGGTCACGCTGCTCGCAAGGGACGGCGTCGATACCGATGCCGAACGCCGCCTGCCGCTGGTCGGAGCGATCGCGACCACCGACGGATCGCTTCCCAGGGCGTGGCTCAGCGAACCCGCGGCCGCTCTCTACGATCGGACACCGGGCAATCGCATCGCGATTCCGTTGAACGGGCGGATGCACGAGTTCATCGTCGCCGGCATCTGGCGCGACTACGCACGACAGAACGGTGCGGTGTTGATCGATCGAGCCACCTACATGGCGCTGTCGGACGATCACAGCGCCAACGATGCGGGCATCTGGTTGGCACCGGGTGCGGCAACGGCCGACGTGACGCAAGCCATCGAGACCGGCTTCGGCGCTGAGGCGATCGAGTTCGCGACTCCGGGTGAGATCCGGGCCCTGTCGTTGTCCATCTTCGATCGCACCTTCACCGTCACCTACGCGCTCGAGGCCGCCGCGGTGCTGATCGGTCTGGTGGGCCTATCCAGCGCCATCGGCAGCCAGGTGCTCGCGCGCCGGCGCGAGTTCGGCATGCTGCGCCACATCGGCGTCACGCGCGGTCAGATCGCGCGGATGCTCGCCACCGAGGGTTTCGTCGTCGCCGCCGTCGGCCTGGTCATCGGCAGCGTTCTCGGCTTCGCGATGAGCTTCATCCTGATCCACGTCGTGAACCGGCAATCGTTCCATTGGGGCATGCAGATGCACGTGCCCCTCGTCGGTCTCGCGCTGTTCGTCGCGGTGATGCTGGCGCTCGCGACGGTGACCGCCCGGCTCGCGGGCCGGCAGGCGATGACGGGCGATGCCGTTCGCGCGGTGAAGGAAGACTGGTGAAGCGCAGGGAATTCCTGTTACTGGCGGCGATGACCGCGGCCGGCCCGGCTCGCGGCGACGCGGACTATCCCGAGGTGCGCAGCGGCACGCCGATCCGCTTTCCCCGCGACCATGGCGCCCATCCGGATTTCCGCACCGAATGGTGGTACATCACCGGCCAGGTGCGCGATGCAAAGGGGCGTGACTTCGGCATCCAGATCACGTTCTTTCGCAATCGTCCCGGATTGCAGGAAGGCAATCCCAGCCGCTTTGCGCCGAAGCAGTTGCTGTTCGCGCACGCGGCTATCGCCGAGCCTGCGCACAGCAAGCTGCGTCACGACCAGCGCGCGGCGCGTGCCGGACTCGGGCTCGCCACGGCATCGACCGAGACCACCGAGGTGCACATCGACGACTGGCGGCTGGTGCTCGAGGGCGAGCGGTATCGCACCCGAATCACGGCCAACGGCTTCGAAATCGACCTGACTTTCGCCGCCACGCAATCGCTCGTGTTGCAGGGCGATCGCGGCGTCAGTCGCAAGGGCCCCCTGCCGGCGCAGGCGAGCTTCTACTACAGCCGCCCGCACCTCGCCACGGAGGGCACGATCGTCATCGACGGCACACCCGTCCCGGTCCGTGGCACGGCATGGCTCGATCACGAATGGTCGAGCGCGTATCTGGCCACCGAAGCGGCAGGATGGGACTGGGTCGGTCTCAACCTGGACGACGGTGGTGCATTGATGGCATTTCGCATCCGCCTGCGCGACGGTGGTGTGCTGTGGGCCGGCGGCAGCCATCGCGACGCACGGGAGTCGGTCCGCGTGCTGTCGCCGCAGGAAGTCCGGTTCGAACCGCTGCGCACGTGGCGGAGCCCGCGCACTGGTATCACCTATCCGGTGGCGATGCGCGTACGTACCCGCGACGCCACCTTCGACCTCGAGCCGCTGATGGACGATCAAGAACTCGACGCACGTGCGAGCGTCGGCACCATCTACTGGGAAGGCGCGACGCGCGCCCAGGTGGACGGTCGACCGCTGGGCCGAGGCTATCTCGAATTGACCGGCTACGGACAACCCCTGAAACTGTAGGCACCGCCATGACCACCCTCAATCCTTCCGAGATCATCACCCTGCTGGTCGGCCTGGTCGCACTGGTCACCGGCATCCGCATCTACCGTCGCTTCGCGACTATCCAGCGCCTCAACATTCCGGCGCCGGTGATCGGCGGGCTCATCGTCGCCGCCGGTACGTTGTGTCTCTATCTCGGCTTCGACATCGAGGTGAAGTTCGCGCGCGAGCTGCGCGACGTGCTGCTGCTGTTCTTCTTCGCCACGATCGGCCTTGCGTCGCGCCTGGCGGCACTCAAGCGCGGCGGTCTCCCACTCGCGTATCTGTGCGTCGCCGTCGTGGTATTGCTGGTGGTGCAGAACGCCGCGGGGCTGCTGGTGGTGGGCGCGTTCGGCGAGCATCCGTTCTATGGCCTGCTGATGGGTAGCGCTTCGTTCGTCGGCGGGCCCGGCACTGCGATGGCGTGGGCCCAGGAAGCCCACGATCATTTCGGGCTGGTACAGGCGCCCGAGATCGGCATCGCTGCAGCGACCATCGCCGTGGTCACGGGTGCACTCGTCTCCGGCCCCGTCGCAGGCTACCTAGTGGTCAAGCACAAGCTCGGCGGGACGGCGCAACCGGGCCAGGTCCCCTGGATGGCAGAGACCGGCGAGGCCCGGCCGCGCGCGGCCACCGTTGACCAGGTGGTCGCTGCGTTGCTCGCCATCGGCCTGTCCGTGGTGCTCGGTCAACTCGCCAACGAATGGGCGCGCGCGCGCGACTTCGTGCTGCCGGGCTTCCTCACGGCGATGCTGGCCGGCGTGCTGCTCGGCAATACCCTCGACGCCTTCCGCCGGCCCTTCGATCTCGAAGCGATCGAACACGCCGGTGAAGTGGCGCTGCAGGTTTTCCTCGTCCTGAGCCTGATGAGCCTGCGGCTGTGGACGGTCAGCAGCACCATCTGGCCTTTGGTCATCAATGCCGTCGTGCAGATCACGCTGTCCTGCCTGGTGGCCGTCTTCCTGCTGTTCCGCTGGCTGGGGCGCGACTACGACGCGGCCGTCACCGCCGGCGGCTTTCTCGGTTTCGGGCTGAGTTCGATGCCGGTGGCCATGGCCACCATGGAGCAACTCGCGACGCGCTACGGTCCGTCGCCGAAGGCCTTCCTGCTCATCACACTGTGCGGTTCGATCTTCGTCGACCTCGCCAACGCACTCATCATCAAGGCGTTCCTTCTGCTCCCCATGTTCGCACCCGTGCCCTGATGCGGGGCGGCCCGGCGCCACTGACCGTCTTTGCATTTCTTTACAAACGGCACACAGGGCGGAAAGTCGCGAGGGACAACATGGCAACGTCGCCGGTGCACGGTGCACTGCGCGCAAACGTCAAGGAGACAGTTGTCATGGAACCCAGCAAACCCGTTCCGAACGCCAAACCCAAGCGCCGCTTCCTCGCCGGTCTGCTGACCGGCGGCCTGGCCGGCGCGTTGCTCGCCGGCACGGCCGGCTTTGCCGCCTACGCCCACGACGGGCCCGGCGTATTCAAACGCTGCGCCGGCCGCCACCATGGCTCGATGGGACCGGAAGCCATGCGCCAGCGCGTGGACTTCGCCACCGACTGGATGCTCACCAAGGTCAAGGCCACTGATGAGCAGAAGGTCAAAGTGAAGGAGATCGTGGGCGCCGCGGTGACCGATCTGTCGGGACTGCGTGAATCGCACCACGGCAATCGCGACGCGCTGCTGGAAGCGCTGACGGCCGAAGCGGTGGACCGCACGAAGCTCGAAGCGCTGCGCAAGGCCGAGCTGGAATTGGCTGAACGCGCGTCGCAGCGGATCACCACCGCGCTCGCCGACGTGTCGGACGTGCTCACCCCGGAACAGCGTCGCGGCCTGGTCGATCTCGCCCGCAGTTTCGGCGGACCCATGGGCTTCGGTCCTCCCGGCGGCCACGGTCCGCGCGGTCCCGGCGAACGTCCGCCGCGCACCTAAGGCGTGCGATGAGTCCCAGCCTGCTCCTGATCGAGGATGATCGCGCGCTGGCAGCCATGGTGGCCGAATACCTCGGCCGCGCAGGCTACCGCGTGGAGCAGGCCGGGACGGCGAACGAAGGCCTCGCGCGCGCTCGCCGCGAGGCCTTCGACGCCGTGTTGCTGGATGTGATGCTGCCGGACGGTGACGGTTTCGACGTGTGTCGCGACATCCGCGCACAGTCCACCGTGCCCATCCTCATGCTGACCGCGCGCGGTGACGCCGCGGACCGCATCGTCGGCCTCGAACTGGGTGCCGACGACTACTTGCCGAAACCCTTCGAGCCACGCGAGTTGCTGGCGCGATTGCGAGCGATCCTTCGGCGTGGCCGTGGGACGAACGGCCCGCGCGAGGTGTTGCGCTTCGGCCGCCTCGAGATCGATCGCGATGCCCGCGTGGTGAGCGTCGATGGCGAAGAGCGGACCCTCACGAGCCATCAATTCGAGCTGCTCTGGGTACTCGCGAGCGAGGCGGGACGCGTGCTCTCGCGCGATGCGTTGATGGACCGCCTGCGTGGTCACGGTGCCGAGGCGTTCGACCGCAGCCTCGACGTGCACATCTCGCGCATCCGTGCCGCGATCGAGGACGAGCCGAAGAATCCGCGGCGCATCCTCACGGTCCGTGGTGCCGGTTACGTGTTCGCCCGCGAGCAGAGCTGAGATGAAATCACTTGTCGCGCGCAGTGTGCTTCGATCCGTGTCGCCTTCCCTCCCCCTCGGTCCCTCTCCCAGAGAGAGAGGGAGGCAAACCCCGCTGCAAAGCCCCTCTCCCTCCGGGAGAGGGGTTGGGGTGAGGGCAACCACCATTCACCCCGCAGGGGTCGGCAACGCCGGCCCCTCTCCCTCCGGGAGAGGGGTTGGGGTGAGGGTAACCACCATTCACCCCGCAGGGGTCGGGGTGAGGGAGGCCTTCGCGACTAACACGCCGCAACAAGCATCGACATGATGCGCCGCCTCTACCTGCAGATCTGGCTCGCGTTCCTCGGTATTCTCGTGCTGTTCGCGGCGCTCCTGGCCGCCGCCTGGTGGCTCCTGCCCGATGACCGCAAGGACCATCGCCTGCTGGAGGGCATGGCGGTGCTGGTCGGCGACGCGCTGCCGAAACCGGACGCGCCCCGCGCCGATGTGCAAGCGGCCATCGATCGGCTCGCCGCCCGATTCCCGGCCACGGTGACGGTGCGCGATCCACGCGGCGCGCTGATCGCGCACGCGGGCCGGCCGCTGCCACCGCCACCGCCCGACCTCGACGGCAGCGGCTTCGTGCATCTGCCGGGCGGGCCGGCCACGGCCCTGAAGCTCGACGACGGCCGCACGGTGATGGTCCGGCCCGCGAAGCGGCCGCGCGGTCCGGGCCTGCTGGCCGGGCTGTGCCTGTTGCTGGTCACCTCGGCCGGTGGCGCGTTCTTCATCGTGCGGCGGATCACGGGGCGCCTGGAACGTCTGCAATCGCGCGTGGACGCCCTGGGCGCAGGCGACCTCACGGCACGCGTGGACGTCGAAGGCCACGACGAAGTGGCGGAACTCGCGGCGAGCTTCAATCGAACGGCTGAGCGGATCGAGCAGTTGGTGGGCACGCAAAAATCGCTGCTCGCGAACGTATCCCACGAGCTGCGTTCGCCACTCGCCCGCATGCGCATGGCTGTCGAGTTGCTCACTGCGGAAGAGAGGCCGGAGCTGAAGGCGCGCCTCGCTCGCGACGTCGCCGAACTCGACGCCCTCATCGATGAACTGCTCGAAGCGAGCCGGCTCGACGCCGGCGCCGTCCCGGGGCAGACCGAAGAGGTCGACCTGCTCGCCCTCGTGGCCGAGGAAGCTGCCGAGTTCGGCGCTCAAGCCTCAGGGCCCATCACTCTCATCCAAGGCGATTCCCGTCTGTTGCGCCGGCTCGTGCGCAATCTGCTGGAGAATGCGCGCCGCTACGGCGGCGACACCCCCATCGAAGCGACGCTTGACAGTTCGGACCCCATCACCTTGCGTGTGTCCGATCGCGGACCAGGTGTACCGTCGACCGAACACGAGCGCATCTTCGAACCGTTCTACCGCGTGCGTGGCATGGCGGAGACGGGCTCGGGCGTCGGTCTGGGTCTGTCGCTGGTACGGCAGATCGCTCGGCGTCATGGGGGCGATGCGCGGTACGAAGCGCGACCGGGCGGCGGGAGCACGTTCGTGGTGACGCTCGTAAAGAGCTGAAAGCGCTCAACGCGGAGGACGCGGGGGACGCGGAGGAAGCCCAAGACCGAAAAGCCGTCTGGGGTTGCATTATCCCGCGTCGCCCGCGTCCTCCGCGTTGAGCGCTTCTCCTCCCCAGCGCATCCGCCCAGGCAGGAGCCCTCAGGAATTCCCCTGTCAGCGGAACACTGATTCGCCGCCCGTCCAAACTTTTTTACCATTCCGTGGTCCGTCGTCCGGGGTCATCTTTGAACTCCCCCGGACTCGTCGTCGTCCGGAGACGAAACCAGCCATCAGACAAAGGGAGAACACCTCGATGGATCCATTCGTCCAGCATATTGCCGTGCGCGCCTGAAGCATGGATACGCTGTTCTTCCTCCCCTCCTGGCCGCCGCACGTGGGCAGCCTCACGATGGCAGCCCTGGTGCTGCTCGCCGCGCTGGTGGCCGGCGAGATCGTCCAGCGGGTCTTCAAGCTGCCGCGCCTGATCGGCTGGGTCATCGCCGGCGCCTTCTACGGGCCCAGCGCGACCGGCCTGCTGGATGCCGAAGCGCTGCACGATCTGCAGTTCATCATGCACGTCGCGGCAGGCCTGGTGCTGTTCGAGTTCGGCCAGCGCATCGATCTGGGCTGGTTGCGGCGCAACCCCTGGCTCGCGGGCACGAGCGTCCTCGAAGCCACGCTCGCCTTCGTCGCGGTGTTCCTGATCCTGCTGCTGCTGCGCGTTTCACCGCCGGTGGCAGCTTTCGCAGCCGCGATCGCCATGGCCACCTCGCCGGCCACGGTGATGACGCTGGCCCGCGATCTGCGCGCCAGCGGCCAGGTCACGCAACGAGTCGAGCTGCTCACTGCGCTCGACTGCGCCTACGCCTTCATCACCATCGGCGTGCTGCTCGCGTGGTTCCACGCCGAGTACCACGGCGACTGGGTCGTGATGGCGGCGCATCCGCTATACCTGATCTTCGGCTCGTCGATGCTGGCGATTCTCGCCGCCACGATCGCTCGGCCGCTGCTGATGCGGCTGGATGCGTATGGCGACGTGCAGCGGGTCTGTGCCTTCGCGCTGGTGCTGGTCGCAGTTGCGCTGGGCGAATGGCTCAATCTGTCATCGGCGCTGGTGTTGCTCGGGTTCGGTGCGAGCTTGCGCGCCCTGGACGACCGCCGGCGGTTCGTATCGCTCGACTTCGGACCGCTCGGGCAGATTTTCCTGGTGCTGCTGTTCGCGTTGTCGGCAGCCGCGCTCGACCTGTCGATCGCGCTTGCGGGTGCCATTACCGGGATCGCGCTGGTGGCGGCTCGTTACGCGGGCAAGTACGTGGGCGTGGTTCTTACCTCAAGGGTATCGGGGCTTTCCACGCGCAAGGGCTCGCTCGTGGCGCTCGGGCTCATGCCCATGTCCGCCGTGGCGCTGGTCTTCGTGCACGAAACGGTCACGGTATTCCCGGAACTCGCCCGCGGTCTCCTGTCGGTACTCGTTCCGGCGCTCGTGGTGCTCGAGATGGCAGGCCCGCTGCTCGCGCGCTTCGCTTTCGTCCGTGCCGGAGAATCGGCGGCCCTGGCGTGAGCGCACTGGAATCCGGCGATCCGCTGCGCTTTTCCGAGTCGCGTGCGCTGACTCTCGGGGTCGAGCTCGAACTGCAGCTCTTCAACACGCGCGATTGCGACCTGACACCGGTCGCCTCCGATCTCATCGATCTCATCGAGCGCCAGCCCCACGCCGGCGACGTGAAGCCCGAGATCACGCAGAGCATGCTCGAGATCAGCACGGGTATTCACGATCGCCACGATGCGCTGCTGGCTGAGCTGCAGTCGGTGCGGAATACCGTGGTCGCGGCCGCGGATCGCCTCAACGTGCTGGTGTCCGGTGGCGGCGCGCACCCTTTCCAGCACTGGAGCGAGCGGCGCATCTTCGACAAGCCGCGCTTTCACCAGGTGTCGGCCCTGTACGGCTATCTCGCGAAGCAGTTCACGGTATTCGGCCAGCACATCCACGTCGGCTGTGCGAATGGCGACGACGCCCTGTACCTGCTGCATGCGATGTCGCGCTACGTGCCGCATTTCATCGCACTGGCGGCCTCGTCGCCGTACCTGCAGGGCGTCGACACCGCCTTCGATTCTTCCCGCTACAACGCCATCCTCGCGTTTCCGTTGAGCGGGCGTGCGCCCTTCGTGCTGCGCTGGGATGAGTTCCGCACCTACTTCGAACGCCTGCGCGCGCTCGGCGTGGTGGAAAGCATCAAGGACCTCTACTGGGATATCCGTCCGAAGCCGGAGTTCGGCACGATCGAGATTCGCGTCTGCGACACCCCGCTCCGAGTGGAAACCGCCGCGGCCCTCGCGATCTACGCACAGGCGCTGGCACGCCGCATTCTCGCCGAGCGTCCCCCAGTCACCGAGGATGTCTACCTGCCCTACGGCTACAATCGCTTCCACGCCTGCCGCTTCGGGCTGGATGGTGAACTGATCGACCCCATGACGCGTACTCGCCGCCCCATCGCAGAGGACATAGGAGCCACGTTGGACACCCTCGGTGCCGACCCCTTGGCGCCGGAATCCGAGCCGGCGTTTGCCGTGCTGCGCCGGATGATCGGCGGCGCCGGCAACGATGCGTACTGGATGCGCAGCACCTATCAGATCGGCCGGTCGCTCCCCGACCTGGTCTTCCGGCAAGCGGAACGCTGGCGCGGGCGCGGCTGAACGCGTGTTCAGCTATCGGCACGGGTTTCACGCCGGCAATCATGCCGACGTGCTGAAGCACGTCGTGCTGGTGCAGTTGCTGCACGCCCTGGGGCTCAAGGACAAGCCGTTCACCGTGATCGACACGCACGCGGGCGCCGGCGGCTATGCACTCGACAGCGGCTTCGCGGCGAAGAGCCGGGAGGCGGACACCGGCATCGCGCGGCTCTGGACACGCAAGGATTTGCCGCCTGCGTTGGCTGAGTACGTCGAACAAGTGCGCGTCTGCAACGCAGATGGCAACCTGCGCCACTACCCGGGTTCTCCGCAGATCGCCCTGCAGATGCTGCGCCCGACCGATCGCCTGCACGCCTTCGAATTGCACACCACGGAGAGCCGGGTGCTGCAGAAGCACTTTGAGCGTGCCGGGCGGCGCGTGGTCGTCCACGCGGAGGACGGCTTCGGTGGGCTCAAGGCACTGCTGCCACCACCGTCACGACGCGGCCTGGTGTTGATCGATCCGCCGTACGAGGACAAGACCGACTATCGCAAGGTCGCCGCCGCGGTGGGCGATGCGCTGGAGCGATTCGCCACCGGCATCATCGCGGTGTGGTACCCGCTCGTGCAGCGACCGGAGTCGGAGAAGCTGCCTGGGCAACTGCAACGTCTTGCCGCGGGCGACTGGCTCGATGTGTCGTTGAGTGTTGCCGCGCCGGCCGAGGATGGTCTCGGACTGCATGGTAGCGGAGTGTTCGTGTTCAATCCGCCGTGGAAGCTGGAGGCGGCGTTGCGTGAATCGCTACCGGTGTTGGTGAGATTGTTGAAGCAGGATGAGACGGCGAAGTTCGGGCTGGGGTTTCGGCAGACTTAAGCTGCGGCGCTGCCCCCACCCTAACCCTCCCCCGGCTTAGCCGGGGGAGGGGATGTACTACGCGCGCATTCGCGCACTCCCCCCACAGGCACTCCTTCCCCCGGCTCTGCCGGGGGAAGGCTGGGATGGGGGCAGATGTACTCGCGACTGTTGCTTGCCCCCACCCTAACCCTCCCC
>LNFM01001074.1_pt1 | contig 111501 bp, 115 predicted proteins | sample 596031 | NCBI WGS metagenome assembly LNFM01 (sample SAMN04254537, study PRJNA301005) | activated carbon metagenome | isolation source: dual media filters at the Ann Arbor, Michigan drinking water treatment plant | place: USA: Ann Arbor
CGCCTCAACGAACGCCCGCGGAAAACGCTGGACTTCCGCACCCCCGCAGAGCGATTTAGTGAGTGTGTTGCGTCGATCGGTTGAGGCCGCAGCCGATTGTGGACGCTTGCGGACTTCGACATGACGCCCCATTGCAAACGCTGGGGTAGAACTGTTCCTGCTAGTTGCGCTGCGGGCTGTTGGTAGTCGTAGAGCCACCAAGCGCCCTCACAAGCCCGGAAAGCGCCTCGGCGCGGCTTGTGAAGGTGACATTCAGCGTGAGTGGGCTGTCGGGGACGTCACAGGCGTCGTCAGCGTCACCACTATCGGCGACGCGTCGGCACGCTGCGATGACAGCATCAAACAGAGGGCGTTCAGTCGCCCAAAGGTCTGCAACCACAGCAGCCATTGAAATGCGGGCGCCGGCGCGACTTTCGCGGAGCGCTACTTCGTCCCCAATCCGGTCGACTACACCATCGTACGATCCGCGTGCACCACCCCTTATTTGAAGGGCAAGTCCATTGCTGTCGGGACTCGCAGCTGCTTGCGCGAGGCGGGCGCCGTGCGCCGTCAGCGCTTGTGAGGCGCTGTCGCAAGCGGCGCCTGTTTCAGAGCGTGCGCCTGTATGCGCGAAGGCCACACAATAGCTCAGCAGCGCTTCTGGGTTGTCAGGAGTTGTGGCCACGAACGCCTCCCTACAAAGCGCCAACCAGTCTCCCCAGCGCCGCGCCCTAAGCGCGGCATACGCCAGACAATCCTTTTCTCTCACGAACGGGTCAGGCCCTTGAAGTCGATACTGAGTGGCGCGCAAGTAGCTGCAGACGCGGCGCGCCGCGTCGTCTTGCCCCGCGTCAGCGGCGCGAGAGGCGAGATTGGTCCAATAAGTGATGTGAGGGTTGGCGCCCCCCATGAAGATTGCCGACGCTTCGCGCAGCTGTATCTCGCACGCAAAATCACCATCGATGCGGGCAGCCTCCGCGACGATTTCGAATAGGTTTCCAGTTTCGTAGTCGATGGTGCGTGGACCGCACGCGGGCAGATTGCTTTCAGCGTCGGGACGGAAATCGCAGGGCATTGCGGGCGATGGCAGCACAGCGACATCTATGCGCGCTGCTTCGCTCCTATAGAACGCAGTTTCTCGTGCGCGCCACGCAACGAGTGTCTCGCGGTCGCGTTGTGCCGCAAGGCGAAGCGCTCGATTAAGCGCCCAACGCCTCTCCCTCACGGGAGCGGCGCCTTCAATATAGCCCGCCAGGAAAGATAGTCTCTCGGTCTCAGGCACCGCGTCTTCCGGCATTGGCCGCCGCTCAGACACAAGCGGCGTGGGGGGGCGCCGCGACCCTGGACCGGTCTTGCGCAACAACAGGCCCAGTCGCGAACGACCAGCACAAAATGGCTATCAGGACTCTCAAACTACCAACACCCGGGTCACTCGCCTGATCTACACCACGAGACTGAACGACCGCAAAGGGCCAAGGTAGACCGTTGTACAGAATTCCGCGAATGACCTAGTCGATCCAAATCGGCCGGCCGCGCCCTGCCCACGTGAACGGCTCAAGTTCGCTGGTTCCAGTCATTGAGATGGTGCATGGATGCAACGCAAAATGAAGCATCAGGTCGTTGAAAAGGAACGGCCAGCAACCCGCCCCATCGGGGATGGCTTCACCGGGCTAGAATTCCAAGTCCAGGCGTGAAACCAGATAAGCCCGCCATACGTACCTTAAAGTATGACAATCTCACGCCGCACCTTCTTCCTCACCGCCGCCGCGCTGCCAATCGCCGCTTGCGCCGCTGAGGCGCAGCAAATCCCAACCGCCGCGAACGAAGCGCGCTACGCCAACGATCCAATTCGTCGGCTCACGGAGGCGCAATGGCGTGCGCGACTTGAACCGCAGGCATTCCGCGTGCTGCGCCAGGAGGCTACCGAGCGCGCCGGCACGAGCCCGCTCGACAACGAGCATCGGCGCGGGACTTTCGTTTGCGCCGGATGCGAGCTTGAGCTGTTCCGTTCCGAGTGGAAGTTCGATTCCGGCATCGGCTGGCCGAGTTTCTTCCGCGTCATCGAGGCGAACATAGGTACGAAGCAAGACGTGCTGCTGTTCACGCCGCGCACGGAATATCATTGCGCGCGCTGCCTTGGGCACCAAGGTCACGTGTTCGAAGACGGCCCTCGCCCAACCGGCCTGCGCTATTGCAATAACGGCGCGGCGCTTCGGTTTGTGCCAGCCTAACGGCTCAGGCCAGCCGCAGCGGCGGCATCAATCTTCGGCATGGATCGGTTGCAGCAGCATACGTGACAGATGCAAGCTCGCTGGGTCGCGGAAATTCTCAACACCAATCGTCATTCGATCATGGCCGTCGGCGGGCTGGTCGCGGTAGGTCCGAAATGCCCGATCCCACCACGGCAAACTGAATCCGAAATTGCTGTTCGTCTCCTCGCGACGCACCGAGTGATGCACGCGGTGCATATCAGGTGTTACAACAACCAATCGCACAATTCGATCGAGCGGCCGCGGCAGTTTGATATTTGCGTGATTGAACATGGTCGTCGCGTTGAGCAACACTTCGAACACCAAGACTGCAACCGCCGGCGCCCCCAAGGCCACCACCGCCGCAATCTTGATCAACATCGATAGCAATATTTCCACCGGATGGAATCGCACGCCCGTCGTCACGTCGAATTCAAGATCGGTGTGATGGACGCGGTGGAGCCGCCAGAGCAGCGGCACGGCGTGAAACAGCCGATGCTGCAGGTAGATCACAAGGTCGAGGGCGATCACCGAGCCTAGTATCGCGACAGCCGCAGGCGCGTTGATCACTTGAAAGAGCCCCCAACCCCGAGATTCGGCGAAGATCGCAGCCCCGACCGCCGCAGCTGGAAAGAGTATGCGAAGCGCCAGCGTGTTGATGATGGAGAGTCCGAGGTTTCCAGGCCAACGCCGCGCTCTTGAGATGGCTTGCGGCCGCTTCGGCGCCGCGAGCTCCCAAACGACCATTACCACGAAGACGCCGACAAAAGCGCCAAAGCGAATAACCGGCTCGCTGGAACTCAGCGCCTGCCCGATCACTCGAACGCGCTTTGAAACGCGCGTACCCGTTTGGCGTTGGCGCCGAGATCGGAGACGCCAACGCGCGACGTCGAACGTATATCAATACGCGATCCGCCCGCCGCAGGCGCTACCTGCACAACCACGTCATCGACAAAGCCGAACCATAGGGAACGAACGCTGGCCTCAATGCGGCCGTTCGCCGGATCTGTCGCGTCGATGCTCCACCCTTCAGCTTGGGCCGCCGCCAATGCGGTCTCGAACGCCTCGGCCGGTGATTGTGCAAGCATGATCGGTTGAATGTCCGGATAGGCGCTCCGCTGGAGCGCCCGGGCCGACTGACCAGCGGCAGCGCCGAAGCGATCATCGTCGGGCACGTACGGATCGGCCTCGACCGGATTGCCGCCTGGCACGGCGGCGCGCAACGCCATCACCCGCTCTGAAAACATAAGTGGCGCACTGGCATCGGAGACGATGTCGTGAATGGGCGGAATGGAAGCCGCTTCATTGCGCACGTATCCCGCATAGCCGAGCGCGAGAACCGGGATAGCAAGCGCAAGCGCAGCCTTGCCCAAGCCAGTCCTTGGCTTGACCAGAAGCGCCAGCACCAGCGCGACCAGCGCAAGTCCTGCCGCCGCCATCAGCAAGAGCGGCCCATAGCCAAGCGTGAGCGTGCCGAAGCCGAACCGCCAATCGATCAAGCCAAAGCGCGTAGCGAGCGCCGCTGCAGCGAAATAGATTGGCAGCGCCAACGACAGAAAGAACGCCGCCGCCACGATGAAAGCTCGAACCTTACTCATGCACCCTGCCTCCCCGCCATCTGTTGGCGCCAGCGCCGATAACTGGCGCCGTCATCAACGTCTTCCAACTCGCGCAGCACCATCACACGCTTACCGGCCAGATTGCTGAGCGTATCGGCGCGCGCATGCCGCGTCGACCATCGAACGGCTTTAAACGGCAAATGTTGGCGCTGGGCTTGGGCAAAGCCAATGAGCCAATAGCCGCCATCAAGCGCCGGGCCGATAACCGCGTCGCTGTTTTCCAGCGCTTCGAACGCCGCTTCAATATCGGTTGTCGCTACGTCCGGCGTATCGCTGCCGATGTAGACGAGCGGGCCCGGCTCCAACCGCTCCGACACGCGCGCCATGCGTTCGCCAAGATCACCCTCTCCCTGACCGAGTACGAGGTCGGCCCCGGGACACTCCACTGGCTCATCGGGCGTGATCGCCAGGCAAAGCCGCCAGCGCGGGTCCGCACCTAGACGACGCAAGAGCCGTCCGAGGGCGACGCGTTGAAAACGGTGCGCAGCGGAATCGCCGATGTCGGCGGCAAGCCGGCGTTTGCCCTCGCCTAAGCGAGGCCTCCTGGCCATCAACACGAGAGTACGATCAGCGACCATAGAAGCGCACTATGCGTTCAATCGGGGCGCCGACGCTGAACATCGTGAGACAGACGACGTTGCGCGCACTGCGCTCCAGCCAACCATCTTCGCGCCAGCGCCGCGACGAGGTCGTTGCGGCGCTGGCAAGCGTCTTTAGCCGCCGCCTGCCGATGCGGCGCACGAAGTCCACGTCTTCCATAAGCGGCAGCGGCCGAAACCCGCCCAGTGCAGCGTAGAGGCTTCGATGGATCAAGAGACCCTGATCCCCGTAGGGAAGCGCGAACAGAAGAACCCGCAACGCCACTAGCCATTCCAAAACGCGCGCCTGCCATGCGACATCGTCCAGCTTGAACCGAAACACGCCAACGGTTGCTGCCGCGTTCGTTTCGTTCGTGAGCGCGTCGACATGGGTCCGCCAGCCGGGCGCCAGGAGCGTGTCGGCATGCAAGAAAAGCAGCCAGTCTTGGGTCGCGAGTTCAGCGCCTGCGCGCAATTGCTGACCGCGCCCACGCTCGCTTACCTTGACGCGCGCCCCGGCCGCGCTGGCCACGCGAACCGTCGCATCTTCGGAGCCGCCGTCGATGACGATGATCTCCTCGGCCCCCGCAACGGAGCGCAACGTAGCGGCAAGACTCGCTTCGGCGTTCAGCGTTGGAATTATGACCGCAATGCCCATTGGGGCCACATGACCGCGAGGTTCAGACTTGGCAAGTGCGGCGGATGCTGCGACCGGTGCACCTAAGATGTAACCGCGCTGCGGCCTGCGCGTATCCAGGGTGAGCGCTCATGCCCAGTGGGCACGGGAGAATGATGCATGGCCGAGCTCGAACAGGCGCCGCCCGCCAGGCGCGGCATTTGGGGTCGGCTCGCGTTGGGCGCCGTGCTGGCCTTGGCGCTGTTAGCGGCATGGCGTTTCGGGGTCTTTGAATATCTCAATTTCGAAACCTTGCGCGCACAGCGCCAGACGCTGACGGCATTCGTGGCGGCCAATCAAATCCTCGCCTTTGCCGCCTTCATCGTAATCTATGTAGTGATCACCACGCTCGCGCTTCCAGGCGCGTTCTGGATCACGATTTTGGGCGGCTATTTGTTCGGTCTGATTGGCGGCGCTGTCGCCACCACGATCGGCGCCACTTTGGGCGCGACGGCGTTGTTTGTGATCGCGCGCTACCTTCTTGCCGATACGTTGCGAGCGCGCGCCGGCCCGTTCCTGAAAAAGCTGGAGGCAGGCTTTGAACAAAACGCCATCAGCTATCTGCTCACGCTGCGGCTGGTTCCGGTCGTGCCGTTCTTTATCGCGAATGTTGCGCCGGCCTTTCTCGGAGCGCGCTTGAGCAGCTTCGTTTGGACGACCGCTGTCGGGATCATACCCGGCGTCATCGCCTACACGTGGATCGGCGCCGGCCTCGGCGCAGCGTTCGACGCCGGAGAGGCGCCCGATATCGCAGCGTTCGCGCGAGAATTGGCGCCCGCCTTCATCGCGCTCGCAGCGCTCGCCATCGCACCCGCAATCTATAGCCGCTTTAAACGCCCGAAAGCGGCCAGCTAGGAGTTTAGCTTTTATGGAAAACATAAAAGCGGACATCGCCATTATCGGCGGCGGCTCCGCTGGATTAGTCGCAGCCTCCGGCGCCGCTCAGCTCGGCCAAAGGGTCGTGCTGTTTGAAAGCGGTGAAATGGGAGGCGACTGCCTGAATTATGGCTGCGTGCCTTCAAAGTCGCTGATTGCAGCGGCGCGTGCAGCCCAGAACGCACGCACGGCGGGCCCACTCGGGCTCGACATCGCGCCTCCGCAAGTCGATTGGCCTCGCGTCAAGGCGCACGTCCACGGTGTGATCGAAACCATTGCGCCGATCGATAGCCAAGAGCGTTTCGAAGGCCTCGGCGTCAGCGTCGTGCGCGAACGCGCGCGCTTTGCCGATGCGCGCACGATCGTCTCCGAGAGTGTGCGTGTGCGCGCGCGCCTGATGGTGATCGCCACCGGCGCCCGCGCTGGCGCGCCGCCAATTCCGGGTTTGAGCGAGGTCCCTTATCTCACCAATGAGACCATCTTCAGCATCGACGCGTTGCCGGCACATCTCATCATCCTTGGCGCCGGCGCTATCGGGCTCGAACTCGGCCAGGCCTTTGCCCGCCTTGGATCCAAGGTCACATTGATCGAAGCCGGCACGCTCTTCGCCGGCAAAGACGACGAAGCAGCCAAAGTCCTGCGCGCGAAACTCAACGCCGAGGGGCTCACCCTGCTCGAATCCGCGAAGGCGCAGCGCATCGAAGGCGCGGACGGCGTCATCGCCGCCGACATCGAGCTGGGCGGCGCAATCAAACGCATCGAAGGCTCCCACCTTCTGGTCGCTGCCGGACGCAAGCCCAATGTCGAGGACCTTGGCCTAGAGGCCGCCGGCGTCATTTACGACAAACGCGGCGTCACCACCGACGCTCGCTTGCAAACCTCCAATCGGCGCGTCTATGCGCTGGGCGACGTCGCCTCACGCGAACAATTCACTCACGCTGCGGGGCTCCACGGATCGCTCTTCGTGCGCAATGCATTGTTCAAGCTCTCGCCCGGCCGCGCTGACGCTGCGCCCATTCCACGCGTCATCTATACCGAGCCCGAATACGCGGCTGTCGGCGTGTCGGAAGCAGAAGCGCGGGAGCGCTGGGGCGATAAGGTGCGGGTGCTCTTTGTGCCAATGCACGACAATGACCGCGCACAGACCGAGCGCGACACTGAGGGCTTCGCCCGCGTCATCGTCCGCACCAATGGTGAGATTCTGGGCGCCGTCATCGTTGGAGCGCACGCTGGCGAGACTATCGCAACCGTCGCCCTGGCGATCGCCAACAAGCTCAAGATCGCGGCCTTCACATCGAGCTTCGTGCCCGCCTATCCTACTCGCGCAGAAATCTTGAAGCGCGCTGCAGGGCAATTCTACACCGAGAGCCTGTTCTCGCCGCGCACCAAGCTTTTGGTTCGGGATCGCATGACATCTTGGCGTTTGGGAATCATCGGCGGCTCGGGCCTCTACGACATCGACGCCCTTGAAGACCGCCGTTGGACGCGGGTCGCCAGCCCGTGGGGCGAGGCCTCGGACGAAGTGCTGACCGGCGTTCTAAACGGCGTTGAGCTCGCTTTCCTACCGCGGCACGGCCGTGGCCACCTAATCCCGCCATCCGCCATCAACGCCCGCGCCAATATCGATGTGCTGAAGCGCGTAGGCTGCACGGACATTGTTTCTGTTTCCGCCGTCGGGTCTCTGCGGGAGGGTCTACCGCCCGGCGCCCTTGTGCTCGCCGATCAATACATCGATCGCACACGTCAGCGCCCTAGCAGCTTCTTTGGCCCCGGCCTCGTCGCTCATGTCTCCATGGCCGATCCAGTGTGTCCGCGCCTCTCGGCGCTCGTGCAAAGCGCAGGCGGCCGCGCAGGCGCTGAGATCAAGCCAAAGGCAACATATCTCGCCATGGAGGGCCCGCAGTTCTCGACGCGCGCAGAGAGCCGCCTCTATCGCAGCTGGGGATGTGACATCATCGGGATGACGGCGATGCCAGAGGCGCGTCTGGCGCGCGAAGCTGAACTTCCTTACGCCGCCCTTTGCATGGTCACCGATTACGATTGCTGGCGCGAAGACAGCCCCGATGTCGATGTCGCCAGCATCCTCGCCGTCATGCACGCCAACGTCGCCCGCGCCAGGCAGATATTGGCCGAGCTCACTTCAGTGCTGAGCGATGTCCCGCGTTCGCCTTCGCCAATCGATACCTGCCTCGACATGGCGCTCATCACCGATCCCGCAAAGTGGGATCAAGACTTGGCGCAAAAGCTTGACGCAATCTGCGCGCGGCGCTTCGCCAAAGCCTAAGCTGAGCAGCTGCCGCCGCCGAGCACGCAGAACTTGGCGCAATGGGGATGATTTAGCGCAACCGGCGCTAAACTGTCGGCGAGACGCGCGGCCAATTCAAACTCCGGTTCGTACGGAAGCAGCGTGCAAGCGATCACCGAGGGCGCCTCTGCGCCTTTTCGCCTCACCACCATGCGCGCGCTGGCGCACATCATCGCCGCCGGCGCGACCTTTAAAATGCCCCAGCATGCGTCGCTGATTTCCGGGACCTCGGCGCTCTCGTCCATCTCAGGAAATAGGACGAGTTGCTCTGCATTGTCTGCATCGACGGGCCAGCCGCGCGCCGCGATCAGGCGGGCAAAGCCAGCGCGTATTTCAGCTTCATCACCGCCCCAAAGGGTGCGGCCTGCCAAAGAGAGCCTGAACCCCGCCTGGGCAAGCCAATCGATCCCGTCCAGCGTTGCGGCGAAACTGCCAGACCCACGTTCCTCGTCGTGAAGATCGGCGTCATAATGATCGAGACTGATCCGGATCGTGATCTTCTCGCCATACCGGGCTTTAAGGGCGCGCAATCCATCGCGCATGCGCGGGCGCATCATCGGCCGCATCGCATTGGTCAAGATCAAGACGCGATGGCCGCGCGCCAGCGCCATTTCCACAAGCCCGATGATCTGCGGATTGAGAAACGGCTCTCCGCCGGTGAAGCCAATCTCGATCGGCTTGCCCGCAAGCTGCGCCACCTCGTCGAGAAACGGCGCCAAATCGGTTTCGGTAAAATAAACGAGACTGTCATTGGTCGGCGAGCTCTCGATATAGCAGTGCGTGCAGGTGATGTTGCAGAGCGTGCCAGTGTTGATCCAAAGCGTCTTCAATTCATCGAACGCCACCGTAGCGCGCGGCTCGCCCCGCGCTGTCAAGGCGGGGTCACAAAACTTGGCGCGGGGCGGGTTCGTTATAGTCATGTCTCACGCTTATACGTCTCAACTGGGCGCGTGGATGCGGCGCCTGCGCCCGACCTTGAACGAGCTGCGGCCACTTTAAGTGTTTTTTCGCTGAACGCATCCAGCGCCCAGCCTGGCGCGTAGCCCTTTGGAGCCCAAGAGAGCCGCCAATGTCTGACCGAAAACTGTTCGCCGCCGCCATGCTAACCCTTGCGATGATCGCAACGCCCCTTCCTGCGCAGGCGGCCGACACGGCCACCTACGATCGGCTGCTGTCGCGCTATGTCGTCGCTTCATCAGACGGCATCAACCGCGTGCGTTATGCGGCCTGGAAGGCCAGCGCTGACGATGTGCGCGCGCTCAACGCCTATGTTGCCTCACTTGAGCGCGATCGGCCGTCGCGGATGACGCGCGATGAACAACTCGCCCACTGGATCAACCTCTACAACGCCGTCACGCTCCAGATCATCCTTGAGAACTACCCGGTACGATCGATCCGCGACATCCGCAGCCAAACCTTGGATCCACGCGGATTGATCGGTCCATGGCGAACACAGCGTGTCACCGTCGAAGGCCGACGCTTGACCCTCGACCAAATTGAAAACTCAATCCTGCGCCGCGCGTTCAACGAGCCGCGCATTCACTACGCCATCAATTGCGCTTCAATCGGCTGTCCAAATCTTGCGGCGCGCGCCTGGCGGGCCGGGACCATGGATGCAGATCTAACTGCGGCCGCGCGCGCCTACATCAACCACCCGCGCGGCGTTTCCATAGATGCGGAGGGGCAGTTGCGCGTCTCAACAATATATCGATGGTTTGCAGACGACTTTGGCGGCGACGCCACTGGCGTCCTAACGCACGTGCGCCGCTACGCCTCGCCTGAACTACAGAGGCGCCTTGCTGGAGCGGCCGCGATTTCGAATTACGGATATGATTGGGCCTTGAACGGCGCAAACTGAGCGGCAGGTGGGCCAGAACGCGCGGCGATATCGCCCTTTGCGCTCAATCCAACCGCGACAACGCTGTACGTAAAGTCGAGTAATGCCCGAGGCCCGGGCAGACATTCAGAGACGCACGATCGCCAAGCCGCTCCTTGAGCGCCTCACTCATCGCCGGCGGCGCCCAATCATCAAGGCTGCCGCTCCAAATCTCGGTCTCACACCGAATATCATCCAGCACGTGGGCCCACGGCCGAACGTAAGCGTGCAGTTCGCCTCGATACGCTGCTTGGCGCGGCCCGAGGCAAGTACGCAACCCACGAACCACGACCTCAACGAAGCGCGGCGAGGCAAGCAGATTCAGCTCGGCATCAGGACTCGCACGGAACATCGTCTTCACCGCGAGCTTTGGGGCAAGCGCCACTAACGACGCTTGCGATGCAGTGAAGAGGCGGAGCGCCCAATCACCCGCTTGTGCTGCCTCGAACACCGGTCGCCCGGCCATGACGGGTAGGAAGTTGCCGAGTTGCAGCGGCGCCGCGGGCGAGATTAAGATGAGCTTGTGGACTAGAAGACCACGCCTTGCCGCGATGTGCGCCGCTGACATGGCGCCGAGCGAGAAACCCGCAACTGTAACCGGCTCATCGATCCTCATTCCGTCGAAGGCCGACAAGACGCCCTCTTCGTAGCTTCCCTTTTGATGCCCAAGCCGATCGAGAGCATGAACGTGCTGCAGCGGCGTTGATGTCTCAAACGCAGAGAGTTCTTCAGGCGAACCCGGCAAACCATGGCAATAAACGACGCGGCGATTCACACCTGCATTTGTTCGCAGGCCGGGAACGCATGCAATGTGACCTTATCGCCCAGCGCAATACGAGAACCGCACTCACAGAAAGTACGGCGCGCCGGATTTCTGAATGGCTGACACGCTTAAGTGCCGCCGCTCGCGCCCTTCCCGTCAAATCGGCCTGAGTGCGCCGATTGCGGCTATTCCCTGAGCTTCGAGCGCCAATGCCGCAACGTCGCCGTTGACAGCTGCCCTCAGCGCCCGCCACCAAGCCAGCGACGGAGACTTCAATGCGCCAACTGGTTGGTACAATTCTGCTGACCATCGTGACTGCGGCGGCCACGCTGGCCTTGCTTCAGGTACTCGGCCCCGATTGGACTCTCTTCCCTCCCGCGACGTGCCTGGCTACACATTGCTTCTGCGAAATCCCCCACACGGACTCGCTGCTGCTCCAGCCCGCCAACAGCTGGTCGTCGCTGGGTTTTGGGCTCGTCGGCTTTTGGATCATGCTGGCGCCGCCACGCAGCGAAACGGCTTTCGGCGGTTTGCCTGCTCTTTGGTTTGGCTTCACTGCAGTCATCATTGGCGTCGGCAGCTTTCTGCTACATGCCACGCTGACACTCTGGGGCCAATTCTACGATGTGCTCGGCATGTATCTGCTGAGCGGCTTCCTGCTTGCGTATGCTGTGCAACGCTGGCGCGGCTGGTCGAATTCAGCTGCCATGGCGCTCTACCTAGCAATCTGCGCCATCCTCATTGCGCTGCTCTGGATCATGCCCGAAACGCGCCGTTGGCTGTTTGCAGCCGTGCTGGTTGTTGCGCTCACAATCGAGCTTGTTATGGCGCGGCCACTAAGGCCGAGGGTCCGGGTTTCGTTGTTCGGCTACGGCTTGCTCGCCAACACAATCGCATTCGGGATTTGGATCCTCGACAACACCCGCACGCTCTGCATGCCCGACAGCTTGTTGCAGGGCCACGCAGCCTGGCATTTGCTCGGCGCGGTCGCGGTCTATTTCAACTACCTCTACTATCGCAGCGAACAACCACGAGCGACGTCCCAGGTCGGCCCGTAGGGCTCCGGCAAAGCAAAACGGCGTCCGTATCCGAACCTCCGGGTCGATCCAATCGTGTCACCGGTAATGGCGCCAGCACTTCGGCGACAGGCACTTGGGCGAGGCGGTCGAGTCTACGGGGCGCCGTGTCACGAGCCGAAGACTGAGAAGCCTAAGTAAGCAACGGTGACCATCCACGACCCGAGCCAAAACACCACCATGGCAGTGGCTTCGCGGGAATAGCGACCCTGTGAAGAACGCATTGGCGTGTCCCTAAAATTGCTAAAGCGGCTTCCCCGAGCTGGGCAGGAGGAAGCCGCTCCACGCGCGCCGATCCGAGTGGTTGGGCGGAAGGTGGGTCCAGCGCGTGAACAACGGAGCACCTGGGGACTAGTCGAGTCGGTGCGCGACCGCACATGCACTGCAAATAGACGCATAGGCGAAATGAAGCGGCCCTGGGGTCGAGATAAACGGAGTTGCCTAGAGGTGCGTTGCGTTCCGATTTTGCATTAAGCGCTAATGCATCCGGCAATGCGGTTCTGGCGCGCTACCGAGGACATCAGCGTGCGGACATCATCCACGGCAACCTGTTGGCCTTCAGCCAAGGCCCGCGCCGTGAGGGTGGAGACCACTTGATGAACCAAGAAGTGAGCCTCGTTGAGGTCGTTCGTGTACTCGCGCGCCCAGGGCAAAAGCTCCGGACCAAGACCGACAACTTGATGGGGCGTCATGGACCTGATGTGACCTCTTGAAGGCCAATCTATCGTCTGCAACCGTTCTGGTCGGTACGGCGAACGACATTTGCGAACTCGAACCAATACAAACAACAGCAACGGCATCGCGTCGTCGGGAGCGACCCGAATGCGTGCGTCTGTACGCTAGCGGACACCGATTGCAGCTGTTCGCTTTGAGCGCTCGGCGCACCAGACTCTAACGCACTCGCAGGAGTGCGCCCGTGCGATAGCGCACACAATGCCTCGATCATCCGCATCGGCGCGTAAACAAAAACGCACATTGGCCGATTGTCTATGGACCTTGGATCAAGCGAGCACGTTCCCCCCACACAATGACCGGAAACGGTTATCACTTCTGGGGGCGTAGCGAGAATGGTGAAGCAACTTCAGCCGAGCACGCCGACTTGCGCGTACTCCGTCGTGCAAGCTGCGCCTAGTTCAACACTTCTACTTGACGCTGCGCGCGCGCCGTCTGCACAGGAGCACGCCAGTGCGCATTGAAGCGGTGCCGGTTCGCGAACTTGGGGCGGTGGAAATCGCGCGCTGGCGGTCGCTGCAGCGGAACTGCCCCGCATTGAGCAATCCGCATTTCTCGCCTGACTATGCTCTTCTGATGGCGCGCGTTCGCCCCGACGCACGTGTCGCCGTGCTCGAAGACAGCGGCGGCGTGCAGGGTTTTTTCGCTGTGCAGCGGCAACGCCCCGCGAGCTCGGCGGCAATGCCGCTTGGCGCCCCGGTCGGGGACTATCAAGGAATCGTCGGCGCGCCCGAGCTGGAGGTCTCACTCCCCGACTTATGCAAAGCGCTGAAGATCGGGCGACTGGATTTTTCCCGCGCCCTCGCAAATCAGCCGACCTTTGCAACACATGCCAAAGGCGCCGAGGAAACCTGGATCGCGGATGTCAGCGCCGGCAGCGATGCGTACTTCGCCAACATCAAGGCGCGTCGTCCGCAATTTCTATATCAACTTGCACGCACGCGCCGGAAACTCGTGCGTGAACGTGGCGACGTTATCTTCTCCCCATGCTCGAGCAATCGTGCGCATCTTGAGACCATGCTAACCTGGAAGGAGCAGCAGCTGGCGCGCACGGGCCAGCCCGCGGTTTGGCGGGTAGCTTGGGTAAGAGAGTCCATCGAGGCGGCCATGCAATGCACAGACGACGCATTCGCAGGCTCGCTGTTTACACTGACGCTCGGCGATCGCCTTATTGCCGGCAACCTCTGTCTGAGAGGCCCCAATGGTCTTCACGGCGTGGTGATGTCCCACGACCCGGAGTTCGAGCCGTTCTCGCCGGGCCTGCAATTACTGCGCGACATACTTGACTGGGCAGCCACACGCGGACTGCGCGAGGTGGACTTCGGCACCGGCGAGCAAATGTACAAGCGCCAGTTCGGCAGCCATCGGCGCGGCGTGGTGTGGGGATGGGCAGGCACGCCCTCCATGGCCAGCTGGTCACGGTCTGCACAATATGCACTGCGCGCGCAGATCGAACGCGTTCCGAACAAATGGATCGCCAATCTTCCGGGCCGCGCCATGCGCAGAATGGATGTCTATCGCGGATTAGTCGCGCCACGCGCGTGACAGAGGGTTGGTATGCAAAGGCCAGAACCACAGCACGATTGGCCGGCCTCATGGCGCGATGCCTACAAGTACGACTTGAAAGAGGTGTTTGCACCTTTCGCCGCGCCGCGCGGGCACGGTTTCGCCTACCGGCGCCGCATGGCGCGCGCACTCGCAATGGTCAAAGAGGTGTCGCCGCCGCGCGCGAAAGTCATCGACATCGCCGCAGCACAAGGAAACCTATCGCTGATGCTCGCAGAGTGCGGGTATGATGTTACTTGGAATGACCTACGCGCTGAGCTTGCGGGTTATGTCCGCCTCAAGCACGAGCACGGCGCGCTTTCGTATCTCCCCGGCGATGTTTTTGCCTTAAGCGCTCGCGAGGCATACGACACCGTCGTCATAACCGAGATTATCGAGCACGTAGCTCACCCGGATCGATTTCTCGCTCAGGTCGCGACGCTGGTGAAGCCGGGCGGCCACATCGTGATGACGACGCCCAATGGCGAATATCTTGGCAATCGGCTACCCCGTTTCTCCGACTGCGCCGATCCTTCAGCTTTCGAGAGCATGCAGTTTCAGCCAGATGGCGACGGCCACATCTTCCTGCTGCATGCGGATGAGATCGAACCCATGGCGCATAGCGCTGGGCTCGAGGTCCAGTCGCTTCAATTGTTCACGACGTTCCTGATCGCAGGACGTCTGCGCACTGAACCGCTGCTGCATGTGTTGCCGTTTCCGACGATCGATTTTCTCGAACGCCAGGTGGAGACTTGGCCCGACGCCGTATCCCGCCGCGCTTTCGTGCAAATGGCCGTGTGCCTGCGCAAGCCAGCTGTTGGGCCGACAAGTGGCGCCTAAAGTTTCCCTCGTCGTCTCAACGTTGGGCCGCACACTCGAGCTGGAGCGATTACTGACGTCGCTGCGCGCGCAAACGTTCTCAGACTTCGAAACCATCATCGTCGATCAGAACGGAGATGAACGCCTCGAGCCAGTATTGGCGCCCCATCTGGCTACGCTAAACATCGTCGCATCCAGATCGGACCGCGGACTGTCGCTCGGCAGAAACACCGGCCTCGCTTTAGTTGCTGGAGATATCGTCGCCTTTCCAGACGACGATTGTTGGTACCCTACCGACCTCCTTGAGCGCGTGGTCGCCGCGTTCAACGAAAGCCCCGAACTAGATCTGCTCAGTGGCCGAACGGTTGACCAGTCGTTCGCTCCCTCGCTCGGCGTATTCCATCCTACGGGTCGGCGAATTGGGCGCGGCAGTGTGTGGCGCGCCGGGAACTCCAATACAATTTTCGTCAGAACCAATCCGAAGCGGGAACTCCGCTTTGACGAAACGTTGGGCGTGGGCGCGAACACCATCTTTCAGAGCGGCGAGGAAACGGACTTCCTCCTCCGGCTTCTGGCCGATGGCGCGGAGATGCGCTTCGATCCGGCTTTCGTGGTCCATCACGATCAGGTCGATGTGCGCGATCCCGCGGCCGGCTTACGGCGCGCCCAAGCCTACGCACCGGGTCAAGGCCGTGTGCTGCGTATCAACCACTACAATCACGCTCAAGTTCTGTGGTTCGCACTCCGGCCACTTGTGCGTGCGGGTCTCGCTGCCGTCAGCGGAGACACAGCATTGGCGCGCTACAAGATGGCGTGGGTCACGGGACTTCTTGCCGGCTACTTCGCCAAGTTTCCCGCGGCACTGCATTAGATCAAGAATTGTCGGCGCTGTTGATGCGCCGAGCGCAACGAAACCACTCTGGCCCGCGTTGCACTCGGTAAATTTGGGAATGGGTTATGGCAGCTTCTGCACGAACAGCGCGTACTTCGACTTATAGCGTCACAGCGCCCTGGGCGCCGACGCCTCTGCGTACGCTTCACCCTCGCGCCAATTTCGAGTATCGGCTCACTCCGACACCTATCGGAGGCGCAGCAAAGCGAGCACTTGATGTTGCGGGCGCGCTGGCCCTGCTCCTGGCGCTAGCGCCAATATTGCTGGCGACTGCAGCGCTCATCCGCCTCGACTCCCCTGGCCCCGCTCTTTTTCGGCAAGCGCGCACTGGATTTCGCGGGCGGTCTTTCAACATCTACAAGTTCCGCACGATGCACGTCTCGCCAGCGACTGCCGACCTCAAACAGGCGGTTCGAGGCGATCATCGTGTGACGCGCATTGGCCGCTTGCTGAGACGCTGCAGCGTGGATGAGCTTCCGCAGCTGCTCAATGTGCTCGTAGGCGATATGTCCCTCGTTGGGCCACGCCCGCACGCCGTGTCCCACGACTACACGTTTGCCGGCGTTGATCGCGGATATCCGCGGCGCTTCTGCACACGCCCGGGAATCACCGGGCTCGCACAAGTGACAGGATCGCGCGGACAATCCGAAACGCCGGAAAAGATAAAGGCGCGGATCACCAAAGACCTCGACTATATCGATAACTGGTCGATGGCCGGCGATGTCAGCATAATGATCGCCACCGTTCGCGTCGTCTTGCACGACCCCAATGCATACTGACACGCACGCGCCTAACCCAGCGCCAATGGTCCGCCGCGTCGGCCCGCTCAACGTCCGCACGGATACCGGCGACGCAATTATCGAGACGATCTTCGAAGCAACCAGAAGCGATAAGACCACGCGCGTCGGCTTCGCGAACACGCATCTGCTCTATTGCGCCTTACGCGAACCGCCACTGCAAGCGACGCTAGAAGATTTCTATCTGCTCAATGACGGCGTCGGCATGCATTTGCTCTCGCATATTGCAGTAGGCGAAGGGTTTTCCGAAAACCACAACGGCACCGACTTCATCCCGCGGCTGCTCGATGCGGCGCCGGACGGATCGCGGCTCTTTCTCGTCGGCGGCCAAGCACATGTCGTCCGCGAAGCAGCGGCCCGCATGGCCGCTCGTTTTCCGCGATTGGTGATTTGCGGCTTCCAGGATGGATATTCGGCGGCGCTGGAAGATGATGAATTGGTAGAGCGCGTTATCGCTTCTCGGGCCGACATAATCTTGGTGGCGCTCGGCAATCCATTACAGGAGCGCTGGATCGGGCGCTGCGCACCGCGCTTGGAGCGCGGTCTTTTCGTCGCCGTTGGCGCCCTTTTCGATTTTTTCGCCCAAGACAAACCGCGGGCGCCGATGTTCATACGGAAGGCAAGACTAGAATGGTTGTTCCGCCTGTCGCTGGAGCCCCGTCGTCTCCTGCGCCGCTACACACTCGAGATCGCGGTGGTGACTTGGGCAGTGGGGAAACAGCGTCTGTCGCGCCCAGAAACTCTCCACTGATCCGCGTTTGTCACCTCGTGCGACAATATCATCCAGGGATTGGCGGACTTGAATCCTTCGTCGCTTCGCTCGCAGAAAGCTTGGCGCCGCTCGGATGTGAGAGCGAGATTATAACGCTCGACCGCCTGTTCACGGCCCCGACGGAGAAAATGGAGCCGGTTGGGCGCGTCGATGACGTTCTCGTGCAGCGCGTTCCGATGCTCGGCGTCCGCCGCATGTTTGTTCCGATCATTCCAAAGGCGATGCTCGCCCCGTACGACGTCCTCCACGTGCATGGCATCGATGGCATGTTCGAGCGCATCGGCCGTGAGCCGCAAGGCGACGCACAGGTCAGGGTCGCAACGAGTCACGGCGCCTTCTTCCACACTCCGTGGATGAAAACGCTGAAGCAGATTTATTTTGGCAGCGTCACGCGCCTTGCGGCTCAGGGCTACGACGCGCTCATCGCCAATTCGCAGCCCGACTTCGACCTACTGCAAAAGCTATCGCCCAACGTGACGCTCATCCCCAACGGCGTCGCGCCGCTCGGCGCCTTTCAGGCATCCGGGCGAGATCTTCTCTATCTGGGGCGGCTTGCGAGCCACAAACGCGTCGACCGCATCGTTGCGGCATTGGCGGAGCCAGCGCTTGCCGAGTCCGTGTTGCACATCGTTGGACCTGAGTGGGACATCACCATCGACGAACTCGCACGCCAAGCCGAAAAGCTGGGGGTGACCGAGCGAGTGTGCCTACACGGCCGCGTCAGCGCAGAACGGCTGAGCGAGATCGCTCGCCAATGCGGCGTATTTGTCTCCGCATCCACCTACGAGGGGTTCGGCATGTCGCTCATTGAGGCCATGTCGATTGGGCTCGCGCCAGTGGCGCACCCCAACGCGTCGTTCGCTGAAATACTCGCTGCGGCGCCCATTGGCCGCCTCGCGCCGTTCGACAATACAGCTGAAGCCGCAAGCGCAATTCGCGCCGAACTCGATGCCCTTTCGGATGATAGGCGCGCACTAGCGCGCGCCTTCTCCGCGAAGTTCAGTTGGGCCGCAAACGCGGAGCACACCGTCCAACGCTACCGCGACCTACTAGATGCCAAGCAAGCTAGCTCGTGTATGCGCTATCCTGCCCATGCCTGAAGTAAAGCGGGTCACTGTAGGATGTGCGACCCGGCGCGTTGGGGTCCACCCCATTTAACGCCACACCCAGCACGTTAGCTCCCACAGCCCGCAACTCATTGAGAGCTGTGCGCAGTGCGCTGGTCGGCGTTTTGCCATGCCGCGCCACCAACACCACGCCCTCTGCCAGCACCGCGATCTCACGCGCCTCCGCGAGTGTCAGCACTGGCGGGCAGTCGAGGACGATTAGATCGTACTCCTCCGCGAGCTCGCGCAGCAATTCCGCCATCTGCGGACCGTCGAAGACCGCCTCAGTCGTGAAGCTTCCGGTCGACGCCGGCAGAATATGCGCGCCGCTGCTCTCGTCCGTGCCGACAACATCGCGCCAACTTTCGTTACGATTCAGCACCTCCACGATTCCTACTTTGGGCTCGATTCCGAGCAGCACATTGAGGGAGCGCCCGCGCAGATCGCAATCGACCAGAATGGTGCGCCGCCCGGACATCGCGGCGACCCGCGCAAGACTTAAGGCCGTCGTGGTTTTTCCATCGCCGGGAAGCGCCGACGCGATGGCGATGACCTGTAGGCGCTTGTCCTGCAGCGCACGTGTAATGCGGGAGCGAAGCAAGCGGATCGATTCAGTGAACGCCGAACGGGGACGCGCCGTCGCAAACCCGCCTGGGTGCTTGTCGGGTCGCGGCAACGCTGCGAACTCACGCGCGCCGAGCCGGGGTATGGTGGTCAAAATCGGCAAGCCAATTTTCCGCTCCACCTCATCGGCAGTATGCAATCGCGTGCTCAGCGCTTCCGCGATCCAGCCGGCAAACGCGCCCGCCATGGCCGCCAGCAAGGCCGCGAGGCCGAGCATGAGGAAGATGGACTTTGAGATCGGACGTGTCGGCGGAGAAGCCGCGGCGATCACCTGCGCGTCACCGCCCACACCCGCAGCGCCGTTAGCCAATTCACGCGAGCGTTGATCGAAACTGGCATAGATTGCTCGCGTCGAGGCGACACCGCGCTCCAACTCATTCAAGCGCGCGACTTGACCGTTGTTGCGCACGAGTTCGGAGCGAACGCTGTCCACGTGCGCCTGAAGGGCGCCGGCGCGAACACGAGACACTTCCGCTTCGTTACGCAAGCTTTCGGTCAATCGGCCCACTTCGGCGCTAATCTGACGATCGACATCAACTTTTTCGGCGCGCGCCGCGATTACGGAAGGGTGCTGCGCGCCATATCGGCCGTCATAACTTGCGAGGCGGCGATCCACCTCCGCCTGCCGCTCGCGCAGCTGGGCCATGACGTCCGAGGTCAGAGCACCGACCATGGAATCGGCGCTGCCACCGCTGTCGATCACACGCCGCGCCTGACGCCAGCGTGCTTCGCTCTCCACGAGATCGACGCGCGCGGCCAGAACAGAAGTTTCACCCTCCTGCATCTGTTGCTCGGTAAAGGTGACGCCGTTGACGGAAAGCAGGCCTGCTTCCGCACGGTACGCTTCGAGAGCGCCTTCGCGCTCCGCAAGTTCGCTGCGCAGTTCAGTCAATCGTCCATCGAGCCAAAGCCGCGTGCGCTCGGCGCTTTCGACACGAGCCCGAGAACGCGATGCAACGTAGATCTCAACGAGCGCGTTACTCATCCGCGCAGCTTGCTCTGGATCCTTCGAACGAACCGCAACTTCGACAACGTAGGTGGAGCCCCGGCGATACGGATTCAGCGCACGCATCACTGAATTGACGATATCTGCCCGGTTGGCGCGCTCTCCGCGCGCATTCCACTCGGGATTGTCGGCCAGCTGAAGCTGATCCACCAACTGCCCTGCGAGCGCGGGCGACCCTAAGATTTCAACCTGTGAATCCACATAGCCGGTGTCCGGCGGGCGAAAGCCTTCTACGGGGCTTGCGACCACTCCATCGGGTTCGCGCGGCCCCATCATCAAAATGGCGGCGGCCTCATAAACCGGGGGGCGCATCAACGTCACAGCAGCGCCGAGCGCAAACAAACTCAGCGCAACGCCGCCAACTAGGCGAGCACGACGGCGCAGGGCGCCCAGCGCGTCTTGCAGGAGATCAGCCGAGCGCGATTCAAGAACTGTATCGTAGGCATTAGGCGGCGCGAGATAGGCCCTGACAGACGGCGTGCGATCCGCTGGAGGCGCGATGAGTTCCATTATGAGCCCGTCGTTTCTGCATCCCCTCCGCCGCGCATAGAGCGCACAGAAAAACCAACGTGGCTGTACGCTGCCGCACACGCGACGGACATTTTAAGGAATGATGCCGAGCAGGTTGACGATTGGAAGATCGCGCAGTGACGAGACAAACGTCTCGCCGACACGCACCGTATCACCAGGTGCAAGTGCGGTGGCCGCATCGGCTGACACTTCCTGCGCGTCAGCGGCGCCAGCTCGCGTCACATAGAGGCGTGCGCGGCTCGCATGCCGCGTATAGCCACCTGCGGTGGAAACAGCGCGCGCCACGCTCATATCAGCAGCGTAGGGAAACGCGCCGGGGCGCGCGACTTCGCCAGTGACGTAGATCGGCCGATAGACCAACACCGCCACCGAAACATGCGGATTCTGCAGGAATCCGGCGCTAAATCGCTCTTCCAGAGTTGCGGCAAGCTCAGCGCTGGTCAGACCCGAAGCGTTGACGTCACCGATGAGCGGCAATGAGACTTCGCCGCTCGCGCTAAGCGTTTGCTCGGCCCCCAGATCAGGTTCGTTGAACACCGTCACCCGAATAGCATCGCCGGCGGCGAGCAAATAATCATTCGACACAACGGGCGCCTCGGCGGCGATCTCGGTGCGACCTTGCGCGAAACACGGGCCCGCGCTCAAAAGCAGCGCACAAGCGAAAGCTATGATTTTCATGGCGGGACGATCTTGCTTGCGGGCTACCTCCAGGATCGGCGGCTCTCGCGAATTCAGTCCAACGTGATGCGCGACCACCTGTTCCGATGCTTCTAGATCACGATGCAACAATTCACCCCCACCCGCGTTGGCCGAAGAGGCGGGCGGTAATTTAGTCATATGTTGAAACGGCAGACGGCAGCACTCTTTGCGCACGCGCTGGTGATCGCCGCCAGCGTGTATCTCCTCGTCTTGTGCGGCCTCTACACAGCGGGCTTGCCCATCACCAACACAATTATCGCCCTCACTGACGCCGCAATAGTTCTGGCGGCGCTCGCTTTAGGGGCTGGCCTGGCGGCTCGATGGCTCTTTCTGCCGATACTTGGCATCGCGCTGAGCTTTGCGTTCCTCGCCCTCTTCTCTCAGAACATCGACTTCAAAGCCGTACGCGATGTCGTTCTCATCGTTGCGTTTCTCGTGCTCGGCCTGGCGGCAAGCGAGTGGCGGTGGGCGCGCCGCACATTCTTCGTCGCATCGGCTTTGGTGATGACGTTCGCTGTGCTGGAGCTGGCCTTCCCCGCGCTCTACGGCGACGTGTTCAACGTTCTGCAATTCTACATCATGCGTGGTGAACTCAGCCCCGCCGTCCTCGAGTACACGGACAATTCGCTGTTCATCAGCGGTATGCGCAATGAAGGTCGCTTCATGCTGCCGTTCCTCGGGCCGCATCGCGTGTCGTCAATATTTCTGGAGCCCGTTTCGATGGGCAACTTTGGCGCGATTGCGATCGCTTGGGCGCTCTCGCAGGCGCGGGGCCAATGGCGCACAGCTTTCGCTGCGGGCGCAGTGGGCGTCGCCGCCATCGTGATGGCGGATGCTCGGTTTGCGGCCATGGCGTCGGGCCTCTTCCTCGTCGCCAGGCTGACGCCAATAGCGTGGATGCGTCTCATCCTCGCGCCTGCGCCCTTCGTGGCGATCGCCATGCTGCTCGTCCTCGGCGCCACCATCCCGCGCGTCGGCGACGATCTACCGACCCGGTTGGCTCAATCCGGAAATACGATTGCGCAACTGGACACGGCAGCTTTGTTCGGGCTGACAGTCGGACGCGCGACAACCTTGGACGCGGGCTACGCCTATGCGTTGACGGCTTTCGGACTGCCGCTGTGTCTCGCCATGTGGGCCGCCTTCGTCTGGCTCCCCACACCCGGCGCGCATTCGGCACGCTTCAAATTCCTTCTCGGCCTCTACATCTGCGCCCTGCTCTGCGTCAGCGGATCGTCTCTGTTTGCATTGAAGACCGCCGCCCTGGCTTGGTTCATGCTGGGCAGCGCCATTGCACAGGACTACGCCGAGGCGCGGCGCATACCACAAGGCGCCACGCGCCGATCTGTTACGGCGCCCAAAGCCGTCGCAGTCCACGCATGAGATCCTTGCGCGTCTCACGCCGTCAGTTCGCAACGGCGGCGCTCGCTTTCGGCGCGACCGCGTCGGAAGTGTGGGCGCAGCGCGACGCTCCGCCTCACGTAACGCTCCTGACCGGCATTAACATCGCCGGCTTGGAGTTCAGCCCCGAACAAAATCCCGGGCGCCTAGGCACTGATTACGTCGCGCCAGAGCCTCGTGAGATTGAATACTATCGCGAGCGCGGCATGAACGTCATTCGCGTGCCGTTTCTATGGGAGCGATTGCAGCCACGTTTAGACGGCCCCTTTGACGCATCCTACTTTGCGCTGCTTCGCAACGCGGTGCGCCACTCTGGCGATTTACACGTCATCCTCGACGCGCATCAATACGGACGCAGGCAGGTCAACGGAGAGGCACACATCATTGGCGAGTCCGCGACGGTCACCGCCGATCACTTCGCAGACTTCTGGGCGATGCTGGCCGATCGCTTCGCCGCCAACGACAATGTCATCTTCGGCCTGCAGAACGAACCGCACGATCAGGACACCAACACACTGGTCTCCGTTCAAAACCGCGCCATAGCGGCGATTCGCGATGCCGGCGCGCGCAACCTCATACTCGTTTCCGGCAATGCGTGGTCCGGCGCACACTCATGGATGTCGAGCGGCAACGCCGAAGCGATGTTACGGATCGAAGATCCGGCCGACAATTTCGCCTTCGATGTCCACCAATACCTCGACAGCGCTTCAAGCGGCGCCCAGCCAGAGTGCGCCATCGGTTCAGGAGCACGGCTCGCAGAATTTTCGAGATGGTGCCGCACGCATGGAAAGCGGGGATTCCTTGGCGAATTTGGCGCTGGTGCGGGTCGCCTCTGTCTTCACGAACTTTCCGATCTGCTCCAGCACATCGCTGACAACGGAGCCGTATGGATCGGATGGACCTATTGGGCCGGCGGCGCCTGGTGGCCCGACGACTACCCACTCAGCGTAAGACCGCAATCCCTCACCGAACCGTCCGACCGTCCGCAGATGTCTGTGCTGCGCCGCTATCTTCGATGAGCACAGGCGCTCGCTTATGACCCTGATGAAGCGTTCGCTTGCGGGCGTCGCCTGGTCGATCGCCGGCGGCTACGGCGCGCAGTTTCTCATGCTTGCCATGTTCATCTTCATCTCGCGTCTTGTGGGACCAGAGGCATTCGGCGCGGTCGCCGTCGCCATCGGCGTGGTTGAACTCTGCCGCGCTTTCACCACCGAAGGCACAGCCGCAATGCTGGCGGCGCAACCTACGTTCGAGGAAGAATCCTACAATGCCGGCTTCGCCTGGGCGATCGGCAGCACCATACTCACCTGCATAGCGCTCGTGATCATGACACCCTGGCTGGCCGAAGTGTTTCGCACGCCCGGCCTCGTCGCCGTGATGCCTCAAATCGCCATTCTGCTCGTCCTATACGGCGCCTCTCGACTGCAAGAAGCGCGGCTCGCGCAAGAAATGCGATTTCGCGCGCTCGCCGGCCGCACGGTGCTTGCTGCGCTAGGCGGCGGCGTAGCCGGGATCGCCGCCGCGCTCGCAGGCCTCGGCGTGCAGGCGCTCATTTACCAGCAACTGACCGCAGCGCTCATATCGGCGGCGCTTTTGTGGCGCGCTTGCCAGTGGCGGCCGCGATTCACATTTTCAAGCGCGCGCTTTCAAACGATCGTGCGCGGCAGCTTCACACTCGCCCCAGCGGGGCTTGTCACGAGCCTTTGCGCGCTTGCCGACGGCTTGGCCGTGGCGGTGTATTCGGGACCGTTAGCGGCAGGCGTATATAATCTGGGCAAGCGCGTCCGAACCGCCATGGTTCTCGGGTTATCTAGCGCGCTCGATCGCGTCTCACTACCAGCCTTCGCGCAGCTGCGCGCCACGCCCGCCCATCTCACCGCGGCGCTTGGACACGCTATTCAAGTCAGTGCGCTCGCGGTGTTTCCGATCTTCTTTGGCTTGGCCGCCATCGCACCCGAACTCGTCGACGTGGCGCTCGGCCCGGAATGGACTAGCGCTGCCGGGCCGATCGCTCTTCTCCTCATCGCCGGCGCCATCGCGATCTCAACATCCTATTGTGAGAATGTGTTGCTGGTCTTCGAGCGGCGCAGGTCCATCGTCGCGCTGCGTCTCTATTTTCTTGGCGCCTTAGCAATCGGCATCGTGCTCTTCGGCAGATACGGGCCTACAGCGATCGCTGCTGCGACACTGACGGCCACAATCGTTCAGAACATTGCAGCGGCGGTCGCGGTCGCGCGAAGAGCCGACATCGTGTTTCCCGCTTATTTGAGCAGCATGATCATGCCGCTCTCGCTCAACCTCGCTATGTTCGCCGCCTTGTGGTTGCTCCGCCAACACCCCGTGGTCGCCGAGTTAAGCGCGCCCTTAAGAATGGGCGCGCTTATTGTCGTCGGCGCTCTTCTATACGCCGCAAGCGCCTGGCTCTTCGCCCGGCGACAAATCCAATCCGCCTACAGCGCGGCAAGCGCTCTACTCTAGGCCCGAAGGCGCATTGGCTCTGAAAACGCCATCGACCAGTGATTGACCCAAATACTTCGATCAACGATGCGTCACCAGTGGCTGGATTGGCCAATGACAGCCCCATTGCCACTTGGTTACGAACGGCTGCCATGAGGGACAAGACGGACAGCGCCGCCTGGGCCGCGCCAAGGCACGCGCAGACACCCTCCTGTTTTTATTATATTTATCAAAAGGGGATGGCGGAGACGGAGGGATTCGAACCCTCGATACCCGGTTAAGGTATGCTCCCTTAGCAAGGGAGTGCCTTCAGCCACTCGGCCACGTCTCCGACCGCGCCCGCTTATCGCGGCAGCCCGCCCCCGGCAAGGCGTCTTTGGCTGGTCGCCCTATGCTTAACTGGCGCCGCGTTTGCGCGAATGCCCGGGAACGAACTCATCCCAAGGGCGAATTTACCAATGTCTCAGCCAGCTTTGCAGCACGTGCGCGCCGATTTGGCTCACACGGACGAGCTCATTGCCTCGGTGCCCGCGCTCCCGTCCTCGGATGAAGCGGATTTTTCGACCCGCGAAGCCCGCCGACTCGCCGACCTGGCCGCAGAATTTTGCCTCTTCGGCCTGCGCATTGACCAAATTCAGTGGCCGCAGGGTGACGCTACGGCGGAAGAAGCATCGGCAGAAAAGCCCTTCCTGGCCGTCGAGGAGCCGACGTCGGCGCCCGCTAATGACTCCGCCCACAGCCGCGCTTTCCCGGCCCTGGCGCACCGTGGGCTGCACATCGAGCCTCGCTACGCCGTCCGCCTCATTCAGATTGTCGATTGGGTCATCGTCGCCCTGGCCGCTCAATTCGCCGCGTTCTGGGGCGCAGGCGCTGGACTGCTCGAACTGCCGCTAGGCGCGGCAGCGGCCTTCATCCTCGGCGCTCTCTCGCTGAAGGCCGGTCTCTGGATCACAGAGACCTACCGCGTGACCCCACGCCGCTTGCGTCCAGAGCGCAGCGTCGGCGGTCTTGCGCTGGGGGCCATCCTCGGTGTCATCGTCGCCAACGGGCTTGCACCGGACGCGCGCAGCGCAGCAGCGCTTGCCGCTACACTGCCTCTCGCCGCGATGTTGCTCGTCGGCATCCACGGCGCGCTCGCCATTTGGATCGGCGCCGCGCACGCAAAGGGCGTCTTCTCGGAAAACATCATTCTCGTCGGCGCCACTGACGCCGCCGAACGCCTCGCCGCGCGCGCCGCGAAAACGGGCGAGTCGCGCATCGTCGCCATCGTCGACGATCGCCTCTCGCGCGCACCAGGCGCACTCGCTGACATCCCCGTCGGCGGCAACCTGGACGAACTGCTCGCATGGCCCGGCCTGCCGCACGTCGACCGGATCGTGATCACCGTTACGCAGAAGGCCGAAACGCGCGTGCGCGCCATGATCGAACGCCTGAGCTGCATCCCCAACCGCGTCGATCTCTTGCTTGATTATGACACTCAAAGCGTCAACGGCGCACGAGTTCAGCGCTTTAGCGGCGCCGCCGTCGCCTGTGTCTCCGGTCGCCCACGCAGCAGCCGCCGCGCCACGATCAAGCGCGCGCAAGACCTCATCCTCGGCGCTGGCCTCGTCGCCGCCTTCGCACTTCCGATGCTGATCATCGCAGCTGCGGTTAAGTTCACCAGCAAGGGTCCGGCGCTCTACCGTCAACAGCGTCACGGCTTCAACAACCGCATCATCACCGTGCTCAAGTTCCGCACGATGCGTCACGATCCGGCTGCGCCGCTGAAGCAAGTCTGCGCGAACGATCCGCGCTTGAGCCGCATCGGCGCATTTCTACGTCGCACCAGCCTCGATGAGCTGCCGCAACTCTTCAACGTGCTGCGCGGTGAAATGAGCCTTGTCGGCCCGCGTCCGCACGCAGTCGGCATGAAGGCCGCCGAACGCGATCTGGAGCAAATTGTCGCTCAATATGCGCACCGCCACCGCGTAAAACCCGGCATCACCGGCTGGGCGCAAGTCAACGGCTCGCGCGGGCCGATCGAAACGCCCGCCGCCGTCCGCCGCCGCCTGAAGCTCGACCTCGACTATGTCTCGCATGCCTCGCTGTGGCTGGACCTTCAAATCCTGGTGCGCACGGTGCCGGTGCTGTTCGGCGATCGCCAAGCGGCGCGATGAACGGGGCACGCTTCCTTTCGCTCGCGCCGCTGCAAGTGGTGCAGGCGCTCGTCGGCTTCGGCGCGCTCGCTGCATTCACGCGCCTGATGAGCGCAGAGGAATTCGGCCGCTACGCACTGGCGCTTTCCCTCTCGATGGCGGCGCACACACTGCTCTTCACCTGGGCCGAATCTGCTGCATTCCGTTTCTTCAGCATCTCACAAGCAGCTCGTCGCACCGCCGATCATTACGCAACTCTGATCGCCATCGCCGTGGTGCTCGGCCTGGCAACGCTTCTGGTGACTGGCCTCGTACTCACCAACGCTGGCTTTAGCGCAGAGGCCAACACATTGGCCGCCTTCGCCGCCGGCGCAGCAGTGCTCCGCTTCGTCACGCGCCTCGGCCGTGAAAGCGACCGCGCCGCGCTTGCCTTCGGCCGCTACGCGCTGATGGAGACCGCGTACCTCGCGCTCGGCTTCGCCGCCGGCATCGCTTTCCTCACAATCATCGACCTCGGCCCAGCCGCGCCATTCGCCGGCCTTGCACTCGGCGGCGCCATCATTGTTCTCATCGACGCACCGCGCCTCTATCGCGAAGCAAAGGGCGGCTTCGTCACCTTCACGCGCGGCCGCCGCTACGCCGCCTACGGCGCGCCGCTGGCGCTTGCGCTCGCTGTCGATCTCGGCGTGCAGGCGGTTGCGCGCATCATGGTGTCGGCGCAAGCGGGCGATGCCGCGCTCGGCTCATACGCCGCCGCTTTCGGTCTCGCTCGCCCGCTCGACCTCATCTTTATCGGCGTCAGCGCCGCATTCGCACCGATGATCTTCGCCGCGTTCGAAAAAGACGGCCCCGAAGCTGCGCGCAAATCCGCACGCGATGCATTTGCGCTTCTGGCGGCGCTAGCGCTGCCAGCTTGCGTTGGCCTCGCGCTCGTCGCTGATCCGCTTGCCGCGCTGATGGTCGGCGAAAGCGTACGCACCGAAGCCGCTCATCTGCTGCCCTGGCTCGCGCTCGCCGGCCTCTTCTCAGGTTTCACCCTCTATTATTGGTCGGAAGCGTTTCAACTGACGCAGCGCACCGGCCTACGCGCCCTGCTCATGCTGGCCCCTGGCGCCATTCAGCTGTCTGCAACGTTTTTCCTCACGCCGCTATACGGCGCGCTCGGCGCGGCCATGGCAGCGACCTGCGGCGCTGCAATCGGCTGCTGCCTGCTCGCCGTCGTCGGCCGCGGCCTCATCGCACTGCCCGTAAACATCAGCGCGCTCACGCGCGCCTTCGCTGCCACCGCGGTGATGGCCGCTGGCCTCCTCGCGCTTCCGCAAGACGCCACACTCATTACGCAAATCTTTATCGGCGGCGCTCTCTACGCCGCCGCCGCGATCGCACTCGATTTACTTGGCGCGCGCAAGCGCATGTCAGCGGTTCTTCAAGCTCTTGTCACTAAGCTGCGCCGCTTCACTCTCAGTCATGGACTAAAATGAACACCGCGCCCGCCGACCTTGGTGAACGCGTTCTTACGCTTGGCCCCGTTGCAGCAACAACGCCGCGCCTCAGCGTACTGACGCCGTTCCATCGCTACGACCCATCACCATTGCTTAACGCCATGGCCAGCGCTCCCGCTGACGTGGAGTTCGTGCTGCTTGATGACGGCTCGGGCTCAGCCGAATTGCTTGCGCGCGTGATTGACGCAGCCAATGCGACCGGCGCACCAGTGCGCGTGATCGTCTGGGCGCAAAACCAAGGCCGCGCCGCCGGCCGCAATCGCCTCGTCGCCCAAGCGCGCGGCGACTACGTGCTTTTCCTCGACGCCGACATGATTCCGGACTCGTCCGACTTTCTGAGCCGCTGGCTGTCCATCGCCGATATGTCACGCCCAGTCGCGGCCTTCGGCGGCCTCTCGCTCAACCGCGCTGCGATTACCTCCGAAACGGCGCTGCATCACAACCTGTTCGGCGCCTCTGATTGCCGCGACGCGCGCGCCCGCAATCAATCGCCAGCGCAATTCACAGCGTCCGCCAACCTCATGGTCCGCCGCGATTTCCTCGCCGCCCACCCGTTCGACAATCGCTTCGTCGGTTGGGGCTTCGAGGACGTGGATTGGGCGCTCAGCGCCGCCGCCAGCATCGAAATCCTTCACGTCGACAACTCCGCCACGCATGCGGGTCTCGACGACGTCGACACGCTGATCCGCAAGTCCGCAGAAGCGGGTCCTAACTTTGCCCGTCTCGCCGCCAAGCACCCGCGTGAGGTCAGCCGCTTTAGCGCGCACCGCGTAGCCAGCTGGCTGCGTCTAGCGCCTGCGCGCGAAACGCTACGCAGCATTTTCGCCTGGATTGCCCGCGACCCGCTCGGCGCTGCCCCAATGAAACTCCGCCGCGCGGCGCTGAAACTTTACCGCGCCAGCCACTACGCCGAGCACCTGGCATGACCATGGACGCCTACGCACCGCCGCGCGATCCCATCGCCAAACTGCGTCGCCGCATGACGCAGTGGGAAGCCGCACGCCCGGCTATGCTAAGGTTCGATCGGCCGTTCCTCTCGATCAGCTTCGATGACTTCCCCGCCAGCGCCGCCGACACCGGCGCGCGCATCCTCGAGAGCCATGGCGCACGCGGCACATTCTACGCCTCAGCTGGCCTCGCTAACACTGACGGCCCCTGTGGTCGCAACTTCTCGGCAAGCGATATCAAACGCCTCGCCGCAAACGGCCACGAGATCGGGTGCCATAGTTTCGGGCATAACGATTGCGCACAGCGCGACGTTTTCGAGACGCTGCAAGATCTTGCAAAAAACCGCGACGCACTCACAGAGATGGGCGCCGTCAAGTACGGACGCACTTTAGCTTACCCATATGGCGAAACGACCACCGCCCTGAAGAGAACTCTGCCGCCGCGTTTCGAAAGCGCCCGCGGCATTCTCCCGGGCCTCAATGTCGGCCGCGCCGATCTCGCGCAGCTGCACGCCTATGCCATGTTCGGCAAGCCCTTCGCGGCCATGCGCAGCGCTCTGAAACGCGCCGCTAAGCGCAACGCCTGGGTGATCGGATTCACACACGACATCTCGGATACCCCATCGCCTTGGGGCACAAGCGCCGCCGACCTGGACGCCCTGCTTCGCGAAGCGCACGCGCTTGGCTTCACAGTGCTTCCTGTCAGCACCGCGCTAGAGCGGAGGACGCCATGACTAAAGTCAGTGTGATCATTCCAACGTTCCGGCGCCCGGATTCGTTCATGCGCGCGGCGCAAAGCGTACTTGCGCAACGAGATTTCGCGGACTTTGAACTTATCGCCGTGGATAATTCCCCGGAAGGCTCGGCGCTGCCCGCGTTCGAGCTTCTGTCGCGCGAAGTGAGCATCCCGTTCCGTTGGACGCACGCGCCGACGCCGGGTGTCGCCCAAGCCCGTAACGCCGCGCTGATGCTGGCGCAGGGAGATCTCGTTGCCTGGCTTGATGATGACGAGGAAGCCGAGCCAGGCTGGCTCGCAGCGCTTGTCGCCACCCGCCACGCCACAGGCGCACAAAGCGTGTTCGGCCCCGTAATCGCGCGCGCACCAGACGGCGCCCGCTTTGCCAGCTTCGGCGAGCGCATCTATGCGCGCAGTGGGCCACTCACCAGCGGCGTCACTTCGCAAAGCTACGGCATCGGCAATTCGCTTCAGCCCCGCAGCCTGTTCGATGGCGCAGCGCCATTCGACACCAACACCGACCAAACCGGCGGCGAAGACGATCGCCTGTTTGCATCGCTCCGCGAAGCCGGCGCGATCTTCGCGTGGGCCGCCGACGCGCGCGTCATTGAACATTTAGGCCAAGAGCGCGTCCGCATTCGCCACGGCTTGAAGCGCGCCTTTGCCTATGGCCAAGGCCCCTGCGAAAACGCCTGGGAACAACGCGACTATCTCACGCTGGCGCGCCACATGTTGATTGGGGCCGGCCAAGTGATCGTATTCTCTGCGGCGAGCGCGATCGTTGTCGCTGGCTCTACGCCACACGCTCTGGCGCTTCTCGATCGCGCAGCACGCGGCGCTGGCAAAGTCTTCTGGTTCTTAGAGCAGCGCTTCTACGGCGAGGCGCTTGCGGCTCAGCCGATCTGACGTAGCATCCGTTCGATCGCCATCACCGGCGCCGAGGCGCCGGCATAAATGAGCCCAATAACATTCGCGCCTGCGCCGACGAGCGCGGCTTTCGCGGCGATAGCGGCAGGCGCCGCCCCGCGATCAGCCCCGACCACCATCACAACGCCATCCATATGCGGCGCGACCCGCAAGGCCAGATCGCTTCGATCAAGCGACGGCGCATCGACGACCATGTCAGCGCCGCCCGCGCGCGCCGCGCACCAATAGTCCGGCGCGCCCGATACGGACACGCGGGCGCCAGAGGGCAACGCCCGAGAATCGAACACGCCAACATACGTGCGCGCGCGTCCGACACGATGAAATCCAAAGGCCGGCGCCGCCTCCTGCAGCGGCGCATTGGAGGCGCTCCTGACGCTGTAGAACGAAACGCCATTCAGACGCCCGTCGATGCTGGCGCCAAGGGGCGCCTGCGCACTCAACGCCTTGGCTAGGCCATTGCGTTTCAAATCCAGATCAAGCGCATAAGTCGCGCGCGGCCCAGCCATTGCGATATGCGCTGCTGCAGTCGTGACGCCTTCGCGCCGGCGCGCTGCAATGATCATCACTGCACGTCCACCGCCCGGACTCTTTGCAGGCTGCGCCGCCAGCGCATCAAGCACGCCCTCGACGGAAAATGTGACCTCCCTCATGCGCCGCCCTCGACCAGCGTCAGCGCTGGCTTGGTTTTCGCTGCAGGCGTCTCTTTTTTAGTCGACGCCTTAGGTTTAGGGGCCGGCTCGTGACGCGGCATCACTGCCAGCACGGGCGTATCAAGCGCGCGCGCCGCGCAAGACGGCGTCGGGAAGCCGCGCCGCATCAACCCGCGCGAAAGGCCGGCCGCCAGCGCCACGATGCCTGCGATCAGAAGCGTCACCAACATGATCGGCCAGCGCAGGCTCTTGCCTTGCGTCGGGATGGCGGCTTGTTCAACCGGACTGATGTTATCGGTCGCCCGGCCCAGCATCTGGCTGCGCGCCCGCGCATCTTCAGCGCGCGTCGCGAAATTCTGCACATTGGTTTCAAGAATGGTTCGATCGCGCTGCAGCTGCCTAAATTGCGGCTCCAGCGCTTGCATCTGCCGCAGACGATCGCGCACCTGCTGGCGCTGCTGCGTTAGCGACTGCTCGCGACCACGCAAAGCCCGCGCTTCTGCCTCGGTCGCGAAGAGCTGGCCCGCAACCTCCTGGCGCACAGGATTGGCGCCGCGCCGCGTGATACTTGGCGGATCGCCGCCAGCAAGATAGCCCTCCAATTGCGCTATACGCCGATCAACCTCCCGCACCGGCAGCGCATCTTCCTGATAGCGCGAAAGCAATTGCTGCCGTTCGATTTGCGCAGCAACCAACTCCCGCCGCGCATCGGACTCTGAATAGAGCGATATCTCCGAAGGCTCATCGCGATAGCGCGCGCCAAGCGAAGCCGCACGCGCTTCCGCCTCGCGTCTGCGCGTTTGCGTATCGAGCAATTGCGTTTCGACGTCGCCCGCCCGCGCCGCCAGCGCCGCCAGTTCGCTCTCGAAATCGCCAATCTCGTGTTCGGTGAGAAATGCAGCCAAGGCAGCGCTGGCCGTAGCTGCGCGCGCGCCAAGATCAGTCGTTTGCGATGAAAGCGCTTCGAATTCACCGCCGACGAGCACGTTGCGGCGGTGTGTCAAATATTGCGCGACGAGCGCGTTGAGAGCCGCAGCAGCCACTTCCGGATTGCGATGCTCAAACGAGAGCCCGATTGCAGGCGTTTGCGGCGCCGTTTCAACCGTTAGATTCTCTGCAAAAGCGCGCTCAGCGGCGGCAAGCTTGCGCGCATCCGATCCCGATGCAGACGCGATTTGCGGATAGAGGGTGGCCAGGCCAACCGACTCGATCGCGCTGCGGATCACCGAGCCGGAGGCAATCATCCGCATTTCCGCGTTCACGACCGCGGCCATGTCCGGCGTTGCGCCAGCGCCAGCGCCGCCCGCCGTTGGCTGATACACATATTCCTGCCCGAGCCGCACCAGCAGCTCGGAGCGCGCCGTGTAAGTCTTTGGCGCCGCCAGCGCCGCCACCAGCCCAAGGGCGCAGATCGCGCCGCCGACCGCGAGCACGACGAAGCGCTCGGCCCACAGCATGGCCGCGAGATCAGCCAAGCTCAGCTTCGGCGTCTCGCCCCAGCCGAACCACGTGCGCTCTGCCCGCGCCTGTGCACCCGTCTTCATTGGCGCTCCCTGTTCGTGCGCGGAATGAAGTCTGACGGCATTTGGTAAATGATCATTCACCACCTTCCGCGAGGCTCTGCGCCGCTGCGCATGCTCCGTTAAGCATGTGCGAGCTAACAAACCGTTGGAGTTTGGCGATGCGGAACGCGATTGCGATTACGGCGATGCTGATTGCGGCGGGGTTCGCGGGCTGCGCTTCCTTTGCGCGCGCTCAGGACGAAGCGCCGGCCGCGGCGCCGCCACCGGCTATGACCTATTCCGACGAGACACCCGCCTATCGCTTCTACCCAGGCGATGAGATCGAGGTCGCAATCTTTTCGGCGCCGGAACTAACGCGCACTGTCACGGTCGGACCGGACGGTCGCGTCGCGCTGCCGCTGCTCGGCGCCGTTCGCGCAGCAGACCTCACGGCCGAGGAACTGCACGACTCACTCGTTGCTCTGTACGCCGCACATCTGCGGATGCCCGAACTCACAGTAACACCGCGCACCTATGGCTCGCGCCAGGTCTTCGTCGGCGGCGAAGTGGCGCGCCCCGGCATCTACGAGATGCCTGCCAATATCGACGCCTTCCAAGCTGTCGCTCTCGCCGGCGGTTTCCTGCCAAGCGCCCGGCGCGGCGATGTGCTGGTGCTCTCTCGCGCCAGCGGCCAATCCAGCGTGGCCGAGGTCGACCTCTCCACCCGGGCGATGCGCCAAGGCTTTCCAGACGCCCAGCCGCTCCAACGCTACGATGTCGTCTACGTGCCGCGCTCGCGCATCAGCCAAGTGAACTTGTTCATGCAGCAATATGTTCGCGAAGCGCTGCCTGTGCAGTTCAGCTTCTATTACGACCTTGCCGGCGACCGCAGGAACTAATCTTCGGCGCCTCTGATTTAGGCGCCTGCCGACGGCTTGGCCTGTTCCGACTTATTTTTGGCCAGCGGAGACTGTGTTTCGCTGAGCAATTGGCGCATCCTGCGGCAGATGCGCGACTTCTTTGACGACATGCACGGCACGGACGGCGACATCCGCGCGGCCTACAGAACGGTCGCGCAATGGCTGGCCGAGACGCCGCATGAAACCCTCGCCACGAAGCGTGAAGAGGCCGAGCGCCTGTTCCGCCGCGTCGGCATCACCTTCGCCGTTTACACCGAAGGCGCCGACACAGAGCGCCTGATCCCGTTCGACATCATCCCGCGCGTCCTCGACGCAGACGAGTGGGCGATGCTGGAGCGCGGCCTGAAGCAGCGTGTCGCCGCTCTCAACCGCTTCCTGGGCGACGTCTACGGCCCACGCGAGATCGTACGCGCCGGCAAGCTGACCGACGCTCACATCGACAGCCACCCCGCCTACTGCGCACAGATGCAGGGCGTCCAAGTGCCTGGCGGCATTTACACCCACATCGCCGGCATCGATCTCGTCCGCACCGGCGCCGACGAATTTTACGTCCTGGAAGACAATTGCCGCACGCCGTCCGGCGTCTCCTACATGCTGGAGAATCGCTCAGTGATGATGCGGCTCTTCCCTGAATTATTCGCGCGCGTCGGCGTCGCGCCAGTGGCGCGCTATCCGCAAGACCTGCTCGCAACTCTGCGCTCCGTCGCGCCCGGTGGCGAAGAAGATCCGTGCGTAGTTGTGCTGACGCCCGGCCAGTTCAACAGCGCCTATTACGAACACTCCTTCCTCGCCGATGAAATGGGCGTCGAGCTCGTAGAAGGCATCGACCTCCTTGTGAGCGACAAGAAGGTCTACATGCGCACGACGGACGGCTTAAAGCGCGTCCACGTCATCTACCGCCGCATCGATGATGACTTTCTCGATCCGTTGGCATTCCGCGCCGATTCAGTGCTCGGGGTCGCGGGGCTGATGGAAGCGTATCGCGCAGGCAACGTCACGCTCGCCAACGCACCAGGCGCCGGCATCGCCGACGACAAAGCCATCTACATGCACGTGCCCGAGATGATCCGTTTCTATCTCGGCGAAGAACCGATCCTGAAGAACGTACCCACGTGGGATTGCGCCAACGAAGGCGCGCTCGCTTACGTGCTCGATCATTTGGAAGAACTCGTGGTCAAGGAAACGCGCGGCTCGGGCGGCTACGGCATGCTAGTAGGTCCGCACGCCACCAAACGCGCGCGCGAGGCGTTCGCGAAAAAGTTGCGGCAGAGTCCATCAGCCTATGTCGCCCAACCCACGCTCGCCCTTTCGACCTGCCCGACATTTGCCGGTGACAAAGCCGCGCCGCGCCATGTCGATCTCCGCCCATTCGTGCTCTCCGGCGCCGACGGCGTGCGTATCGTGCCCGGAGGGCTTACGCGCGTTGCGTTGCAAGACGGCTCGCTCGTCGTGAATTCCAGCCAAGGCGGCGGCACCAAGGATACTTGGGTGCTGCGCACGAACGGCGATCGCTGATGCTGTCGCGCGCGGCAGACGCTCTCTTCTGGCTCGCGCGCTACATGGAGCGCCTGGATAATCTCGCGCGCCTCATCGAAGCCGCCCAATCCATGGCAGGCGTTTCCAGCGAAGCCGAAGAATGGCGCTCGGCCCTGACGGCCGCAGGCGTTGAAGAATTGTACGACGATGCGCACCCGGTGGTGACGCCCGATCTGGCGGCGCGCTTCCTCTGCTCAGGGCCGAGCAATCCGTTCAGCATCATGAACTGCCTCGAACTCGCCCGCGTCAACGCCCGCGCCATGCGCACGGCGCTGACCCGCGACATGTGGGAAGCGGTCAATCAGGGCTGGCTGGAATCGCGCACCTTGGATGAGCGCAATTTCTCGCCCGCTTTGCTCGCCGAGACCTTGGATTGGGTGCGCACGCTCTCGACGCGCTTCTCGGGCGCTTACGAAACCACGATGCTGCGCAACGAGAATTATTGGTTCGTTCGCCTCGGTACGTTCGTTGAGCGCGCCGATAGCACTGCTCGCATCCTCGACGTGAAGTATCACTTGCTGCTGCCGGAAAATTCCTCAGGCGTCGGCGGCATGCTGGACTATTACCAATGGACCAGCGTGCTCCGCGCCGTGTCCGCCGTGCGCGCCTACCAATGGGTGTATCGCGAAGAGGTAAAGCCCTGGAACGTCGCCGAGCTGATGATCCTGCGACCCGAAATGCCAAGATCGTTGCGGGCGTGCTACGACAACATCACTGGCTGCCTCGATGAGCTGGCGCGCATCCACGGCGGCAAGCGCGGCGAATGCCACCGCCAAGCCGGCGCCATCGCGGCAGAACTGCGCTACGGCCGGATTTCCGATATCTTTCAATCCGGACTACACGAACGTCTCACCGATTACATCGATCGGACGAGAGAACTAGGCGATCAGATCGCGAATCTATACATGCGCTGAACCCAGCGCCGGAAATATTCCATGACCTATTGTGTAGGCCTTTGTTTGCAGGACGGCCTCGTCCTGTTGTCCGACACCCGCACCAATGCGGGCCCAGATAACATCGCGAGCTTCCCGAAGATGCACGTCGCTGCGCCGGGCGATCGCGTGATCGCGATCATGACCTCCGGCAATCTCGCTGTGACCCAAGCCGTGGTCGCACGCGTGATGGAGGGCTCCGGCGTTGGCCCAGGCGAGCCCTTCGATACGCTGTTCACGGTGAAGTCAATGTACGAAGCCGCCGAACTCATCGCCGGCGCGCTCACGAAAATCTGCAGCTCCATATCCGGCGGCGGCGCATTCTTCGACGCATCCATCATCGTGGCTGGTCAGATCGCCGGCCGGCGCATGCGCATGTTTCAGATTTACTCGGCCGGCAACTTCATCGAGTCCGCGCCTGACACGCCGTTTTTTCAGATCGGCGAAACGAAGTACGGCAAACCCATCCTCGATCGTGTGGCGCACTACGACACGCCGCTGGAAGACGCGGTAAAACTCGCATTGATCTCGATGGATTCGACCTTGCGTTCGAACTTCTCGGTCGGGCTGCCGATGGATTTGCTGGTGTATCGCAAAGATACTCAGACTATCGCGGCGCAAGAGCGCATCAGCGAAGACAACGACTACTTCCGCGGCATCCGCGATCGTTGGTCAGACGCGCTCCGCGCCGCCTACCGCGACCTGCCCGCGCCGCCCTGGATGCGCAGCTAGGGCGACACGTTGGCGCCGGCGCAGGCTAGCGCCGACTGCCCTCGTCCCAGCACTGACAATGATTAGTGGTGCTTAACCGTCAGCCACTCGCGCGCGCTGCGCTGGGCTTGAGCGATCTCGTCCTTCGACATCATCTCTGACAGCTCGCGGCGGCATTCTTTTGCCGATTCCGAGCCGCGCACTGCCGCGAGGTTAAACCACATGTGCGCTTGCACATAGTCCACCGCGCCGCCTTGACCGGTCGAATAGATCAGGCCGAGCTTGTAGAGATTGTCGCTATCGCCTTCACGACGCACAGCTTCGTGCGCTTCGGCAATTTCAGAATCCGTGAACGCCATTTTGGCGGCTCCCTTGTATCACTTGGGAACGCCTCGGTATCCCGATGTACGTTCCACCCCACTGACGTGCATTTCTCGCGCCGTCGGGGTGGATCAATGTCATGCATAAATTGCGATAAGCTTAAGCGGCGTCAGCCTTGTTTTGATTTCGCATCGTTGACGCTGTTTGCGGTCTGCCCAAACAGGTTTTTCGCCATTTCGCGAACCTGATCCTTACTCAAATCTTGCTTTTGGCGCAGCTCATCGCCTGCCTTCAGCGCGCGCTGAACAGCTGGCCGCTCGTGAATGCGATCAACCCAGGCTTTAAGTTTTGGGAAATCATCGAAGCTTTGACCAAGCTTGTGCGCGATGCGCGCCCACGGCCACGACGCCACATCCGCGATCGAATATTCATCGCCGCCAAGATAGGCGCTCTCGCCAAGCCTGCGTTCCATCACGCCGCACAGACGGTTCAGCTCATTCACGTAACGCGCACGCCCGTATTCGATGAGCGCCGGATCATCGACGATCTTCGGCGCATAATTGATGAAGTGGCTGGCTTGCCCCGCCATCGGCCCGAGCCCGCCCATCTGCCAGAACAACCACTGATCGACATCGACGCGCGAGCGTTCATCACTTGGATAGAACTGGCCGCTTTTGCGCCCGAGATATTGCAGGATCGCACCAGACTCGAACACGGAGATCGGCGACCCAGCCGGGCCATCCGGATCCACGATCGCGGGCATACGATTGTTCGGCGAGATGCGCAGGAACTCCGGCGTGAATTGCTCGCCGCGCCCGATGTTCACGGGCTTCAGTTCGTATGGCAGCCCCATCTCTTCGAGCGCGATGGAAATTTTCCAGCCGTTGGGTGTCGGCCAGAAATAAAGCTCGATCGGCGCCGCCATGTTTGCCCCTTAGGTTTGCTCCGCCGCCAACATGGGAACGTCGGCGCGAAACACCAGGGCAAACCAACGCCAAAACGTGTCAGCGACAAAGATCACATACACGCGATCTCCGCTGCGGAACCCGCGAAAACGCCGAGAATCCCGCCCTTTCGACACATGCTTACAGAGACGAAATCAGCGCCCCGCCGTTCATTCAGACACGGTTCAGTCACGCGCTGACACATTCCACGGCGAAGAGGGACCTTCTTTTGAACCCACCGGTTCAAGGGAAGCAGGAAGGAGACCTCCAATGAAGCGCTTTGCAATGGCGGCGCTGGCCGCGGCGACCTTTATGGCGCCGCTTGCAGTCAGCACCGAGGCCGCCGCTCAACACCGAGACCGCTATGATCGTCGCGATGATCGTCGTGACGACAGACGTGACCGCCGCGAGGACCGGCGTGACGACCGCCGCGATTGGCGTGATGACCGTCGCGACGATCGGCGCGACTGGCGAGATGATCGCCGCGATGACCGCCGCGCCCATCGCTGGGATCGCCGCGCCCACAACGGCTACAATTATCGCGGTCGCTGGCATTATGGCCCGCCGCCCGCGCATTATCGCGATGTCGATTACGGCTATCGCTCATGGCGCCGCGGCGACCGCCTGCCGGACTATTACCGCAGCTACTACCGCCCGGTGGAATATCGCCACTATGGCCTGCGTCCGCCGCCCCGCGGCTACCACTACGTTCGTGACGATCGCGGCGACTACCTGCTCGTCGGCATCGCCACCGGCGTTATCCTGGGCGTGATCCTAGCCAACAACTAACCCTCCCAGGTTGGCTACACGTCCAAAAAAGCGCCCCGGAGCCTCCCCGCTCCGGGGCGTATTTTTGCGTTAACGGCCAGGCAACCAAAAGCAAAGCACCTTCCTCACTTCGCTTGGGAGGCGCGCATGCTGATGTACATCTGGTTCGCCGTGATGGTGCAGGCCTTCATGCCCGGCGGCGATCGCGTCGCCGCGTATCAGGCCCACTCGTTCGAGACACATCTGCGTAACGAAATCGGCGCGGCCGATCTCGTCGGCGCCGCCGGCCACATGGCGCGTTACACGCCGCTGACCGCGCGGGCGCGTTAGACGCCGAGCTTCTTCTTCAGAATCTCATTCACGACCGCAGGGTTCGCCTTGCCGCCGGTCGCCTTCATCGTCTGACCGACCCACCAACCGAACGCTTTCGGATTCTTCTGCACGTCGGCGACCTTGTCGGCGTTGGCGGCCATTAACTCATCGATAGCTTTCTCGATCGCGCCAGTATCGGTGACCTGACGCAGGCCCTCGCGCTCAACGATCGCCCCTGGCGCATCGCCTGTTTCCAGCATCTTGGCGAACACGTCCTTGGCAATCTTGCCGTTGATCGTGCCATCCTTGATGAGATCGAGGAGTTCACCCAGCGCCTCGGCCTTCACCGGCGATGCGGCGAGCTCAATGCCGGCCTTGTTCAACGCCGCCGCCAATTCTTGCGTCACCCAATTGGCCGCAAGCTTCGGATCGCGTCCCTTGGCGACCGTCTCGAAATATGTGGCCGCGTCGGTGTCGCCCGCAAGCACGCGCGCGTCATACGCCGTCAATCCGTAGTCGCTGACGAAACGCTTCTTCTTCGCGTCCGGCAATTCCGGCAGCGAGGCTTTGATCTCATCGATCCAAGCTTGCTCGATCACCAACGGCAGCAGATCGGGGTCTGGGAAATAGCGATAATCGTGCGCGTCTTCCTTGGAGCGCATCGTCCGCGTTTCGCCCTTGTCCGGATCGAAGAGGCGCGTTTCCTGATCGATCGAACCACCGCTCTCCAAAATCTCGATTTGCCGGCGCGCTTCGTACTCGATCGCTTGCATCATGAAGCGCGTCGAGTTCACGTTCTTGATCTCGCAACGCGTGCCCCATTCCTTGGTGTTCGCGCGGCGCACCGACACATTCACATCGGCGCGCATGGAGCCTTCTTCCATGTTGCCATCGCACGTGCCGAGCGCCCGCACGATAGCGCGCAGCTTATTGAAATACGCCGCCGCCTCTTTCGCCGAGCGCATATCCGGCCGCGACACGATTTCCATCAACGCGACGCCCGAGCGGTTCAAATCGACGAACGTCTCGTTCGGCGACAGATCGTGGATCGATTTGCCGGCGTCCTGCTCCAAGTGCAGCCGCTCGATGCGGATCGTGATCGCGTCCTCGCCGTCCGGCTCAACCTCGATCTCGCCCTCGCCAACGATCGGCATTGCGAACTGGCTGATCTGATAGCCCTGCGGCAGATCGGGATAGAAATAATTCTTCCGATCAAAGCGGCTCTTCTTGTGAATCTCAGCGTTGAGCCCGAGCCCGGTGCGGATCGCTTGCTCGACGCAAAAGCGATTGATGACCGGCAGCATCCCCGGCATGGCCGCATCGACCAACGAAACATGGCTGTTCGGCTCGCCGCCATAGGCGGCGCTGGCGCCGGAGAAGAGCTTCGCCTGGCTCGTCACCTGCGCGTGCACTTCGAGGCCGACGATGATTTCCCATTTCCCCTTGTCGCCTGCGACAAGCTGATCGGGGCGGGCGGAGCGAATATCGAGCTGAGTCATAGCGGCTATCTAAGCGGTTCGTCCGCCGCCGTCACCCCGTACAGACCCTTACGCCGCCTCTTCCACAGGGACAGGGGCCAACGCCTCAACGGGATAAATGGGCGGATAATCCGTGCCCAGCGGATCGGCGTAGGGATCATCCATATCGGAGCGCCGGAGCTTTGTGAAAAGCCAAACCCCTAAGCTCACCAGTGCAATGCCCAGCAAAACGGTGCGGATCGGATGCGCCCTCAAGGCGTCGCCGACTAGGTTTCCAGATTGCGCGCAGGCGACGCGTGGCGTCATTGGCATCTCACTCCCGCTTCTCGCACCTCAAGCGTGGTGAACGACCGGCTCGCCGGGTCGTTCCACGGAACTTGCGGCAGGTTCAGCCAGCCCAAATAAAAACCCCCGCTTGCGCGGGGGCCAGGCCGAGGGGCTTGGCCTAGTTAGATGGTGGGAGAAGTGAAAGCGTCGACGTAATCAATAGACACCCTGGCCAACACCGCCATCCATGGTCATGGCGGAGTTGAAGGTGGTCTCAGCGCGAACGGCGCGGGTTTCGGTGTCACGAATGCGGACCATTTTGTCGCCGGGGCCATGGCGGCGCAGCAGCGAACGCTCGTTGCACGGACGGCGGGCGATCTGCGTGCGGCAGGTCACTTGGCCATTCTCGTACCAGAGCGCTTCGCCTTGAGCGCAATCGTAAGAGCGGCCATCGACGGTGTAGCGCATGCGCGTGCCGGACATGCAGCGATAGATTTCGCCGCGATAGTCCTGGCCAACGTCACGGCCGCCAAAAGTTTGCGAAGCCGGGTGCGGGTTGTTGCTGGTGTCGAGGCAGATCGCCTGGATCAGCAATTCACGCTCGCGCGCCACCGTTTCGGTCGCGACGCTCGACTCGGTGATCGCGAACGCGGCGGAGCTTGCTTGCGCTTGAGCGCCCGCTTCCACGATCATATTCTGACGAATGATAGTGTCGCCGGTGCGCACGTTGGCGACAGCGATCGCAGTGGCGCTGGCTTGCGCTTGCGCGCGGGCGCCGGCGTTCACCACAACGATGTTCGGCGGCGGCACATGCGGCGGCGGCACGACAACCGTCGGCGGCCGGCAGCAATTGCTTGGCGGCGGCGGTGGTGGCGGGGGCGGATTGCACCCGCCATGGCATGACGGCGGCGGCGTGCAGCCGCCATTGCCGCACGCTGCTGCGTCCGTTGGCAATAAGAAGAATCCAAGGGCTGCGATGCCGAATGCAATCGCCGCCAAAATGTACCGGGCTGGAACGGTCATGTGCCGTCTCTCCTGAAACTCGCCAGCCGTGCTGCAAAGCCGGGGCCACACCTCGCCCAGCACGAGAAGGCGCCCCTCGCCAGCACGGTTTTCCCTTGTTCCGAAGGGGCCCGGCCCTTGCGTGGCAAGCAGCGCACAACGAACGGACAGCGCGCGTAACCATGATGGGCGAGGAAACTTTTCACCCCGACACTCGGGCGTTGCTCGCCTATGGGCGCGCGCTCGCGGGCGCTGGCGCTGCGCCAAAAAAGGGCGGCGCAGATCAGGTGCTCGAGCGCCTCTTCGTGATCGAGCGGACAAAAGACGGACGTTTACCGATCCGCACGTTCGGCGCCGAACTTGTAGAATTGTTTGGCCGCGATCTGCGCGAGCACAATTTCGCACACTTCTTCCTGCCGCCCGATCTGGCGATGCTTAACACGCTGATCGAGGCGAGCGCCGCCGCTGGTGAGCCGGCGATCGCGCGCATCACGGCCGAAACCGCATGTGGACGCCTGCTCGGCGCCGAGATCCTGCTGACGCCGCTCAAGGTCGACAACAAAATGTTGGGCGACCGCTTCTTGGGTCTCTTTCAATCGCTTGGCGGCGAGCCGTTCCTGGACGGCCGGCCAATTCAGATGATGCGGCTAGGATCACTGCATCCGCCCGCGGCCAAGATGCCGAAGGGCATGCGCCTCGTCGTCGTGAACGACTAAGCGCGCGACGTTGCGGAGCGCCCGAGGATGCGGCTGCCGGCAATCAATGCCAGCGCGCCGACCAAGAACGCCAGGACGAGGCCCACGAGATTAAGCGCAATGGCGCTAACCGAGAGCGCGGTCGGATCCAGAAAGAAATACGGATAAAACCCGTCAAACGCCCCGCGCGTCAGCCCATAGACGGCGTAAGCCGCGGGCCATAGCGCGGCAAAACCAGCATCGCGCCACTTCAGTGCGCCGTGCGGCCGCAGTAGCCAGAACACCAAGAACAGCACCGGCACGGCGTTGTGGACGATAACGTCCGCCACCTTCTGCCAGCCTTGCGGATCCCAGCGGCTCGCGAGCAGCAGGTTGTAGACGATCCCCACAAACAGGATGGAGGTGACCGCCATCAGCTCGACGCGCGGCGCGTTGAGGCCAGTCAGATCGGTGGGGCGAAGCGCCGCCCGCACCATCACCAGCGTCACGAACGTGTTGGTGAGCAGGGTGAAATAGACAAAGTAGCGCCATGTGACCGCGAGCGCCGAAGCGCCCTCCGCCGTCATGGAGTTGAACAGCAGCACGTATTGCAGCACCAGGCCGAACACGCCGACCAGCGCCCCGATTGTGGCCGCAACGCGCGCCGCGCTCATACCGCCACGCGCGCGTCTTCCGCGATCGGCGCGTCCTCTGGAGGCAGCATGGTCTTGCCGCGCAGCAGATCAGAGAGCTTCTCCGCGATCATGATCGTCGGCGCATTGGTGTTGCCGCCAATCAAAGTCGGCATCACGCTCGCATCAATGACGCGCAAGCCATCGATGCCACGCACGCGCAGATCGCCGTCCACCGGCGCCTTATCGTCAACGCCCATGCGAACGGTGCCCACCGGGTGATAGAGCGTCTCCGCCGTCGCGCGGATCCATGCGTCGAGCTCTTTGTCCGTCGTGATGTGCGCGCCCGGCGCAATTTCATCGCCGCGATACGGCTTGAATGCGTCCTGCGCGACGATGTCCCGGATTTGCCGGATGCTGTCGCGCATACAGCGAATGTCGTTCGGCTCCGTAAAGTAGCGTGGGTCGATCAGCGGCGCGGCGAACGGATCGCGCGATGCGAGTTGCACCGTGCCGCGGCTCTCAGGGCGGAGCGGGCACGTGTGAATCGTAAAGCCATCGGCCTCAGCCTTCACGCGCCCGTGGTCGCGCATCAGCGCGTTGACGAAGTGAATCTGGACGTCCGGACGGTCGAGTTCGCCGCGCGTTTTCAAGAACGCGCCGCTGTGCAGATGGATCGTGCGCCCGTGGCCAGTCCCGCGCAGCATGTACTCGATGCCAACCATCGGCTGGCGATGGCCCTTCAGCAGCGAGTAAAGCGTGATCGGCTTGGTGCAGCCATAGAGCACGCCGCAATCAATGTGATCCTGCAGATTGCGGCCCACCTCCGGCGCATCCATCTCCACCGGGATGCCGAGCTTCTTCAAGTCGTCCGCCGGCCCGATGCCCGAGAGCAGCAGAAGCTGCGGCGACTGAAACGCGCCGGCGCTCAAGATCACTTCGCGTTTGGCGTAGACGCTTTTCACCGGCTTGCCGGGCCCGGCTGAGTATTCAACGCCCGTCGCCGCCTTGCGCTCAATGATCAGGCGCCCCGCATGCGCGTTGGAAATCACCGTGAGGTTCGGCCGCACGCCAACGATTGGGCGCAAGTAAGCGTTCGCCGTCGACCAGCGCTTTCCGTCCTTGATGGTGACGTTGTAAATGCCCGCGCCTTCTTGCTGATACCCGTTGAAGTCGCGCGTAACCGGAAAGCCGGCTTGCGCCGTCGCTTGCACGAACACTTTCTGCAGCGGATAGCCGGCCGGCGCGCGCGACACGTGCAGCGGACCGCCTTCGCCGTTCCAAGCATCGCCGCCATTTTCATTGTGCTGCGATTTCTTGAAGTACGGCAGCACGTCCGCATAGCCCCAGCCGGTGAGCCCCATCTGGCGCCAGTGGTCATAGTCGCGCGCGTGGCCGCGCACATACATCATGGCGTTGATCGAGGAGGAGCCGCCCCAGCCGCGTCCGCGCGGCTGGAACAGGCGCCGCCCGCCAAGCTCAGCCTGCGGCACCGTTTCGAAAGCCCAGTTCGACTCGTTCTTGTTGTTGAAGATTTGGCTCGCGCCCGCCGGCATGTTGATCAGCAGCTTGTCATTGTGGCTGCCCGCTTCCAGCAGCGCCACCGTCACATTCGGGTCTTCGCTGAGACGCGCCGCCAACACGCACCCGGCGCTGCCCGCGCCGACGATGACGTAATCAAACCGGTCTCCGCTCTCGATATCGGCCACGTTTTCCGCCCTTGGTATGAGATGTGTTTGTGTTCTGGAGGCAGTTAACAGCCAGAACCCGCCGCGGTCGAGTTGCCGCTCCGGCAGGCGGCCCCTGCCCCAAACCTTAAGCAAACATTTACGGTGAAGCGCGCATTAATGGCGTCATGAGCAACGCCGCCGAGAAAATCGATTTCGCCGCCGCCGCCCGCCGGCTGACCGCCTCACAGGTGGGCCTGCGCGAACGGCGCCGCTTCCGCCGCATGCCGATCGAGGTCAGCGGCCGCATGCTCGATCCGCTTGGCCGCGAGCATGACTGCCGCACCGCCGACATTTCCCCCGGCGATATCCGCATCGCCGCGCCGATCCTGCCGCAAGTTGGCGATCGCGTGGTGCTCTATCTAGAAGGCATCGGCCGCGTCACCGGCAATGTCGCCCGCAAGTGCGGCGAGGGTGAAGTCGCCATCATCTTCGACTTCAGCGCCCACAAGCGCGAGCGGCTGGCTGAACAGCTCACAATCTTCGTTAACCGTGACCTCGGCATCGACGAGCCGCTCCGCGAAATCCGCGAAGGCGCACAAACTGTGAGCCTCAGCTTCGAGACCGGAGAAGTGTATGAGGGCGAGGTGCTCGACTTCTCCCTGGCTGGAATCACCATCCGCTCCAAGCGCCCGCCGCCGCTGATTGGCGTCTGGGTCCGCGTCGGCGCCGTGTACGGCCGTGTCGCCCGCATCATCGAAGGCGGCTTCGCCATCGACTTCGAAGCGCGGCAACGTCCTTAACAAAGCTAACCATCCAATCCCCGGCACAGCGATTGCTTCAGGTCTGTTTCGTCTGAGACGCGAACCCGCGTTCTCGTATCGAAACGGAGCAGATGCTCGTGAGCGACGCGGCCACCCTCAAATCGACCGCCGGCAAGTGGTGGGTCCAGGTGCGCGGCCGCGCCTTCGGCCCATACTCGATCGAGCAAATGGCGCAATTCCTGGCTGAAGGCCGGGTTCGCCCGAACACGCTTGTCTCAGACAATGGCGATACGAACTGGACCGAAGCGCGCCGCGTCATGGCGTTGCGCGGCCTGCGTAAGCCGCAAGCGGCCAACGATGCCGAAGAAGCCGCCAACGTCTTCGTCCACGCCGAAATCATCTCCGGCGCCTGGAACGGCTTCATGGCCGCGCTTGAGAGCATGGGACACGTCTGCGAGATGTCGCCCGGCCTCTGGCTGGTGCGCACGCGCTTCTCTGCCGGCGTGATCCGCAACACGCTCTCGCAAACGCTCGAACGCGGCGACCGCTTCATTGTTGTCGACGCCAGTCGCGATCGCCTTGCCTGGTTCAATCTCGGCCCGGAAGTCGACGTGCGGATTTCCAAAGTCTGGAATGGCCCACTGCGCGAGGAACCGGTGCGCTGAGCCGGAGCGCGGGCCTTAAGGCCCGCTTGGTCGCCCAGCTTGTAAACAGAACAACGGCCGCAGCGTAGCGGAGCGCCGGGACCCAGCTGACGTCAGCTCAAGCTGTTAGCCCTACGGCGCGGCTTCGCCGGACGCGTTGGAAATGCGGGGATAGAGCCGCACAAATCCGACCGAGTGCAAACCGCGCCTATCATCCACGCATCGCTCCGCTGGAGGGCAGTTGGCCAATGTTCGACCCAATGCGACGAGCGATATGATTGAGCGTGACGTGTGAGCGAGACGATCCGCGCACACTGAAGCCCGGCGGGGATGTCCCATAAAGGCGGAAACGGCGGGAAGAAAAACCAGGGACTGTCAACGAACGAGACAGCCTGCACGCTGCCGGCGCCAAGCCGGTATAAATCGATCATGGGACGCGATGGATCGCGTCTATTTCGCGCCGTTTAAACGCGGCGCACTAACGAGACGAGACCCCTCGCGTCCCGCTCTCCATTTTCCGGCGCAAGCCAACGAGGATGTCGCGCGCCTATACGCAAGGAGGAGCCAAGGCCGCTACGCTTTTCCTTCAATCCCCCACGCACGCCGCCAGCCGCTCGTACGCGCGCAGAAAGTCCTCCTTGAACGCCTGCACCACAGCGCCAGCAGACACGGTCGTGTTCATCAGCCCAACACCTTGGCCAACCCAATACGTCGCTAATTCCTGCGCGCCGGCATGCCCACCTTCGGCCAGCTTATCGACCAAACGCAGCGGCGGCTCCGAGATGAATGTCTGCAGCGGCATCGGCAGCGGCTTCGGCGCGCCATCCGCTTCCCATGCATCCGTCCACGGCGAGCGCAGCTGCCGGGACGGTTTGCCGGTGCGCGAGCGCGACCGCACCGTATCGCGCGAGGAGGCGGCCAGCATCTTCTGCTTCACCACCGGGCTCGCTTCCGATTCCGGCGTCGTCAGCCACACCGAGCCACACCAGGCGCCCGCCGCGCCCATCGCCATCGCCGCCGCCATCTGCGCGCCGGTGACAATGCCGCCTGCCGCCAACACCGGCGTATCGTGGCCAGCTGCTTCCAGCGCCTGCACAACTTCCGGCACGAGCACCAGCGTCGAAACTTCACCGCAATGCCCGCCCGCTTCGGCGCCGGCCGCGATGATCACATCAACGCCGGCCGCCGCTTGCGCCAGCGCGTGCTCCTTGGCGCCAACCAAAGCCGCGACCGCGACGCCATGACGTTTGCCCATCTCGATCATCAAAGGCGGCGGTACGCCGAGCGCGTTGGCGATGAGCTTAATCGGATGCTGAAACGCGATCTCCATCGACGCCGCGCCCGCATCCGCCAGATTGCGTGCGAACCCTGCGCCGTTGCGCCGCTCGGCCTCAAGCGCGCCCGCGTCGATGCCGCGCGAAGCAAGTATCTGCGCGGCGAAATCCTTGTGTTGCTGCGAGAGGCCGCCAACCATCGCCTCTACATCGATGCTTGCGCCCGCTTTGGCCTCATGCGCATTCGGCACGATGAGATCAACGCCGTACGGCTTGCCGCCGACATGCGCATCGATCCAGTCCAACTCTTCCTTCAAACGCTGCGGCGAATAGCCGGCGACGCCCAGCACGCCCATGCCGCCCGCTTTAGACACCGCGACAACCACGTCGCGCGCATGCGAAAACGCAAAGAGCGAAAACTCAATCCCGAGACGTTGGCATATTGGCGTTTGCATAAGAGCCGCCCTCCGGGCGTAACCCTAGCGCGCGCCGCTCGGCCCAGAAACTGCCGCAACGAAATGGCCCGCTGGCGCTTCGCCTGCAAGCAGATACGGATAGGGGTTTACCGCCTGCCCGCGCCACCAACGGCGGCCTTGGTCGCGATGCTGAATCTCGAAGTGCAGATGCGGCGTCGATGCGTTGCCGGTCGCGCCCACGTACCCAATCACGTCGCCTTGCCGGACCTGCTGCCCCTCGCGCAGGCCGTTGGCGCGCGCGCCAAGGTGAGCGTAGTAGAAGAGCAGGCGTCCGCTTTCATCGATCTGATAGATCGATATGCCGCCACGCACGCTGTCGTGAAACTTGGCGATCTCGCCATCAGCCGCCGCCAGCACCGGCGTGCCGTGGTCCGCCATAATGTCGATGCCCTGATGGCTGCGGCCTTCGGAACGCTGCGCGCCCCACGTGTCGCTCAGATCATCGCTATCCAAACCGGACACCGGCACGATCAAACCAGTGGGGACCTTACTCAGCGCATAGGTGCGCATGCGTGGCTTATGTGTCGGCGCCGACACCGTCTCAGCAACGTTTTGCTCTTCCGATGCCGCCGGCCGCACCTCAACCTTGGTGAACAGCACAGCCAAGCCGATCGCCGCCACGAGCGCGAACGGTGCAAAAATGGTGCGCGGGCGTTTCATCCTACCGCCAACACTGCAGGAACCATGCTTGTTCCCAAAAAGCGAATTCGCCGTGTCATCGCCTCACATTGGCCCCGCACACCCATTAACCGCGCTCATGTGGAGCATCGGACATGAACAGACGCCACATCCTGAAAGTCTCAGGCAGCGCCCTATTGAACGGCGTTCTCATCGCCACTGGCGTCACTGCTGCGCTGATGCCCGCAAATGCAGTACCGGGGCAAGCGCCGACGGCACAATTACCGTTGCAAAGCAGCAATGCGCGGGCGCTCGCATTCGTTAACACGCACACGAACGAGCGCTTCAACGACGCTTACTGGCGCGCCGGGTCATATGTCCCGGACGCGCTTGCCGCCATCAACACTGTGATGCGCGATCATAGGACGGGCGAAGTTTATGCGATGGATCCAAACCTATTGGATTTGCTGCATAGGCTGCACGGCCTAGTCGAAGCATCGGCGCCATTCCAAATCATTTCCGGCTACCGCTCGCCGGCGACCAACGCCGCACTAACCGAACGATCAAGCGGCGTCGCTACGGGCAGCCTGCACATGCAAGGCAAAGCCATCGACATTCGCATTCCCGGCATCGCGCTCACCCACCTGCGCGACACCGCTATAGGAATGCAAGCCGGGGGTGTCGGCTATTACGAAGAGTCGAACTTCATCCACGTCGACACCGGCCGCGTGCGCCGCTGGTAATCAGCCGCGCTCCGTCGCCCGGCGCGCCTCGGTCGTGGTTTCGTGAAACCGAACCTCAATACCGCGTTGCGTCGCCCGGCCAAGTTCGACCGCATCCCAATTGGTAAGCCGCACGCAGCCACGCGAGGACGATTTGCTGATCAATTCAGGATTGGGCGTGCCGTGAATGCCGTAGCTCGGCGCATTAAGCGCGATCCAGACCAGGCCCACCGGATTGTTTGGCCCCGGCGCAATCGTAAACGTACGCCCACTATCGTCATTGAACGCCGGCAGCGCGTCAGCGTCGTAATTATAAGTGGGGTCGAACGCGATCGCCGTTACTTCCAAGTCGCCGCGCGGCGTGTTGCCGGCGCCAATCGTGACCGGATAGAATGCCAGCATCTGATCGTTCGCGTCATAAGCACGAAGCGTCAGCGCTTCCTTGTCTATATCAATGCGCGCCACTTGGCCGCTCAGCTCTCCGCCCGCATTGGCCACAATAAGTTCGATGTTCGGCCGCGTGAAATCGACACCCGGATTGAGCGTGCGCAACAAATCCTCATCCATATGGAAGCGTTCAGCCAACGCCTCGGCCGGACTCTGGAAGCCAAGCGCATCAAGTTCCGATTGCGCTTCCAACCCGCTCGGCACGCTCGCAAATGGCCCATCAATGTCGGCCTGCGTCAGCACGTAAGTCGTCAATGCCGGCGCGCCATCAGCACGCTCCAAGTGCTGCAGCAGCTCGTCGGTCGCACGCCCATCCTCAGGCAGATCATGCGCGCGCTGATACGCCGCGATCGCTTTGCGTACGTTCTCGCCATCCTGTCCGTCGATGACGCCCGGCGAAAAATGTACCCGGTCGAGCAGAGTTTGCACGCGCACCAAGCCCGCGTCATAGACTGGCGCAGCGGCAACAGTGGTGTCACCCGGCACGGCAGCGGTGGGGGTCTCGGCCACCGGCTCAATCAAAGTTTCCGGCATCGGAACCGTGATGCGCGCCGCGTTCACGCGAGTCATCTCAGCCCGCGACTGCTGGCTCATCTGCACCACCGGCGCTTCGACAACGCGGGGCTGCGGATCGGAACAAGCCGCCAGCGCAAGCGCGGATGCGGCGGCGAAAAAGATATACTTCATGAAACCAGATCCCGGTTGAGGCGCCTCGCGCACCTAATGGATCACCGGGCAAGTTCGTTCCCGTACGGTATCAGTCAGAGTGCCGGCTTTCGCGCAAATCGCGCTTGTAGCGCTTCCAATTCTCCACGTAGTGCGCAGCCGAGAGCTGAATGATCTGCCGTTGCTGCTCTTCAAGTTTGCGCGCAAACCGCGCCGGCGCGCCGGTAACCAAAGCGCCTTCCTCGAACGTCTTGCGCTCCGTCACCAAAGAATGCGCGCCAACCAAGCAGAAGCTCGGGATCACCGAATGGTTCAGCACCGTCGCCTTAATGCCAATCAGCGACGTATCGCCGATCGTGCAGCCATGCAGCATGACCTGATGGCCGATGGTCACGTCTTTGCCGATGGTGAGCGGGGCCCCCATGTCGGTATGCAGCACACTGCCATCCTGCACGTTCGAGTTCTCGCCGACGACGATCGGTTCGTTGTCGCCGCGCAGAACCGCGCCGAACCAGACGCTGGCGTTCCGCTTCAAAACGATTCGCCCCACCAGCACCGCACTCGGCGCGACCCAAAAAGCGTTCTCGTCCTCGACCTCAAGATCGGCGTCAGCCAGGGCGTAAATCGGCATTCGCTCGCTCCTCCTGCGAAATGTTTATGACCTCAATGCCTCGTTAACCGGTTCAGCGTCTCCTTTCACTATCGAACCTGAATTTTCGGGTTCACCGGTCTCCAGGGCGCAAGCCCGCAAGTGGGGGAGAGCGTGGGCAGACAGCGCAAGAGCGCCATCGCCAAAACGCCCAACGGCGCATCCGCCGCCGACTCCTCCGACTCCTCAAACTTCTTCGACTCCCCACCGGCCGCCGGCAGAAGCCGCGCGGCCTCTTCGTACTCCCGAAAGGAGACCTCGATGGCGAAGCGGACGGCTAAGCGCAGACATGCCCAAGGCACCCTCAACGTTCAGGAGTTCCAGCGCGACGAAGATCGGCGTCCGCGAAGCCTGAAAGTCCTGGACGGCGGCTGGCAGCCGCCTGCCAATGATCTCAATCGCGCCGAAAGCTTCGTCAAAAACGTCCGCCCCAAATCCAAGGGCCAAACCGCCTTGATGGAGGCGATCGACACGCACGCTCTCGTGCTTGCGCTCGGGCCCGCCGGCACCGGCAAAACCTATTTGGCCATCACCAAGGCGGTTGAGGCGCTCGAAAGCGGCAAAGTCGGCCGCATCGTGCTCTCACGCCCCGCGGTGGAAGCGGGCGAATCGCTGGGCTTCCTGCCCGGCGCCATGGAAGACAAGCTCGCGCCTTACCTGCGTCCGCTCTACGACGCGCTCCAAGATCGCCTTTCGCCCAAGCGCCTCAAAGCGCTGATGGCGGAAGGCCTCATCGAAATCGCACCGGTCGGCTTCATGCGCGGCCGCACGTTGAACAATGCCTTCGTTGTCATCGACGAAGCGCAAAACTGCACCTACGGCCAAATCAAAATGTTGCTGACGCGCCTCGGCTGGAGCTCAACCATGGTCGTCACCGGCGATCCGGCGCAGACAGATTTGCTACCCGATCTCTCCGGCTTGCACAGCGTCGCCGACAAACTTGAAGGCGTTGCAAACATCGCCGTTTGCCGCCTCACCGATTCCGACATCGTCCGCCACCCGCTGGTCGCGTCCATGTTGGGTGTCTTATAGCCGCATTGCCCGCGCCGCTTCCTCAGCCTGCGCGGTTGTTATTGTGTTGGATTGAACGAAAACAACTGCGCCTCGGCTCCATGCCGGGGCGTTTTTCTTTTGGGGCTTATTCTTCGCCCTCAAGATCAATGTCCAAAATCGACATCGTCAGCACGTGGCCCTCGTCCTCATCGACGGACACCGTGCCCACGAATTCATCGTGCACATAAACCTCGGCGCTGTCGGTCTTGCGCGGTCGGGCGCGCACATCGAGATCGGCCGCGTGCAAAGTCTGACGAAGCGCCGCCTGCAGGCGCGCGCGCTCCGCGTCATTGATCGGTGCGTTCTTCTTTGCGCCCTCGGCCAACGGGATCACCAAATCGATCGCATACGAGAGCTCACCCTCGTCCTCATCGCGCAGCAATTGCGCAACGGCTTTGCCGTTGACCAGCACGTCAGCGACGTCTGCGCCCTTTGACACCACCGACACAGTCGGCGAGCCAAGCAATTTGGAAAGGTATGCGCCAAGGCGCGTGCATTCGGCTGCGTTCAAGGCCGTCTCCTTAAGAGGCGAACCTCGTCTCTGGCGCTTTCGAGGTCAAGCGCCGGAAGCCCGGAACTAGTCGAAATCCCAGTGCGTGGCTTCGCGTCGCAGATGCCGGCCGAACAAAAAGCACGCCAGTGCGGCCGCGCCGAAGCCGATCATCACCGCGAGATAATCGTACATCCCATCGGTCAGCGCGCTCCGCACCGTCATCGGCGTGTAAGCCGCGATCATCGCCACCACGACGGCGAGAGCCACGCCGGTCTTGATGAACACATCGCCGAAGAAAAAATTCCGGTCAATTTCCTTGCGCGGACGACGCTGCGCCTTGGCGGCGGATGTTTTGCGTTTGGCCATGTAGCGAGGCTAACGGGATTCGCAAACGCTACGGCGCCGGAACGAGCGTCAGCCTACACCCACCACTTAGCCGCCTTCGCGCGGAAGCCAGCCGCCCGCTCCAACTCGGCGCTCACCGCAAACACGCTCTCTTCGTCCAAAGCCTTGCCGATCACTTGCAGCCCGAGCGGCAAGCCGTTCGCATCCACCGCCGCAGGCAAAGCCAGAGCCGGCAATCCCGCCAAGTTCGCCGTCACCGTGAAGATGTCGTTCAAGTACATCGCCACCGGGTCATCGCCCTTTTCGCCGAGCGCAAACGCCGCTGACGGCGTCGCCGGCGTCAAGATCGCATCCACACGCTCGAACGCGTCCCTGAAATCCTGCGCGATGCGTTGGCGCACCTTCTGCGCGCGCAAATAATACGCGTCGTAATAGCCGGCGCTCAGCACATAGGTGCCTATCAGAATGCGCCGCTGCACTTCAGCGCCAAAGCCCGAGGCGCGCGTGTTCTCGTACGTGCTGTTCAAATCGCGGCCCGCGACACGCGCGCCGTAGCGCATGCCATCATAGCGCGCGAGGTTGGACGACGCTTCAGCCGGCGCCACGATATAATAGGTCGGCAGCGCGTACTTGGTGTGCTTCAGCGAAATCGGCACGATCTCTGCGCCCGCCGCCTTCGCCCACTCGATACCTTGCTGCCACAAAGCCTCGATCTCGGCCGGCATGCCATCAACGCGATACTCCTCCGGCACGCCAATCTTCATGCCCTTGATCGAGCGCTTCGTCGCCGCGCGAAAATCCGGCAGCGCGTTCGTCAGCGAGGTCGAATCCTTGGGATCGTGCCCCGCCATTGATTGCAGCAGGATCGCGCTATCTTCGACCGTCTTCGCAATCGGCCCCGCCTGATCGAGCGACGACGCAAACGCCACGATGCCCCAACGCGAACAGCGCCCGTAGGTTGGCTTAATGCCGACAGTGCCGGTGAACGCCGCGGGCTGGCGGATCGACCCGCCCGTATCCGTCGCCGTCGCGCCCAAGCACAAATCGGCCGCCACAGCAGAAGCGCTGCCGCCAGACGACCCACCCGGCGTCAGCTTCGAATCTTCGTTGCCGCGCCGCCAAGGCGAAACCACCGGCCCGAAATGCGATGTCTCGTTCGACGAGCCCATCGCGAATTCGTCCATATTGAGCTTGCCCAACATCACCGCGCCATCGCGGAAAAGCTGGCCGCTCACCGTGCTCTCATAGGTCGGCGTGAACTCGCCGAGAATGCCCGAGCACGCTGTCGTGCGCACGCCCTCGGTGCAAAACAAGTCCTTGATCCCAAGAGGTGCGCCTTCCAGCGGCCCTGCCTTGCCCGCGGCGCGCTTTTCGTCCGACGCCTTCGCCTGCGCGCGCGCCTTCTCGGGCGTTGTCACCACGAACGCATTGAGATGCGGATTGGCCTTATCGATCGCCGCGATGAACGCCTCGGTCAGGTCGACGGAGGAGAACTGTTTCTTCTCCATCCCATCGAGCGCTTCGACGAGAGTGAGCGAGGTAAGATCGGTCATATGTTATGCACTCAGTGATTTTGCGTAGAACGCCGTCCAGGCGCTCGGCGGATAATCCAAAATCGGCTCGCACGTTTCGAAGCCGCCGCGCTCATATACGCGCTTGGCCGCATCGAAGTTCGAGCCCGTCTCCAACACGACGCGGCTCAAGCCTTCCTGTCGGGCGAGCGCTTCGATCCGCTCCAGGATCGCGCCGCCGACGCCGAGCCCGCGCGCCTCAGGCTTCACAAACATGCGCTTCACTTCGCCAACAGCGCCGTGACGGCGCAGCGCGCCCATGCCCAACGTCGCGCCGTCCGCATCGCGCGCTACGAACAAAGTCGTATCCGCGCCAGCCATTTGCTCGACCGTCATGTGATGGCGAAACTCAGCCGGCGTCAGCTCGAACGTGTATTCGTTCAGCGCCTTCACCAGCGCCCGCACATCATCAAAGAGCGGCGTTTCGACGGCGATCGTGAAGCTCACTCCACCACCTTCGGCACCACGAAGAATCCATCTTCGCTCTTCGGCGCATTCTTCAGCACGCGCTCAGGATCAGCGCCGTCGTTCACGACATCATCCCGCATCGGCAACGAGAGCCCCTCGACCGCGCTGGTCATCGGCTCGACGCCTTCGACATCGACCTCATTCAGCTGCTCGATCCAGGCCATGATGCCATTAAGCTCTTTGGCCATGGGCGCGACGCGCTCTTCGGGCAGCGCCAGGCGCGCGAGCTTGGCGACCTTGCGTACGGTTTTCTCATCGATTGACATGAGCCGGGGCTTATAGGCCCCCGCTTACCCGTTCAAGAGCCGGCTGGGCTGCACGTGCCAGTCCAGGTGTTCGTGGTCCCCGGAGCGCCTTCGCTGAGGGTGAACGAGCGCTGGTCGCCGGAGATTTGGAGGTCCGCCGTATAGTTTGTACGGTCATTGGTGCGCATGGTCCAGGCGAAGGGCGCATTCGAGACGCGCGGTGTGTAGGTCGCGTCCTCACAACCAGTGGCGATGCAGAATCGGCCCGCGCCGCCCCGCGCCGGAACTTCCAGTGAAATATAGAGCGTCGATTGTTCGCCGGGGTTCGCCGCCGTGCAGCCGCCTGCCGGGCAAGTCCGCACGTCCCCGGCATTGCAGGCCAATGTCGCGCTAAGCGCTGGCATTTGAACGATGGGGCCGGAGCTTTCCGGAGCGGCGCAGGCCGCGAGGCCAAGAACGGAAGCGAGAAGGATAAAACGAAGCATCCCACATTGAAGACCTCCGCTTGACCTCGCGCAATCACGCGCCGAGTGATGGCGCACATTTAATGGCCATGCTCGATCTCCCCGCCTTCGCCGCCGCCCTGCCGGCGCGCGCCGCCATTCTGGGTCTCGATCCCGGCGAAAAGCGCATCGGCGTCGCTGTCAGCGATACCACGCGCATGATTGCATCGTCCTTGGGCACAGTCGCGCGCACCAAGTTCGCGGCCGACGCGGAAGCCATCCTCAAATTCTTCGATCAGCGTCAATGCGCCGGCCTGGTCATCGGCTTGCCGCTCAACATGGACGGCTCATCCGGCCCTTCTGCACAAAGCGCCCGCGCCTTCGCGCGCAATCTCGTCGCTCAGCGCGACGTGCCACTGCTGCTCTGGGACGAGCGCCTCTCCACCGCCGCCGTGACGCGCACGCTGATCGAGGGCGACGCTTCGCGCCGGCGCCGCGGCGAAGTCGTCGATAAAATGGCCGCCGCCTACATGCTGCAAGGCGCGCTGGACGCAATGCAGGAACGCCGCACCGATGACTGACGTCCTCGGCGCACTTGTCCCGACCTTCATCCTCATCGCGCTCGGCTACACCGCCCGCGCCGCGCGCATCGCCACGGCCGAGCAGTTCGGCATGGTCAATCGCTTCGGCTATTTCATCCTCTACCCAGCGTTTCTATTCACGCTGATTTCCGGCGCCGATTTCGCTGGCGCGGATGCGCTGCCGTTCATCGGCGGCGTTCTGCTCGGCTTTATGGGCGTCGTTGTATCCGCGCTCGGTTTGCGTTTCATCTTCCGGGGCGACGGCCCAGCCTACACAAGCGTCTTTCAAGGCAGCGTACGCTGGAACGGCTTCGCCCTGCTCGCCGCGGCCCCAGCACTTTTCGGCCCCGAAGGCCCCGCACTCATCGGCCTCGCCTTCGGCCCGCTCGTGCTGACCCTCAACATCATCTGCGTCATTGTCCTCGCGCGCTGGGGCTCGGCGCGCGCCACTTCAATGCGCGCCGTGCTGGATCAGATCATCGCCAATCCGCTCATTCTCGCCTGCGCGTTCGGCATCGCTACAAATCTCGCCGGCATCCACGACCTCGGCTACGCCAGCGACGCGCTCGATCTGCTCGGCGGCGCGGCCATGCCGATCGCGCTCATGTGCGTTGGCGCCGGGCTCGATTTCAGCGCGCTGCGCGCGTCCTTCGCCAAGGTAGCCACCGCCTCGGCGATGCGCCTCGTGCTTGCGCCGCTCCTCGTATACAGCGCCTGCATGCTCACCGGCGCCGGCCCGCTCGCCACCGCCGTCGCTGTCGGCATCGCCTCCACGCCCACGGCAGCAGCCGGCTACACTTTGGCGCGCGAAATGGGCGGCGACGCGCGCCTGATGGCCGCCATCATCACGGCCACTACGGCGCTCTCTTTCATCACGATGCCGATAGCGATTACGCTGGCGCTACGCTGACCAGAGATCAGCGCTTCCTGAGCGGCTCCACTGGTTCACTGGCGCCGACCACCATCTCCGCATCTTCCTCGAACCCCGGATGGTTGGTCGGATCAGCGCGATAGGTCTCTGCCTGCGAGACAGGTTCGAGCGGCGCATGAGCCCGCGCCTCGGCCTGCGGCGCGTTGCCTGCCCCAATCCCGGCGACGACGGCGGCCAAAGCCAGACCGATCGGCCGCAACGGGGTAGCTTCCTCACGCTTCGGGTGCGATTTCGACATCACGCCCTCCTTTTTGGTTCAAAGACGATGCAACCCGCCTTGTCCCACCCTGGAACAAAAGTAGTACAGCACCGAGTCCCAGGCGCCAAGATGGCTGAAACGATTATCCCCGCCTTGTTTGCGCCGCGCTTGCGGCGAAGCCGACACAGGGCTTAACAAGCGGCATGGCTCAGCGACCGACCGGCGTGAAAAAATCCGAAGCACGCACGAGCCCCGTTCGTTTTCGGCATAAGCACCTTCTGCAGATCGCTGACCTCAACCGCGAAGAAGCCGAGAGCCTGCTCGATCGCGCCGAGCACTTTGCGCCGTTGGCCGAGCAAAAGATCAAGAAGCTCGACACCCTTCGGGGACGCACGCAGATCAATCTCTTCTTTGAAAACTCGACGCGGACGCAGAGCTCTTTCGAACTCGCCGGCAAGCGCATGGGCGCCGACGTCGTCAACATGTCGGTAAAATCATCGAGCGTCGCCAAGGGCGAAACGCTGATCGATACCGCGACAACATTGAACGCGATGCGCCCCGATCTGCTCGTCGTACGTCACGGCTCATCGGGCGCCGTCGAATTGCTTTCACAAAAAGTCGATTGCTCCGTCATCAATGCGGGCGACGGCAAACATGAGCACCCAACACAAGCTCTGCTCGACGCCTTCACGATCCGCGACAATCTCGGTCACGTCGAAGGCCTCACGATCGCGATCTGCGGCGATGTCATGCACAGCCGCGTCGCCCGCTCGAACGTTGCGCTGCTGACCTTGCTCGGCGCACAGGTGCGCTTGATCGGCCCACCCACTTTGATGCCCGCCGGCGCTGAGCGCTGGGGCGCGAAAGTCTTTCACTCGATGAAGGACGGCCTGAAGGATGCCGACGTCGTCATGATGCTGCGCGTGCAGCGCGAGCGTATGGCCGGCGGCTTTTTCCCATCCGCCCGCGAGTTCTTCTGGTTCTACGGCCTCGACGAAGACAAACTAAAATTCGCCAAGCCCGGCGCCATCGTTATGCACCCAGGCCCGATGAATCGCGGCGTCGAGATCGACTCCAGCGTCGCCGACAATCCGAAAGTCTCAGTCATCGAAACCCAAGTACGGATGGGCGTGGCGGTCCGTATGGCGGTGCTCGAAGCGCTCGCCGAACACGGCGCCAACACGGAGAAAGCCTGATGTGGCTCTTTCTGCTCTGGTGGTGCGTGGATGATCACCTTGCCACCGCACTTGAAACACCCGGCCTCGGCGATCTGCCGATCTGGGTGCCCTTCATCATCGCCATCGCCTTCTCGACAACGCTCAACGTGGCGATGAAACGCAAATGACGCGCCCAACCTTAATCAAGAACGCAAAGCTGATCGACCCGGCTAAGAACAAGGTCGAGGACGGCGCGATTTTATTCGACGATAAGATCATCGACGTCGGCGCGATCACGAGCGCGCCTGACGGCGCCGAGATCATCGATGCGCAAGGCCTCCATCTCGCACCGGGCCTGATCGATATGCGCGTCACCATCGGCGAGCCCGGCGCCGAGCATAAAGAGACATTTAAATCCGCAGGCCGCGCAGCAGCGGCGGGCGGCGTCACCACCATGGTGATGCAGCCGAACACGACGCCCATCATCGATGACCAAAGCTTGGTCGACTACGTCCTTCGCCGCGGGCCGGACCGCTCTGGCGGCGTGCGCGTACTCCCAGCCGCGGCGCTGACCAAACACCTCGACGGCGAGTTGATGACCGAGATCGGCCTCATGGCCGAAGCCGGCGCCGTGCTCTTCAGCAACGGCGACAAGCCGATCGTCTCCGCCCGCGTGCTGCGGCGCGCGCTGAGCTACGCCACGAGTTTCGGGGCGCTCATCGCCCACCGCCCCGAGGATCCCTACCTCGCTGAAGGCGGCGTCATGCACGAAGGCGAGCTCGCTGCGCGCTTGGGCCTGCCAGGCATCCCTGCCGTCGCCGAACTGATCATGGCCGAACGTGACCTCGCGCTCGCCGAACTCACCGGCGGCCGGCTCCTGCTCGACATGCTGTCATCGGCGCAAACGCTGCCTTCTCTGAAACGCGCTAAGGGACGCGGCGTCAACGCGTTCGCGAGCGTCAACGTCCATCATCTCGTGCTCAACGAACAGGACGTCGACGGCTATCGGACCTTCGCCAAGCTCTCACCGCCGCTGCGTAGCGAGGATGATCGCGTCGCGCTTACGCACGCTGTCACCGACGGCCTGATCGATGTCATCGTCTCCGGCCACGACCCGCAGCAGGCGGAAGACAAGCGACTACCGTTCGAAGAAGCCGCCTTCGGCGCCGTGGGGCTTGAGACTCTGCTCGCCGGCGCGCTTACGCTGCACCACAATAGCGACGTCGCACTCAACACGCTGATCCGCGCCATGACGCTGAAGCCGGCAGAGCTACTGAAGCTGCCCACCGGCCGCCTCAGCAAAAACGCGCCTGCGGATATCATCCTCATCGACATTGGCGCGCCGTTCAAACTGGACAGCGACAAGCTCCGTTCCAAATCCAACAATTCACCGTTTGACGAAAAGCTGCTGCAAGGCGTCGTCAAACGGACATTCATCGCCGGCAAAACCGTGCACGGCGGCTAAGGAGGCAAGGCATGCGCATCAAACTGGCACTCGCCGCACTTTTCGCGCTCGCCGCGTGCGCATCGCCAGCGCCGGATATTGGCCAGCCTGGCCCAGGCGGCACGCCGCCGCCAATCCCGCTCGACGGCCCGATTGCCTATCGCTGTGATAACGGCGCCCAACTCATGGTCGAAGCCGACGGCACGCAAGCGCGCGTCGCCATCATCGGCGGCCCTTCCATGGTGCTGCCGCGCGCGGGCGACGGCTATTACACTAACGGCCGCTACGGCTTCCGCGGGGGCGGCGCTTCGGCGCAATGGGAGGTCGGACGTGCGGCGCCCACCAGCTGCACAGGCAGCTAAAGGCAGCATAGGAAACTTCCCCGCGTCAGCAGCGTTGCCGCACCATGACGGATGTCGTTCTCGACAACTCATCGCGCTCGCCTTGGAACCGCAACGATAAGCGGGGCCTCGCGATCAGCATCATACTCCCGTTCCTAGCCGTGCTGATCGGCAACGGCGCGGTCTACGCCCTGGGCTGGAATTCCAACGACCCCGCTTACGAGGCAGTATCGTTCAATCCCCCTGGCGGCGTCGTTGCTGTCGTGTGGCTTATCATCTTCCCGATGTGGGGCGCGGCCCGTTGGTACGCGTATCAAACGGGCCTGGCGGGCCGTCGCGCTTCATACTGGATTTTGGCTTTGATCGGCTGGGCGCTGCTCTATCCCGTCATCACGTCCGGCTCGAACACGTTGATCAGCGCGAGCGCCAACGCCGCCTCACTTGTCCTGGTCATCACCGCAGCCTTTCAGGCGCGCGCCGTCTCCAAGCGCGCATTCTGGCTCATCGCACCATCGATCGCGTGGATCGGCTTCGCCACTGTGCTTGGCTTCTTCGCGCTCTCGCACGCTTAATCGGAACACGCCCTCTCCACAGGCTGGCTTTCGGCTGTTAGAGATGCCGAGTGCTGGCGCTTCCATTCCTTCTGGCCGCTATTGGCGGCTACCTCCTCGGCTCGATTCCGTTCGGGCTTGTGATCACCAAAGCCGCGGGGCTGGGCGATATACGCACCATCGGCTCCGGCAATATCGGCGCGACCAATGTGCTGCGCACCGGCCGCAAGGATCTCGCACTCGCGACGTTGCTGCTCGATGCAGGCAAGGCGGGGATTGCTTTGCTGCTTGCGCGGGAGCTGGCCGGCTTCGGAGGCTTTAGCGAGGAACTGCAACGCCAGATCGGCCTCACGGCCGGCGCCGCAGCTTTCATTGGCCACTGCTATCCGGTTTGGCTGAACTTCAAAGGCGGCAAGGGCGTCGCGACGTTCTTCGGCGTCCTTTTCGCAGGCGCTTGGCCACTCGGCGTTATGGCGGGCGTCACTTGGCTCGCGGTGGCTACGATGTTTCGCTATTCATCACTCGCCGCGCTCTGCGCCGCCGCCATAGCACCGATCGCCGCGTTGGTGGCGGGGTTCAGCTGGGCGGAGATCGCATTCTCCGCATTGCTCGCGGCGCTCATCTTCTGGCGGCACAAAGCCAACATTGCGCGCTTGCGGGCCGGCACGGAGCCGCGCATCGGCGCCAAGAAAGACGGAGGCGATGCGCCGCCCGCCGCCGCCGAAGCTACGCCCGAAGCATGACGCGGACGCTGTCGCGCCCGGAGCGGATCGCTTGGGTGCGGCTGGCGCGCACGCCGCGGATTGGACCGCTAACCTTCCATCGTTTGATCGCGCGCCACCGCACGCCAAGCGCCGCGGCGCCGTTGCGCGCGCCCGCGACTTTCCGGGCCGAAACGGCATCATCTCGGACGTTTCTCGACCAGTCGTCGTCATCGAAGGGGCGCTCCGCCCGGGCTCGTTGATCACCGCCCGCGCGGCCGCGCGGCTGCTCTCGCCCACACCTATTTGCGTCAATGATCTCGCCCGCCCACTCGAGACCCCGCTGGCCCCGTCGCCGCCGCCCTCACGGAACTAGAAATGAACGGCCAAGCAGCATCGCTCCCAGGCGGCTACGCCGCATCTTCAGGCGCTGCGTTCTCCTGAAGCAGCGCCGCGGTTGGCGAGCTGCTCGGCGACATCACGGATATAGACAGCGACATCCTCGGCATTGATGTCCACTCCCCCCGTGTCGCGCTGCGGCATGCCATGTCCCGTTGCTACTCAAGGTTGCTTTTAACATCCCTGAATTGACTCGGCCAGTCCCTTGCTGAGCGGTCGAAAGCGAGGATTCACAAGGGAAAATTAGGGCCGGCCTCGCATAAGCCCAGGTCAGCCCCCAATTCTGCGCGTTGACAGGCAGGGGGTCGCCCCCCAGTTTCCGGCCCGCTTCGGCCCGCGCCTTGACCCAAGAGCACCCGTCCAGAATGAACGTCGTCGTCGTTGAATCCCCGGCTAAGGCCAAGACAATCAACAAGTATTTGGGCTCGGACTATAAGGTCCTGGCGTCCTACGGCCACATCCGCGACCTCCCCGCCAAGGACGGTTCGGTCAAGCCCGACGAAGACTTCGCCATGGATTGGGAGATCGACCCCAAATCCCGCCAGCGCGTCAAAGACATCGCCGACGCGATGAAAGACGCCGATCATCTGATCCTCGCAACCGACCCTGATCGCGAAGGCGAGGCCATCTCCTGGCACGTCCTGGAAGCGCTTAACCAGAAAAAGGCTCTGAAGGGGAAGACCGTCCAGCGCGTCACTTTCAACGCCATTACCAAGCCCGCCGTGCAGGCCGCCATGGCCGCCCCGCGCGACATCGATATGGAGTTGGTCGACGCCTATCTGGCCCGCCGCGCCCTCGATTACCTCGTCGGCTTTGGCCTCTCGCCGGTACTGTGGCGCAAGCTTCCGGGCTCGCGCTCAGCTGGCCGCGTCCAGTCCGTAGCGCTACGCATCATCGTTGACCGCGAGGTCGAGATCGAGCGCTTCAAGCCGCAGGAATATTGGTCCGTCGATGCGCAGCTCTCGTCGACGCGCGGCGACATCTTCCCGGCGCGTCTCTCCGCCTTCGAAGGCAAGAAACTAAAGCGCCTCGACATTCCGAACGAGCAGATGGCGCACGCTGCGCGCGATGCGGTGAGGAAAGGCGGCTTCAAGGTCAGCGCCGTCGAAGCCAAGCCGACGAAGCGCAACCCGCCGCCGCCGTTCACGACCTCGACGCTGCAGCAGGAAGCTGCGCGCAAGCTGAGCTTCAACGCCTCGCGCACCATGCAAACGGCGCAGCGCCTCTACGAAGCCGGCCACATCACTTACATGCGCACTGACGGCGTCAGCATGGATGAAGGCGCGATCCGCGAATTGCGCACCGCCATCGGCAGCCAGTTCGGCAAGGATTACGTCCCGTCCGAGCCGCGCAAATACGTCTCAAAGATCAAGAACGCGCAGGAAGCGCACGAAGCCATCCGCCCGACCGATCCGACCAACACGCCGCAATCGATGAGCCTCGATGGCGATCAGGCGCGCCTCTACGAACTGATCTGGAAGCGCAGCGTCGCGTCGCAAATGGAATCCGCCTCGATCGAGCGCACCAGCATCGATTTCACCGAACCGACTGGCAAAGTTGAGCTGCGCGCCACTGGCCAGGTCATCCTCTTCGACGGCTTCTTGAAGCTCTATCAAGAAGGCCGCGATGATGAAGAAGACGAAGAAAACCGCCGCCTGCCGCAATTAAAGCAAGGCGAGAACGTCAACGTCCACGACGTCAAAGCCGATCAGCACTTCACCGAACCGCCGCCGCGTTACTCGGAAGCGTCGCTGGTCAAGAAGCTGGAAGAACTCGGCATCGGTCGGCCTTCCACGTACGCCGCGATCCTCGAGAAGCTGCGCGAACGCAATTACGTGAAGATGGACAAAAACCGCTTCATCCCGGATGACCGCGGCCGTCTCGTCATCGCCTTCCTGGAAAACTTCTTCGGCAAATACGTCGAATACGATTTCACCGCCGATCTCGAAGCCAAGCTCGATGAAGTCAGCGCCGGCGCGCTCGACTGGAAAGTGCTGATGCGCGACTTCTGGAAGGACTTCAACGCCGCCATCACCGACATCGGCGACCTGCGCATCACGCAAGTGCTCGACACGTTGAACGAAGTGCTGGGCCCGCATATCTTCCCGCCGCGCGAAGACGGCTCCGATCCGCGCACCTGCCAGGTCTGCGGCATCGGCCAGCTCTCGCTGCGCCTCGGCAAATACGGCGCCTTCGTCGGCTGCTCGAACTATAATGGCGATCCGCCGTGCAAATTCACGCGCCCCCTCGCCGGCGCCGACGATGCGCAAAGCGCGATCCCCTCGGATGGCCTCGAACTCGGCGACGGCCCCAACGGCCCGGTCGTGCTGAAGAACGGCCGCTTCGGCCCGTACTTCGAAACGCCGAACCCGGACGATCCCGCAAAGCCGCGCCGCGCCAGCGTGCCGAAAGGCAAAGCGCCCGCCGACGTCGATCTCCCTACTGCGCTCAAGCTGCTCTCGCTGCCGCGCGAAGTCGGCATGCACCCGAGCGAGAACGAATTGATCGTCGCCAATATCGGCCGCTTCGGCCCGTACATCAAAATGGGCAATCTCTATGTGAACCTGCCCGACGCCGACGACGTGCACGAAATTCAAATGAACCGCGCCGTCTCGCTGATCGAAGAAAAGAAAGCCGGCGGCGCCAAAGGCCGCTTCGGCCGCGCCGCGCCCGCGCCGATCAAAGAACTCGGCGAAAGCCCCGTCACCGGCAAACCGGTGCGCGTGCTCAACGGTCGCTACGGCCCCTACATCACCGACGGCGAAACCAACGCCAACGTGCCGAAGGACAAAAAGCCCGAAGACATCGAAGCCGACGAAGCGCTCTCGCTGCTCGCGGCGCGATTGGAGGCCGGCGGCGGCAAGAAAAAAACCAAGAAAGCTGCGCCCAAGAAAGTCGCGAAAAGTCCTGGAAACGCCGCGGACAAACCGGTGAAAGTCGCCAAGAAACCCGCCGCGAAAAAAGCGACACCCAAGAAAGCGCCCGCGAAAAAGGCGGCGAAGAAGGCTTGAGCCTTCCCCCGCGAGGGGGAGAAGGTGGTCGCGCAACGACCGGATGAGGGGGCGTCCCGCCGCATAAGGCGCTTCATCGAATACGGGCGCGACCTAGTTCCACTCCCCCTCACGCGCTCGAACAAGTTCGAGCGACCTCTCCCCCTCGCGGGGGAGAGGTGACACATTGAGCCTATGGCGAAGAATCGACCACCAGCCCCCGAACCCCTAACCCGCGAGCGCGTACTTGAGGCGATCCGCAAATCTGGCGGCAAGGCGCAGAAGCGTGACATCGCGCACGAACTCGGCATCACAGCGGATCAGAAGAAAGAATTGCGCGGCATCCTGCGCGAGTTGGAAGAATCCGGCGCGCTCGGCCGCACCGGGCGCAAATCCTACGCCGACGCGCAAGCGCTCCCCGAATCCGGCGTGATGGACATTCTCGATCGCGACGGCGACGGCGAATTGCTCGCGCGCATGCGCGGCCCCGAAGGTTATTTCGGTCCCACGATCCGCCTCGCCCCCGGCGAAGCCCGGCGCATGAAGGGCGAAGCCGCCATCGGCATCGGTGACCGTGTACTCGCCCACATCGGCCGCGACGATGACGGCGAGTTCGTCGCCCGCGTCGTCAAGCGCCTCGGCCAAAGCGCGCACCGCATCCTCGGCGTCTATCGCACCAACAAGGATCCGCGCGCGAAGTTCGGCGGCGGCCGCGTCGAACCGGCAGACCGCAAAGCCCGTCACGACATCATCATCGAACAACAGCACGCTGGCGAAGCCAAGGACGGCGATCTCGTCTTCGTCGAACTCGCGCCCGACCGTGGCCGCTCGCAAGGCCCCAAGCGCGGCCTCATCAAAGAGATCATCGGCCGCGAAAGCGATCCGCGCGCCGCCTCGATCCTGGCGATGCACACGCACGGCATCCGCGAAGGCTTCAGCGAGGACGAAGAAGCGCAAGCCAAGGCCGCGCAAAAGCCAACACTGAAGAACCGCACCGATCTCCGCGACGTGCCGCTGATCACCATCGACCCCGAAGACGCGCGCGATCACGATGACGCGGTTTATGCCTCCCCGGATACGGATGAGAAAAATAAAGGCGGTTGGCGCGTCTGGGTCGCCATCGCCGACGTCTCGGCGTACGTGCAGCCGGGCTCGGCGCTCGATCGCGGCGCCTGGAAGCGCGGCAATTCCACTTATTTCCCCGATCGCGTCGCGCCGATGCTGCCGGAATCACTCTCGGCTGATCTCTGCTCCCTGCGCGAACACGAAGAGCGCGCCTGCCTCGCCGTCGAAATGGTGTTCGACCGCGAAGGCCGCAAAATCCGGCACAAATTCGTTCGCGGCCTGATGCGCTCCGCCGCCAAGCTCTCCTACGAACAAGCCCAAGCCGCGATCAACGGCGAGCCAGACGACAAAACCAAGCCGCTGCTAGAGCCGGTGCTCAAACCGCTCTGGGCCGCTTACGCCTGCGTCTGGGCCGGCCGCGAAAAGCGCCAGCCGCTCGACATCGACGCACCCGAACACAAGATCATTTTCGACAAAGGCAAGATCGTCGGCGTGAAGCGCCGCGAGCGCTTCGACGCGCACAAGCTGATCGAAGAATTCATGATCCAAGCCAATGTCTGCGCCGCTGAAACGTTGGAGCAGAAACAGCGCCCACAAATCTACCGCGTCCATGACCGGCCATCGGATCAGAAGATAGCCTCGATCACGGACTTCCTGCCAACGGTCGGCATGAGCTGGGCAAAAGGCCAAACCGTCACCGCCGGCCGCTTCAACCGCATTCTGGATTTGGCGCAAACTTCGCCGAACAAAGACATCATCAACGAAGTCGTCCTCCGCACGCAGTCACAGGCCGTCTATAGCCCCGACAATATCGGCCACTTTGGCCTCAATCTCGCGCGCTATTCGCACTTCACCTCGCCGATCCGCCGCTACGCCGACGTCACCATCCACCGCGCCCTCATCCGCGCGCTCAAACTCGGCGACGATGGCGCAACCGATAAGGACGAGCAGCGCTACGAGGAAACCGCCCAGCACATTTCCGAAACCGAGCGCACCTCGATGGCCGCCGAGCGCGACGCCACCTCGCGCTACATCGCCGCCTTCCTCGCCGACCGCGTGGGCGCGACGTTCGAAGGCCGCGTCACCGGCGTCACGCGCTTCGGGCTCTTCGTGCGCCTCGATGAAACGCAGGCAGATGGACTCGTGCCAATCTCAACGCTCGGCAACGAACGCTGGAATCATGACGAAGCCGCGCACGCGCTCGTTGGCGAACAATCCGGCCTACGATTCCCGCTCGGCATGCGCGTCGAAGTGCGCCTGGATGAAGCCACCCCCATCAGCGGCGGCCTAGTCTTCTCCGTCCTGAGCGACGCCGAACCACCGCAAGCCGGCTGGCGCAAGTCGCGCCCGAGCAAACAGGGCCCACGCGGCGGCCCGCACCGCGGCCGTGAGCGCGACAGCAAACGCGGAAAGAAGAGGCGCTGATGATACGCTTCGCCCTCGTCTTGGTCGCCCTGCTCAGCGCAAGCTGCAACGAACCCGCGCCAGCGCCAGCAGCGCCGGAGCCAACGCCGATACCCGTCGCGGCCGATCGCGCGGGTGAAGCGCCCGCGCCGGAGAGTTTCGTGGACACAGACCCCTCACCACTCACGCGCGAGGAAATCCTCGGCATGTGGGGCCTGCGCGCTCAGTGCGGCCAGCCCACGATCTTCAGCGAAGATGGCACACTCACGGACTACACCGGCCAAACCGGGCAATGGTCATTGCAAGGCGACTCTCTAACGATCACACGCGGCGGCCAAACACACACGAGCCAAATCAATCCGCTCAACTCCAACGCCTTCACATCCGGCCCACCGGAAGACGGCAGCGGACGCACAAGACTCTTCGTCATCTACCGGCGCTGCTGAACTCAGGCCTGCGATGCTGATGGCGTCACCGCGATGGTGCGCCGCTCGATCTGCTCTCCAACAGGACGTTGCGTCCGCAAGCCTTTGCGCCACGCCGCGCGGGCGACCTGCTTGCGCCAACTCTTAAATGTCGGCTCTTAAATGTCGGCGCAAAAGTCGGCTCTTCCTCCGGTGGCCGTGAAATATCGAGCGATACGACGCGCCAATCATAACCCGCCTCCAACAAGCCCTCTTGCCGAAGCCCGTTCTCGACAATCACAAGCAGCGGCAGCCGCAGAGAATACGCCATCGCCGCTTCGATTTGATTCCAGGGCGTCGCAGTTACGGCGTTGCGCACCACCGCCTCGCGGGGCGAGCCCCGCCGATCTTGACCGTCCGCGATGTGGAGCCGCTCGTACGCCAAGATGGCGGCGCCCGCGCAATGGCGCATGACTTTATCTACGAGCTTCAGCGGCTGGCCATGATCGAACACCGTTCGCCCGATCGTAAGCGGCCGCAGGCCCTGCGATTCAAAGTGCCGCTCGACGGCGCTGACGAACCGCTCCTGCGCGTCGGTGCTGACGCTGCCACAGCTTAGAAACACATTCGTCGCCATACCCGCCTCCTACCGCCGGTAGAGTGCGTCAGCACCCGGCGCCACAAAAGACGTTTGGATACAGCTAGCGCTGCCGCCGAGCCTCGGTCATTGTCCCAACGGGGGAGATATCTATGCAGGACAAACCGCTCGGCTTTTGGTCCTGCTGGTCGCTGACCGTCGGCTGTATGATCGGCTCTGGCGTGTTCATGCTGCCCGCTTTGCTCGCGCCCTACGGCTTGCTCAGTTTCGGCGGCTGGATCATCGCCGGCGCCGGCTCCATCGCGCTCGCACTTGTCTTCGGGCGCCTGGCGGGACGCACGCGCCGTGATGGCGGCCCATATGCATACGCGCGCGAAGCCTTCGGCGATCTCACCGGATTTCTGATGGCGTGGGCCTATTGGCTCTCGTTCCTGATGGGCGTGCCGGTCGTCGCCATCGCGTTCGTCGGTTATCTCGGCGTCTTCATCCCCGCGCTGAATGCAAGCGCTGTCGCACAAGCCTCCACCGCGCTCGCTGTCATCGGCGTGTTCACGCTGATCAACATCCGCGGCCTGAAGGAAATGGGCTTCACCCAAATCGCACTCACGGTGCTGAAGATTGTACCGCTGCTCGCCATTGTCGGTTTGGCATTCGCTGTGGGCGCGCCGGAGAATCTCCCCGCCTTCAATCCATCAGGGCAATCGGTCATCGCCGCGCTCGCCGCCTGCGCGCTAATCACGCTCTGGCCGTTCACGGGATTCGAAGTCGTGACGCTGCCAGCGGGCAACGTACAAGACTGCGAACGCACCATCCCGCGCGCGCTGATCACCGGCATGGTGGCCGTCGTCGCGATCTACCTCTCCGCCACAGCCGCCGTCATGCTGCTCGTGCCCGCGGCTCAACTCGCCCAATCCACCGCGCCGTTCGCCGACGCCGCCCGCGCCTTTGGTCCGTGGGGGCCGCATTTCATCGCAGTAGGCGCGCTGCTCTCCACGGCCGGCGCGCTCAACGGCCTCATCTTCAGCACTGGCCAAATGCCCATGGCCGTCGCCATCGATAAGCTCGCGCCAAGTTGGCTCGCCTCGACCAACAAAGGCGGCGCGCCGCATCTGGCGCTCCTGCTGTCTTCGACGCTCGCCGGGCTCTTGCTCATCGCGAATTACACGCGCGGATTCATCGGCGCCTTTACGTTCCTGCTGATGATGGCGACGGCGCTCGGCCTCATCTATTACGTGGTCGTCTCAGTCGCTGAACTTCGCCATTCGTGGCGCAACGCCAGGCGTTGGGCGGCAATCGCCGCGGTTGCGATCGTGTATTCGCTCTTTGCCGCGTTCGGCTCCGGCCTCGAAGTTTTGTTCTGGGGCGTCGTGCTGATGCTGGCGGGCGTGCCGCTCTATTACCTCTTCCGCCCGAAACTCAACGCCGCGATTACTCGCCCTTCTTAAACGGCGTATGCTCCATCAAGAGCTCCGCCTCATCCGTCACTGCCGGCGTCTCCGCATCGAGATAACGTTGCACCGCTGTGCGCAGGCCCGGATGCGCGATCCAGTGCGCGCTGTAGGTTGGCGCCGGCACATAGCCGCGCGCGAGCTTGTGCTCACCTTGCGCGCCCGCTTCGACGCGCGGCAGACCAAGCTCGATCGCAAGTTCGATCGCCTGATAATAGCAAAGCTCGAAGTGCAAAAACGGGACATCGGCCACGCGCCCCCAATAGCGCCCATAGAGCGCCTCGCCGCCCACCAGGTTCAGCGCCGAAGCAATCGGCGTTCCATCTGCTGCCGCCACGAACAGCACGCACTGATCAGCCATCCGCTCGCCGAGCAACGCGAAGAACGCGCGATTGAGATAAGGCGAGCCCCATTTGCGCGAACCCGTATCCATGTAGCAGCGGAAGAAGAAATCCCAATCGTCTTCAGCGATTTCGGCGCCGCGCAGACGCCGGATCGTCAGCCCCTCGCACGCACGCGCGCGTTCCCGACGAATCGTCTTCCGCTTTTGCGACGACAGGTCAGCGAGAAAATCCTCGAACGAGGCGTAGCCGCGGTTGAACCAATGATACTGCAGGCCAACCCGCGTCATGTAGCCAAGCGTCTTCAGCCGCGCCGCCGCTTCTGCAGTGGCGAATGTTGCGTGCACCGATGAGGCGCCAGCGCGCTGGGCCAATCCAACAGCGCCTTGCGCCAACGCCAACTCCACCGCCGGGTCGCGCGCAAAAATCCGCCGGCCGGGCACCGGCGTAAACGGCACAGCGCATTGGAGCTTTGGGTAATAGCGCTCGCCAGCGCGCTGCAGCGCATCGGCCCAGCCGTGATCGAACACGTACTCGCCGTACGAATGATCCTTCGCGTAGAGCAACATCGCGCCAACGGCCGCGCCCGACGCATCGCGTGCTACCAAATGCGCTGGCTGCCACCCGCGCGCGGCGCTAGCGCATCCGCTCTCTTCGAGAGCCTGCAAAAAATCCCAAGAGAGAAACGGATCGTAGGGCGCGCCTGCAGGGTTCGCGAGCCCATCCCAGACGGCGCGGTCGATGTTGGCGAGATCGCCAACCACCGTAATGTTCAGCGCGTCGGTTCCGTCCATCACGCTAATCTAGGCGCGCCGAGGCGGCAAAACCAAGCCCGCGCGTCAGGCGATTTCAAACAGCCCGTCGACTTCCACAGCAAAGTCCATCGGCAGATTGGCCATGCCGACAGCCGAACGCGCGTGCTTGCCCGTGTCGCCGAGAACTTGGACCATCAGGTCAGAACAGCCATTCATCACCTGCGGGATCGGGCTAAACTCTGGCGTCACGTTCACAAAGCCATTGAGCTTCACCACACGTTTCACGCGATCCAGATCGCCGCCGCACGCGGCCTTCACTTGCGCGAGGAGGTTGAGCCCGCACAGCCGCGCTGCGGCCTGGCCTTCCTCGACTTCGATATCAGCGCCGAGCTTGCCCTTGATGCCGCCCGACGCATCGACCGAAACCTGCCCCGACACGTGCACCAGATTGCCGACGATCACGAACGGCACATACGACGCCACCGGCGCCGGCGGTGTCGGCAGCGTGATCCCCAATTCCTCCAAACGCGCTTCGATCCGGCTCATGGCGTGCTCCCTCGATTGGGGCCTTCCTAGCGCCTGCGCTGCTATTCGTCATCCTCTTCATGGGAGGCTTTGAGCCCACGGCCCGTCTGCACCGCGTCCTTACCAAACCTGCCCCGCGCCTTCGCGATCGCCGCTTCCGCCGCCGCGCGCTTGGGGGTCTGCGTATCCAGCATGTCGCCTTTATCGGCTGCCGCCGCATCACTGAAATCGGAGAGACCGACGCCGATCAGTCGATACTTTGTCTTGGCGTCCGCATCACCCGCCAACAACTCTCGCGCGGCGGCAAAAATGCGCGACGCCAGCAATGTCGGTTCTGGCAATTGCCGCCGCCGCGTGATGATCTTGAAGCGCGTGTCTTTCAGCTTGAGCGTCAGCGTCAGCCCCGCCGTATCACTGGCGCGGCAGCGGGTGGCGACCTTCTCGCACAGCGGCCAAAGTATATCCTCGAGCGCTTCAATATCGGAGATATCCTCGAAGAACGTCGTCTCCGACGAAATGCTCTTCCTCTCGCCATGAGGATCGACCTTGCGCGGATCGTCCGCCATCGAGAGCGCGAAGAGATGCGCGCCCCAATCGCCATAGAGCGCTCGCATGCGCTGCGGCCCAACCGTACGGATATCGCCGATCGTCTTTAGCCCATTGCGCTCCAGCCCCGCCGCGCCGGCCGGCCCCACACCCGGTAGCGTGCCGACGCTCCGCGTTTCCAGAAACGCCAGCGCCTCGCCGCGCCCGATGACCGAAAAGCCTCGCGGCTTATCCAGATCGCTCGCGGTTTTGGCCAAGAATTTGTTGAACGACAGCCCGATCGAAACGGTGAGCTGGCGCTCCTCCCAAATCTTGTTTTGCAGCTTGATCAAGGATTGTGCCGGCAGGCCGCCATGCAGCGCCTCGGTGCCGCTCAAATCCATGAACGCTTCGTCGATCGACAGCGGCTGCACTTGCGGCGTCAGGTCCTCCATCATCCGCCGGATGATGCGGCCCTCTTCGACGTACTTGCGCATCTCGCCATGCACGACCTTCGCCTGCGGGCAAAGCTTCAGCGCCTTGAACATCGGCATGGCGCTGCGCACCCCATACGCACGCGCCACGTAACAGCACGTTGACACGACGCCGCGCTTGCCGCCGCCCACAATTACCGGATGCGGCTGCAGACTTGGATCATCACGCTTCTCGATCGAAGCGTAGAACGCATCGCAATCGAGGTGCGCGATAGAAAGCGATGCTAATTCCGCATGCTCCAGCGGCTGATCCTCGCCGCAGACGCAGCGAATCCCCTCGATCACCCGCGCGCAAGCACGGCAGACAATCACTTCATGTACCCCGACGCTCCGCCATCCGCCTCGAACAGCCAAGCCGCGCCGCGCACGCCGGAGGAGTCGCCGTGCTTGTTCTTCACCAGCTCCGTGCGCACCACATCCGAGAACACGTACGCCAGCAATTTGCCGCGCACGCTCGGATACAAGCTCTCGATATTCGAAACCCCGCCGCCGAACACGATCACATCCGGATCGAGAATATCCATCACCACCGCGAGCCCGCGCGCGATCCGGTCCGCCAGGTGATCCAGCAGAACGCGCGCTTTCGCATCGCCAGCGCGCGCCGCTTCGTCCGCCTCCGCCGCGCTCATCCCCGCCCAAGCCTTGAAACCCGAACCTGAAATCCATTGCTCCATGCAGCCATAGCGTCCGCACCAATGCCGCTCTGTCGTTTCATCGGCGCGCGCCCAAGGCAGCGGCGTGTGCCCCCACTCGCCGCCAATGCCGTTCACGCCTTCGATCACCTTGCGCTCGACAACAACGCCGCCGCCACAACCGGTGCCGATGATCACGCCAAACACCACGCGCCCATGCGCCGCCGCGCCATCGACCGCTTCCGACAGCGCAAAGCAATTCGCGTCATTCTCCAACCGCACCGGCCGCGCCAATGCTTCCTTCAGATCCACCAAAAACGGCTTGCCGTTGAGCCACGTGGAGTTCGCATTCCGCATCAGCCCGGTAGCCGGCGACAGCGAACCTGGCACGGCGAATCCCACCGTCGCGGCGCGGGCGCCCGTTTCCTGTTCGATTCGCGCCACCAAATCCGCCACCGCGCGCACCGCGCCCTGGTAATCCCCAGGATTGGGGACGCGCTGGCGCGCCAAGATTTCTCCCTTGGAATCAAGCAGCGCCGCCTCGATTTTGGTGCCGCCGAAATCCACGCCAAGGCGCATGCTCTTATTCCTTAAGCTCTTCTTAACGGAGGTGGCGAGATTGCTGGTGTTGCGATGGGTTGTTAAGCCCTCCGCGCTATAAGGGCCAACAATACGCGCCCGAATGGTCGCGAGGGGGCCGCGAGAGCGAAGCGGGTTATGGCCAAAACGGTTCTCATCGTCGAAGACAGCGAACTCAATATGAGGCTGTTCAACGACCTCTTGGAAGCCTTTGGCTACCGCACGGTGAAAACCCGCGACGGCCGCCAGGCTCTGCCGCTCGCGCGCGAACACAAGCCCGATCTCATCGTCATGGACATCCAGCTGCCGGAAATCTCTGGTCTGGAGATCACCGATCGTCTGAAGAAGGACGAGACGCTGAAGCACATTCCGGTCGTCGCCGTTACCGCCTTCGCCATGCGCGGCGATGAGCAGAAGATCATGGCCGCCGGCTGCGATGCGTATCTGTCCAAGCCGATCTCGGTAACGACGTTCCTGGAAACCATCCGCAAGTTCATCGGATGAGGATCGTCGCTTGAGCGCACGCATCCTCATCGTCGACGATCTCGAAGCCAACCGCCGCCTTTTGGAGGCGAAGCTCACTTCTGAGTATTACGACGTGCTAATGGCCAGCCGCGGCGAAGAAGCGGTGCAGCTCGCCAAGCGCGAGAAACCCGATCTCATCCTGATGGATGTGATGATGCCCGGCGGCATCGACGGCTACGAAGCGTGCCGGCGCATCAAGACCCAACCCGAAACACGTCACATCCCTGTCATCATCCTCACCACCCTGGATGATCGCACCGAGAAACTGCGCGGGCTGCAGGCCGGCGCCGAGGAATTCCTCACTAAGCCGATCGACGATGTGCAGCTGCTTGCACGGGCGAAAAGCTTGCTCGCACTAAAGGTCGTGACGGACGAGCTGCGCGCGCGCGAAGCCAACGGCATGCGTCTCGGCGTCATTGGCGAAGAGATGCGCGCCGATCCGTTGGATCAGCATCGGGTATTTTCAGGCACCGTCCTCGTGGTCGACGACAATGCCAGCCAGATAAAGCGCATTCAGTCGGCGCTAGGCGTTGAACATCGCGTGGCCATCCTCGGCAGCGAGACCGACCTTGGCCCGCCCGATCTCGTCGTGGTCTCCGTCACCGCCAAAAGCTTCGACGGTTTTCGCGTGATCGCCCGCATGCGCTCAGGTGAGCCGACGCGGCACTTGCCGATCCTCGCCATCGTCGAGCCCGACGATCAAAAGCGCGCCCTTCGCGCGCTCGAACTCGGCGCCCACGATATTATCGTTCGTCCGATCGATGAGGACGAAATCGCCGCCCGCGCCCGCACGCTGATGCGCCGTAAGCGTTACATCGAGGCGCTGCGCGCACGGCTCGATCAGGGGATCGAACTCGCCATCACCGATCAGCTCACCAATCTCTACAACCGCCGCTTCCTCGACACCCAATTAGGCCCGCTCGTGCAACGCGCCCAATGCGGCGGCGAGCCGGTTTCGGTCATGGCCATCGACATCGACCATTTCAAACGCTGCAACGACACGTACGGCCACGATGTCGGCGATGCGATCCTCCGCGAGTTCGCCGTGCGCCTGGCCTCCAACGTCCGCCCCTCGGACTTCGCCTGCCGCCTAGGCGGCGAAGAATTCGTCGTGCTAATGCCGCGCACCAATGGCGACATTGGCTGCCTCGCGGCCGAGCGCCTCCGCCGCAATGTGTGCGCCGCACCGTTTAACGCGCCCGGCGCTCCACATCCGATTGAAATCACCGTCTCGATCGGCGTCGCGTGCACCGCGACAGCCGATGACACGCCCGAAGCGTTGCTGAAGCGCGCGGACGAGGCGCTCTATGACGCCAAGCGCGCTGGCCGCAATCGTGTGATCGGCAAAGCCACAGGTGGCCGCGCCGCCTAAAGCGCAGCAGCCACGCCGGCGAACGGCTCCACGAAACTAAGCGCCCCGCTCGTCAGCACTTTGTCGGCGACGCTGACACGTCCGCCTCCGTCACTATCCTTCTTGAACACAATCGCCGGCATCAGACCGTGCTTGCCGCAATAGCGCGGCAGCGCAGTCTGAAGCGCGCGCAGGCCGGAAAGGAACAGCCGGCCACGCCAATCATCCGGAATGTAATTGCGTAGGAAGAGTTGCGGCACGGCGTTGTAAATATCGTACGAGTACGCAAACGGCCAATCCTTGGATTCAAACCAGCTGCGCGACCGCGTATTGTGCGGCAAGTCGGGCAGTGGCGTATGAATTTCCGGCTGACCGGGGCCGCGCATCGGCAACATCCGGGCCAGACGTTCCAGCCGCCACGGCAGCTTGGCGTCGTTCCACCAGAACACCACCACCGCAACACCGCCCGGCTTCAGCACCCGCCACAATTCGCGAAACGCCGCCGCCTGCATCTCAAGCGGCAGCTGATAGATCACGTGATTGCAAGTGATCGCATCCACCACGCCATCTTGGATGGGCATATTGGTGATGTCGCACTTCAGGTAGATGCCGCGATCACCTAGCTTCTCGCGCGCAGTGTTCAACGCACGCGTCGACAGATCGGTGCAGATGAAGCGCTCAAAGCGGTCGCCGAACGCCACCACCTCTTCGTCCACCAGTGGCCCGCACCCCGCGTCCAGAATGTATTTGCCGCCGCCAGAGAAATAGCGCTCACCCAGCCGGCGCATGCACGCGCGCGCATGCTCAGCGCTGACCGTGCGCGTATCGACGAAGGCCTTGGTTTCCTGGAATTCGCCTTCAGCGTCCGGCGCCCAGCCGAACTCATCATAAAATTGCTTCGCCGCCGCCTGCTCCCCGCTCAGGTCCTGCAGAAACGACGCGACGCCGTTGCGCACGGAATAAGTGTGGCCCGAAGCGCTGATGAGGCCGTCCGGCGTCAATTGCAACGCTTCGCCCGATCTCGGGCACTGACATAAATCGGTGAGAGTTGTGCGGTCCATCGCGATCAGAATGAAGTTGCGATTACGCCGTCGCAAGCGTTTTCGTTGCGTAAAAATTGCGCGGAACCTTTTTCGCACCTAACGCGCAATGCATCGCGCCCGCTCGCCGGCCCGTCGCACGATCATTGTGCGGAGCGAATTAGAGGCGCCTTCTCCGCCGCATGCGCATTCTCCTCTCACTCATCGCGGCACTGGTGTGCGCGCCATTGGCGTTCGCCCAGACACCGTCTCTCCCGACGTGCGAAGCCGCCGCGCATCGCGCCCTCGATTTTTGGCTTGGCGAGTGGGACGCGTTCCGCGCCGACACCAATGCGCCTGCAGGGCGCTCGTCGATCCGCAGCGAAGATGGCGGCTGCGTGATTACCGAGCATTGGACCAGCCTCAACGCACCCTATTCCGGCCGCAGCCTGAATTTCTTCGATCGCAATAGCGGACGCTGGGAGCAGTACTGGGTCGACTCCACCGGCGGTCGCACCCATTTCGCCGGCGGTCCGATCGAGAACGGGCTTCAGATGACGAGCGGTCCAACCATCCCCGCCGCTGGCGGCGCGCCCGTTCACAGCCGGGTCACCTTCCTGGCCCGGCCCGACGGCACAGTCCTGCAGCGCGGGGAGACCTCCGCCGACGGCCAAACCTGGGCGCTCAGTTACGCCTTCATCTATCGCCGCCGTGCCGAATGAACGACTAGAGGGCCGATTTCGCACCGCATTTTGCCAGCCTCTTCGGCTGCAAACGGTCCGCGCCTATGTTATGAGGCCGCAGCGGAGCACCGAATGAATTACGTCCAGGCCGTCGAGGCGCCAGAGCGCAATACCGGCCAAATCAAACTGCACGATCGCGCTCAGGCGTTCGCAGGCATGCATGCGGCCGGCAAGATCGCCGCGGGGTGCCTCGATATGCTAGCCGCAGAAGTGCGCGATGGCGTCACTACCGCCCGCATCGATGATCTTGCGCGCCAGTACGTGTTCGATCACGGCGCACTGCCGGCATGCGTTTTCTATCGCGGCTATCGCCACACCGTGTGCACATCGCTCAACCATGTCGTCTGCCACGGCATCCCGGGCGACCGCGTACTGCGCAGCGGCGACATCCTGAACATCGACGTCACCGCCATCTTCGACGGCTGGCACGGCGACACCAGCCGCATGTACGCCGTTGGCGACATACCACGCAAAGCCGAGCGGCTGATGGACATCACCTATGATGCAATGATGCGCGGCATCGCCGCGATCAAACCGGGCGCAACGCTCGGCGACCTCGGCTACGCCATCCAAAGTTATGCGGAGAGCGAACGCCTCTCCGTCGTGCGCGAGTTTTGCGGCCATGGGCTTGGCCGCATCTTCCACGACGCGCCGAACATCTTGCACTACGGCAAGCCGGGCCAAGGCGAAGAGCTGAAGCCGGGGATGATGTTCACGGTGGAGCCAATGCTGAACCTTGGCGCGCCTGGCGTGAAAGTACTAGCCGATGGTTGGACTGCCGTGACGAAGGATAAATCGCTCACGGCGCAGTACGAGCACTCGATCGGCATCACCGAAGATGGCGTCGAGATCTTCACCAAGTCGCCGGCGGGGATCGATCAGCCCCACAAGACTCCCGGCTGAGGCGCGGGCGCGTGGCGGGCCGCTCCGACAAGCCGGGCAAACCCGCGACCCCACGTGTGGAGGATTCCGAACTCTTTCCATTCAAGCTGGACGACATTTCCGTCGAGCCACCGCCGACCAAGCGCGCGAGGCGCAGCGCGCCCGCGACATCAAAAGACAAGCCGCATTACCACGACCATCGCGCCCGTCTCCGCCAACGCTTCTCTGAAGCGGGGCCTGCGGCCCTGGCCGAATACGAGCTGCTCGAGCTTTATCTTTTCCGCACGATCCCGCGGCAAGACACCAAACCACTCGCCAAAGCGCTGCTTGCCAAATTCGGCACGCTCGACGCGGTTCTGGCGGCGCCCGTGCAACGCATCGCCGAAGTGAACGGCGCCGGCCCCGCCGTCGCGCAGGATCTAAAAGTCGTTCAAGCTCTGCTCGAACGCGCCAGCAAAGCGGAGCTCAAACAGCGGACCGTCGTATCGTCCTGGTCGCAGCTCTTGAACTATTGCCGGATGAGCATGGCGCATGAGCCGCGCGAACAATTCCGGGTCCTCTTTCTCGACGTGAAGAACCAACTCATTGCAGACGAAATCCTCAACGAAGGCACCATCGATCACGCCCCCGTCTATCCGCGCGAAGTCGCCCGCCGCGCGCTTGAGCTTTCGGCCGCCGCCGTGATCCTCGTTCACAATCACCCAAGCGGCGATCCCAAACCCAGCGCCGCCGACCTCGCCATCACCCGCGAGATCGTCGCCGCCGCCAACGCGGTGAGTGTCAAGGTACACGATCACCTCGTCATCGGCCGCAACGGCGCCGAGAGCTTCAAAAGCTTGGGTTGCTTTAACGCCGACAGAGCTTGCAGCCGGCATCGCTGCTGAGCCTCACACTCGACGCCACACTGCGCGGGCCTTATCCTTCGACCCCATCGTCCTAGGGGGAATTCGAGAATGTCGCACACCCGCCGCGCGCTGCTGCTGACCGCGTTTGCCGCAAGCGTCGCGCCGCCGGCCTTCGCACAAGCCAACGATCACATGACGATCGGCGCCGCCAACGCGCCGCTTCATCTCACCGAGTTCGCCTCGCTCACCTGCGGACACTGCGCGCACTTCCACGAGAGCAACTGGAGCACCCTCAAAACCCGTTACATCGACACGGGCCGCGTTCGCTTCACGCTCCACGAAATGCTGACGCCGCCGCCCGCTGTCGCGCTCGGCATGTTCCAGGTTGCGCGGTGCAATGGCGCGTCGGCGGACCAATACATGCGCCGCGTCAGCATCTTGTTCGAGCGGCAAGCCGCGATTCTCGGCAGCGGAACGCTCGCGGGCGTGCGCGACGCTTTGGTCGCCGCCGGCGCCGAGTGGGGCCTCACGCCGGCGCAAGTGGTTGCGAGCCTCAACGATCCCGCGGGGGCAGAGCGCATCCGCCGCAGCATCGCCAGCTCCGATGCACTCGGCATTTCACAAACGCCGTCCTTCTTGTTCAACGGCGTGCGAGGTACGGATCAGGCTTTCGTCACGCCTGAAGGCATGGTGCGCATTCTCGATACGCGGCTGGCGGCGCTTTAAAGCTCGATCCGCCGTTCGATGCTCACATTTTCCAAGAACGCCTCGTCATGGCTCACCACCAGCAAGGCGCCGTCATAAGCGCGCAAACCTGCTTCGACCGTTTCGATGGATTCAATATCGAGATGGTTTGTCGGCTCATCCAGGATCAGTAGCTGCGGCGGCGCAGCGCTACCCAGCACGCACGCCAGTCCAGCCCGCAACATCTGCCCGCCGCTCAGCGTGCCGACGATCTGCAGCGCATAATCAGCGCGAAACGCAAACCGCGCCAGCGCCGCCCGGCACGCATTCTCATCCGCCTCCGGATTGATGCGCATGAAATTGTCACGGATCGACAGCGCCGGGTCGAGCACGCTCACCCGCTGATCCAACATCGCGTACGGCACAAGCACACGCGCTTCGCCGCCCCACGGCGCCAGCGCGCCAGTCAGCACCGAGAGCAACGTCGTCTTACCCGAGCCATTGGCGCCAGTAATCGCCACCCGCTCCGGCCCCGCGACGACGAAGGACACATTCCGCAACACAGGCGCATCAGGCGCATAGCCAGCCGTCACGCCCTCCACCCGCGCCACCACTTTGCCGGCCGCGAGCCCCGTCGGCGCCAGCGTCACCGAAAGCGGGGCAAGCACTTCGATCCGCTCGCGCGCCGCAGCCACATCTTCAGCTGCCGCTGCACGTTCGCGCTCAGCCAATCGCGCACCCTCACCGCTCGTGTTCTCAGCATTGTTCTTCATCATGCCGAGCAAGATCTTCGGCGCATCGCCGCGCATGGCTTTGCGCTTCCCGCCACGATCGCGCCGCGCCTGCCGCTCCAAGCGCTCCTGCGCCACACGCGCCGCCTCCGCCACGCGCTTTTCCGCGTCCGCCAAATCATGCCGAGCCGCCGCCAACTCCAGCGCTTTGCGCTCCCGGTAAGCGCTCCAATTGCCGCCATAACGCGCAGCGCCGAGCGAAGTCAGCTCAACGAGCGCGTCCATCTCATCCAGCAATTCGCGATCATGGCTGACAACAATCGCACCCGCCCGCCAACCGGCCAGCAACGCAATCACCGCATCGCGACCGTCGCGATCCAGATTGTTCGTAGGCTCGTCCAACAACAAGAAGTCCGGCTCACCAAACACCAACGCCGCCAAGCTCGCGCGCGTCCGCTGCCCGCCCGAAAGCGCCGCGAGCCGCGTTTCCGCGCTCGCCACTAAACCGACGCGCGCCAGCGCCGCTTCCACGCGCATGCCAAGCGTCCAATCCGCGCCAGACAATTCATCGGCGCTCGCTTCGCCACGTTCGGCACGCTTAAGCACACGCAGCGTATCGCGCACGCCGAACAGGTCCGCAATCGTCTCATCGCCCGCCACTTGCACGGCCTGGCGCAGCAAGCCGACGCGTCCGCTCAGGACAATGCTTCCACTGGGCGGCGCAAGCTCGCCCGCGATCAGCTTCAACACGGTCGTCTTGCCGACGCCATTGCGGCCAACGAGCCCCGTGCGTTCGGGGCCGAAGCTAAGATCGAGATCGAAGAAGAGGGAGCGGCCGTCCGGCAAGGACCACGAGAGGCCGGCAAGAATGATAGATGCGGACATGGTGAGTTCCGGAAACAAAGCTGCTGGGCAAATGTCGTCCGGCGCGCATCACATGTTTCGGCAATCTCCGTTGCAGCGCCCTAGCTAGCTTCCGCGTCCGCCGCTTTCAAGCCAGCCCATTTGCGCTTGCGTGCGCGGCGCGGCTCCATACACTCCTGTTTGGACACCGCGAAGCGGGCCACGGGAGGAAGCAGATGACGGACGTAGCGGCCGGTGCGCCGGGCAATAAGCTGGCGGCGCCGGGTTTGACCGATAGCTCCGTGCGTTATGGCCTTTGGCTTCTGCTCGTCATCTACACGCTGAATTTCGTCGATCGCCAGATCGTCGCCGTGCTCGGCGAAGACATAAAGCGCGATCTCGGCCTCACCGACACGCAACTCGGCCTGCTCGGCGGCCTCGCCTTCGCGTTGTTCTACACCTTCCTCGGCATCCCGATCGCGCGGATCGCCGAGCGCGGCAATCGCGTTGGCATCATCAGCGCAGCGCTTGTCGTATGGAGCGGCTTCACCGCGCTCTGCGGCACAGCCACAAGCTTCTGGCAAATCCTGCTCTATCGTTTTGGCGTCGGCGTCGGCGAAGCCGGCTGCACGCCGCCAGCGCACTCGCTTATCTCCGATTACGTAAAGCCGGAGAAACGCGCATCGGCGCTTGCGCTTTATTCGATGGGTGTGCCGATCGGCACCTTCGGCGGCTTCGCCATCGGCGCCATCATCGCCGCCAATTACGGCTGGCGCGCCGCCTTCTTCATGGTCGGCCTACCCGGCGTCTTGCTCGGCATTTTGGCCTTCTTCACACTGAAGGAGCCGCGCAAACTCGGCCTGTCGATGCCGCCGACAGTGAAAACACACTTCGGCGAAGCGCTCAAAGAACTCCGCGCCATTCCGTCTTATTGGTTCGCCGTTCTCGGCGCGACGGTGGTGTCGTTCCTCGGCTACGGACACGCCTATTTCCTGCAAGCCTTCCTCGCGCGCGTGCACGGGATGGAATTGCAAGAACGCGGCGTCGCCTTCGCGTTCATGGTGCTGGTCGCTGGCGTCCTCGGCACCTGGGCCGGCGGCAAGATCGCCGACAGCTACGCCAGGAAAGATGCGCGCGCCTACGTGATCTTGCCCGCCATCGCGTTTGCGCTCGGCACACCATTTTTCTTAGCTGCAATGTTCTGGCCGGTCGCGCCGGGCAGCGGCTACATCGTGCTGCTCTGGCTCGCGATCCCCACGGCCATGAACTCGGTCTGGTACGGCCCCGTCTACGCCGCCATTCAGGGCCTCGTGAAACCTCACACGCGCGCCACCGCCGTCGCCGTCATGTTCTTTATCCTGAACCTGATCGCACTCGGCCTCGGCCCCACGACGATCGGCTATTTCAGCGACGTGTTCGCGGCCCAACACTTTGGCGCCGCCTCTACCGCCGCGTTCGAAGCCGCCTGCCCACCCGGCGGCGCCGAGGCCGCCTGCCTGGCCGCGCAAGCAGAAGGCATCCGGCTTTCGCTCCTGGTCACGGCCGGCGTCATCGTCATCGGCCTCCTCTGTTTTTGGATGTCGAGCCGCACCATCCGCGCCGATCTGGCCCGCGCGCAGGCAGCGGCCTGACAAGTCCGACGGCGTAGCGTAACAAGCGGCCATGATTCCGCGTTACGCACGCCCCGAAATGGTGGCCATTTGGGAGCCCGAGAGCCGCTACGGCATCTGGCTCGAGATCGAAACCCTCGCCATGGAAGCCATGGCCGAGTTCGGCACGATTCCGAAGAGCGCCGCCGAGGCCTATCGCGCCAAAGGCAAGTTCGACGTCGCCCGCATCGACGAGATCGAGCGCGAGGTGAAGCACGACGTCATCGCATTTCTCACCAGCGTCGCCGAACACGTCGGCCCCGAAAGCCGCTTCGCGCACCAAGGCATGACCTCGAGCGACGTGCTCGACACCTGCCTCGCGGTGCAACTCGTGCGCGCGTCCGATCTGCTCATCGCCGGCTGCGAACGCGTCATGGCGGCGTTAAAAAAACGCGCCTTCGAACACAAGCTCACGCCTACCATCGGCCGCAGCCACGGCATCCACGCCGAGCCCACCACGTTCGGCCTCAAGCTCGCCGGCCACTACGCCGAGTTCGCGCGCAATCTTGAGCGCCTCCACATGGCGCGCTTCGAGATCGCCACCTGCGCCATCTCGGGCGCCGTCGGCACCTTCGCGCAAATCGATCCGCGCGTTGAAGCCTACGTCGCGGAGAAACTCGGCCTCGTCGTCGAACCGGTCTCCACGCAAGTTATCCCGCGCGACCGCCACGCCGCCTTCTTCGCCGCACTCGGAGTCGTCGCCGCAGGCATCGAGCGCCTCGCCACCGAAGTGCGCCACTTGCAGCGCACCGAAGTTCTGGAAGCCGAGGAATTCTTCGAGCCCGGCCAGAAGGGCTCCAGCGCCATGCCGCACAAGCGCAATCCGGTGCTGACCGAAAATCTCTGCGGCCTAGCCCGTCTTGTCCGCAGTGCCGTCACGCCCGCGATGGAAAATGTCGCCCTCTGGCATGAGCGCGACATCTCGCATTCCAGCGTCGAACGTGGCATCGGCCCGGACGCCACCATCCACTTAGATTTCGCGCTCCACCGCATGGCCGGCGTCATCGAAAGGCTCGTTGTCTATCCAGAAAACATGGCGCGCAATCTCGCGCTGCTCGGCGGCCTGCACAATTCGCAGCGCGTCATGCTGGCGCTCACGCAAGCGGGCGTCAGCCGCGAGGACGCCTATCGCCTGGTGCAACGCAACGCCATGGCCGTCTGGCAAAGCCCGCCGCCGCGCGCAGAGACCGCGCTCATCGATCGCTTGAAGGCAGACGCGGACGTCACCGCCAAACTCGACGCCAAAGCCCTTGAAGCCTGCTTCACCGACGCCCACCACTTCGCCCGCGTCGATGACATCTTCAAACGCGTCTTCGGCCCGGCCTAACCCGCGCGGCTCTCTTCCACTTTCCGCGTCACGACTTCGGCGAGCATCTGCATTTCCGCCAGCGAGCGCTGCATGCGCTCGGCGTGCCGCCGGCGCCGTTCGCTCGCGCGCGCATCGTTACGGCGCATCGCGCTCTCGTAGCGCTCGCGTTCAACCACAAAGCGCGCCGCCGTCCGCTGCAGCTCGACAAGTTCAGGGCACGCCACGTCCGCCGCGCGCCGCAGATCGCGCATCGACGGCCAATGCGCCAACGTCATCTGCCGCGCCAAACCGCGCGCAGGTCCATTCAGGTCCGACACTTCAATAAAACCAGCTGCCACACCGATCATCACTGACACTTCGACACTCGAAAGCGAATCCGGCGCATCGCCGAATGCACTCGCATCCGGCCACACCTCGCCCGCCTCAGCCATCGCGGCGCCATAAGCGCGCACAGCGCCGCGCAGCAACGCGCGGCCTTGCGCGGTGCACACATCGCCCGGCGCCCGCCCAGCGGCGAAGAGCTCCAACACTTCACTGGCTTGCGTTGCAGGCATCGTCACCGGCGCCGGCGCACAGGCGCTCGCAGCGAACACGGCCGCCAGGATCGATATCCGCAGCATGAAAAACACCCTACCCACGCTGAGTTTGGCGCAGCGTCGTGGACGAAGCGTTCATCGAAAAGCTAAACGGCGATTAACGCTACATCGTGCGCCGCGCGCGCCACAGAAGCGCCGCCAGCACGCCCTTGACGCGTGGCAGAAGGAGCAAGGCCGACAACACGGCCAACGCCAGAGTGGGCGCCAGCATCAGCTCCGCATCGAGGCCGGAATTCAACACCAGCACCAGTGTGATCGGCATGACGATGAGCCCCATCAGCATCACCGTCACGTACGGCGCGACATCCGCCGTCTCCATGTCGGCGAAACTGGCGCCGCAGCGCGGGCACGCAGGGCTAAGCTTGAGATAGGCGCGAAACAGCGTTCGCGCGCCGCACTGGGGGCAGCACAGCCGCGCCCCGCGCCAGAATGTCCGCGCGACGGACGCCCGCCGCGCGGCGCCGCTCAAGTCCCGGCTTTCACCGAAATACGCGCTTCAGCGAGGGCTTCTTCCATCTTGGCGCGGATCTGGTGGTCCGAAAGCTGGACGGCCTGCTGATCCAGGTCCGCCCGAATTTTCCGGAACAAATCTTCAGTCCCAGCCTCTTCCAGGTCAGCGACCACGACAGATTTGGCATATTGGTCGGCGGCGTCGCCATCGAGGCCCATCAGGCCGGCGGCCCAAAGGCCGACCAACTTGGCCCGGCGGGCCTGTGCCTTGAACTCAAGGTCTTGATCTAATTGGAATTTAGTCTCTTGGCCGCGTTGCCGATCGTCGAAACTCATACCTTTCAGGCCTCCGTCGCTATAGCGTTTGAATAGGGGCGCGCCCGCCTGCAATCAACCGGAAGCGGGCGCCTGTCCTTCCGCCTGCGCCAATTGGCGCCCCGCCTCATCTCCCCTAAGTTATTTCCACGTGGGGCGGCGATTCCGCCCCGCTTGTACGATTACGCGGCCACCAGCCGCCGCCCCTCGAGGAGGGCTCATGTCACGCCGCAAGAAGATCTACGAAGGCAAGGCCAAGATTCTTTACGAAGGTCCTGAGCCGGGCACGATCATTCAATACTTCAAGGACGACGCCACTGCGTTCAATGCGCAGAAGAAAGCGATCCTCGAAGGCAAGGGCGTGATCAACAACCAGATCTCCGGGTTCATCATGCAGAACCTGAACGCGATCGGTGTGCCCACGCACTACATCAAGACGATGAACATGCGCGAACAGCTCGTGCGTGAAGTCGAGATCATCCCGCTCGAAGTCGTCTGCCGCAACGTCGCCGCCGGCTCGCTCTCAACGCGCCTCGGCATCGAAGAAGGCACGCCGCTGCCGCGCTCGATCATCGAGTTTTATTATAAGAAAGATGAACTCGGCGATCCGATGGTCGCCGAAGAACACATCACCGCATTCAATTGGGCCTCGACGCAAGAGATCGATGATCTCATGGCGCTGACGCTCCGCGTGAACGATTATCTCTTCGGCATGTTCGGCGCCGTCGGCATCAAGCTCGTCGATTTCAAACTTGAGTTCGGCCGTCTCTACGAAGGCGACATGGTCCGCACCGTCATCGCTGACGAAATCAGCCCTGACAGCGCCCGCCTCTGGGACGTCCAGACCAACGAGAAGATGGACAAGGACCGCTTCCGCCGCGACCTCGGCAACGTCACCGAGGCGTACGTCGAAGTCGCGCGCCGCCTCGGCATCGTCAAGCAAGCCGGCATCAGCGAAGTCGCCGGTTAATTGGAGCACTTATGAAAGCGATCGTAACTGTCGGCCTGAAGCCGGGCGTGCTGGACGTGCAAGGCAAGGCCGTCGCAGGCGCGCTTAAGGATTTGGGCTTTGGCGGCGTGCAGGATGCGCGCGTCGGCAAGCGCATCGAGATCGAACTTGAAGGCACTGACCGCGCCGCCGCCGAAGCGCAGGTCAAAGAGATGTGCGAAAAGCTCCTCGCCAACACCGTCATCGAAAGCTACCGCGTCGAGATCACGGGCTGAGCCGATGGCGGCTTGGTTCAAACCAAAGCGTTACGGCTTCGGCGCCTCGCCTTCGTCGTGGCAAGGCTGGGCGCTCACCGTCGTGTACATCATCGCAGTCGCGGCAGCCGGCATGACCCTCATGCCGAACGACGCAAGCGAGCCGCGCGTCCTTCCGTTTCTCGCCATCACCTTAGTGCTGACGATCCTCTTCGTCGGCATCGCCTGGCGCACCACTGAGGGCGGCTGGCATTGGCGCTGGGGCAAGAAGGACTAAAACCTCCGGCGCCGATCGCGGTGTTCTGCGATCATCGATACGCCGGCGATCAGCACCAGGCAGATCACGCCGACGCCAAAGGCGATCAGGCCGATCATCATGCACTAAATGTGGGGACTTAGCCCCCTAACGAAAAGGCCGACGCTGCCAAATCGCAGCGCCGGCCTTCCGATTTTGTAGGCCGATTTTTACGGGCGCGCCGTCGTGCCCAGCGGCCGCGCCAACACTTCATTGATATCCACGCCGACCTCCTGATGGCCAGCGAAGGCAGTGCCGGTCTGGCGTTCACTGACGCGCGTCGCCAGTGCCGCATAGGTCTCGTCGCTGAGGCCTACGTAACCAACCTCACGCGCGAGGCGCCCAGCATTCTCGACGAAGTACTGCGTAAAGCGCTGAACTTGCGGGCGCTGCAGCGCATCGGCGTTGACGTAAATGAAGATCGGCCGGGCCAACGAATAGGAACCATCGGCGATCGTTTCCGGGCTCGGCGTCACGCCGTTGATCGACAGCGCCGCCAGGCGTTCGCGGTTTTGCTCATAATAGGCGTAGCCAAAATAGCCGATCGCACTCGGATTGCCGAGCACGCCTTGAACCGTGACGTTGTCATCTTCGGTCGGCGTGTAATCGGTGCGCGACGACTTCGCGGTGCCGACGACAGCTTCCGTGAAAAAGTCGAACGTGCCCGACGCCGTACCTGCGCCGAACAGAAGCAGCGGCTGATCCGGCCAGCTCGGATTCACTTGCCGCCAATTGGTGATCTGGCGTTCGGCCGCCGGCTCCCACATGCGGCGCAATTCCTCGATCGTCGTCGCGCGAACCGTGTTGGCCGGATTGACCACCACCGTCAGACCGTCGAACGCGATCGGCAATTCGACGTACTCGACGCCAGCCGCCGCACACGCTTCCATCTCTTCAGCGAGGATCGGCCGCGATGCGCCCTGCACTTGCGTTTCGCCGCGGCAGAATTTGCGGAAGCCGCCGCCCGTGCCGCTTTCGCCGACCGTTACGCGCGCGCCGCCGCGCTGCGTCGTCGAGAACGCTTCAGCCACAGCTTCCGAAAGCGGAAACACCGTCGACGAGCCGTCGACCTGGATCGATTCCGAGGTCGAGCCTGCGCCTTGCTGGTTGGCGTTGTTTCCACATGCCGCGAGCGCGAACGCCGCCGTGGCCGCGAGCGCCACACGCCGCAATGCCTGGGTCATCATCATCTCGAATCCTTCATTTGTTACGCAGGCGGGCTTTGCCAAAGTTTTATGACACTAATGTCTCAATCGCCGCCGCCATCGCCGCCGCCGCCGTCGGAACCGGCGTCCGAATCCGAGTCCGCCCGGCTGCGCCCGCCGCCGTCCGCGACAAACGGCGCAGCGCCGGCGTCACCGCCGTCTCGGGCCCGCTTACGCGCCTCCGGCGGCTGGTTGATCCGATAAAGCAGCCAAGCCAGCCAAACGGTCGCCAGGACCGAGAGCAGCACCGCGACAATCACCCAATTTCCCATGGCCCACGCCTATAGCCGCCAAAATCCGCTGTGGCGACCTGCCGCGAGACGCGCCGCGCCCTTTGAATATCCGCCGACGCACCTTATTAAAGGCCCATGAAATCAGCCGTGATTGTCTTCCCCGGGTCCAATTGCGACCGTGACGCCGCACGCGCCCTGGAGCGCCTCACCGGCAAGCCCGCCGCCATGGTCTGGCACAAGGACACGGCGCTGCCCGAGGGCACCGACCTCGTCGTGCTCCCCGGCGGCTTTTCCTACGGCGATTACCTGCGCTCCGGCGCCATGGCCGCCAAGAGCCCGATCGTCCGTGACGTTATCGCCCACGCCGAGCGCGGCGGCCTGGTGCTCGGCATCTGCAACGGCTTCCAGGTTCTGACCGAAACACGCCTCCTGCCCGGCGCACTCGCCCGCAACGCTGGCCTGAAGTTCGCCTGCAAAGAAGTGCCGCTGGCCATCGCCAACGCCAACACAAGCTTCACCAGCGCCTATCGCGACACGCGCGAAACCGAAATCCCGATCGCCCACGGCGACGGGCGCTTCGTGGCTGACGAAGACGTGCTCGATCGCATCGAAGGCGAGGGCCAAGTCGTCTTCCGCTATCTCGCCAACCCGAACGGCTCGGCGCGCGACATTGCCGGCATCGTCAATGCACGCGGCAACGTCATGGGCATGATGCCTCACCCGGAACGCGCCTCCGATCCCGTGCTCGGCCGCACCGGCGGCGCCGCTGTCTTCCAAAGCCTGATGGAAGCGGCATGAGCGCGAAGAAACAGCCCGCCGCGCCCGGCTCCGACTTCGACGCTGAAGTCGATGGCGCCCGCAAACGCCTCGAAGCCGCGATGAACGAAGAGACCGGCTTCGACGATCTCGCCGCGCTGCAAGCGCTTGCGCCGATCCTCTCGGAAAAAATCTCCTCGCGTCGCCTCGCCTTCACTTTGGCTGACGATGACGAAGAAGAAACCCAGATCGCCGTCATCCACGTTCAGACCGACGAAGAGCTCGGCTTCATCTTTGCCGAAGATGGCGAATACGTGTTCGAGTCAAATCTCGAAGCCTATTTCGACGATTTCGTCGACGACGATCCCGAACGCTTCGTCGAGCGCCTCTACGAAACGCTGCGCGCCGATCTGCCGAAATACGAAGTTGAGAACAAGGGCTAGGCGGCGCGCTTAGGCGGCTAGTCGCTTAACCTGTTCATCGTACCATTGCTTTACTTCGGGATAGCGAGCGCTGCTCGGCGTGCGCAGCCGGGCGCACTGCCGCTACATGGCGCGCTTTCTCGACCCGGGCGACATCGCCGCCATCGACACCGCGCTCGCCTGGCCGCCGCCAGCGCCCGACACCTCATAAGAAAAGGCCCCCGCTTGCGCGAGGGCCTTGAGGCTATGGAGTCAACTTAGTCTATCGGATCGTCGGAGCTTCGCTCTCGGCGCGCACACTGGCGTCCTCTTCACGGAGCGCCGCGAGTACGCGTTGCATGCGCGGGTCAGAGAGCGCCGCATTGATGCGGACCAAAGCTTCGATGCTCGCCGACGAGGCGCCAAACAAACCTTCAAGCGCTTTGAAGGGGTTTTCAGCGGCCGGGTAGAAGCGCAATTGCACCTGATCATTCTCGCCGATTTCCGCCAGCGCGCGTGCGCGCTGCACCGCGAACTGGAAGCCGCCGATATGGTCGATCAGCCCGCGCTCCAGCGCTTGTTGACCCGTCCACACGCGCCCGCCAGCGACGGCGCGCACTTGCTCCGGCGTCATCTCGCGCCCTTCAGCGACGAGGCCGATGAAGCCCGTATAGGCGCGGTCAATGAAGCCGGCGAATGCGGCGCGTTCGGCCTGGTTGAACGGCCGCTCGCTGGTGAACATTTCCACCATTGGCGAGCCGACAGTCAGCGTCTCGGTATTGGTCGACAGATAATGATCCATCGCCGGGCCGATAATCAGCTTGCCGCCAAGCACGCCGATCGAGCCGGTGATGGTGGCCGAGTTAGCGACGATCTCGTCTGCATAGGCGGAAACGTAATAGCCGCCCGATGCTGCGACATCGCCCATCGAAATCACAACGCGCTTGCCTCGCTCCTGCGCCGTACGCAGCGCCGCCAAGATCTGGTCGGAAGCCACCACCGAGCCGCCAGGGCTGTTCACGCGGAACACGATAGCCGCAACGTCTTCATCTTCCGAAGCTTCAAGCAGAGCTTCAGCGATGCGATCGCTGTTCATCATCGACGTGTCAGCGAAGAACCCATCTTCCGGAACGCCGGAGACAATGGCGCCTTCGCCTTGGATCACCGCAATGACTCTGCCGCGGTGGTTCACGGGCGCACGATAGTCGGCAAAGTCGAGAATTTCCGCGCCTTCGGCCCGCGCCAGAGCGGCCCGTTCGGCTTCTTCCGGACGACCGATCTGATCGACGAGGCCGAGTTCACGCGCACGGGTCGCCGTGAACGGGGTCGATTCAATCGCCGCACGAGTCGCCGCTGGGGTGATGCCGCGATCGGTTGCGATATTGGCGAGCATCGTGTCGTAGAGGCCGTTCATCAGCGACAGCATCGATTCACGGTGCTGGGGCGTGAACGTACGTTCCGTCATCGTGTGCGCAGCGGTTTTGTAATCTTCACGGCGTTCGAACTGCGCCTGCATGTGATAACGCTGCAGCGTGCCGGCGTAGAACGTCGTCTCCGCCGAAAGGCCCATCGGCATAAATTCGCTGGCGTCCTGCAGCCAGACTTCGTCGCTGTCGGCGATCGCCATGTAGCCCGGCATCCCCATGCGGACGTTGTCGTTCTGCAAATGCGCCACGACGAACTTGCCGGAGGCGCGGAACGCGGCGAGCGCCGCGCGCAGCTCTTCAGCCTGCGCCGCCGCCATGCCGGACGTGTTGGCGCGGATGTAAATGCCCTTCACCGCATCATCGGTGCGCGCCGCGTCGATACGGGTCAGCACGTCAAGCAGCGCGTTACCGCCACCGAAAGCGGCGAACGGATTGGACGGGGTCTGGTCGGTCATTTCCTCGCGCAGGTCGAGCGCCAGAACCATTTGCCGCGGCTGAGGCGCCGGGGCCGACGCCGCGCCGATCAGGCCGATCAACAAGAAGAAGCCGAGAAAGCAGAACAGCAAACTGCCGACCACTACCCCTGCCACCGTGATGAGAAATTGCTTCACGAGACCACTCCCAAACCGGACCGTCCTCCGGGTTTATCGATAAATGATATGAACGCCATCCGAAGGCAAGCTGCTTTTTATCGAAAAATGATAAACATCCCGGCAGCGCCTCAGCATCTGCTCAGTCGGCGCGGCGCAAGATATTGCTGCTACAAGCCATTTTCGTCTGCCAGAAAGGCAGGCAATACTGCGTCCCTGGAGAGGCCTATGCCGGAAGCCCGCAAACCAGGTTTCGCCAGTCAAGACTGGATACTGGAACAGCAAATGCGGGCCGAACTCGAGGCGGAAGCCTGGAAACGGCTGCGCCACGAAATGGCCGCTCCGCCCGCGCCGGTGGCGTTGCCGCCGCCCGCCAATGACGCCCCGGCCCCAACCAATTACCACCGCACCGGCAGCACCTTCCTCAAGGCCATAGTCCGCTTCGCACTGGCGGCCTTGGGCGCCTATTTGGCCTGGATCGCCGCCGTAGATTCTCAACTTGGCGAGGTCGAGGTCTGGTTTGCGGTGTCGGCGGGCTTTCTGGTGACGCTCTCTCTCAGCCTTCTCAGCCCCTTCCGTGGACTGGTCTATTTCCTGGCTGAGACGGCACGCTGGGTCATCGTCGTTGCGGCGGTGCTTGGCGGGCTCTGGTTCTTGTTGCAAGGACAGGGCTGAGCCAGGGCTGCCCTACCTATGAATGCATTCATCGCGCGAACGCTCGAACGGCCTGAGCGCGCGCTCCTCTTTCTGATCGCCGCGCAGCTGGCGTTTTGGTCGCTCGCGCCACTGCTTTCGCATTCGGCCCCGCCGCTCGACGTTGTCGATATTCAAGCCACCGGCCGCGAGTGGGTGGTCGCTACTTTCAAGCACCCGAACACGCCTGGCCTCGTGCTCGAAGCCGTGCGCTTTCTCACCGGCGCTGCGGGATGGCCTGCTTACGTCGTCTCGCAACTTTTCATCGTTGCGACGTTTGCCTGCGTCTACGCACTCGGCCGCGACTTGCTCGACCCCGGCCGCGCCTTCATCGGCACAGCCCTGCTGACCGGCGTCTATTTCTTCTCGTGGCCCAGTCCCGAGTTCAATCACAACGTCATGCAGATGCCATTCTGGGCGCTCGCGTGTTTGGCGCTCTGGAAAGCGAGTACGAACGGTCGCCTCGTTTGGTGGGTCGTTCTTGGCGTCGCCGCGGGCCTTAGTCTTTGGGCAAAATATTCAAGCGCGATCCTGTTGCTGATCGCTGGCGTTTGGATGCTCTACGATCCGATTGCGCGAAAGAAAATCTTTACGCCCGGCCCATGGATCACGGCCATCGTCTGCGCGCTCGCTTTTGCACCGCAACTCATCTGGCTCATCGACAACGACTTCCAGCCCTTCGCCTACGCCGCGCGCCGCGCAACGAGCGTCGATTTCACCGACACGCTCGGCTTCCTGCCAATCCAACTCGCGCACCACATCCCGATGTTCGTGCTGATGCTCTGCGCTGGCCTCTGGGGCAAACGCGCCGCAGAACCGCTGCAACCGCCGGACAAACGCGCGCTGCATTTCCTTCTGCTCATGGGCCTTGGCCCAGCCATCGTGCTCACGTTGATCGGCCTCGTCAGCGCCAGTGGTTTGCGCACCGCTTGGGGCGCGCCGATGTTCAATCTCTCCGGGCTGCTCGTTGTCGCGTTGCTCACCAACCGCATCGACGCACGCCGGCTGCGCGCCGTGTTCATGGGCGCGGGCGTGACGATTCTCTTCACGTCGACGCTCTATTTCGCGCACATGGCCTACGGCTACCAGCTCACCGGCAAACCACTTCGCGGCAATTGGCCGGAAGCTCGCATCAACGCCGAACTCCAAGAACAATGGCGCGCCGCCACCAACAACGCGCCGCTCCGCATCGTCGCCGGTGATATCTGGAGCACAGGCCTCATCGGCATGCGCGATCGCCCGCCGCCGCGCGTGCTGGTGAATGCCGACTACGAAATCTCGCCTTGGGTCACACCTGAAGACGTTGCTCGCAACGGAGCACTCGTGGTCTGGAGCGGCAGCGAGCCCGCGGCCCTCGCAGGCTTCCTCGGAGACCGCCCGCGCAATCAGCTGGACTTCCTGCCCGAGCACGCCCGCCCCGATACGCAAACCGTGACGATGCACTACGTCGTCATTCCCCCGAGTGAAATCACTTTGCCGCCCGAAACGCCGAGCGCTACGACTGCGCCGCCATGACAACAGCGGCTGACGAAATCGCGTATATCGGCGACGAACTGGAACTGTTCTCCGCCGCGCAAAACTGGAAGAGCTATTGGGCTTCCAAAGTGCGCCCGTACCTTGGCGCGCGCGTGCTAGATGTCGGCGCTGGCATTGGCGCCACAGTGCAATTGCTCGACACCGACCCGCACCAGCACTGGACCGCGCTCGAACCCGATCCGCGCCTCGCCGAGCGCATGCGCGAACAGGGCATGCCGGCCAATTGCGAAATCAAAGTCGGCACGCTCGCCTCGCTCGAAGCCAAGCCAACGTTCGACACCATCCTCTACATCGACGTGCTCGAACACATCGAGGACGACAAAGCAGAAATGGCCCGCGCCGCAGAGCGCCTCCATTCGGGTGGTCGCATCATCGTGCTCGCGCCCGCTCACCAATATCTGTTCACGCCGTTCGATCGCGCCATCGGCCACTTCCGCCGTTACGACAAAACCTCGCTCGCAGCCGTGACGCCGCCCGGCCTCAAGATCGAGCGGCTCTTCCATCTCGACAGCGTCGGCATGCTCGCCAGCCTCGGCAACAAGCTCGTTCTGCGCTCAAGCTCGCCGAAGCCGTCGCAGATTGCGCTCTGGGATAATCTGATGGTGCCGTGCTCGCGCCTCGCCGACCCGCTGACCGGTTTCATGCTCGGCAAAACCGTAATCGGCGTTTGGCGTAAAGTTTAGCGCCGCGCCTGCAACGGCTGCACCGTATCGCTGCGCTCGATAGCGGACACATACTCAAGCGCCCGCTCACGCACGCGCGGCGGCGTGTCCACGCGGCCCAAGCTTGAAACGATGAGCGTGATCATCGTGAACAGCCCGGTCTGCACAAACAGCGTCAGCGCAAAGCCGGTTACCACCGTGACCCAGCCCGGCGTCGCCGCGCCCAGCATTTTCGCCGTGAACGCCGCCACTACGACCAGCACAACCAAAGCCGCCATGGCCACCAGCGCCAGCGCCATCCGCGTCAGCACCAGATCGGCGAACACCATCACCGCGCGCATGCCGTGCAGCACCAGGCTCGGGAAATTCATCCGAGACTGCCCCGCATAGCGCGTGCCGCGATCCGTCGGCACATCGGCGCGCCGCAGCCGCGCTTTCACCACAGCCGCCGCCACATGGATCGACGTCTCCTGCATGCCGGACATGCGCTCCAACGCGCGCGGCGTCAGCGCCATGAAATTGCCGAAGCGCAGCACCTGGCCGGTCGCCAATTTGAAGAGGCGCTTATAGACCGCATAGAAGGCCTGGAACGTCAGCGCTTCAGAGCGCTTGGCGCGCTCCGCAACCGCTACGTCCACGCCTTCAGCGCGAACAGCCGCGAGCAAGCGCGGAATGCTCTGCGGCGTATCCTCGCCATCGGAATCCATCACCACACAGGCGTCGATGTTCGCCAACGCATAGGCGTGCGCGAGCCCGATCGAGATCGCCATCTGGTGGCCGACATTGCGCGCCAGCCGAAGGATCTCGCCCGAAACGCCCGCCTCCTTAAACGCCAACACCTCCGGCGGCGCGCCGAGTGATCCGTCGTCCACGGCAATGATGTGAAACCTGACCCCAGCTTCGCGCTCGGCGTCGGCCAAGCGTCTGCAGAGCTCGGCAAAGCTCTCTCGGTCCTCAAAGACTGGCATGACGATGGCCACGGTCATGAGAGGACCCTAGTCAGCGGCGCCCTAAGCGTCGACCCCGGCGCTCGCCAAGCCATGTCGCTCACGACCATCAGGAATGCGGGAAAGAAGAGTGGTCGGAGTAGCAAGATTCGAACTTACGACCCCCACGTCCCGAACGTGGTGCTCTACCAGGCTGAGCTATACTCCGAGGAGGCGGGCTTATAGACCGGCCCAAACGGGGATGCAACGGAGTGCGGGAGGGCCCCAGCTGCCGTCAGTTCCCCGCGCCAGAGCGCCGCTGTTGCATCGCCGCCCGGGCGCCTCTAAGTACGCGCTTCGCCGGTTTTGGGGTGTCGCCAAGCGGTAAGGCAGCGGTTTTTGGTACCGCCATTCCTAGGTTCGAATCCTAGCACCCCAGCCAGCCCTCGCTGAGCGAAGGCCGGCCACAAGCAGACCTTACGCAGCGCCAAGCCTTACGGGCTTCCCCGATTGCACGACGCTGTCTAAGAGCATCGCCCTCCAAGGCGTTTCAGAACGGAGCGATGATGCCGCGCAAGAGCTATATCCCCGGCGATTTCGATTTGCGGGTCGGCCGATCCAAGACAGGCCTTGGCCTCTACGCCGAAAGCGAAATCCCAAAGGGCGCGTGCGTCATCGAGTATGTCGGCGTCGAGCTGACCAAAGAACAAGAAGAGAAATCCAACTCGAAGTATCTGTTCGAGATCAACGCCCGCAAAACCATCGACGGCACGCCGCGCTGGAACAAGGCGCGCTACATCAATCACTCATGCCGCGCCAATTGCGAGCCGAATATCCACAAGGCCCGCGTGTTCATTCACGCCAAGCGCAAGATCAAGCCGGGCGAAGAACTGAACTACGATTACGGCAAGGCCTATTTCACCGAGTACCTGAAAGACATCTGCGCTTGCCCGAAGTGCGAAGAAAAGCGCGCGGCGGCGAAAGCCGGCAAGAAGCCGACCGCCACTAAAGTCGCCAAGAACAAGGCGAAAGCTGCGAAGAAAAAGAAGGCCGCAAAAACCAAGAGCGCCAGCGCCGCGAAGCGGTAGATCAGAGACGCTTTACGTCAGCGCCTTCGCTGGTTCCAAGAATGACGGTTTGCGCGAGACCGAGAAAGAGCCCGTGCTCTACGACGCCGGCGATGCCTTTCAGCGCGGCGCCAAGCGCATCGGCATCGGGGATGCGCAGAGCGTGCGCATCCAGGATGTAGTTGCCGCCATCGGTAATAACCGGCTCGTTCGACTTACCCGCAATGCGCAGCGCCACTTCGTCGCCCGAGCATCCGGTTGCCCGCAGCGCTTCCTGAATGCGCGCCTGCGTGAGTGAAAAGCCAAAGCGCGTGACTTCGACCGGCAGCGGAAATGCGCCAAGCGTTTCCACCCACTTCGAACTATCGGCGATCACCACCATCTGCTTTGACGCGGCAGCCACGATCTTCTCACGCAACAGCGCCCCGCCGCCGCCTTTGATCAGCCGAAACTGCGGATCGACTTCATCGGCGCCATCGACATCAACGTCGATCGCCGTGACCTGCGAGATCCCGAGCAACGGCACGCCGTGCTGTTCGGCCAAATTGCGTGTCGCTTCCGACGTGGGCACGCCTTTGACTTTGAGGCCTTGCTTCACCCGCTCACCCAATTGACGCACGAAATGGGCCGAGGTTGAGCCGGTGCCGAGGCCGACGATCATGCCGTCTTCGATAAAGTCGAGCGCGGCGATTGCGGCGTTCAGCTTGGGATCGTTGCTCATGCCGGTTTGTCCTTGCGCTTCTTGGCGCGATTCTTATCCGCCCAGCCCTCGATGTTCGCCTGGCGCGCGCGCGCAACGCCAAGCGCGCCGTCCGGCACATCCTTGGTGATCACGCTGCCGGTGCCGGTGTACGCGCCTTTGCCGATTGTCACCGGCGCAACCAGCGCTGTGTCAGAACCGATGAAAGCATCTTCGCCAATCGTGGTGCGATATTTGTCGAACCCGTCGTAATTGCAGGTGATCGTGCCGCAGCCCAGATTGGCGCGCGCACCGATATCGGCGTCTCCGACATAGGTGAGGTGGCTCGCCTGCGCCTTCTCTCCGAACGTCGAATTCTTGATCTCGACGAAATTGCCGATTTTCACCTTCGGCCCAAGCTTCGTCCCGGGGCGCAGACGCGCAGACGGGCCCACATTGGCGCCCTCGCCGATCTCGGCGCCTTCAATGTGGCAGAACGCCTTGATGCGCGCGCCCTTTGCAATCCTCACGCCTTTGCCGAAGAACACGTTCGGCTCGATCACAACATCAGCCGCGATTTGGGTATCGTGCGAGAAATATACGGTCGCCGGATCGATCAGCGTGACGCCCGCCTCCATGGCGGCGATGCGCATGCGCTGCTGAAAACCGACTTCGGCCGCCGCGAGTTCAACTTTGGAATTTACACCTAGCGTATCCGCCTCAACGCCGATCACGACATTGGTCTGTTCACCTGCAGCGCGCCCCAGAGCGACCACGTCGGTGAGATAATATTCGCCCTTCGCGTTCTCGTTCTTCACTTGCGCCAGCAGCTTGAACAAAGTCCGCGCATCGGCGCACAGCACACCCGAATTGCAGAGCTTTACCCCGCGCTCCTGCGCCGTTGCATCCTTTTGTTCGACGATGCGTTCGACGCTGCCGTCCGCGGCAAGGAGCAGGCGCCCGTACCCAGTCGGATCGCGCGCCTCAAAGCCGAGGACCACAAGCCCGCCTTTTTCGGCGCGCAGCGCAAACATCGCTTCGATGCGCTCGACCGGAACGAACGGCGCATCGCCATAGAGGATCACGACATCGCCGTCGAAGCCCGCCATCGCTTGTTCAGCCGCGCGCACCGCATGCGCAGTGCCCAGCGGCGGGTCCTGGATCACCGAGGCATTTGGCCCAAGCGCTTTGGCGACGTGCTCGCCTACGATTGGAGAATGCGCGCCGGTGACGATGATGGTGCGTGCCGCGCCGGTGTCGGCCGCGGCCGCAATCGCCCAATCCAACATCGCGCGGCCGCCAACTTCATGCAGCACTTTCGGCAATGCCGATTTCATCCGGGTGCCTTGGCCGGCGGCTAGAATGATTGCTGCTCGTGCACGGCTCATATGTTGAAGCGCCTGTTGTCCGAATCCTGGGTAAGTTCTAGCCCACGGCAGGCTTGAGGGGCATCCCATGACCAGCGGCGAACTCGCCGACGCCACCATTGTTTTCGACCTCGACGGAACGCTCGTCGACACCGCGCCGGACCTGGTCCGTGCGCTCAACGAAACGATGGCGATCGAGGGCCTGCCGCGCGTGAAGTTAGACGCCGTGCGCTCCATGGTCGGACAAGGCGCCCGCGTATTGATCGAGCGCGCTGCGGCCCGGGCCGGGGTGAACTTTCGCGATGAGAAAATCGACCAACTGACCGAGGCGTTCGTGGACTTCTATCGCGCCGACATCGCCCGCGAGTCGCGCCCATTTCCAGGCGTTGAGGACACTTTGGCCGGTCTCGCCGCGATGGGCGCGAAACTGGCCGTGTGCACCAACAAGCGCACCGAGCTTTCGCTTCAGCTGCTGACGGCGCTCAACCTCACCGACTGGTTTGCCGCCATCGTCGGCGCTGACGCCGTGACGCAAAGAAAGCCCCACGCCGATCACTACCGCGCGGCGGTAGCGCGCGCGGGCGGGACGATCCGGCGTTCGGTCATGATCGGGGATACGGTCGCGGACGTGGCGACTGCGCGCGGTGCAGGCGCACCAGTGGCGGTTGTCGCATTCGGATATTGTGACGTCGGCGCCGAGAAGCTCGGCGCCGACGTTGTTCTCAATAGCTTTTCAGAGGTAGCGCCAGCTTGCCGGCGCCTTTTGGCGATCCGCCCTTAATCGCAGCCCTTATGCGATTTCGAGGGGTCCCCGTGTCGCTGGCGTCGTCCGCTGTTCGCGCTCGTTCGTGCTCGCACGCTTCGTCGGGAAACCATTGACCATGTCGCTACGGACATCCGTCCGTGCAGAACGCATCGCAGCAACGAAACCCGCCTCAATCAGCTTGATGTCGACTTGATAGCCGCGATCGCGCCAATATTCCTCGATCCGCTGCTTTAGGCGGCGCGCGCCGTCAGTATTGCAGAAATCGTGATCCATTACGCTCCACCACCTACATTTCTATCGGCGCCGGGCTGGCTCAAGGCCCCGTCCGTACACGCGGGATTTCGCTCCCACGCCTTAGCGTCAGCCCCCTGATCGCTTCGCAGCGAAGGCATATTCATCACCAAGCGAGGCGTGGATGTGGCGAGCGGGACAAGATCGTAAAACACGAAATCACGAACAGCTGATCGCGACTTCGCAATTTCAGCAATTTCGTGCCTCCCATCGCGCGGACGCCGGCATCGACGGCAACGAAAGCCCTCAAGGCGACGCAACATTTGCGCTTTCGAGGAACCCGGCGACGTTCGACTAGGCCGGAAGTGACCGGTAACGCACTACGCGATTTTTACGAGGCGCGGACTTCTCGGGGCGCCTTCGAGGATTTCGGCTTAACGCGCTGCTTCAGGCGGCGGCGGAATTCGCGCACCGCGCGCGACCTTCTAAAATCGCTGTAGATCCGGTCCAGCGTCGCAGGCGCCGCGCTGAGTTCCACGCGCACGGCGAGTTCCGCGCCGGGCGCGCCGCACTTTTGGATGGTCACCGTCTGGCGCAAAGCCTGCGGCGCCGAGGCCAACACCGCTTCCACCGATGTCTGCACCACGAGGTTCTGGGCGCTATCACCCAGGTTGAGCCCGAGTTCAAAACGCGAGCGTTGTGGTTTCAGCTGGTACAAGCGCTGGTAGGCGCCGATAGCGGCATCGGCGATGCCTGGCGTCATCAGGGCGTTTCCGATCCGCTGCGGATCGTTGAACATCGCAAGCGGGCCGCCCGCCTCGCCCTTTGGCAAAGCGCGGGTGACAAGCGTCGGCCCTAAACCCCAAAGCAGGGTCATGTCGGCCCGCGCCGTCGAGGCGGCGGTGTCGACGATGATATTGGTTCTGGCCGGCGCGAACCGCAGCGCGAGCAACAGCACGACGATTACGCCGACGGCGACGGCGCCCCAGACAAGCATGCTATCCCCTTTGCCAAACTCGATCGGCCACCCTCTTAGGCCGGCCCCGCGCCCACGTCTGCTTGCGTCCCCAACCAGCCGAAGAACGTCGCAAGGCTCTCACGTTGCGCAGGCGGCATATACTCGAAATTGCGCCCGCGATCGATGATTTCCCAAAAATCCTTGCTCTCGACGTTCTCCAACTGACGGCGGATCTTCGACAAACGCTCCTGCGGCTCATCGTGCATATCGTCGGCGATGGCGCGGGCCCGATCCAGCTGGTTGGTGGAGATATAGAAGGCGGCCAACTTCACCTGAGCTTTGCGGACGCCCATGAGCGCCTTTTCCTGCCCGCGCACAAAAGGCGGACGATCGAGTTCGAGAAATTCGGCGAGGATGTCCCGCTCGGCAGGCGACGCGACCTCATTTGCGATTTGCGCGATCGCCGATGAATCGTAAGCCACCGTCTCGGTGATGAAGCTTAGGTCCATCTCGAAACCGATGAGCCCGTAATACTTCATGTGGCGCACACCCTCGAGCGCGGCTTTGTGTTGGCCCTTGTGCAACATCGACTCGACCAGCTTCCGGTACTGATTGAGCACGTTGTAAGCCGTGCGCACATCGCGCGCGTTCAGGGTCGAGCGCAGATACGAATTCATAAACCGATAGACGAGGCCGATCAGCTCTTGATCATCCGCGTCGGCGGCGGCTTCGCCGATATAGCGCGTATCGATAGCAATCACGTAGGTGATGTCGCGCATTGAACCGAGCGCTTCATTGTAGATGCTCAGATACTGACGCATCACCTTCCATTCGATCCAGGTGCGGCGCTGCTCGAGATCGTGCAGCGACTCTGCGTCCATCGCGACGAAGTCTGGATTCTGGCGGATCTCCGGGCCGATCGAGTACCAAGTCTTACTCGCCTGCGGCTTCAGCTTCACATAATCGATCGCGAAATCTTTCAATGCGTCGACGGCCGCGCTGGCGATGATCTTGTCCTTGCCGGATATAGAATTGTTGGCGATGTCGGTGAGTTCTTCGAGCGCGAACAGGGTCTTGGCCTGAGCCTCAAAGCATTGACCCTGATCGTCTTCTTTTGCGCCATCCTCGGCGCGCTTGATCGCCTCTTGGCGGATGTGGGCAATCAGAGTTCGCGGCTCAAGAAACCAAAACACATAGCCGAAATACGGCATCGTGATGATGAGCCCGCCCATGGTCATACAGAGCAGCACCAGCAGCGTGATGCGTGGCACGTAATCGCTATGGCTAGCGGCAGACAACCAAACGCTCGCCACGCAGGTCACGACGTAATAGGCGGCGACGTAAATGTTCAGCCGGTCGCGCAAGAACATGCGGGCGACGCCGGTGTACCGCTCGGCCGACAATTGCACGATAATGCTGACGACGGTGATGACGATACCGAACACGGCAGCGTTGACGCCGACGAGTGTGGAGATTGAATCCGTTGAGGGATCAAAACTGAAATAGCGCGCGAGCGGACCGCCGGACTCCGCTACTTCGCTTGGCAGCAAGTAATAGTCGGCGATGTAGAAGGCCCAGAAAACGACAAGCGCGCCCCAGGCCAGCACCGCTGCTTGCAGCGCGAACCTTTGGTACGTTTCGCTGAAGCGGTTGGTCATACGCGTCCCACGCCACGGAATCCACGTGGCCCGATGGACTGGCGTGGGCGGCGGAAATCCACCGCCCACGTTTAAGTCAGATGCTCTCGAGACGCGACGTTACGATGCCGGCGATAATCACCGCCGCATAGCAAGCAAACATCAGCGCCGCGAATTGCGGGCCGAGCGAAGCGTCAAGGTTCGGAAAGACAAACTGGAAGCTGTTGATCGTGTAGATGCCGATCAGCAGACCTGGCACCGCCATGATCGACGCCGCTTCCGAACGGTCCGTCGGCGCGACGTTCAAAATCTTGAGAAACGCAAACGTCACAACCAGCAACACCGCCGGCAGGATCATAAACATCCAAGAGATGCCATCGCCGCCCGAGGTGAAAACCTGCTCACCCATAAAACGGAACCCAAGCGCAATCGCGATCCAAAGCAAAAAGCCTACAAGCAACCACCGCACGATCATGTCGAACTCTCCCCTACGACCCGACCGAACCGGGTAGCGTTTGATAATATTACATTTGTCTCATGCGGGCGGCAATCTGCGCCGATCCCTGATCCGCGCACGAAACGTGCGCAACGCAATCGCCTGAGCCGGGAAAACGGCGTGCGATGAGGGCCCAGAACCCCGATCACTTTTTGACGCCGATTGGGCGCGGAAAACCCCGTGTTTTCCGCGTTCTGAGCGTGACCGCAGTCACTCGAAAAACCCCGGAGCGTTCCCTAAGGCCAAGAAAGCATTGACGGGCGGTAATTATTGGCAGCACGTTTCGCCCGCGTGGAGGAGACCCTGAAATGAGCGATGACTCGCTTTCGAAGAACGCCAAGGTGGGCATCGCCGCCATGGGCGGGATTACACTCGTGGCGGTTGCAGCTTTGGCCGTAGGCACCGTGTTGCCGCCGCTCAGCAATCAAAGCAGCGGCACGATCGCACCGGCGGAGCGCTACCGTTCGGCGCAAGTCTCCGACGCAGATGTCACCCTTGGCGACGACGCCGTGCCGCTTCTTATGCAGACGGACGCGTTCGAGCTGATGATCAACGATCCGTCGTTCCGGGCCCTTGCATCGGATGCTGGCTTCGCAGCTCTCGCGCAGAACCCGCAAGCGCTTCTCGCCATGGCGCAGGACGCGCAGGCGTTCTCAGCTCTCGCGCGTGACCCGCAAGCCTTCGCGGCGCTCGCTCGCGCCGCAAACGCCGGCGCGGCCCAATCGATGGATGCGCAAGCCGCCAATGCGGAAGCGTTCGCCGCAATGGCCCGTCACGCTAACGCCTTCGAAGCGATGGCCCGCCAGCCTCAAGCCTTCGCCGCGATGGCCCGCCACCCTCAAGCCTTCGCAGCTTTGGCCCGTCACCCGCAGGCGTTCGCCGCAATGGCGCGCAACCCACAGGCCTTCGCCGCCTTCGCGCGCAACGGCAATTTCGCCGCCGCCGCACGCAACCCGCAAGCAACCACGGCAATGGCGCGGGACGCGCAAGCCTTCCAAGCCTTGGCCGGTGACGCACAAGCGATGAGCGCACTCGCTGCCGACGCGCAGGCGTTCCAGGCATTGGCTGCCGATGCACAGGCCTTCCAAGCGCTCGCGCGTGACGCACAAGCGTTTAACGCACTCGCTTCAAACGCTGCTGCTTTCGATGCGATGGCGCGCAACGCCGAAGCATTCCAGGCACTAGCACGCGACGCACAGGGCCTCAGCGCCATGGCGCGCAGCGCGCAAGCGTTCGACGCCCAAGCCCGGTTGGCCCAAGCGCTCGACGCTCAAGCGGTCGCCGCTTTCGGCGCCAACGCGCAAGCCTTCTCGGCAATGGCGCGTGAGCCGCAAGCGTTCGCGGCAATGGCTCGCCACCCGCAGGCGTTCGAGGCACTGGCGCGTCACCCACAAGCGTTTGCGGCAATGGCGCGCAACCCGCAGGCGTTCGCCGCTTTCGCCCGTGACGCCAACTTCGCTGCGGCGGCCCGCAACCCGCAGGCGAATGTGGCGATGGCGCGTGACGCACAGGCGTTCCAAGCGCTCGGCCGCGATGCGCAAGCGATGCGCGTGCTCGCTGCCGACGCGCAGGCGTTCCAGGCGCTGGCTTCCAACGCCCAAGCCTTCCAAGCACTCGCCCGGGATGCGCAGGCGTTTAACGCGCTCGCATCGAATGCACAGGCGTTCCAGGCGCTCGCTCGCAACGCCCAGGCCTTCCAGGCTCTGTCGCGCGACGCCCAGGGCCTAGCCGCCATGGCTCGTAACGCGCAGGCGTTCCAGGCGCAGGCTGCGGCGGCGCGCTCGGCGCAAGGCATCAACGCGCAGGCGTTCCAGCTGATGGCGCGTCACCCGCAGGCCTTCGCCGCCATGGCGCAGAACCCGCAAGCGTTCGAAGCCCTGGCCCGCAACCCGCAAGCGATGCAGGCGCTCGCCTCCAACGCTCAAGCGTTCACGGCGCTGGCCCGCAACCCGGCGTTCGCAGCGCTGGCGCGTGAGCCCGCGTTTGCCGCCATGGCGCGAGACGCGAGCTTCGCAAGCGCGCTACGGGCGAATTGATACGGCGCGGCGCATCGCTTTAAGCGATGCGCCGCTTCGTCCGCCCGAAGCCGTGTTAGGCAAGGAGCGTGGATATCCGTGGGGGACTTTTCCTAGCGAGCTTGTTGTTTGCGCCGATAGCATCGGCGCAAACGCCCGTCGATGACGCCCCGCAAATCGCGGTTGACCCACCGGCCGCCGATGTCACCGCGCCCGAGCCACCGCCGCAGCAAGAGCCGCCGAGCCGCGCACCAGAAGACATTCCCGTTATCGATCTCAGCCAAATCGAAACCGAAAATCTGCGCCTGCTCTTTTTTGCGCCGCAAGAGAGCTATCTCACGCCCTATGTCGGCCGCAGCTTCGAGAATGCGTTGGCGTACCAACAGCGCATGTTCGATTGGGAGCCGTGGGAGCCCGTCACGGTTCTGCTCAAGGACTTCTCGGACTACGGCAACGCCGCAGCACGCTCTTCACCCAACAACGCGCTGCTGATCGACATCGCACCGCTAAGCTTGGCGTATGAAACCTTCAGTCCCGGCGAGCGCTTCTTCACGCTGACCAATCACGAAGTCACGCACGTCGCTTTGATGGATGTGTGGAACGAGCGCGACGCGTTCTGGCGCCGTTTCTTCGCCGGCAAGCCGATGCCAGTGCAGGAACATCCGGAATCGATCCTCTACAATTATCTCACCACGCCGCGCGTAAATGTGCCGCGCTGGTATCTCGAAGGCAGCGCCGTGTTCATGGAAACATGGATGGCCGGCGGCTTCGGCCGCGCGCAGGGCGCCTACGATGAAATGGTGTTCCGCTCGATGGTGCGCGATGACGCGCACTTCTATTCGCCGGTGGGGTTGGAGTCCGAAGGCATCTTCGTCGACTTCCAAGTCGGCGTGAACGACTATCTCTATGGCACGCGGTTCTTCAGCTACCTCGCGCTCAACCACTCACCGGAGCAAGTCGTTCAATGGCTGCGCCGCGATGAAGATAGCGCCGCGTATTACGGCACGCAATTTCGCCGTGTGTTCGGTCTGCCGCTTCATCAGGCCTGGCAGAACTGGATCGAATGGGAGTTCGAATTCCAGCGCGAGAACCTGGCTTCGGTGCACGCCTACCCAACGACGAACGCCAATGCTCTCTCACCGCGCGCGCTGGGCTCAGTGTCGCGCACCTTCGTCAATCCGGAGACCGGCGGCCTGATCGGCGCTTTCCGTTATCCCGGCGTGATCGGTCATATCGGCGAACTCACGCCCGGCAGCGGCGACATTCGCCACCTCACCGATATCAAAGGTGCGATGCTCTATCGCGTCACCTCGCTCGCCTACGATCCCAGCACCAACACGGCCTGGTACACGACCGACAATTACGCCTATCGCGATATCATGCGTCTCGATGTGGCGACCGGACGCGAAGAGATGGTCCTGCGCGATGCGCGCATCGGCGACATTGTGTTCAACCCATCCGACCGCTCGCTCTGGGGACTCCGCCACCTCAACGGCTACGTCACGCTCGTGCGCATGCCCGAGCCGCATACGAGTTGGAATCAGGTCCACACCTTCCCGTTCGGGCGCGTGCCGTTCGATCTCGATATTTCGGCTGACGGCTCAATGCTCGCGGCATCCGTGGGTGAAGTGAACGGCGATCAGTCCGTGCAGATCTTCCGAATGGCGGACCTCACCGCTGGCGTCACCGAACCGTTCGCCCGCTTCAGCCTCGGCACATCAACGCCGGAAGGCTTCGTCTTCTCGCCGGACGGCCGCTACCTTTACGGCAGCGCCTACTACACCGGCGTCTCCAACATTTTCCGCTACGAGATCGCGACCCAAGAATTGGAGGCGGTCTCCAATGCAGAGACCGGTTTCTTCCGCCCGATCCCACAATCCGATGGCTCGCTCATTGTTTATGAGTACACGGGCGAAGGCTTCCGCCCCGCCGTCATCCAGCCAGAGCCGCTCGAGAGCCTCGGCAACATCCGCTTCCTCGGCGCCGACATCGCTGAGCGCCATCCCGTCGTGACAACGTGGACGGCCGGACCGCCGAGCGCAGTCGATTTCGACGCCATGGTCACGGCGCAAGGCCATTACCTGCCGCGTGATGAAATGACGTTAGGCGCCGCCTATCCCGTCATCGAAGGCTATCGCGGCCGCGCGGCGCTTGGCTATCACGTCGTGTTCGAAGATCCGCTGCAGTTCAATCAGCTGCACGCGACGCTCTCCTACACTTTGGACTCACCGTACGAAGATCAGGACTGGCACCTCGACGTCGAGTACCGGACGCTGAAATGGCGCTTCCGCTATTGGCACAATGACGCCGATTTCTACGACCTTTTCGGCCCCACTGAACGTGCGCGTGCAGGCGATGCGCTGATCGTCGGCTATCGCCATTCGTTCATCTACGACCCTCCGCGCCAACTCGATCTCGACGTCGAGGCGGCTTACTACACCGGGCTCGATACGCTCCCCGGCGCCCAGAACGTGCAAAGCCAGTTCGACACGCTGGCCTCGTTCAACGCCGAGCTTCATTACACCAACACAACGCGCTCGCTGGGCGCAGTCGATCACGAGCGCGGCTGGCGCTGGAATCTCGGCGTCGGCGCCGATCATGCCAACGGCGAGGTCTTTCCGAGCGTGCGCGGCGGGGTCGATTTCGGCGTGCCGCTGCCGATGAACAATTCCTCGATCTGGCTCTACACTGCGGCGGGCGCGGCGGGCGGCGACGAACTCAGCCCGCTCAGCAGCTTCTATCTCGGCGCCTTCGGCAACAATTACGTCGACGACCGCGAAGTGAAGCGCTACCGCGAGTTCGACAGCTTCCCGGGCTTTGAGATCAACCAGATCGACGCGCAAAGCTTCGTGCGCTCGGTAGCGGAGATCAATCTGCCGCCGGTGCGGTTCGAAGATATCGGCTCGCCCGGCTTTTTCCTCAGCTCAGTGCGCACGGCCGTGTTCGCCGGCGCCCTGGAAGCCGAGCCCAGCATCGGCGAGCGGCAATCTTATCAAACCGTCGGCATTCAGACCGATTGGAATTTCACCGTCGCGCACCGATTGCCGATGGTGCTGTCAGTCGGCTACGCTGAGGGCTTCGAAGACGGCGAGCGCCGCGGCAACGAGGTGCTGGTCTCGCTAAAGATCATGTGATGCTCGCTGACCTCGTGCTGAAAGCGCTGATCGCTGTGGCGCCGGTGCTAATACTGCTCCTGGTGTTCGATCGCCTGGACGTCTTCAATCTCATTCCGATGCGAGAAATCGGTCTGCTGACAGGTGTCGGCGCCGGGCTCGCTGTGCTTACATTCGTTCTGAACTGGCGAGTGATGGACGGCTTCCCGATCGGCTGGAGCGCCTTCACCCGCTACGTCGCGCCGCCAATCGAAGAGGCGATGAAAGCCGCGCCGATCATTTATCTGTTCTCGCGCAATCGCCTGGGCTTCAAGCTCGACGCCGCCATCGCCGGCTTTGCCGTGGGCGCGGGATTCTCTGTGGCGGAGAACGCCTGGTATCTCGTGACTCTCACCGGCACGAACGTCACCGATTGGCTGGTGCGCGGCTTCGGCACGGCGGTGATGCATGGCGCGGCGACCGCGCTGTTCGCGATCATCGCGCACGAAATGTCGGAAAAGCAATCCGAGAGCGCCGCGGCGCATTATAGCTTCAAGCCGCTGCTGTTTTTGCCGGGCTTCGCGGTGGCGACCGTGGTCCATTCAGCCTTCAACCACTTCCCGCAGCAACCGCTGATCGCCATGGTGCTCACGCTGCTGCTCGCGCCTCTTACGTTGTTCTTGACGCTCGCACGAAGCGAGCGCGCGACGCGCCACTGGCTCGCGGCGGACGCGGCGGCGCACCGCCAGCTGCTCGACGACATTCGCGCGGGGCGTTTCGCCGAGAGTAAAGCCGGCGCCGCGCTGCACGAGGCCGGCGCAATCGGCAGCGTACCCGCGGCAGAGGTTATGTCCTACGCGGAGTTGAAAATGGAAATGGTGCTGCGTGCGGAGGAGCTCATCCTCGCCAGTCATGAGGGTGAAGGCGCTACTGCGGGCGAACCTGAGCGCCAAAAGCTTCGTCACCTCGATACGCTGGAGCAGCGCTTAGGCAAAACCGTCGCCGCCGCCATAGACTCGCGCCTCGGCTTCACACGCAACGATTTGTACGAACTGAGCCGTCTGCGCGCACGCTTATCGGATTAAACCGCAGAACGCTCCGATCGAGCCTCAGCCCTACAACGGCGCTTGAAATATGCGCCGCCGGTGCGTCCTTGGAGAGCCGCGGCGATCCAAGTCAGGTTGCTGTTGCGGCCCGTGGTTCGCGCAAGTGTTTCAGCATGTAGGGTGTGTTCAACGCTCCGAACGCCAAAACGATCAACATGTTGCCAAGCTTCCAATTGGCCCAAACGTCCTCAGCGTCTTGCGCGCCAAACGTCAGTCCAAACCACTCATAGGCGCCGGCGGGCGCCACAGGAATTCCCGCCATCACAAGCGGCGCGTCGAACGCCGGCACATAGGTGCGCCACAAGAATTCATTCCACAGCGCCATTGCAATGAAGAACAAAGCCCAGCGGATCGCCAGCGTGCGCCATGCAAAATCCGGCAAGTCAAAGACTTTAGAGAAGAGCAACTTCCAGAGATTTTTGCCAAACAGCATTGGCGCCAGAATCATCACGGCCATGAAAAGCTGCTGAATGGTCGGCTTCACATAAATGAAGGCGCGCTCTTGCAGCAGAATGCCGATAAGGCCGAACCCGCCGACAATCGCCGAAGACAGCACCATCATCTGCGAGACAGGTTCGCCGACGATGATTTGGCGCGCCAAAAAGCCGAACGTGAGCGCAATCAGCACACCCGTCGCCCAGAACAGGGCTGTATCAGCGTTGATGAGGCCGCCAAACAACTCCACGCGCCGGAAAACATTATAGACCAGAACGAAGGCGATCACCGGCACGAAGTCGGCCCAAAGCTGGTTTGCCTTGCCAGCTGCGGTAGCCAGGCCATTTTGGGGTTTGTGGTTTTCAGCCATAGTTCGTCATACGCACACCAAGGCCGCCCGGTTTTCAGGGCGCCCCAACAAACTGCTATCGCACGAGTTCCGCGCCGCCACCCGTCAAGTCGGGCGAACACAGCCCCGGGCCGCTACTGCGCCGGGGTCATGGTCACGGTTGATGGGAATTCTGGATTTGGGGACGGTTCTTGCGCGGCCTCTGTCCAGGAGACGATGGTGCGAAGCGTGCGCGTTTGCGGCTCGTCCGCGACCATCACATCTTCCTCGTATTCCAAATCAATGCGTCCGGGCGATGCGGCGATCACGCGATAGTCGCGAAAGTCGCCGAGGAGAAAAGCCCTCTCATCATGCGGTGAGACGAAGGCCAGATAGACACGAAGGCCGTTCATGGCGGGATCGCCACTCCCCATTCCGTACATGCGCACCGCGGCGATGTTCGACATGTCCGGGAGAGCGTTAAACTTGACCACCGCTAGTGCTGCGATAGCTGGATCGTCTTGAGCGAGCGGGCTCCATGTTTGGGGCTCCCCATCGCCTTCAACGAAACG
>LNFM01001181.1_pt1 | contig 111232 bp, 97 predicted proteins | sample 596031 | NCBI WGS metagenome assembly LNFM01 (sample SAMN04254537, study PRJNA301005) | activated carbon metagenome | isolation source: dual media filters at the Ann Arbor, Michigan drinking water treatment plant | place: USA: Ann Arbor
GGGGTATGAGCCTGAAGCGGGGTTGTTGGGTCGATCATCACAGCATGGTGATCGATATGAACGATACGAAACTCGTCACCCTCGAGCAGCTGCGGGGGTTTTTGGCCGGAGCGGCCGATCTGGGCCTGACGGCAGTGGCGGATCCAGCGGCCCGTTATGGCTTGATCAAGGGGGTGCTCAAGCGGTTCAAGTACCCCTTGCTGGGCAAAGCCGATCGTGGGGTGGTCCGACGCTACCTGCTTCGAGTCACCGGGTACTCGCGCCCTCAGCTCACACGCCTGATTGGGCAGTACCTGCGCAGTGGACGTCTGGTGCGCCGCTACCGGGTTAACCCCAGCTCCTACACTCGCAAGTTCACCCCGCAGGACGTCCTGCTGCTGGCCGAACTCGACAGCCTGCACGCCAGCCTGTCCGGCCCCGCGACCCGGGTGCTCCTGGAGCGGGCCTATCACCTCTTCGGCCAGCCAGCCTACACCCGCTTAGCCACCATCTCGGTGTCCCATCTGTACAACCTGCGCGCCCAGCCTCTGTACCAGCAGCAGCGCGTGCATTACAGCAAGACTCAAACACGGCCCAGCACCCTGGGTGTGCGCCGTGCGCCAGCGCCCGAAGGCCGGCCCGGGTTCATCCGCATCGACACGGTCCACCAGGGCGACCACGACGGGCGCAAGGGTCTGTATCACATCAATGCCGTCGACATCATCACCCAGTGGGAATTGGTCGCCACCTGCGAGCGCATCAGCGAGGCTTACCTCCTACCGGTGATCGGCGAACTGCTGGCCGGCTTCCCGTTCGAGGTCCTCGGCTTTCACTCCGACGGTGGCAGTGAGTACGTCAATCACGACGTGGCCAAGCTGTTGGAGAAGTTACGCGTGGAGTTCACCCGCTCGCGACCACGCCACACCAACGACAATGCACTCGCAGAGAGCAAGAACGCTAGCGTCATCCGCAAACAGTTCGGCTACGCCCATATCCCTCAGCATCACGCTGCCGACATGAACACCTTCTGTCGCGAATTCCTCAATCCCTACATCAACTACCACCGGCCATGCTACTTCGCCGTCGACGACATCGATGCCAAGGGCAAGGTGCGTAAGCGCTACCCGCGCGAGCTGATCATGACGCCGTTCGACAAGCTCAGAACCATGCCATCCCAGAACGTGAATCTAAAACCCGGAATCACCCTCGACACCCTGGCCCAGGAGGCCCACCAAATGACCGATAATCAGGCCGCGAAGGCGCTCACCGACGCCCGCTCAAAGCTCTTCCGATCCATCCACCGTCGATCCAGAACCGCCGCCTAAGGTCTACCGCAACCAGCCCGCTTCAGGCTCATTCCGCTATTGGAAAAGACTGCTGCGATGTCGGTTGTCATGACGGTACCCGCCAAGATGCGTATGATCGATCTCGAGGAGGACCTGCCATGGAGCAATTCGGATATGCCGGGAACCGACGTTTCGCGTCGGTGATGCAAAGCGGTGGTCACGGTGCCCTGCTCGTCGCTGCAGCGATCGGTGCCTGGTTGCCCCTGGCAGCGCAGGCGCAAACCTATCCGAACAAACCGATACGCTGGATCGTGCCGTTTCCGCCGGGTGGCAGCGTGGATGGCGTGGCCCGCCGCGTAGGTCCCGCACTGGCTGGGAACATCGGCCAGCAGGTCGTGCTCGACAATCGCACCGGCGCATCGGGCAACATCGCGACGGAACTCGTCGCCAATGCGGCACCGGACGGCTACACACTGCTGAGCCACACGGTTCCGTTCGTCGTGAACACCTTCCTGTATCGACGCGTTCCTTATGACGTGACGCGCGATTTCGTGCCGATCTCGCTGCTCGCGTCGACAGACTCGGTCGTGACGGTGCATCCTTCCGTGCCGGTCAAGAGCATTCGGGAATTGATCGCGCTCGCCCGCAGCAAGCCGGCTTCCCTGCTCTACGGATCCGCCGGCATCGGCACCAATCCGCACATCTGCGGCGAACTGCTCAACTATCTGGCGAAGACCGAGATCGGGGTCGTCCATTTCAAGGGCGGTGCGCCCGCGCGAACCGCCGTCATCGCAGGCGAGTTGCCGATCACCTACAACAGCGTTCTCGAGACCGTGGGCTTCGTGAAGGCTGGGCGCTTGCGAGCGCTGGGCGTGACGGGCACCAAGCGCTCGCCCGCCATGCCCGACGTGCCGACGATCGCCGAATCGGGTGTGCCCGGCTATCACTTCGCGGCCTGGCATGGGTTGTTTGCGCCGAAGGGGACGCCGATCGCGATTGCGAACACGCTGCGGGAACGCATCAAGGCGACGATCGGAGCGCCCGAAACACTGCGTCAGTTCGAGGAGCAGGGGCTCGATGTCGTGATCAGCACGCCCGAGGAGTTCGCCGCCTATCTGAAGCGGGAGATCGCCAAGTGGGGGCCGGTGGTGAAGGAGCGGCGCATGCGCGCGGACTGAGTTCGTTGCAGGAAGGCTTGCCCAGCGAAAGGCGGCGACGTTGTTCCGATCGACGTCACCGACGCTTGCGAGTTCGGGTTCGTTCGACGGACGACCTCATCGAAGCATGCGCGTCATGATGATGCTACATCGTATCCGGATGCGGTTCATGCACGGCAACCTTCCCCTACAGGCGTTTGCGTTCATCGCATCTGCAATCGTCGCCGTGCCGACGGTGATGTCCGCATCCGTCGACGGGGAAGCCGTTTACCGTGCGACGTGCAGCGCTTGTCATGATTCGGGGGCCGGCGCTGCGCCTGTTACCGGTCGCGGCGAAGACTGGAAGGAGCGTTTTCTCTACGGGAGGGCAGCGTTGCAGCGTGCTGCCCTCGAAGGCGTGCCCAGTACCGCGATGGCTGCCAAGGGCGGCTTCGATCGCCTTGGCGCACACGAGGTCGCGGCTGCGGTCGACTACATGCTGGGGCGAACCGGATTCGTGGAGCCCGCCGTGGTCAAGCCGCGGCCGGTGTGGGCGAGGCCCACCGTAGTATCCGGCGATGTGCCCGATGCGGTCGTCACGGCGCGTGTGGCCGCCGCATTGCGCAGCCAGATGACGTCCGGCAAGGGGCCTGTGGATGCCGACGGTGCCGATCTCATCGTTCGCGGCGTCGGCATCCGGGTGGGCACTTCAGCGGGTACGGTGCGGCTGATGGGCGTCGTCCAGGATGCTGCCGTCGTTAGGCGTGCGGAGGCGGTGGTGCGAGCGGTCGATGGCGTAAGCGGTATCGACAATCGACTGGTCAGCGGCGGCATGCTCGACTTCGATTGAAATCTGTTCGACAAGCACGCCTGGTATCGATTTCGACCTTTTTTGTCGCTGATGCATTTGCGGTACCGTTCGGCAAAGTGTCAACGAATTTCCGACTCAGGACACTGGTCGAACAGTCCGTGCAGGTCGACATCGAACGACGAATTGACGAGTATCCCAGTGTCGCCGTGGTACTCGATGCGCTTCGATTGCGAGTAGACGATCCACGCTTCCACGGCACCGGCTGCAAGCAACCCGGCGACCTTTTCGTTCAGCTCCTTGCGCGAGTTCGAGGGCGAGGCGACTTCGATGCATAGTTCCGGCGCCTGTTCGAACGGCGTTGACTTGCCGTGTCGAGTGATGAATTCGTCGCTCGCCCAAACGACATCGGGGACGAGGACTCCCACGGGTGTGAGGACGGACGCTTCGACGATCCGGTCGCCGCCGAGCCGCATCAATCGCTCGACCAGCCGAGCTTGAAGATTGCCGTGGTAGTTGCTTGCCGGGCTGCGCAACACCATGCGGCCCCAGGCGTCGATCTCCACCTTGCCGGGGATGTTTGCAAACATGGGGTCGTCGCAAAGCCTGCGATACATCGTGCCGAGGGCTTCGTACGTGAGCGGCTGATCGATGACTTCCGGTGTGGCGCTCATTGCGGTGCTCCGTGGGATCGCGATGTCGAACCAGTCTAGAACAACCGCATGTACGAGACAATCCGAGGATAGGTCTAGGCTGCAAGATCGGTGCTACATCTGACCCTGACTCGACCCCGGGGTTGACTCAGTGTCAGTGTCGATAGGGTCAGCGTACTACAGGATCGGTTGCGTCAGCCGGCGACCCGCGGGCGGAAGATTGCCGTATGCAGCACCTCTGCATAGGTCTTTTCGCCCGAGCGGATGGCCACATAGAGGCGAACCATCTGGTGCCCCTTGCGCTCCCATTTCTCTTCGGGGACGGCACGCACTTCGTACTCGTTGCCGAGCCGCGGGACGTCGTGGAATACGATGCGGCTGCCGGTGTGTATCCAGGCGGGGAGCGTGAACCGGTTGCGCAGCACGAAGTTCGCCTGTCGCAGGACGAAGCCAGGATGGAGCGGCGCTTGCGGACCCGCACGAAACAAGGGCAGGTCATCGCGGTTGTCTTCGCACCATATGCGATTGTCTTCGAGCGTCGGCGCCCAGCGCAGCGCCGGGAACGTGCGCCCGACCTCCATCAGTTCCCATGTCACGATCGGACGATCGCCACCGTTCGCGGAGGGCCGCAGATCACTGCGCGGATCGACGGCAGGCGCAGTCGAGGGGATTGCAGCGGTCATGCGAGCGAGTTCCACGCCCTCCTCGTTGCAGCAGGTCAGTTCGTATCCACCGTCGTCGCCTTGCTTCGTCCGCACCGTGAGCAGATCGCCTTCATAGGCTGGTTTGAAAAACACGACGTCCGCGATCCCGCGTGCGAGCCATTGCTCGCCGAAACGTTCGACGAGCGGTCGTGTCATGTGCGAAAAGACCGTTACGCCCGGCACCAGCGCCCCCTTGAATCCGAACTGACGCGCGATGTCGTCGCTGTGCATGCGGTTCTCGGATTGCTCCGATGCGTTGTGGGTGCGCACGAGGTAGGGCGGCAGAGCGTCTTGAGCGAGCATGGCGAAGCATCCAGAAGGCGGCAGGGGAAGACTGCGAATCATACGCCCGAATCTGCGTCGGTCCACGGCGAGGGCGGCGCTACAATTCGGGATCGAATGCGCGGGCGCCCGCGTTGGACCCAGACGAGGTGACTGTGAGCGAACTCTCCCCCAAGCGATCCGTGCCCGAGTTTCCCGCCGAGCGCCTGACGCAGTTCGACGTCGAAGTGCTCGCCGATCTGCTGCATCTGCATGAAGACAGGCTTCCGCGCACCGTGATCGAGGAGTGCGCGAAGCGCGGCGAGGCGATGGTGGAACTGCTCGCGCAACTTCCAGCCGATGGCAGCTATTGGCGGCAAGATACGTCGAGCGGCGAGTGGTGGTCGCTCTTCCACGCCGCGATGGTACTGGGGCGGATTCCCGGCGAGGCCGCCGGGGATGCGCTCATCGCGCTGATGCGCCGCATGGACGCGGCCGGCGACGACAATCTGCAGGAATGGCTCGATGGCTTCTGGCCCGCACTCTTCGCCAACAAGGCGCGGGCGAACTTCGAGGCGTTGCGCATCCTGGCGCGCGACCGGAAGGTCGACTGGTACACCCGTTTGCAGGCGCTCGATAGCGTCGTGGCCGAAGCCGAACGCTGCGGTGGCGACGAACTCGAATCGGCGATCGACTGGGTGGCGGGTGTCGCCGCCGACGAAACCGACGATTGGGATCTGCGGCTCATCGGTGCGACGACGCTCCTCGCGTTTCCGCGCGATCGGCATCGTCGACTGCTGGACGAACTCGTGCGCCGGCAAAGCCGGCGCGAGGCGGCGTTTACGAGCGAGGAAGTGGACAAGGCCTACGGTGGCGAGCCCCGAGTGCCGGATTGGCGCGAGCGGGCGGATCCGTGGGAATTTTACGCGCCCGAGCACATCGTCGAGCGCCAGCAGCGGTGGGCCGAAGTCGCCGAGCAAGAAGACGCCGAGCCCGTGATCGCGACGTATACGCGGGAGGCACCCAAGGTCGGACGCAATGATCCGTGTCCGTGCGGGAGCGGCAAGAAGTACAAGAAGTGCTGCCTGGGGACTGCGACGGCCAGTTGACGCGAATGGCCGACCTCGCGGCGAACGCCGAGGTCGCACGGGGGCGAGGGTCACCCGTGGCCGCGGGACTTCCTGTACGTATCTTCAGGAGTAGGCAGCGATCTGACGCGGCCCTACCATTGCGCCCGATCGTGTATGTCGGATTCGAAGGTCGACGGCGCCGAGCCGATTACGCTCAGGAGGATGTCATGGCAGGTCTAAATTTCAGTGCTATGCGGGTGATCGCAGTGGCGTGTGTCGGCGCCATCATGGCCATGGATGCGGTGACCGCCCAGGCCCAGGAGAATTTCCCGAACCGTCCGGTTCGGCTGGTGAATCCGTTCACCCCCGGCGGCTCGGTGGACCTCGTCGGACGCGCAGTTGCGCACGGTCTCTCCGATATCTGGGGGCATCAGGTCATCGTCGACAATCGCCCGGGGGCAGGAACGCAGATCGGCACCGAGATCGTCGTGCGCGCAGATCCGGACGGCTACACCATGCTGGTCAACAGTTCGGCGATCGCCATCACGCCGAGTATGTACAAGTCGATGCGTTTCGATTCCATACGCGACGTGACGCCTGTATCGCTCCTTGCCAAAACGGCGCAGTTCCTCGTCGTGAATCCGGCGCTTCCGGCGAAGACGGCCAAGGATGTGGTGGCGCTCGCCAAGGCGAGGCCCGGCAAGCTGGCATCGGCGACGTCAGGTGTCGGCAGCACGACGCATCTCACCATGGAGTTGTTCAAGTCCATGGCCGGCGTCGACATTCTGACCGTGCCCTACAAGGGCGGTGCGCCCGCGATCGCCGATTTGATCGGCGGTCAGGTCCAGCTTTTCTTCAACACGCCGGGCACCCTGCTCTCGCACATCAACGCAGGCAAGCTGCGGGCAGTCGGCATCAGTTCGGACAAGCGAGGCGACTTCGCTCCCGACGTGCCCACCGTCGCCGAATCCGGCGTGCCCGGATTCGAAGCCTACATCTGGTACGCCATCTATGGGCCCCGCGGGCTGCCGGCACCGATCGTCAATCGCTGGAGCGACGCGGTGAGCCAGTATCTTCGCAGCCCCCAGGCAACGGATCACTTCCGCAAGACCTACATGGTGGCGGGCTCAGGTACGCCGGCGACGTTCGCTGCGTATCACAAATCCGAAACGGAGCGATGGGCGAAAGTCGTCAAGGGCGCGGGGATCAAACCGCAGTAGGGCTTGAGATGTTGGGGCGCCCAGCATCTCGATGGCGAGTCAAGACTTCAAGATGGTGCGTGCGTGAGCGGTCGGGCGTCGCCGCGCGTCGGCTACATTGCCGTAGTGAGTCCGCCATCGACGCAGAGTGTCTGGCCGGTAATGAACGATGCTTCGTCGGAGGCGAGAAACACGGCGGCGGGCCCCAGTTCTTCGATGCGCCCCCAGCGTCCCGCGGGTGTGCGCTTGCATACCCAGGCGTTGAACGCTTCGTCTTGCATCAAGGGGGCGCTCAGTTCCGTCTGGAAATAGCCGGGCGCGATGGTGTTGACGGTGATCGCGTGCGGCGCGAGTTCGGTGGCCAGTTGGCGAGCGAGCGCGTGGATTGCCCCCTTGCTCGCGGTATAGGCCGACAGCGTGGGGCGACCTAGTTCGCCGACGATCGATCCGACGAGCAGAATGCGGCCATGGCGGCGCGGTATCATGGCCTTCGCGGCCTCCCGTGCAAGCTGCCATACCGCGACGAGATTGATTTCCAGAACGCGTCGCAGATCGTCCGTCGTGGTCTCGATGATCGATGCGCGCTGCGCAATCCCGGCATTGGCAACAACGACGTCGAGAGCACCGTGTCGGCTGACGATGCCGTCGATCGCCGAGGCGACCGCAGCGTGATCCGTGACGTCGAACGGCGCGACCTCGCAGCGACCGCCAGCTGAAAGCAGTTCCTCGCAGCGCGTCGCGAGCGCATCTTCACCGCGCGTGTTGAGAACGATGTGAGCACCCGCGCGCGCAAGCGCCTGAGCATAGCCCCATCCGAGCCCGCGCGAAGCGCCGGTGACGAGTGCAATGCGGCCGTCCAGCGAGAACATCGAACGCGCCGTCAGTTGACCGTGGCGCCGGACGCCTTCACCACTTTCGCCCAGCGGTCGATTTCGGAGCGGACCAGCTTCGCGAATTCGTCGGAGGTGTTGGTATCGACCTCCGCGCCGACTGCGCTCAGTCTTGATCTGAGATCGTCGCTGCTCATGAACGCGCGAATCTCCGCATTCAGCTTCGCCACGATTTCCCCCGGCACGCGCGGCGGGGCAAAGATGCCATACCAGGAATTGACATCGAAACCCGGGATGGCGGATTCCGCGATGGTCGGCAACTCCGGGAGCAGGCCGGAGCGCTTGGCGCTCGTGACGGCGATGGGCCGCAGCCGTCCGCTCTTCACGTGCGGCATGGCGCCGGGAAAGCCCAGGGAAGACACGTGCAGATGGCCCCCGACGAGATCCGTGATGGCGGGCCCTGCGCCCTTGTAGCCGATGTGGACCATTCGGGCACCGGTCAGTACGCCGATGAGTTCCATGACCAGATGATTCGGCGAGCCGGGGCTTGCGCCATAGTTGAGCGCGTTCGGCTGGGAGCGCGCGACGGCGACCAGTTCCTTCATGGTCGTGGTCGGCATCGAAGGGTGGACGGCGATCATGCTCGGGAACGTGGCGAGATTCGTGATGGGGGTCAGATCCGCCGCGAGATCGTAGCCGACCTTCTTGTAGAGGCTCATGTTGATGGCGTGCGGGATGCCTGCAACCATGATGGTATAGCCGTCGGCCGGCGACTTCACGACGAGTTCGGCGCCGATGTTTCCGCCGCCGCCCGTGCGGTTGTCCGGGATGACCGGTTGGCCGAGGCGCTCGTTCAGGCGCTGTGCGACGATGCGGCCGAGGAGATCGGTTGCGCCACCGGGGGCGAACGGAATCACCAGCCGGATGGGCCTGGTCGGATAGGTCTGCGCTTGCACGCCCGCGTGCGCCAGCGCCAGAGCAACCACCGAGAATGCCGCGGATACGAGACGCATGAAGCTGATCCTCCTGCATGAAGTGTAGTGCTCTGTTCGACGATCGGCGTCGAGGCGGCAGTATATCGGCTAATCGGTTCGATGCCGCGTGCGTCGCATGGCCGTACAGCGTGCTAGCATCGTGTCGAAAGCGATGGCGAGGAGGAGTGCGAAGCGATGAAGAACAGTCGATCGGAATACATCGAGGTGCGCGGCTTGACCTATCACTGTCGCGAGTGGGGCGAGCCGGGCGCGCCGCTGCTTTTCATGATGCATGGCTTCCAGGACGTTTCGGCGTCGTGGCAGTTCACGGTCGATGCCCTGCAGCGCGAATGGCACGTGATCGCACCCGACTGGCGAGGGTATGGCCTGACCGGATGGACCGCCGCCGACAGCTACTGGTACCCGGACTACCTCGCGGATCTCGATGTGCTGCTCGAACATTACACGCCGGAATTTCCCGCACGCATTGTCGCTCACAGCATGGGTGGCAACATCTGCGGTTTGTACGCGGGCATTTTCCCCGACCGCGTGAGCCGTTTCGTCAACGTCGAAGGTATCGGCATGGCTGGGCGGCGACAGGATTCTGCACCGCGCCGATTCGGCAAGTGGATCGACGAGATTCGTGACGGCGGCGCTCAGCGTCCGTATGAAAGCTTCGAGGACTTCGCGGATCGCATGCAGGCGGAGAATCCGCGTCTCACGTCGGAACGGGCACGTTTCCTCGCCGAGCAGTGGGGCAAGCAGGAGGAGGATGGCACGGTCGTGCGGCGTGCCGATCCCAAACACACGATCGTCAATCCGTTGCCGATCCCTACGGCCGACATGTTGGACTGTTGGCGCGAGATCACGGCACCCGTGCTGTGGGTCGAGGGCACGAAGTCTCGCCTCGCCGGGCAGATCGCGCGCGATCCCGAAGGCTACGCGGAACGACGCTCGGCTATCGAGAGCCTCGAAGTGGTGCGCGTGGAGGATGCTGGCCACAACATCCATCATGATCAGCCGGAGGAATTGGCTGCGATCGTGGAGGCGTTCATGTAGGGAAAGGGTGCCGAGCACGGTTTCCCCTTTCCCATGGACGACGATCGATCCGGCATGCTCAGCTCGTCAATCCATCTCCCACCTTCACGTTCTCCGCCGTCAATTCCATCCCCGAGGCCTTGGCCGCCAACAGCAGCAGGGTCGCGAAGTCCTGATCGGTGTAGCCGTTCCCGATGAGTGTCTGTACGAGATCGCGGGTGATGGAGGTAAGCGGCATCGGGACCCCGAGCTCCTTTGCGGCCGACAAGCCCAGGTCCAGATCCTTGCGCAGGAGTTCCGGGGTGAACGTGACGGCGAAATCGAGATTGACGAGCGCCGGCGTCTTGTAGCGGGTGAACATCGATCCCATCACGCTCTTGTTGAGAAAGTCCAGGAACGCGTGTCGCTGCATGCCGGCCTTCTGGGCGAGCAGCGTGATCTCGCAGAGATTCTGGATGACCACGCCCAACATCAGGTTGTGACAGATCTTGGCGATGCGGGAGAGCTCGCCGTCCCCGACGTAGCTCACGCCCGAGCCGATGCTGCTCAGGTACGGAAGCACGACGGCATAGGCATCCTGCGGCCCGGAGCACACGACGGTCAGCTTGCCCGCCTTGATGACTTTCGCATTGCCCGAGACGGGTGCGGCGAGTAGCTTGACGCCGCGCTTCGTCAGTTCCGCGCGGATCTCGCTCGACTCCGGGATGGAAATCGACGTCGAGTCGACCACGATCTTCGGCGCCTTGCCGGCCGACATCACGCCGTCCTTTCCGTACAGCACTTCCTTGACGTCCTTGCCGGTCGACACCATCGTGAACACGATGTCGCAGTCGGCGAGGTCGGTCAGCTTGTCGACGACCTTCGCGCCGTATTCCTTGAGCGGTTCGGCCTTGGCGCGCGTGCGGTTCCAGACCGAAAGATCGCAGCCGGCCTTGGCAAGCAGCTGCGCCATCGCGTAGCCCATGCGTCCGATGCCGATCCAGCCGAGTTTGTGTTGACTCATTGGGAACTCCAGAGGTTTGAAAGGGCGGGAAACGGGAAGGGGGAAAAGGGAAAGGTGGCAGTGGCACTTCACACTTCCCTTGCCCCATGACCGGGGCGAGGGGGCGGGGGAGTGGGGATTCCCTCTTCCCTACGAAGTGACGACATCCTCCACCCAGTTGCGCTCCTCCACGATCCGCTTCAGCGTCTTCAGGAACGCTGCTGAATACGCGCCGTCGATGGCGCGGTGATCGAACGATTGGGCGAGGATACCGATGGGGCGGATGGCAATGCTGTCGCCCGTTTCGGATTCCACGACCACCGGTTTCTTGCTGACGCCGTCCGTGGAGAGGATTGCGACCTGCGGTGGATTCACGATCGGCGCGGTGATCATCGTACCGAAGACGCCGGAGTTCGAAATGGTGTACGTCGGCGAGCCGAAGTCATTGGGGGTGAGCTTGTTGGTTCGAGCCCCCGTAGCGAGGCGTCGAATCTCGCGAGCCATGCCGGGCACGGAGCGATCCTGTGCGTCGCGGATCACCGGCACGACGAGTCCGTCATGGTCGAGATCCACGGCGATGCCCAGATGCACGCGTTTCGCTACGATGAGGTTGTCGCCATCGATGCGCGCGTTCAACTGCTCGTGGCGAAGCAATGCCTGCGTGACCGCCCAGGCAAGAAACGGCAGATACGTGAGCGAGTAGCCCTCGCGTTTTCGCCACGCCTCTCCCGCGGCGCGACGAGCCGCTTCGATGCGCGAATAGTCGGCTTCGACCGCTTGGAGCACGTGCGGAACGACCTGCCATGCGCGTGCGATTGTCGCAGCAGAACGGCGGCGGATGCTGTTGAGGGGTACGACGATATCGTCCGTGCCGATGGCGAGCGTCGAGGCGGGCTGCGTTTGCGCGGCCAGCACCGCTGTGGCGGGCGATGGGGAGGAGGAGGGCGTCGGGGCGATCGGAGCGGATGGCATCGCTACGGCTCCAGGTTGCCTGCGCTTGATGTGATTCAGTACGTCGTCCCGCATCACTCGACCTTCGCGTCCCGTGCCGCGAATCTCGCTGGCCGCAATGCCGTGCTCGGCGAGCAACCTGCGCACGACGGGCGAGAGCTTCTGTCGTGGCGCTCGGGGGGGCGGGGTGTTCGATGGCAACGACACATGCGCGGGCGTTGCAGTCGGGATCGATGCTGGCACCGGTGCTTTGGCCTCTCGCGAGGCTACAACCTCGTTCGCGCCGCGAATGACGGCGACGCAGGTCCCGACCTTCACGGTCTGACCGGCATCGACCCGGATCTCGGCGACCACGCCGTTGGCCTGCGCCGGAATCTCGGTGGCGACCTTGTCGGTCTCCACGTCGAAGAGCGGCTCGTCGGCGCGCACCGTATCGCCGACCTTCTTGTACCACTTGGTGACGGTGCCTCCGGCGACCGTTTCGCCGAGTTGTGGCATGAGGATGTCCATGCGTCCTCCTCAGCCCATCGACCGCAGCACGGTACTGACGATGCGCTCGACCGACGGAATGGTGGCGTCTTCGAGCCGATCCGCCGCCGGCAACGGAATGTGCGGTGTGGTGATGCGTACGATCGGCGCGTCGAGATTCCAGAAGCATTCCTCGGCCACGATGGAGACGATCTCCGCTCCCCATCCGCAGAGGCGCGGATTCTCCTCGACCGTGAAGAGGCGTGAGGTTCGTCCGACGGATGCGAGGATCGTCTGCGTATCGAGCGGTACGAGCGAGCGCAGGTCGATCACTTCGCAGGTGATGCCGTGATCGCGCTGCAGGATCTCTGCGGCGGCGACGGCACGCGGCACCATCAATGCCAGTGCGACGATGGTGCAGTCGCGTCCGCTCGAGACGATTTTGGCCGTGCCTAGCGTATCGATGAGTTCGCCATCGGGGACGAACCCCGTTTCCGGATAGAGTGACTTGTGCTCGAAGACGATGACCGGATCCGGATCGCGCACGGCAGCGGCGATCAAGCCCTTAACGTCGGCGGGGCACGACGGGGCGACGATCTTGAGTCCGGGAATCGCCATGGCCCAGTTTTCGACGCTCTGCGAGTGCTGCGCGCCGAAGCGCGAGCCGGCGCCGTTCGCCGTGCGTATCACCAGCGGCAGGGAGATCTGGCCGTTGGTCATGTAGCGCGTCTTTGCGATCTCGTTGGCGATCATGTCCCAGCAGACGCCGAAGAAGTCGGAGAACATGATCTCGGCGATCGGGCGCAGGCCCGTCATCGCGGCACCCATTGCGGCACCGACGATGGCTTGTTCGGAGATGGGGGTATCGCGCACCCGGCGAGGGCCGAAGCGCTCGAAGAGCCCGACGGTGGCCTTGAATACGCCCCCCGCAGCGCCGATGTCTTCACCGAGGAACACGACGCGCTCGTCGCGTTCCATTTCCTGCGCGATGCCGGCGGCCACCGCCTCGCGATACGTCAGTTCCGCCATGCTGCGCCTCCGTTCGCCCAGACATCCTTTTCGATCCGATCGAGCGCAGGCGCGGGCGATGCCTTTGCGGTCTCGGTGGCTTCATCCACGCGCTGTGCGACTTCCTGTTCGATTCCGTGCAGATCGAATTCGGCGTAGCCGAGTGACAGCAGCCGCTCGCGATACACCTTGATCGGATCGCGTTCCAGCCATTCGTCGAGTTCGCCTGCGGGGCGGTACTGCGCGGGATCCGCCCGGGAGTGACCGCTGTGGCGATACGTCTTGGCTTCGATGAGCGACGGGCCGTTGCCCGCTCGTGCTTTGGCGAACGCCTGCGATGCGACGCGGAAGACCGCATCGGCATCGTTGCCGTCGACGATGATCGACGGCAAGCCGTAGGCAGCTGCCCGGTCGGCGGCGGGATGTTCGACTGCGGTGACGGTGCCGATCGGCGTGTATTCCATGTAGAGGTTGTTCTCGCAGACGAACACGACCGGCAGCTTCCAGATCACGGCGAAGTTGAGCGCCTCGTGGAAGGTGCCGATGTTGGTCGTGCCGTCGCCGAAGAAGCAGACGGTGACCTGGTCGGTGCCGCGGTACTGCGCCGACCAGGCCGCTCCGCACGCGACGGGCAGGTGCGCGCCGATGATGGCGTACGAGCCCATCGCGCCGTGTTCCACCGATGTGAGGTGCATCGAGCCGCCCTTGCCGCCGGTGACGCCGCACTCGCGGCCCATGAGTTCGCCGAGAACACCTTCCATCGACACGCCGCGTGCCAGCGTATGCGCATGGCCGCGATAGGTGCAGAACGTGTAATCGTCGCGGCGCATGCCCAACGCGACGCCGGCTGCGATGGCCTCCTGCCCGAGGGACAGGTGGCTCGTGCCCTTGACTAGATTCTGGAGAAACAGATCGTAGGCGCGCTTCTCGCACTGGCGTAGTTCGTTCAGCATGCGATACATGCGCAGCCGTTTCTCGCGGCCGATGTCGTCGTCGGCCGAGGCGAGCGGCCGGGCCGCTTCGTTCGGGGTCATCGCTTCCTGCTCCCTGATTGCTGGCGAGCACTCGTCGCTCGCCGTTGTCGGTGTTGCCGTTGCTTCGCTGGATGCGTCCATTGTTGCGGTAGGTTCGGCCGGCGGGATGCCGGGCAGTTGCGCGCTCGCCGTCTTCTTGTCGGCCGTGCGGCGGTCGAAACGGGCGTGGCGTCTGTCCCTGCGATTCATGGATGGCGGGCCTCGTCGGTTTCAGTCGTTCGCGGCGGGGGCGACAATCTTGCCCGGATTCATGAGATTCAGTGGGTCGAGCGCCGCCTTGATGGTGCGCATCACGGACAAGGCCGCGCCGTGCTCCGTATCGAGGAATTGCAGCTTGCCGTAGCCGACGCCGTGTTCTCCGCTGCAGGTGCCGCCGGCCGCAAGCGCCCGATGTACGACGCGATCGTTCAGTGCCGCTGCCTGCTCCACTTCCGTCTGGTTCTCGGGATCGACGAGGATCACCAGATGAAAGTTGCCGTCGCCGACATGACCGACGATCGGTGCGATCAGTCCGGAGGCCTCGATGTCGCGTTTGGTTTCGACGACGCATTCAGCGAGTTTCGAAATCGGCACGCAGACGTCGGTGACATAGCCCTTCGCGCCGGGTCGCAACGACAGTCCGCCGTAATACGCGTTGTGGCGTGCGTCCCAGAGCCTGGTACGCTCTTCCTGCAACGTCGCCCAGCGAAATCCGGTGCCGCCGTTTTCGGTTGCGATCTGCCCCACGGTTTCGGCCTGCTCGCCGACGCCTGCGTCGGTGCCGTGGAACTCGAAGAAGAGAGTGGGCGCTTCGACGTAATCGGTCTTGGAGTAGTTGTTGACGCCGCGAATCTGCACTTCGTCGAGCAGTTCGATGCGGGCGACGGGAATGCCGGACTGAATCGTGGTGATCACGGTATCGACGGCTGCCTGCAGCGTAGGGAAGTTGCAGACAGCGGCGCTTATCGCCTGCGGGACGCCATGCAGCCTTACGGCCACTTCGGTGATGATTCCCAGCGTGCCTTCCGAGCCGACGAAAAGGCGCGTGAGATCGTAGCCGGTGGACGACTTGCGGGCGCGCGTGCCCGTGCGAATGATGCGCCCGTCGCTCAATACGACGGTGAGGCCGAGCACGTTGTCGCGCATGGTGCCGTAGCGCACGGCCGTGGTTCCCGAGGCGCGCGTAGCCGTCATGCCGCCGAGGGTGGCATCCGCGCCCGGATCGACCGGGAACATGAGGCCGGTGTCCTTGATGTGCGCGTTGAGCTGTTTGCGGGTGACGCCGGCTTGTACGCGTGCGTCCATGTCCTCGGCGTTGAGCTCGAGCACGGCGTTCATCCGGCTCAGGTCGATGCACACGCCGCCCTGGAGCGCGGCGACATGGCCTTCGAGCGAAGTGCCGACGCCGAAGGGAATCATCGGTGTCGAATGCCGGTGGCAGATCTTCGCGATCTCGGCGACGTCCTCGGTGCACTCGGCGAAGATCACCGCGTCCGGCGGCGCCGGCAAATGCCAGGATTCATCCTGCCCGTGGCGTTCGCAGATGGCGGGCGTCGTGACGTAGCGTTCACCGAAGCGCTGCGCGAGTTCGGCGAGTGCCTGCGGCGAACTGCGCGATGGTCGTCTTGCGTCGTGGTTCATGTCGCCTCGCTCAAAAAATTCGGTGCCAGGCACGTGCCTGGCACCGAATTTCAGTATTTGTTGGAAACCGGCAGTTCCTTTGCGGGAAAGAGGGAGATGATCTTGGCCCCGCTGGGCGTGAGGACCACTTCCTCTTCGATGCGTGCCGCCGAAACGCCATCGGAGGCCGGGCAGAAGGTTTCGACGGCGAACACCATGCCGGCCTTGAGTTCGTAAGGGTCCTTGAACGAGTTCAGGCGCGAAATGAGCGGACGCTCGTGCAGACCCAGACCGAGACCGTGGCAGAAGTTGAGGCCGAAGGCCGACATCTCGGTTTCGAAACCGATCTCCGTGCATTTCGGGAAGGCCTTGGCAACCTTCTCCGTCGAGACCCCGGGGCGTAGCATTTCGATGGCGCCGTCCATCCATGCCCGCGCCTTCTTGTACGCTTCGAGTTGCGGCTGGCTCGCCTTGCCGACGGCGAAGGTGCGGTAGTAGCAGGTGCGGTAGCCCATGAACGACTGGATGATGTCGAAGTACGCCTGATCCCCCGGGCGGATCAGCCGGTCGGTGAAGTTGTGCGGATGCGGGCTGCAGCGTTCGCCGGCGATGGCGTTGATGGCTTCGACGCAGTCGGAGCCCATTTCGTACAGCCGTTTGGTCGCAAGCCCGACGATCTGGCTTTCCTTCACGCCCGGCTTCAAGGCTTCCATGATGTCCTGGTACACGCCGTCGACCATCGCGGCGGCCGTGTTGAGGAGCGTGATCTCGTCGTGGCTCTTCACTTCCCGCGCAGCGAGCATCATCTGCTGCCCGTCGCGGATTTCGAGGCCTTCCTTTTGCAGCGCGAAGAGCATGCCGGGTTCACAGACGTCGAGACCGACCGGCATGTCCGCAACGCCTTCGCGCATCAGGATGTCCTTGATCTCCTTGGCTGCCGCTTCGAACAGGCCGACCTTCGGTCCGATTGCGCCGCGCATGCCCGGATTGCCAGCGAGGCAGTGGTCTTCGGGCAGCCAGGGGCAGTTGAGCTTGTGGTGGCGAGCGGCGGAGCCGAAATCCCAGACCCACGGTTGCCCATTGCCGGTCAGGAGCGTGTAGCGGATGAGCTTGTCGCGTGCCCACTCGCCGATGACCGTGCTGGAGATGTAGCGGATGTTGTGCTGATCGAAGCACAGGATGGCGCCGAAGCCGGAGGCCTTGAGGGACTCGCGCGTTCGCGCAAGGCGATAGCGATGCAGGCGCTGAAAATCGACGCGCTCTTCGAAGTCCACCTGGCTGATCCCGGGTGCCTGCAGAGGGCGGTGCCAGCGGTGTCCGGGGTTGAGGTCGGGATCGACGGGTATGGCTTCGGGATGCTTGATTTTGCGGGCCATCGCTTGCCTTCTCTGCTCGATGATGCCGTGAGGCTAGAAGAAAAATGATCAATGGTCAATGGGTCCAGATGGCCCCGAACTCGATCTGTTGCCACGCATCCTGACCTTCGCGGAATCGATCGAAGATACGAGTAAAATGAGGCTCGATGCCGGGTAGTGGGCGTTCTGTCCGGGTACACACATAAAGTGATCAATTGTCGAATTGATCATCTTGTGAAATACTCGAAGCTCTTCGAGCAGCAGACGCGACGGGTCATGATCGAGCGCACGAAATCGAGGGATGGAGCCGACCGCCTGCGCCACTTCATCGTCGGCGGCATCGATAACGGGCAACTCCAGCCCGGACAACGTCTGCCGACCGAACGCGAGTTGGTCGCCCGGTTCGGAACGGCCCGCAGTGCCGCCCGCCGCATGCTGGCCCAGTTGGAGGCCGAGGGCTACATTACCCGCACCGTCGGGCGGGGTACCTTCGTCGCAAGCAAGGAAGCCGAAAACGAGGCGGACCGTCTGCGTACCTTGCTCGACGGCCTGAAGGTGAGTCCTGCCGAGTTAATGGATGCGCGGCTTCAGTTCGAATCGCGGGTCGTCGAACTGGCCGTGATCCATGCGACCGCCGATGATTTCGACCGCATGGATCGATGCATGGAGCAGGCCGAGCGCGGGGCCACGCTCGACGAGTTCGAACTCTGGGACGCTGCGCTTCATCAGGCGATTGCGTCCGCCACGCACAACCGGCTGATCGTCGCGATCTTCGATCTCTTCACGCTGGTCCGGCAGCAGGCCGAGTGGGGCAAGCTCAAGGATCGCATCGTGACTCCGGAGCGACGGGTTCAGTACGAACGCCAGCATCGGGAACTGGTGCAGGCACTGCGTGCACGCGACGCCGAGCGCGCACGCGAAGCGGTGGTGACGCATCTGGAGTATGCGCGGCGGAATCTGTTTGGACGGGTTTGAGGGGAGCGCTTTGCGCGCTTAGAGAAAGGGAAAGGGGAAAGGCCGGAAACACCGCCGCGTGTTGATGCGTCGGTGGGTACATTCGACGATAAAGTCGGGTATCGAAACGAATCGCTAGGAACGGCCGTTCCGGCCTTTCCCCTTCCCCGCGGTAACTCCGGCTACCGCTTCAACACCCGCAACAGATTGTTGTAGTCATCCGTCCAGACCGGAAAGTCCGGTCGTGCCACGATCGTCTCCGCCGCAGCGCGAATGCGCTCGTGGCCTAGTACAGCCGCATTGCGTGTCACCAGAATCTGATCCGTGCCGGAGAGCCAGTACTCCGGGCCGCTCCCGCCTTGTGGATAGTCCGTGATCATGACGGCGGTCATCCCGTGTTCCGACGCCAGTCTCTCCACGACTGGCGCGATGTCGACGAAGCGGTTCGTCGCCTGGAACGCGATCACGCCATCCGGCTTGAGATGCTTGAGGTAGATGCGAAAGGCTTCCCTGGTGAGTAGATGCATCGGTATGGCATCGCCCGAGAAGGCGTCCACCGCAATCACGTCGTATTGCTGCGCAGACTCGCGTTCGAGGCTCAATCTGCCGTCGCCTAGGACGACATCGGTCTTCGCCTGGGTCGCCGTGAGGAAGGTGAACTCCTGGTAGGCAAGATCGACGACCTGCGGGTTGATCTCGTAGAAGCGGAAGACGTCCCCCGCCCGTGCATGGGCTGTGATCGAGCCGGCACCGAGGCCGATCACGCCGACGCGCCGAGGCTCGTCGGGCAGGGCATCGAACAGGCGACCGAAGCCGCTGTCGGGGCCGAAATAGCTGCTCGCCTCGAGCTGCAAATCCGGATCGAGCAATTGGCCGCCGTGCATGATGCCGCCGTGCACGAGGGAGCGAAACGGTACGGGCGATTCCGAGTCCCGGGTGCGAATCGCGCTGTAGAAGTTGCGCAGCATGACACGCGAGTGGCTCACCTGTTCTTCCATCTTCTGATACGACGCCCAGGCCGTCGTGCCGATCACTGCGATCGCGATGCCGCTCGCCCAAAGGCCCAAGGATCGGGTTCGATGGAGCAGGAGCAGGCCGCATGCGACCAATCCGAGCAGCATCTCGAAGTGACCGCTGAGTACATAGGGCGCGACCAGCCCGACCATGAGCCCCCCCAGCGCACCGCCGAGAGAGAGCATCAGGTAATACGTCGTCAGGTACTTCGGGGCGGGCTTGAGCCGAGCGAACTCGCCGTGGCAGAACATGCAGATGACGAAGAGACCGGCGAGATACACCGGCACCGCGTAGTGGAGTTCCAGGGAGTCGAACATGAAGGCCATGACCGGCAGAGCGATCGCCGTCGCTGCGATGAAGAATCGCCGCAGGTACCACCGCGGATGATCGAAGGCGAAGATGAACGTGGCGAGATAGAGCGTCAGCGGGACGATCCAGAGAAACGGTATCGAGGCGACGTTCTGACAAATGTGGTTGGTCACGGCAACCAGCATCAACGAACCGAGCGCGGCCAGTACGAGCCAGAGCAGTTGCGTCGATCGGGTGGGCGCAGGCGCGGAGGTGTCGACCGTCGTTTTCGAGGTGGCACTCGGTGCGGCGGTCGCAGGTGCTGCGGCTGCACTGTGGCGCAGTGCCGATAGGCCCGCGGCGGCGCAGAGAATGACGAAGAGCGCGTAGGCGGTCGACCAGCCGATCGACTGGATGCGCGTCGTGATCCACGGTTCCACCGTGACCGGATACGCAAGCAGCGCTGCCAGCGACGCAAAGTTCGACAAAGCGAACAGGCGATAGGGAAGGGTGCCGTCATAGCGACGGGCGAACCATGCCTGGATGAGCGGGCTCGTGCTTGCGAGCATCAGGTACGGCAGGCCGATGGCGACTGCCAGCATGGCCAGGATGCGCACACTCGGGTTTTCTTCGCCGCTGGGCTTCCAGCCCGCATCCGGAATGATGGGCATGAATGCGAGGCTTGCGATCAGCAGCGTGATGTGCAGCTTCGCCTGCGTTCGCGGCGACATGCGCCGGGTCGTCCAGTCCGCGTAGGCATAGCCTGCGAGCAGGGTTACCTGGAAGAAGACCATGCAGGTGGCCCAGACCGCGGCCGATCCGCCGAACCAGGGCAGGATTTGCTTGGCCATGATGGGCTGGACGAGGAACAGCAGGAATGCGCCGAGGAAAATGGTGGCCGCGTAGAGAACCATGTCGATGGGGAGGTGCGATAGGTTGCCGGTATTCTGCCCTACGTGTTGCGGAAGACACAAAGAAGGATCGTCGGATCCCCGATCCCGGCCCGGCGCAGTGTTGCGCATACGATGGAGACGCTTGATTAGGCTACCATCGGCCTCATCTTCTCCACGCCGGATTCGAAAACAGGAGCCAATATGCTTGCTATTCGGTTTGTGATGGTTCTCTTCGCAGCGCTGACGCTCTCCGGCTGCGGCTACAACACGCTGCAATCCACGGACGAACAGATCAAGGCGTCCTGGGCCGAGGTGCTCAATCAGTACAAGCGCCGCGCCGACCTGATCCCGAATCTCGTCAACACGGTGAAGGCCTATGCCGCCCACGAGCAGCAGGTGCTGCTCGGCGTGACGAACGCGCGCGCGAAAGTCGGTTCCATCCAGGCGAGCCCCGAACTGGTCAACAATCCCGAGGCCTTCGAGAAGTTCATGGCTGCGCAGCGCGAGATGTCGTCTGCCCTGGCACGCCTGCTGGTCGTCGCCGAGAATTATCCGCAGCTGAAGGCCGATCAGAACTTCCGCGATCTCCAGGCGCAACTCGAGGGAACGGAGAACCGGGTGACGGTGGCTCGCCAACGCTACATCAAGGCGGTGCAGGAGTACAACGTGACGGTACGCTCGTTCCCCAGCAACCTCACGGCGATGATGTTCGGTTACAAGACGAAGCCTTCCTTCACGGTCGAAGACGAGAAGGCCATCGCTGAACCGCCCAAGGTCGACTTCGGTGCGCCGGCGCCGGCGAAGTAATGTGCAATTCGTGTAGCCCGATCGAGGCGACGCGGCCTTGAAGGCAATGGGCGTTCCCGCATTCCAGGCTCGTGCCGGTTGGCGCAGCATCGTACCCGTGCTGGTGGCCGCATGGCTCGTGCTGTGCAGTGCGCTGGCCATCGCCCAGGTGCCGGTGCCGAAGCTTTCTGCGCGGGTCACCGATCTCACAGCGACACTGAGCGCGGAACAGCGACAGGCGCTGGAGACGAAGCTCGCCGGGTTCGAACAGCGCAAGGGATCGCAGATCGCCGTTCTCATCGTGCCGACCACCCAACCCGAGGCGATCGAGGAGTATGCACGCCGGGTCCTCGATGAATGGAAGCTCGGCCGCAAGGGCGTCGACGACGGGGCGTTGCTGCTGGTCGCGCTGAAGGATCGGAAATTGCGAATCGAGGTGCAGTACGGCCTCGAAGGCGCGCTGCCGGATGCTTCCGCCAAACGCATCATCGACGAAATCGTGGTGCCGCATTTTCGGCAGCAGGACATCTACGGCGGCATTGCCGCAGGCATCGATCGGATGATCGGCGTGGTCGACGGCGAACCCTTGCCGCCACCGGCTCCGAAGGCGACTGCGCGCAGCAGCGAAGGCGTCGACGGATCCAAGATCGAGACCCTGCTCCTCATGGGATTTGCGCTCATTTTCGTTATCGGCGCCGCCCTGCGGGCGATCTTCGGTCGCTTCGGCGGCGCCCTGATCTCCGGCGGCGTCGGCGGGCTGATCGCGTGGTTTATCGTGGGGTCGCTGATTGCAGGCGTCGTCGTGGCCGTGATCGTCTTTTTTCTCTCGGGCGTCGTGGGCCTGGCAGGGACGAGCGCCCTTGGCCGCGGGGGGCACCGAGGCTCTTGGGGCGGCGGAGGCGGATGGTCCGGCGGTGGGGGCGGCGGTTGGTCGGGGGGCGGGGGTTCCGGCGGTGGCGGCGGCGCCTCGGGAAGCTGGTGATCGACATGGAACTATTGCGCGCACTCAAACATCTCTGCACCCCGGATTTCGTTGCGTTGAAGCCGTTTCCGGCGGCAGCGCTCGACAAGCTCGAACAGGCGATCGATCGATCGGAGCGCACTCACTCGGGAGAACTCCGGTTTGCCCTCGAGGCCGGCATGGAGCCGTACGATGTCCTGCGCGGCAGGACCCCTCGCGACCGCGCCCTCGAACTTTTCGCGAGCCTGCGCGTGTGGGACACCGAAGAGAACAGCGGTGTGCTGATCTATCTCCAGCTCGTGGATCACCGCATCGAAATCGTCGCCGATCGAGGCATCGCCCGCAAAGTGGAACAAGCGCAGTGGGACGCGATCTGCCGGCGCATGGAAGCGCGTTTCCGCGCGGGCGAGTTCGAAGGCGGCGCCCTCGCTGCGGTGGACGACATTACCGCATTGCTGCAGGTCCACTTTCCGCCCGGCGACACCAATCCCGACGAGTTGCCCGACCGGCCGGTCGTGCTCGTCTGACGCTCATCCAGGAGTCGTGCGGGCACGAGCGCTGCTGCGCTTCAGGTCTGATCTCCCACGGAGACGCCCTCGTGGCTGCACGGTCGCTCGCTACGCTCACCATCGCCTTCGGGCTAGTATCCATCCCGGTCAAGCTCTACTCGGCGACCCAGCCTTCCGGCGGCGTGTCGTTCAATCTGCTGCATGCCACGTGCGGATCGCGGTTGCGACAGCAATACGTCTGCCTCAAGGAAGATGTCGTCGTCGACCGCTCGGAGATGATCAAGGGCTACGAGTTTGCCAAGGGACAATACGTCACCTTCACGCCCGCGGAATTGAAGGATCTCGACGAGGCGAGTTCGCACGCCGTGGAAGTCACCGAATTCGTGCCGCTCACGGCCATCGATCCCGTGTACTACGACAAGGCCTACTATCTGGCGCCGGACAAGGGCGGCGCAAAACCGTATTCGCTGTTCGTCGAAGCGATGCGCAAGACCGGCCGCAGCGCACTGGGTCGATATGCGGCGCGAGGAAAGCAGTACATCGTCCTGCTGCGCCCGGCGGACGACGTGCTGATCATGCAGCAATTGCTTTATGTCGACGAAGTGCGAGCGGTCGACGATCTCGGCATTGCGGTGACCGAGGTTCGGGAGAGCGAACTGAAGCTCGCAATTCAGCTGATCGAGCAGATCTCCAGCGAAGCATTCCATCCCGAAGCTTACGAAGACGCAGTCAAGCAACGCATCGAAACGGCGATCCAGCGCAAGGTCGAGGGCAAGGAGATCTCGCTGTCCGACGCGCCGCCCGAGTCGGGAGGAGGCGCGCAAATCATCGATCTGATGGCGGCGCTGCGCGCGAGTCTGGGCAAGGGCAAGGGAAAAGCGACGGGAGGCGCAGCGGGTGCGGCGGCGCCGGTACGCAAGGGGCCGAAGCGCGCGGCCGTGCGCAGTGAATCGACCGCGCGCAAACATGCGCGCAAATAGCGTTCCGGCTCAGTCGCATTCGTCCTCCGAGGAGGGGGCGCGCACGAACGAGACGTTGTGCTTTTCGCTGCATGACGTCGTCAAGCTGGCCGGCTTGAGTCGCGCCATCGTCCTGCGGCTCGTGAAAGCCGGCATCGTCGTACCCGAAAAGATCGCAGCGCGGGACTATCGCTTCGCCTTTCGCGATCTGATCGTGCTCAGGGCCGCTCGCGGTCTTTACGCTTCGAATGTTCCTTCCCGCAGGGTTCTGACGTCGCTGCACAAGCTGCGGGCGCGTCTGCCGTCGAGCCTGCCGCTCAGTGGATTGAGGGTTTGCGTGGCCGATGGAGAAGTGGTCGTGCACGATCGCGGCGCGCGCTGGCAGGCAGTATCCGGGCAATTGCTTCTGGACTTCGAGGTCTGGCCCAGGGACGACGGTGTGATCGTCGAAGGTTGGCGACCGCCGATATCGGAGGCCACCGAACACTTCGAGCAGGGGTGTCGATTGGAGGACGATGCGCCCGACGCAGCCTGTGAACACTATCGGCGTGCCATCGCATGCGACGAGACCTGCGTGCACGCCTACATCAACCTGGGATGTCTCTTGCACGCCCAGCAACGATGGGAGGAGGCCGAGGCGGTGTACCGCAGCGCACTCGAGACCTGCGCAGAACACGGCATCCTGCTCTTCAATCTCGCCGTGTTACTCGAGGATTGCGGGTCTATCGAAGCTGCCCTGGATGCTTACGCGGAAGCACTCGACGCGGATCCGGGCCTGGCCGATGCCCACTTCAACTTGGCGCGCCTGTATGCGGCACTGGGGCGTTCGCGAGACGCACTGCGGGCGTACAACGAGTATCGTCGCCTCGCGGGGAACTAGATAAAGACGGGGCGCATACGCGCCCCGCGGCCTACGACTTGCCTGGTCAACAGGTCAGCGGTCAACGCTTCTGCTGGTTGCCGCCGCCTTGCTGTGAGCTCTGGTTGCCGCTCTGCTGCTCACGGTCTGCCTGATCGGAACCTTGCTGACCGCCCTGATTCGGATTGCGATCACGGTTCTGCTGCTGTTGCTGTTCTTTCTGCTTTTGGTCCTGGCCGGGTTGCTGCTGGTTGCCCGTCGTCATGAATACTCTCCTTGTGGGTAGGTTCTCCGCACGCTTGTCGGTGCGGTACTTCAAGGTTCGCAACCGCCGTGCCTCCTTCGCCAGTCGAGGGGACGCGGGCACGGAGATTTCGCGTACGGCAAGGTCTGCCGACTTTCATTGCTGACTGCCGAGGCCTCGCGTACATTGCGCCTCGAACCGGTGCCCACATGTATACCCCACGCCAAATGGCGATGCTTTCCATCGCCACCTCGATCCTGACCCTCGGCCTGAAGTTCGGGGCCTATTTCCTGACCGATTCGGTCGGTCTGCTGTCGGATGCCCTCGAAGCGTTCATCAATCTCGCCGCCGGCCTCATCGCCCTCGGGGCCTTGACCATCGCTGCGATGCCGGCAGACCGGGATCACAACTATGGGCACGACAAGGCGGAATACTTCGCAAGCGGTGTGGAGGGCGTCCTGATTCTGCTGGCTGCCGCATCGATACTCATGACTGCCGTGCCGCGGCTCTTCACGCCGGCACCGCTTGCGAATCTCGGCATCGGTCTGGTCGTATCGCTGGCGGCCGCCGGGGCGAACTATGCAACGGCGCGGCTGATGACGAAGGTGGCGGCGATACACGACAGCATCACGATCGAAGCCGACGCAAAGCACCTGATGACCGACGTGTGGACATCGCTCGCGATCGTCGGCGGACTGCTCGTGGTGATGGTTGCGCCCGCATGGACGATACTCGATCCGATCATGGCGATCCTCGTGGCGCTGCATATCGTCTATACGGGCGTCGACCTCCTTCGGCGCTCCGCACGCGGCTTGATGGATGCATCGTTGCCGGATCATGAGCTCGCGCTGATCGATCGCGTCGTGCGAGCGCGGCTCGAAGGCGATGCTGACTACCATGCGCTGCGCACACGAAAATCGGGATCACGCCGATTCATCGAGTTCCATCTGGTCGTCCCGGGATCGCGGAGCGTCAGCGACGCGCATGCGATATGCGATGCGCTGGAGGTCGCACTCGCCCGCGAACTTGCCCACGCGTCGATCACGATCCATGTCGAGCCGCGTGAAGAAGTCGATGCCGTCGTGCCCACGCCATCCTGAGCCGACGAGGGTCGGGCGCACCCGGAACGAGGCTGGACCGCCCAACGTGGCGCCGACAGGTAGTGGGGCTTTTTCTGATACGCTATGCGCTACGTGAACCGCAACGAATCGAGGTGGACGCCATGGCCAGCAGACCCGACGAACGATTGACCGAACCCAGGATGGATCCCGCTGCTCTTTATTTGGAAGAGGTATTCACCGATCGCCGCGTGGGTACCATTCGACGCCTGACGCCCGTCGACGGACAAGGCAAGACGGATGCATCGCGGCCTGTCACCTATGTCGGCGAAACCCAGGTCATGACCTCGGTGGGCGCGCTTCCGATCTCGTTCGAGATCGAAGCGAAGGATCTTGCCGAAGCAGCGACGAAGTTCGGGCCCGATGCCAAGGAGGCCATCGAGCGCACGGTGCGCGATCTGCAGGAGATGCGCCGTCAGCAGGCCTCTTCGATCGTCGTGCCGCAAGGCGGCATGGGCGGCATGGGGGGAATGGGTGGTCTCGGGGGCGGCATCCCCGGGGGCGGCAAGATCCAGATGCCCTGACGTTCGTTTTCTATCGCGCTCGATCGGCGCCTGTGGGGCGCCGATTCGCATTTCGGCTGTCCTCGCATTCGCATGCATCCGGTCTTGCCGCGGTGGTCGGCTTGGGGCAGACTCTGCGCCTTTCTTTCGAAGAGGGTTCAGGCGATGAAGCAGCGGATCTTGCGTGCCGGTGCAGTGGCGGGAATCGCATGTATCGGAACGGGGGCGCTCGCGGCGGACAGCACGTATCCCACTCGACCCGTTCGAATGGTCATTCCGTACTCGCCGGGCGGGGCTGCCGATGTCCCGGGTCGAGTCGTGGCTCACAAAATGTCGGAGATTCTCGGTCAGCAGGTCGTCGTCGATAACCGGCCCGGCGCCGGCAGTCTCATCGGCGCGGAAACCGTGGCGCGCGCGACGCCCGACGGGTACACGCTGCTGCTCTCTGCCAATACGCACTACGTGTCCTCCGCGCTACGCAGCAAGCTGCCGTTCCATTCGGTCGACGATTTCACGCAGATCACGACCTTCCTGAGTGCGCCCAGCGTGCTGGCGGTGAACCCCGGACTCGAAGCGAAGAACGTGAAGGAACTGATCGCGCTGTGCAAGGCGCAGCCCGGCAAGATCGATTTCGCGTCCTCGGGCAACGGCAGCACGCAACATCTGCTCGGTGCGCTGATGATGCGCATGGGCGGCTTCCAGATGACGCACATTCCCTACAAGGGCAGCGGCCCCGCGATGGCCGATCTCCTGGGCGGCCAGGTGCGGGTCGGTTTCCCCGGCATCGCACTCGCCATGCCGCACTTGAAGTCCGGGAAGCTGCGCGCGCTCGGCGTGTCGGGTGGCAAGCGCTCGCCGGAGCTGCCGGACGTGCCGACGATCGCCGAGGCCGGCGTGCCGGGCTACAACGCCACGCAATGGCTGGGGTTCGTCGGCCCGAAGGGATTGCCGGAAGCCGTCGTCAAACGCATCTTCGATGCGACGCGTGCTGCGGTGGAAAACCCGGAGGTGGCCAGGAGCCTGCGCGGCGCCGGCGGCGAGGCCATGCTGAGTGCGACGCCGAAGGAGTTTCTTGCGTTCGCGAAGGAAGAAGCCGTGAAGTGGGCGCGGGTAGTGAAGGAGAGCGGGGCGCAGGTGAATTGAGCGTGTGTGCCGGCCGTTCGTAAGGGGCGCGTTTCCCGCGGCCCCTTCGGCGTGAACGCTGGAAAGTGAAAGGCAAAGCGTAGGTTCGACGGTCGATCATCCGTGGCGTGAGCCGCGGTCACCTTTCACGCGGCAGGTTCTGCTCATTCCAGCTGTCCCTGTATCCAGTCCGCAATATAGTCCACGCCCACCTGCCGATTGTCGGACTGCACGTGATACCGCGTACCGTCTGCCTTGGTGAAGATCTTCAGGTGCTTCCTGGTTGATCCGATCGCGTCGTGAAGTTTGTAGGCCGATGCCACGGGGACGGTGCGATCTTCGTCGGAGTGCACGACCAGGAACGGCATGTCGATCTTTGGCGCAACATCGACGAGCGAAAATTTCTCGGCCTTCGCAATGGCTTCGTCGGCCGTATCGCAACCCATGACCCATCGAAAGTGGAAGTTCGACTGGGCCGTATTGGCGGGCTCCTGTTCGTGGCGGCGCTTGATCTCGCGCTGCCATGCGGCGAGATCCCAGTGGAGTGCGGCGAAGGCAACGCCTGCGCGATAGCGTTTTTCGAACGCTGCCACGCGTGCAGCGTAGTAACCTCCGAAGCTGTAGCCCATGACGATGACGCGCGAAGAATCGACTTCCGGACGCTGCGACACATAGTCGTAAGCGGCGGTGCCAGCAACTTCGTAGTCGTGCCGTGCATACAGTTCGCGGAACCGCAGGCATTCGCCCTGACCCGGGCCATCGATCGCGAGCGTGTTCCAGCCGCGCGCGGCGAACTCGAGCCCGTTGAAGAGAACGCTCATCTCCTTGCAGTTGTCCATGCCGTCGAATACCACGACGGTGGGGACGGGGCCCTGGGCGTTCGGTGCCTTGAGGAAGAGTGCCGGCAGCGACTTGCCTTCAAACGGCACCTCCACCTTCTCCATGTTCGGGTACCGGCGCAGCAGGCCGGCGTGGTGCAGATCGAGTGCCTTCTTGCCGACCTCACGCTTCAGCGGGCCTGGCGGGATGAAGCGTTCACCGGTGAACCAGTACATGCCGGCCCGCAGATAGTAGTTGCCGGCCGTGTGCTCGCGGCCCTCGCGGGCGGCCTGGTCTGCGACTTTCTCCAGACGTGCGCCGAGTGCGCACCACTCGCGTCGCCAGGCGTCCATGTCGTCCTGCTGGTCCATGAGGCGCTGGCAGACTTCGTCGATCTCCATGAGCGCGACGGATCCGCCGTACGGCGCCATGGCCTTGGTCATGAGGCAGGCATTCGACCACAGCATATTGCCGGGAAACTGTTCGATCCAGGTGGGATAGGAGGCCATCGGCCGGTCTCCGAAGTGGGTGAGGAAACGTTGGATGATAGCGTCGAGCGTGGCTTTGCGCAGATCTGCGCACAGCGCAGAGCGCCGGTGGGCTGCCACTCCCTGGCTTGGGCTCCACGCGCCGCCAGCGTGCGCCCGGACCGGAATGCGCACTGCTTCGGGGCAGTCCTGGCGGGTCGGGTTGCACCATCGCCTGCGTGTCACTGACGTTGCGGGACGGGGACGATCGGTGGCATGTCCTGTGCATTCATGCGCTTCATGGGCATTGTTTGTGGGCATCCGTCAGGGAGGTCGGGATGAGCGCGTCGAAGGACGTTGCAATCGGTATCGATTGGATCGACGAATCCGCCGTGGCAACGCTCGCCCGAGCGGCGGGGTTGGTACTCGAGCCCGAAGAGCTGCCGGCTATCGTGGTACAGCTGCAACGCGCCTGCGAGATTGCGTCGCCGTTGCTTGCGTATGATCCGGCGGACGACGAAGAACCGGGGCCGGTATGGCGGCCATGAACGCAGCAATGCTCGACGCATCCGCCACCGAAATCGCAGCAGCGGTTCGATCCGGAGCGCTGCGCTCCGAAGATCATGTCACGGCACTTCTTGCGCGCATCAGGGAGCGCAATCCGCGCTTCAATGCCTACATAGAGACGACCGAACAGCGAGCGCTCGACGAAGCGCGCCGTGTCGACCGGATGGTCGCACAGGGCCAGGATCCTGGTGCGCTGGCCGGTGTTCCCTTTGCCGTGAAGAATCTTTTCGATGTCAGCGGTATGACTACGCTCGCGGGCTCGAAGATCAACCGCGACCGGCCGACGGCGAAGGTGGATGCCTGTCTCGTGGCACGGCTCGTCGATGCAGGCGCCGTCCTTGTCGGTACGTTGAACATGGACGAGTATGCGTACGGCTTCACCACGGAGAACACGCACTACGGTGCGACCCGCAACCCGTACGATCCCGAGCGGTCGGCCGGCGGTTCGTCGGGCGGCTCCGGCGCGGCCGTTGCCGCCGGACTGGCCACGTTCACGCTTGGGTCCGACACCAACGGCTCCATACGCGTACCGTCGGCGCATTGCGGGGTGTTCGGTCTAAAGCCGACATTCGGGCGCTTGCCCCGTTCCGGCAGCTACCCGTTCGTCGCAAGCCTCGATCACCTGGGGCCGCTCGGGCGCAGCGCGACCGATCTCGCGGCGATCTACGATGTCATGCAAGGTCATGATCCGCACGATCCCGCATGTCGGCCCGGCCCCGTCGAACCGGTGAGCAAGGAACTCGACCGCGGCATCGATGGCCTGCGCATTGCCCGCGCCGTGGGCTACTTCGAACGCAATGCGCAACCGCGCATCGTCGAATGTGTAGTGCAGGCCGCGCGTGCACTGGGCGTCCGGGCAAGTGCCGATCTGGCCGAAGTCGAGCAGGCGCGAGCAGCGGCTTACGTCATCACTGCGGTCGAGGGCGCGGAGCTGCATGCAAGGGATCTGCGCGAACGGCCCTGCGACTTCGAACCGCACATTCGGGATCGCATGCGAGCCAACGCGCTGCTGCCGGCGCAATGGTACGTGCGTGCCCAGCGCTTTCGGAGCCGCTTCCATCGTCAGCTGCTGTCGCTGTTCAGGGATGTCGATGTGCTGCTTGCACCGAGCACGCCCTGGTGTGCGACACTGCTCGGACAGGAGAGCGTGAATCTGAACGGCCGCGATCTGCCGACGCGTCCATCGACCGGACTGCTCACGCAACCGATATCCTTCGTCGGTCTGCCGGTCGCGGCAGTGCCCGTGGGTCGCGTCGATGGCCTGCCTGTCGGCATGCAGGTCATCGCGGCGCCGTGGCGGGAGGATCTTTGTCTGCGTGTCGCTCGTGCGCTCGAAGAGGCAGGCATCGCGCAGTGTTCGACGGCACCATGGCCCATGGAGTGAAACGACGATGCAATTTCCGCAAGCGCTGGCCGAAGTGACGGCTGCATTCAATCGCTACGAAGCGGCGCTCAACTCGAACGATGTCGCCGTGCTGAACGAGCTCTTCCACGACAGTTCCGACACCATACGTTACGGTCCGGCCGAGGTGCTCTATGGTCATGCCGAGATCGCAGCATATCGCAGCGCGCGCGATCCATCGGATGCGCTCCGGGAACTGATTCGGGTCGAGATCACGGCTTGGAGCAACGATTTCGCAACGGCGAATTGCGAGTACCGTCGCGTCAAGACGGGCCGCCATGGGCGTCAGAGTCAGACCTGGATGCGCACGCCTCAAGGCTGGAAAGTGATTGCTGCGCACGTGAGCTTCATGCCGGGCGCAAGCTGAGGATCACGGGGAGATCACCGATGAGCAATGCCCGTTTCGCACGCCCGCAATTTGCGTGGGCCGCACCGATGCCTTCGCGGGTCTCGTTGGAAAGCGGCCTGCAATGACGATTTCACTACAGGCTTCGCCGGGCCCGATCGAAGTCGATCTGTCGCGTTCGGCGTTCGTCGTGATCGACATGCAGCGCGATTTTCTCGAGCCCGGCGGATTCGGCGAATCCCTGGGCAATGATGTCGGGTTGCTGCGCGGAGCGGTCGATCCCTGCCGAGCGGCGCTCGCAACGTTGCGAGAGGCCGGCGTGCTGGTGATCCACACCCGTGAAGGTCACCGACCCGACCTCACCGATTGTCCGCCCGCGAAGTGGGAGCGGGGTCCGTCCGGCAAGCGGATCGGCGATGCGGGGCCGATGGGGCGCATCCTGGTTCGCGGGCAGGCAGGGCACGACATCGTACGTGAACTCGCGCCCCTGCCGGACGAACCGGTGATCGACAAGCCCGGCAAGGGCGCGTTTTTCGCGACCGATCTCGAGACCATACTGCGGGGACGGAGCATCGAGTTCCTCTTCGTCGCCGGGGTGACGACCGAAGTGTGCGTGCACACGACAGTGCGAGAAGCAAACGATCGGGGCTACAAGTGCATCGTCCTGGGCGACTGCTGCGGTTCCTACTTTCCCGAGTTCCACGAGGTGGCGTTGCGCATGATCTCGGCGCAGGGCGGCATCTTCGGCTGGGTATCGGATTCGGTGCGCCTGCGGCAAGCGATCGTCCCTGCGTGCGTGGCCTGATCGGGGGCAGCAGTCTTGGACAACGACCGCAGTCGAACCCGGGTGCGGCACCTGCGCCTCGGCTCTGCAACCCGATGCGCTATTGCAGGAAGGTCGCGCGTACCTGATCGCGAGTGAGCAGCCGAATCGGCACAGGCTCGACGCGCCAGATCTCCTTGCAGTATTCGGCAATGGTTCGATCCGACGAGAACTTCCCCGAACGCGCGCTGCTCAGGATGGACATCCGCGCCCACCGTTCCCTGTCTCGATACGCTGCATCCACCGTGCGTTGGGTAGCTGCATACGAATCGTAGTCGGCGAGGACGCAGAACGGATCGTAATCGCAGAGGCTGCTCACCAGCGGTTCGAAGATCGTGACGTCGCCGCGCGAGAAGAATCCGCTTTTGAGAAGTTCGAAGATCTCGTAGAGTTCCGGACTTGCCGCCAGAAAATCCTGCGGCCGATAGCCTCGCGTGCGCAGATCGTGCACCTGATCGGCCGTGAGTCCGAACCAGAAGAAGTTCTCCTTGCCTACCTCGTCGCAGATCTCGATGTTCGCCCCGTCGAGCGTGCCGATGGTCAGCGCGCCGTTCATGGCGAACTTCATGTTGCCGGTGCCTGAAGCCTCCGTGCCTGCAGTCGAGATCTGTTCCGAAAGTTCGGCCGCGGGATAGACGTGCTGGCCGCTGCTGACGTTGAAGTTGGGCAGGAAGACGACCTTGATTCGATCGCGCACGGCCGGATCGCGATTGACGATGTCGCCCACGGCCGTGATCAGCTTGATGATGAGCTTTGCCATCCGGTAACCAGGGGCCGCCTTGCCGCCGAACACGAACGTGCGTGGCACGATTTCGAGCGAGGGATCGGAGCGCAGCCGGTGATAGAGCCCGATCACGTGCAGGATGTTCAGATGCTGGCGCTTGTATTCGTGGATGCGCTTGACCTGGATGTCGAATATCGAGTCGGGGTCGACCACGATGCCGGTTCGATGCCGTATGAACTCGGCGAATGCCGCCTTGTTCGCACGCTTGACGCCTTGCCAGCGATCGCGGAATCCGGGGTCGTCGGCCAGGGGCTCCATACGGCGCAGCTCTTCGAGATTGCGGATCCAGCCTTCGCCGATGCTGGAGGTAATGAGGTGGGTCAGACGCGGGTTGCTCAACACCATCCATCGCCGCGGGGTCACCCCGTTGGTCTTGTTGCTGAACGCCTGTGGCCACATGGCGTGGAAGTCAGAAAGTACATGGCGCGTCAGCAGATTCGTGTGCAGTTCGGCCACGCCATTGATCGCATGACTGCCGACGCAGGCGAGATGCGCCATCCGAACCTTGCGCCCGCCGTGCTCGTCGATCAGCGACAGCGCGGCGACGCGCCGATCGTCGCCGAAGAAGCGGATGCGGACTTCGTCCAGAAAGCGTGCGTTGATCTCGTAGATGATTTCGAGATGACGCGGCAGCAGGCGACCCAGAAGTTCCACCGGCCAGCATTCCAGCGCTTCGGGCAACAGGGTGTGGTTCGTGTAGGAAAAAGTCTTGCGTGTGATGTCCCAGGCGCGGTCCCACTCGATCTCGTGCTCGTCGATGAAGAGGCGCATCAACTCGGCGATCGCGATGGCGGGGTGCGTGTCGTTGAGCTGGGCAGCGAACTTCTCGTGGAACTGGTCGAGCGAGAGATGCTGGCCCTGCATGATGCGGATCATGTCCTGCAGCGAGCAGGAGACGAAGAAGTATTGCTGGGCAAGGCGCAGTTCCTTGCCCTGGAAGGAGTCGTCGTTCGGGTAGAGGACCTTGGTGATGTTCTCCGACAGCACCTTGTCGTGAACGGCGCCGTAGAAGTCGCCCCGATTGAATACGGCGAAGTCGAAGGATTCCGGCGCTTCGGCTCGCCACAGGCGCAGCGTGTTCGCCGTGTTCGTGGCATAGCCCAGGATCGGCGTGTCGTAGGGTACGCCGATGACGCTGCGATCAGGTACCCAGCGGGCGCGGTAGCGCCCGTCGATGTCGGTATAGCGCTCGACGCGCCCGCCCAGCTTAACGAGTTTGGCCCATTCGGGGCGCGCAAGCTCCCACGGATTGCCGAAGCGCAGCCACTTGTCCGTCTTCTCGATCTGCCACCCGTCGACGATGTGCTGATCGAAAATGCCGAACTCGTAGCGAATGCCGTAGCCGAGCGAAGGGATTTCCAGGGTCGCGAGCGAATCGAGGAAGCATGCGGCGAGCCGCCCGAGACCGCCGTTGCCCAGTCCCGGTTCCGCTTCGAGCGCCAGCAGATCGTCGAGCTTCAGCCCGAGATCGGCGACCGCGTCCGCAACGGCAGGTGCGATGCCCAGGTTCACCAGGTTGTTGCCCAGGTGCGGTCCGAGCAGGAACTCGGCTGAGAAGTACGCGACGGTGCGGGAGCCTTTTCGGGTGTAGGCCTCCGCGGTGCTGATCCACCGCTGGAGCAGTCGATCGCGCACGCAGTAGGCCAGCGCGAGGTAATAGTCGGTCTGCGTCGCAAGCGCGGGAAACTTCCCCTGCACGTAAAGCAGATTGTCGAGGAAGGCCTTCTTGAGCGTTTCCTTGTCCAACCCCGTGCGCGGATCGTCGATCTCCCAGGCGGGAGCGGGAGCACTGTACGCGTCCATGAGCGAGTGATTTCCTTTGGCGATGGGACCGACTTTTGCAAGATCCATGCGCACCACCAGGAGAACGTCTTGCCGGAGAAGTCCCTTACTGGCGTAACGACTTAGGAACCGGGCGGCCAAGCGCGGCGAAACGGAGCGCCCTTCAATGGCGCGCTCGCGTGGATCCGACGCGCCATCGTGGTGCCGGACCTCGTCGCCGCGCGGCGCGGTGCAACCACGTGCGGTATCGGCGCGATTATTGCTGCCTTGATGGATGAACGGCCTCTCTGGCGAGGCCGGGATCGACGTACCGGAGCGCGCCCATGACTCAAAGCTCACTCGAACCGGCTGCCGTGAAGAACGGTGTGCCCGGCGACGCACGTCATGACCGTCGCCTGCTCGGGCGTTTGCTCGGGGAAGTGGTTCAGGAGCAGCTCGGACAGACGACGCTCGATCTCATCGAGCACGTGCGCCAGACGGCCGTGCGGTTCCGCCGAGCCGAATTCCGACCGGAGGACGCGGCCGAAATGGCGGCGGCGCGCGCGGAACTCGTGGCGACCCTCAACGGGCTTTCGGTGGATGACACGCTGTATGTGGTGCGTGCGTTCAGCTACTTCCTTCAACTCGTGAATATCGCCGAGGACGGCCACGAGCGCCGGGTGCACGCAGAGGAGGCCGGCGGTCGCGCACGAGGCAGTCTGGCGCATGCCTACGAGCGGGCACGAGGGGCCGCCATCAACGGCGCACGGCTGGTGGCGTGGTTCGGGGCGGCCGAAGTGAGCCCGGTGCTCACGGCGCACCCGACGGAGGTCCAGCGGCAAAGCATTCTCAAGTGTCAGCGCGAGATCGCCCGCCTGCTTGCCCTGTCCGACGAGGGGGAGAAGGCCTCGCAGACCCGCGAGCTTGCGCTCAAGCGCGAAGTGCTGCGTCTGTGGCTGACGGCGATGCTGCGCCTGTCGAAGCTGCAGGTCGCCGATGAAATCGAAAATGGTCTGTCCTTTTTTCGCGATACGTTCATCGAGCAACTGCCCAGGCTCTACGACGAGATCGAAGCGGGTCTGGTGGCCGAGTTCGGCATCGCGCGGCGCCCTTGGTTGCCGCCGTTCATGCGCGTCGGGACGTGGATCGGCGGCGATCGGGACGGCAATCCGAACGTCACGGCCGATGTGCTCGATACGGCACTGCGCACGCAGGTGCGGATCATTCTGCAGCACTATCTCGCGGAAACGCAGGCCCTCTCGGGCGAGTTGTCGCTCGCTGCGAGGCTCTCGCCCATGCCGGCGGAGTTGCTGGCGTTCGCCGCCGCCGCCGAGGACGCCACCGTTCATCGTCAGGAGGAACCTTACCGTCAGGCGCTCGCCGGCATTCGCGCGCGCCTCCTGGCCACGGCGAGGCACCTCGGTGTCGAACTCGACGAGGGCACAGCAACGGCGCAGAAAACGCCCTACGCCACGGCAGCGCAGTTCTGTGCCGATCTCGATCTGATCGCGCGCTCGCTCGAACGGCAGAACGCCGGATTGCTGGGCGACTCGCGCTTGCGCGCGTTGCGTCGTGCCGGCAGTCTCTTCGGCTTCCATCTCGCATCGATCGATTTGCGCCAGAGCTCGGAGAAGCACGAGGCTGTGGTGGCGGATCTTCTGGCCAAGGCCGGGCTGGTAGCCGATTACACAAAGCTCGACGAAGCGCAGCGCGTCGCGCTTCTGAGCGCAGAACTCGCGAGCACGCGGCCGCTACGCTCGGCGCATCTGGAGTATGCCGATCTCACCGCAAGTGAATTGGCCATCCTTGCCCGGACCGCGCGAGCCCGCTTGGAACTCGGGCGAGAGGCCGTCCCGCACTACATCATCTCCCACTGCGAATCGCTGTCCGATCTGCTCGAAGTCGGCATCCTGCTCAAGGAGTCCGGGTTGCTGCGCATCGAAGGCGCACCGGCCATCGAAATCGACATCGTTCCGCTGTTCGAGACGATTCCGGACTTGCGCGCATGCATAGACATCATGCGTCAGGCGTTCTCGCTGCCGCTCTATCGCGCATGGCTCGCCTCACGCGGCAACTGTCAGGAGATCATGCTCGGGTACTCGGACAGCAACAAGGACGGCGGGTATCTCATGTCGAACTGGTCGCTGTACCAGGCCGAGCTGGGGCTCGTCGACCTGTGTCGGGAATTCGGTGTGAAGCTGCGCCTCTTCCATGGCCGCGGCGGGTCGGTCGGCCGGGGCGGCGGCCCGAGCTACGACGCCATACTTGCGCAACCGCCGAACAGCGTGAACGGCATGGTGCGTCTCACCGAACAGGGCGAGGTGATCGCAAGCAAGTATGCGGATGCCGACCAGGGACGCAGAAACTTGGAAACCCTGGTCGCGGCAACGTTGGAGGCCAGTCTGCTGCCGCACGCGGAGTCGGTCGCGGACGTGGCGCGATATCGTGGAATCATGCAGGAATTCGCCGCGCTCTCCTACGAGGCGTACGGCGAACTCGTGCGCGAGACGCCGGGCTTTCTCGACTACTTCGTGGCATCGACCCCGATCGCCGAGATCGCGGAACTGAACATCGGCAGTCGTCCTGCGTCCCGTCGCGCGACGGTGAGCCTCGATGACTTGCGCGCCATTCCCTGGGTGTTCAGCTGGAGCCAGTGTCGATTGATTCTGCCGGGCTGGTACGGGTTCGGCAGCGCGATGCAGCGCATGATCGACGCGGGCAGTTGCAGCATCGAAGAACTGAAGGCCATGGCTGCCAGTTGGCCGTTGTTTCGGACGCTGCTCTCGAACATGGACATGGTGCTCGCCAAGACCGATCTCGGGATCGCGTCGCGCTACGCCGAACTGGTGGAAGACGGCGAGCTTCGGGACCGCGTCTGGACGCGCCTAAGGACCGAGTGGGAACTCACGCGCGACGGCTTTCTCGCCATCACGGGCGGCAGCGACTTCCTGAGCGACAACCCGGTACTCGCGCGCGCGATCCGCGAACGATGCGCTTATCTCGACCCGCTCAACCATCTGCAGATCGAACTCCTGAAGCGCTATCGCAGCGGGGACCGCGACGAACGCGTGAAGCGCGCCATTCATCTCACGATCAACGGCGTGGCCGCGGGCCTTCGCAACAGCGGCTGATTCGATCTTCGTTTGCATTCCGGAGTTGTCGGCCCAGGCGACGCACACTTCGATAAGTGACCGACAAGAAATTTTGTTGAACAACAGGATTGACATCCAGTCGATCGCCGAAACACAATGCGCGCATCATGCCCCTCGGTCTGCTTCGATTCGCACTGAGCCGCTCCCACCCCGAACCCCGGATGTTCAGGGTGCCGGGTGCGCTCAAGCCGAAGTACGACGTCGTGATCATCGGCGGCGGTGGTCACGGCCTGGCGGCTGCGTACTACCTGGCGCATCGCCATGGCATCACCGACGTCTGCGTGCTGGAACAGAACTACATCGGGAGCGGTAACACGGGCCGCAACACCACGATCATCCGCTCGAACTACCTCACCCCCGAGGGGGTGGCGTTCTACGATCAGAGCGTGCGCCTTTGGCAGGATCTCTCGGGCGAGTTCGACCTTAATCTGTTCTACGCCAATCGCGGTCACTTCACGCTGGCTCACACCGATGCCAGCATGCGCACCATGCGCTGGCGCGCCGAAGTCAACAAGCACCTCGGGGTGGACAGCAAAGTGGTCGATGCTCGCGCCGTGAAGGAGGCCATCCCTTCGATCGATATCGAGTGCGCCGGTCACGCGCCCATCCTCGGGGCGCTGTATCACGCGCCGGGTTCGATCGCCCGTCACGACGCCGTGGCCTGGGGCTACGGCCGCGGCGCCGACAGCCGGGGGGTCGAGATCCACCAGCAGACCCGGGTCACGGCCATCGATGTGCGGGCAGGCAAGGTGGTCGGCGTGCAGACGAATCGAGGCCGCATCGCAACGGGCAAGGTACTGTGCGCCGTCGCCGGGTCGACGCCGCGACTCACGACCATGGTGGGACTGCGCACGCCGATCGTGATTCATCCGCTGCAGGCGATGGTGTCCGAGCCGCTCAAACCCTGGCTCGACCCGGTCATCGTCTCGGGCAGCCTGCACGTCTATGTCAGCCAGTCCGCGCGCGGCGAACTGGTGATGGGCGCCTCGCTGGACCCGTACGAACTGCACTCGACGCGCTCGACGCTGCCTTTCGTAGAGGAGCTGTGCGCGCACATGCTCGACATGTTTCCGTTCCTGTCCGGGGTGAAGGTCAATCGGCAGTGGGCCGGCATGGCCGACATGACGCCGGATTTCGCTCCCATCATGGGCAGGACGCCCATCGAGGGCTTCTACCTCGATGCCGGTTGGGGCACGTGGGGATTCAAGGCCACGCCGGTATCAGGCATGACGATGGCGCACACCGTGGCGAACGACCGCGATCATCCGCTCATCGAGGCGTTCGGGCTCGACCGCTTCGAGAGCTATCGGTTGACCGGGGAGAAGGGCGCCGCTTCCGTCGGCCACTGACGCGATGAAGATCATTGTCTGCCCCATCAATGGCCCGCGTCCGGTTTCCGAGTTCGTATACGGCGGCGAGGTGCGCGAGATGCCTGACCCGAACACCGCCACCGACGCGCAGTGGGCCGACTACGTGTTCAATCGCCACGGGGCGCCCGGCGTCAGGAAGGAATGGTGGTATCACGCACCGAGCGGTACCTGGCTGATCGTCGAGCGCGATACGCTGCAGGACGAAATCAGGCGAGTCGATCTTCCGGGGAAGGAGAACGCGTGATGCGTCGCCTGCCTCCGGTCGAAGGTGAGCACATCGATCGTGCGCGCCCGCTCGAGTTCGCCTTCGAGGGGCGGCGCTATCGGGGCTTCGTCGGCGATACCGTTTCGAGCGCGCTGCTTGCCAACGGCGTCGGCATACTCGGGCGCAGTTTCAAGTACCACCGCCCCCGGGGCGTGATGTCGATGGCGAACCACGACGTCAATGTCATGATGCAGTGGGGCGAGAAGCTCAACCTGCGGGCGGACGTCGAGCCGTTGTGCGAGGGCATGGACCTCGTTGCGGTCAACACCCAGGGCGGGCTCGCGCACGATCGGGCGCGTCACATCGAACGTTTCTCGCGCTTCCTGCCGGTCGGCTTCTATTACAAGGCCTTTCATTCGAAGCGCTGGTTCCCGCACTGGGAGCGCATGTTCCGCGCGCTCACGGGCCTCGGCCAGGTGCACGCGGATGCGCCCAGGCAGCGCACGGCCAAGCGCTACGGGTTCTGCGATGTGCTCGTCATCGGTGGCGGGCCGAGCGGATTGACGGCGGCACTCAAGGCGGCGAGTGCCGGTGCGTCGACCATTCTCGTCGACGAGAACGCGCAGTTGGGCGGCAGCGGCGCGTTTGCACTCGGGAGCGACCCGAAGCGGCACGGACTTGTCGCGGATCTGGTGCGGCGCGTGCATGCCGAGCCGAGAATCAGCGTGCGCTGTGCGACGGTCGCCGCGGCATGCTATGCCGATCGCTGGATCGCGCTGGTCGACGCGCAGCGCATGACGAAGATGCGGGCGCGCAGTGTCGTGGTCGCCACCGGGGCCTACGAGCAACCGGCGGTGTTTCGCAACAACGACTTGCCGGGCGTCATGCTGGCTTCGGCGGCGCAGCGGCTCGTTCGACGGTATGCGGTCAAGCCGTTCGATCGTGCCGTCGTCCTGACCGCCAACGCGGACGGCTATCGCGCTGCGCTCGATCTTGCCGCCAACGGCATCGACGTCGCCACGCTGGTGGACATGAACGTGTCCCCATGCGATCCAAGCTTGGCGAACCGGGTGCGGGAGATCGGCGTACGCATCGCCACCGGCTCGTGCATCTCGGAAGCCTGCGGGCGCGGCGGCGTGCAGTCGGTCAAGATTGCTCCTTTCGATATGGCGGCAGGTGTCGCGGCGGGGGCCGGCGAAGAGATCGCGTGCGATGGTGTCGCCGTCGCTGTCGGCTGGATGCCTGCGGTGAACCTGCTTTGTCACGTCGGGGCGCAGCTGCGCTACGTGAAGGAGATCGAGCAGCTGGTGCCTGCGGCGTGCCCGGAAGGTTACTTCGCGGCCGGCCGGGTCAATGGCATACACGATTTCGACCACAGGCTCGCCGATGGCGAACGTGCAGCGACGGCGGCACTGTCATATCTGGGGATGCAGACCGATGCGCCTAATGTCGCGGTGAGCTGGCCGGCGAGCTCGCCCTCCCATCCGTACCCTGTCGTCGCGCATCCGCAAGGGGACAACTTCGTGGATTTCGACGAGGACCTCGTGCTTGCCGATCTGTGCAACGCTGCGCAGGAAGGCTTCGACAGCATCGAACTGCTCAAGCGCTTCTCCACGGTCGGCATGGGGCCGTCCCAGGGCAAGCATTCGAACATGAATGCGATTCGCGTTCTGGCAAGGATCCGGGGCGAGCCGGTCGAGCAGGTCGGTACGACGACCGCGCGGCCTTTCGTGCATCCCGTGCCGATGGCCATCCTCGCCGGCAAGGGTTTTCATGCCCATCGCGAAACGCCACTGCATGAGCGTCATCAAGTGCTTGGTGCGAGCGTTGTTCGAGCGGGCGACTGGCTGCGTCCCGAGTACTACCGCCGCGACGGTTCCGACCGCGCAGCGTGTATCCGTGAAGAGGTGGCCGCGGTCCGTGACGCCGTGGGCATCATCGACGTCGGTACGCTCGGCAAGATCGAGGTGATCGGTCCCGATGCGGCCGAGTTCATCGAGCGGGTCTATACGGGGCGATTCGCCAATCTGCGCGTCGGCATGACGCGTTATGCGCTCATGGTCGACGAGAGCGGCGTGATCATCGACGACGGCATCGTCGGGCGCTTGAGCGACGAGCGCTTCTATCTCACGACGACCACGTCGGCATCCGCGACGGTCTACCGCGAGATGGCGCGCTGGAATGCGATCTGGCGGTTGCGCTGCGGGATCGTGAACGCAACCGGTCATCGGGGCGCGATCAATGTGGCCGGACCGTTGTCCCGCAATCTCCTTGCATCGCTCACTCCGGCAGACGTCGGCGCAGCAGCCTTTCCCTATCTCGGGCTGCGCGAGATCGAGGTGGCTGGTATTCCCGTGCGCGCCATGCGCGTCGGTTTCGTGGGCGAACTCGGCTACGAGTTGCATGCGACCGCGGATCGCTCGCTCGCGCTTTGGGATGCGCTCTTCGAAGCCGGCGCTCGGCGCGGCATACGCGCCTTCGGCGTGGAGGCGCAGCGTCTGCTGAGACTGGAGAAGGGCCACATCATCATCGGTCAGGACACCGACGGTCTGACCACCCCGAGCGAAGCCGCGTGCGACTGGGCCGTGCGCATGGACAAGCCGTTCTTCGTCGGGCAGCGCAGCTTGCGCATCATCCAAGGCAAGCCGTTGCGGCAACGGCTGACCGGCTTCGAACTGCTGCCCGGGGAGGGTGCGGATCAGGTGGCGGATTGTCATCTCGTCATCGACGACGGTGCCATCGCAGGTCGAGTCACGAGCGTGTCCTACAGCCCTGTGCTGGGCAGGCACATCGGACTCGCGATGCTCGATCCCAAGATCGTTCAGCGAGACGGGTTCAGCATTCGTGTGACCGACGGCCGCATGGTGACGGCGCGGATCGTGCCCACGCCGTTTTACGATCCGAAGGCCGAGCGTCAGAAAGCCGAGGTGCCGGTGTGAGACGCTCCCCGCTGCACGCCCAGCACGCGCCGCACTGTGCCGAATGGATCACGATCAATGGGATGGCGATGCCATCGCGCTATGAATCCGGCAGCGCTGCCGAGTACGTCGTACTCGCCGACGTAAGCTGCGGCATGCGCGCGGGCTTGAAGGGGAGCGGTGCGTCAGCCTGGCTGGCGAGTCGGGGAATAGCCGTGCCAGGGCGGCCCAACAGCTGGATCCGCACCGACGCAGGAAGCCTGATCGCCCGTCTCGGCGAGACGGAGTTTCTCCTCGAAGACATGCAGGCTCCGGGCATCGCTTCAGCCGTCGGAAACGAACTCAGCGGCGCACCTGGCGATGTCTATCCGGTGCTGCGCCAGGACCTATCCCTGCTGCTCCATGGCCAACGTGCGGCCAGCGTGCTGCTCGAAACCTGCAGCCTCGATTTTCGCGATCTGAAGACGGAGCGCGGCGATCTTGCGCTGACATCGATGCTCGGTGTCTCCGTGCTCGTCGTGCCCGTTGGCATCGTGCCGGCGGCGTATCGCATCTGGGCCGATCCGAGTTTCGGTCCGTACCTCTGGGACACCCTCCTGGACATTGTGGCATCTCATGGCGGCGGTGCGGCGGGCTGGTCTCAGCTCGATGCGCGTTGCCTGGTCTGAGTCGACGAGTTCGAGAACCCCTGGAGCCGACCATGGATAGGGACGCAGCGAAACGCTACTTGCAGGACAACGACGTCAAGCTGGTGCTGGCGCAGTTCGTCGACATTCACGGCGCAGCCAAGGCGAAGGCCGTGCCCGCTGCGCATCTCGACATGGTCCTCGACGATGGCGCCGGATTCGCAGGTTTTGCGGTCTGGGGCCTGGGCATGGGGCCCCATGGCCCGGACTACATGGGCGTGGGCGATCTGTCGACGCTCTCGCTGATGCCATGGGCGCCGGGGTTCGCACGCATCGCCTGCGACGGACACGTGCACGGCAAGCCCTACGCCTTCTGTTCGCGCGTTGCGCTGAAAGCCCAGCTGGGCAAGCTCGCGGCACGCGGGATGACGATGTACACCGGCATCGAGCCCGAGTTCATGCTGCTGCGTCGTCGTGCCGACGGCGGCGTCGAGCCCTTCGACGGCACGGATATGCTCGACAAGCCGTGCTACGACTACAAGGGCCTTGCCCGCGCTGCACCGTTTCTCGAAAAGCTATCGCAGAGCCTGCGCGATGTCGGCATCGACGTGTACCAGATCGATCACGAGGATGCCAACGGACAGTTCGAAGTGAACTTCAGCTATGCGGATGCATTGCGCAGCGCGGACAGCTTCACCTTCTTCAAGATGGCCGCCTCCGAGATCGCACGTTCGATGGACATGGTGTTCACGCTCATGCCCAAGCCTTTCTCCGACCGAACGGGAACCGGCGCGCACTTCCACATCTCGCTCGGCACCGAGAGCGTCAGGAATGTCTTCTACGACGCCGGCGACAAGCACGGCCTAGGGCTTTCGCAGACCGCGTATCACTTTCTCGGCGGCATACTCGCGCATGCACGCGCGCTGGCGGCAGTCCTTGCGCCTTCGGTCAACTCCTACAAGCGTCTCGTGGTCGGGCGCTCGCTGTCGGGTGCCACCTGGGCACCTGCGTACATCACCTATGGCGACAACAACCGGACGGCCTGCGTGCGCATCCCCCATGGGCGCCTGGAATTGCGCCTGCCCGACGGCTCGTGCAATCCGTATCTCGCGAGCGCGGCAATCCTCGCGGCAGGGCTCGACGGCATCGACCGCAAACTCGACCCTGGCGCACCGAACAACACCAATCTCTACGAATGGAACCAGGCACAACTCGACGAGGCCGGCATCGGCCTGCTGCCGCAAACGCTGGGCGAAGCCCTCGACGCGCTCGCCGCGGACCCGGTCGTTCAAGCCGGCCTCGGCGACGGTCTCGCCGCGGAATTCCTGCGGTTGAAGCGTCTGGAGTGGGTGGAGTACTGCCGCCACGTCAGCGACTGGGAACGGCAGCGCTATCTCGAATTCTTTTGAAGGAAGTCGTTCGATGTGCGGAATCGTAGGCCTGATGATCAAGAAGCCGGCACTGCGCAGCCGATTGGGCGAGCTGGCCACGCCCATGCTGATCGGCATGACCGAGCGCGGCCCGGATTCGGCCGGGCTGGCCGTCTTCACCGATCCCGTGCCGGGGGAGCAGCGCAAGTACAGCCTCTACAGCGGCGAGGGCAGCACCGATTGGGAGGGTGTACGAGCAAATGCGTCGACGGTGTTGGGAGACGCCACGATCATGGTGCAGGCGAACCACGCCGTCCTCTGTACGGGCGCGCCGGTGGCTGTCGTGCGCGCATGGCTCAAACGCGAGCATCCGCAGCTGCATCTGCTTTCGGTCGGCAAGCGTATCGATCTCTATAAGGACATCGGTGCTCCGGCCGTCGTGGCCGAGCGCTACGACTTCGCGCATCTCACGGGGACGCATGTCGTCGCGCACACCCGCATGGCGACCGAGTCGGCCGTGACGCCTGCGCATGCGCATCCGTTCACCGCCGGCGAAGACTTCTGCCTCGTGCACAACGGCTCGCTCTCGAATCCGTACCAGATCCGGCGCAAGCTCGAACCGCGCGGGATCGCGTTCGATACCGACAACGACACCGAAGCCGCCACGCGGTTTCTCGAATGGCGATTGCGTGAGGGGGACGATCTCGAAACCGCCCTGCGCGCCGGTTTCGAGGAACTGGATGGTTTCTACACCTTCCTCATGGGGACGGCCGACAGCCTTGCGTTGGTGCGCGATGCCTTTGCGTGCAAGCCCGCGATCGTGGCCGAGACGGACGATTACGTAGCGGTCTCGTCGGAGTTTCGCTCCCTCGCCGCGCTGCCCGGCGTGAAACATGCGCACCTGTTCGAACCCAAGCCCGAGGAGCTCTACGTATGGCGAGCGTGACGTTCGATCTCGCGGCGACGCCGCTGCGTACCTTGAACCAGTATCTGCATGGATCGCTTGCGCGAGAGACACAGGTGATCGTCCGCAATCCGGATGGCGCACACAACATCGCCGTGGGTGTCGATGCACCCATCTCGATCGAAATCCAGGGCCACGCAGGGTACTACGCGGCCGGGATGAATCAACGGGCGCATGTCGTGATCGACGGCAATGCAGGGCCGGGCGTGGCCGAGGGCATGACCTCCGGGGTCGTGCATGTTCGAGGTTTCGCGTCGGTGGCGGCCGGTGCTGCGGCGCATGGGGGGCTGCTCATCATCGACGGCGATGCATCCCTGCGCTGCGGCATCTCCATCAAGGGGATCGACATCGTCGTCGGCGGCAGCGTGGGCGATTATTCCGCGTTCATGGCGCAGGCCGGGCGGCTCGTCGTCTGCGGGGATGCCGGCGATGGTCTGGGAGATTCGCTTTACGAGGCCGTCATCTATGTTCGCGGCCGTATCAAGTCGCTCGGCGCGGATGCCCGCGAAGAGCCGATGAGCGAAGGGGATGTGCGTGCGGTCGGAGAACTGCTCGCGCGTGCCGGCCTCGATCACGATCCGCGCTCGTTCAAGCGGGTGGCATCAAAGCGCGAGTTGTATCACTGGAACGCCGACGCCAATCAGGAATATTGACCGGATCGGACACGCACATGAGCATGAACTCTACCGACGATCTCGCCCCGAAACGTCTGCGGCGCGAAGAGAGCAGCAGCTACGACCGCGCCGTCCTCGATTACATTCACGACGCAGCCGCACATGGCCTCTACGAAATCCGTGGCCTCGGGGCGAAGCGTCGACTGCCGCACTTCGACGATCTGCTCTTCCTGGGTGCGAGCCTGTCGCGCTATCCCCTCGAAGGCTATCGCGAACGCTGCGAGACCCGCACGATCCTCGGTACCCGCTATGCGCAGAAGCCGGTGGAACTCGCCATCCCGATCACCATAGCCGGCATGAGCTTCGGCGCCTTGTCTGCAAACGTCAAGGAAGCGTTGGGTCGGGCGGCAACCGAGATGGGGACGTCTACCACGACGGGAGACGGCGGCATGACGAAGGAAGAGCGCATGTCCTCGAAGACGCTCGTGTATCAGTGTCTGCCCTCGCGTTACGGATTCAATCCGGACGACGTGCGCAAGGCCGATGCCATCGAGGTCGTCATCGGTCAGGGCGCGAAGCCCGGCGGCGGCGGCATGCTGCTCGGGCAGAAGATCAATCCGCGGGTGGCGAAGATGCGTGTGCTGCCCGAAGGTGTGGATCAGCGTTCGGCCTCGCGGCATCCGGACTGGACCGGCCCCGACGACCTCGCGATCAAGATCAAGGAACTGCGGGAGATCACCGACTGGCGGGTGCCGATCTACGTGAAGATCGGCGCCACGCGCGTCTTCAACGACGTGAAGCTCTGCGTGCACTCGGGGGCGGATGTCGTCGTGATCGACGGCATGCAGGGCGGTACCGCGGCAACGCAGACCGTGTTCATCGAGAACGTAGGCATTCCGACGCTGGCCGCCGTGCGCCAGGCCGTCGATGCCCTGGAAGATCTCGACATGCGCGGCAAGGTTCAGATCGTCGTGTCGGGCGGCATACGCACGGGTGCGGACGTCGCCAAAGCCCTGGCGCTGGGTGCGGATGCCGTGTCGATCGGGCAGGGCGTCATGATGGCGTTGGGTTGCAATCATGAGATGTATGTCCAGGACGGCAAGCACCACAGCGCCGTCGAGGACTATCGCAGGCTCGGCACGGCGCCAGGCTTCTGTCATCACTGTCATACCGGTCGGTGTCCTGTCGGGGTGACCACGCAGGATGCCGTGCTCGAACAGCGCCTCGAGCCTGCGGTCGGTGCGCGCCGCGTGCGCAACTATCTCAAGACGCTCAACATGGAACTCACGACGATCGCGCGTGCGTGCGGCAAGCAGAACGTGCATCACCTGGAACCGGAGGATCTCGTCGCGCTGACGGTGGAGTCTGCAGCAATGGCGAGGGTGCCGTTGGCCGGAACGAGTTGGGTGCCCGGGAAGTAACACACCTCTGAGGGGTAGGGGGAAGCGGGAAAAGAGAAACGGAGAGCGACGAAAGAATCTGAGCGTTCTGTTGCTTACGCCTTCGAGGGGCGAGCAACGCACCGACGTCGTTCTCTTTTCTTCGATGAAGCTGTTGCGTACCCGGTCCGTCTCTCGATTGACCTTACCCCCCTCGATGCCTCACACTGGCTGAGCCGTTTTGGTTTCGTGCCGTAGCCAGAAAACCTTGGAGGAGGGGCTCGCATGCAACGTCGTCGACGCGCGCCCGGCATTGTCGCCGGCGCCATCTGTTCGCTTGCGCTTGTTGGCGCGCAGGCATTCGCCCAGGGCTGGAAGCCCGATCAATCCGTCGAACTCATCGTCACGTGCTCGCCGGGATGCGGGCCGGACCGCATGGCGCGGCTCATGCAGCGTACGTTTCAGAGCCGACAGCTCATCGAGCCCTCGAGCGTCGTCCAGAACAAGGCCGGCGGCGGCGGGGCGGTGGCGCACATCTACCTCAATCAGTTCCCGACGAGTGGTCACCATCTCATCCACACAGGCAAGGTCGTGCTGGCTGCCCAGGCAGTCGGGCGCACCGTTGCTTCGTATACCCAGCTCACTCCGATCGCGAATCTCTTTACCGAGTACATCGGCATCGCAGTGCGTGCCGATTCGCCGATCCAGTCGGGACGCGACCTGATTGCGCGACTCAGGAAGGATCCAGCCGCCGTAAGCTTCGGGATTGCAACCTCGCTCGGCAATACGAATCACCAGGGAATCGCAGGCCCAATGAAGGCTGCAGGCGTCGACATCCGAAAGATGCGCAATGTCGTCTTCAATTCAGGCGCACTCGCGACGACCGCCATGCTGGGTGGACACGTCGACGCCGTTCCGGTCTCCGTCGGCAGTTGGCAGCCGCTCATGAAAGCCGGCAAGGTGCGCGTCATCGGCGTGACCTCGCCGGAGCGGCTGCCGGGCGACTACGCGGAGATTCCGACGTGGCGCGAGCAGGGTGCGAATGTGGTGGTCTCGAACTGGCGCGCGGTCTTCGGTCCGAAGCAGATGCGACCCGAGCAGGTCTCCTACTGGGAGAACGTGTTCCGACAACTCGTCGAGACGCCGGAGTGGAAGTCGGAGATGACGCGGGTCAATGGAACAACGGAGTTCATGCCCGCAGCGCGTTTTCGCAAGTACATCGACGAAGACTATGCGCCGGTCGAGGCGTTCCTTGTCGACCTCGGTCTCGCGACCAGGCAGCGCTGACTGCGGACACTGTGCTGCGCACAGGTTCCGGGACGTGGATAGGGGGCAAGGCCGGAACGGTCATGCCTCCCGATTCCTCCCCCTGCACGACTGAATCGCTCAGCCCACCCTCCGCCATCTCGGTACGAGGCGGTGTACCTGGTCTTTCCCTTTTCCCGCATCCGCTGCGGTAAATTACCGGCATGGCCAAGCATTCCGATGAAATCGTCGTTGCGCAGCAGGCCGACGACGCCTCCGCTTCCGTCGAGACGCTCGAGCGCATGATCGGCGCGGAGTTGAAGCGCGTGCGTCTCGGGCAGCACCTCACCATCGCGGAAGTCGCGAGGAAGTGCGGCATCACCGGCGGCATGTTGAGCAAGCTCGAGAACGGGCACATCTCGGCGAGCCTCGACACGCTTGTTCGCCTGACGAGTGCGCTGGGGATCAGCCTGTCCTCGCTCTTCCAGGGTTTTTCCGAATCCGAGGGCGGCGCGCAGCTCGTGAAGAAGGGCAGAGGGATGGAGGTCGTGCGCCGCGGCACCAAGCGCGGCCATACCTATCAGCTGCTTGCTTCGGAAAGGGGGCCGCGGCGCACCTTCGAGCCGTTTCTCATCACGCTCACCGACGAGAGCGAAGTGTTCCAGCGCTTCCAGCATCCAGGGACAGAATTCATCCATCTGCTCGAAGGGCGGCTCGAATATCGGCACGGCAAGCAGCTCTATCCGATGGGCCCGGGCGATTCCCTCACGCTGAAGGGCGATGTCCCGCACGGCCCGGAACGACTGCTCAAGCTGCCGATCCGGATGTTGTCGATCATCATGTACGGCGGCGAGGCCGGGAGTGGCTGATCTCACACCGAGCGCCATCGTGCGCGAGCTCGATCAGTACGTGATCGGTCAGGACGATGCAAAGAAGACACTGGCCGTCGCCGTGTACTGGCATTTCCGCAAGTCGGATCGTGCTCTCGCCGATTTGGTGGAACTGACGAAGAGCAATATCCTGCTGATCGGATCGACGGGCACGGGCAAGACGCTGTTGTGCGAGACGCTCTCGCGCATACTCGGCGTGCCCTTCGTCACGGCGGATGCGGCATCCCTCGCGCAGACCGAGTACGTCGCGCGCGAGATCGAAGCGATCCTGCAGCGACTCGTCGACAGGGCGGGCGGCGATCTCGCGCGGGCCCAGCGTGGTGTCGTGTTCATCGACGAGATCGACAAGCTGAGGACCGTATCGAACGGTGCCCGCGCCTCAGGCGAGAGCGTTCAGCATGCCTTGCTGAAGATCATGGAAGGCTCCCAGGTTCGTCTGCCGGGCGGTGCGTACATCGACACCACCCACATCCTGTTCATTTGCGGCGGTGCGTTCGTGGGCATCGAAGAGATCCTGCGCGATTCGCAGGCCTTCGGCTTTCTATCGTTCTCCGGCAAGGACAATCCAGGCATCCTGAGGACGCTCAACGCTCGAGTGAAGCCGGGGGACTTGCGTCAGTACGGACTCATCCCGGAGTTTGCCGGGCGACTACCGATCGTTGCCCGCCTGGACGACCTGTCGAAGGATGCCCTGGTGCGCATCCTGACCGAGCCGAAGAACTCGATCTACCACCAATTCCGCAACATCCTCGGGGGTGATGGGGTCGTGCTCGACATCGAGCGCATCGTGTTCGAGCAGATCGCCGAACTCGCGCTCGAGTACAAGGCAGGGGCCCGCAGCCTGCGCGGCATCTTCGAAGGCATGATGACGGACGTGCTCTACACCCTTGCCGATGACAAGCGCATTCGGCGCGTCGCCATCGGTTCGCTGTTCGACCTGCCGCGCTACGAGCACTGATCGATCAGGCGGTCTGCAGTTCCTTACGCTCGGCCGGGGCCTGTTCCACGGTCGGACCTTCTCCCCGCAAGGTCGTGCGGCGCATGTCGCGCGGTTCGTTCGCCGGGAAGGGACGGGCACGATGCATGGTCTGCCGGTTGTCCCACATGACCAGATCGCCTTCGCGCCATTGATGCGAGTAGACGAATTCGCGTTGCGTCGCATGCTCGTTCAGATCGCGCAGAAGCAGGCGCGCTTCGGGAATGCTCAGGCCCACGATGCGACCGATGTGCGACGACAGATATACGGACTTGCGCCCGGTACGCGGCAAGGTGCGCACCAGACGCTGGCGCACGGGTTTGAACCGTTCGCGTTCTTCGTCCGTGAAATCCGTATAGCCGACCGATTCGCGCGAATAGAGTTGCGAGTGTTCGCAGATGAGGCCGTCGATCTGGGCCTTGATCTCATCGTCCAGTGCATCGTACGCCGCACCCATGTGCGCGAACTCGGTGTTGCCGCCTTTCGACGGGATGCGGACCGCGCGCAGAAGCGAATACTTCGCGGGCGTGGACTTGAACGACGAATCCGAATGCCACAGACGGTTGCCGATCGCGAAGAGACGCCGCCGATCGTCCGCCGCGAACACCTGATTTTTTCCGTCGAGGTTCGAGACATCGGCGAACGTCGTCGGCAGGCGGAAGTCGGCGTCGGCCCGCAGGCTGCTGCCGCGCGCATCTTCCATCTCGCCCAACGCGCGCGTGAAGACCAGATGCTGCTCGTCGGTGAGATGCTGACCGCGGAACACGAGGACCGCGTAGCGATCCATTTCGTGGTGGACGAGTTCGGCGTCGTCGGCCGTCAGCGGTTGGCGCAGATCGAGGCCTTCGACTTCGGCGCCGATGTGGCGGGTCAGTTCGCGGATGCGGATTGTCATCGTTTCCTCCTCCAGGGGGCCGTTGCGACGGGCGTCCAATCGGTGGAACCGACGACGCCGTATAGCGTCCGCCGATACTACACCTTTTGACTTTGCTCAGAGGGTGATGCGTTGTTCCTTGCGCACTTCATTGCTGCAGCCTGGGATCTGCTTCCGAGCCCCTTCGGGGACTCAAGCCGATCATCTGCTCGTCTCGTGGCGATATCAGCCCAGCGCGGCCACCTGCAGCTTGTAGGCTTCCCGTGTGGTCTTGAAGCGCTCGAACGGAAACTTCATCGGTACGCCTTCGATCGCGCCGAGGAGCATCATGAGATGCGCTTCCCAACCCGCACAGGCGCGCGCGATGTCTTCGTTCGCGGGAACACCCACCGTCAACGTCAACCGCGTGCCGCCATCGGCAGGTGCCACCTCCCATCGCACGGGGCGCGCCGGTTCGGCGCCGCTGCTCCACGAGTATTCGAGCAGCCTGCCAGGCTCGTACGCCGTCACCGTGCTGTCGATGACCGTGCCGCTGTCGGTGAAGTTGAGCTTGGCTACGCCGCCGAGTCTGAGTTCGATCGTGCCGGGCGCGAGCCATTCGGCGATACGCTCGGGCTGCGTCAACATGCGCCAGACGCTCGTCTCATCGTGCTCCATCATGCGTACCAGCTGGCCCACGAATCGGTCGCCGACGCGACGCAGTGTGCCCAGTTCGTCGTTCGATGCGCTCACTTTTTTCTCCCCGAGTGGTTCAGTGTGCCGATGCAAGGCTCCCGCGGTCGGAGCTATTTCAGCATGCCCGAGAGCAGCGTTGCAATGCCGAGAAACGACAGGAAGCCGCAGATGTCGGTGACCGTGGTGAGGAAGATCGAGGAGGCCGTCGCGGGATCCTGCCCGAAGCGTCGCAGCAGAATTGGTACCATGGCGCCCGCGATGCAGGCGATGCTCATCGAGATCACCATGGCCGAAGCAATGATCACGACCAATCCGATCGACCGGCTCCAGATCCAGACGCCGAGCGACGTCGTTGCGGCGATGGCGATGCCGTTGATGAAACCCGCGCCGGCTTCCTTCCACACGAGATGCGGCCATTGCCGCAGTGATACCTCGCGCAACACCAGCCCGCGCATCGTCACGGCGAGCGCCTGCGCCCCTGCATTGCCGGATTGGCCGGCGACGACGGGCATCAAGACCGCGAGTGCCGTGAAGCGCGCGATCGTCGATTCGAACATGCCGACGATAGACGCGGCGAGGAATGCCGTCACCAGATTGAGCTGCAGCCAGGGTAGCCGCTTGCGAACCGCAAAGAGCGATCCGGACAATGCGCGCTCGTCCCGACTGACGCCGACCATGGTCTGGATGTCGACGCTCGTTTCCTGTTCGATGGCGGAAACCAGGGCCGCCTGGCGGATCAAGCCGAGAAAGCGGCCGTCCGTGCTGACGACGGGCAACTCGGTGATCGGATGCTGCTGCAGTATTTCCACGACCTCTTCGCGTGGATCGAGCGCCTGCGCAACGGCCAGGGGCGGGCGGATGAGCGACGCCAGCGGCGCCCCGGGCTCGGCCACGGCAAGCTCCTGGATTTCGACGCGGCCGGCGAGCCGGTCTTGCGCATCGACGACGAACAGTTCGCGCAGGCCGCGGCGGCGGATGCCTTTCAATCGCACGAGCGTCTCGGCGACGGTGAGGTCGTTGCGCACCGGGCTGATGACCGGATCCATGAGTCGGCCGGCGGTCGCGTCCGGGTAGGCAAGCAACTCCCGCAATTCGCGTGCGACGGGTGCATCGAGCAGCGCAAGCATGCTTTCGCGCACTTCGTGATCGCATTGCGCGAGCACGGCGGCGCTGATCGCGGCCGGTGCTTCCGCGAGAAGGTCGCGTACCTGCGCGGCGGTCGACTTCGCCAACACGGCCTGAGCGATGTCCGGGGGCAGCCGGCGCCACGCACGCACGGCGATCTGCGCAGGCTGCGCGCCAAGGATCGATGCGATTTCCTCGGGGCGCAGCGGTTCGAGGTGTCGTGCGGCCTCGTGCGGAAAATCCGCGAAGTACCGTTGCGTGAGGGCGGCGAGTGCCGGTTGGGCAGCGGCGTTCATGCGTCGTCCGGCAGCACGCGTCTGACCGTCGGCAGGACCGCCAGCGTTGCAGAACTCAATCCGGACACGATGCCCCAGTAGCTGCTTGCCAGCGTGCCGGTCAAGGAGGCCGTCTGCCGATCCGGGATCGGGTTGCGACTGCGGGAGCGCTGCGCGCGCGTCAATGACACTCGGCGCAGCACACCGATCAATCGCTGCTCGCGGTCCAGGACCGGCAGCGATTGTGCACGCTCCCAGTGGGCAGCGCCTCGCAAGGAGGACAAAGTCATCATCGAGGCGAGCGTACCAACTGCGGGCCGGGCGAGCGTGCCGACCAGGGCGCGCGAATCGGCCTTGAGCAGCGCGTGCAAACCGACGCAGCCCTGCAGGTGCTGCGCGGTATCCACCACGAATATCTGCTCGATCGCGGCCTCGGGCATTGCACGCAGCTGGTCGAGGACAGCCGCGACATTCGCCGTCGACGGCACGGCGACGATCTCGGTGTCGGTCCATGCGCCGACGGTGTCGTCCGGGAATCCGAGCAGCATCTGCATTGCGATGGCCGCTGCCGCAGGCATGCCTGCAATGAGGCTTGTGCGCAATGCGGAGGGAATGTGGCGCAGGATGGCCACGGCGCTTTGCGTGCTCGCCGCCGTGGCGAGCGACACAGCTCGCGGCTCCGGAAGATTCGTGAGGATTCTCGCCGCCGCCGTCGGCAACATGGCCGACAGGGCGCCAGCACCCTGAACGGGTTCGGCGAGCGCGAAGAACTCGCATGCTTCCTGAGTCGGCAGGCTTTCGAGCACACGTGCAGCTTCGGCGGGATGCACCTTCAGGAACGCTGCCGCAAGCTCGAAGCTATGCGCCATGGTGGGCATTCCCCAGCAGGACGATGGGTTCGTCGTTGTACACCCGACCGGGCAGAATGACCCGCCCCTCGGCCGTTTCGAGCACGAGTCCGGTCGCCGTGATGTCCAGGATGCGGCCTTGATGTCCGGCGGTACGCACGGTTTGACCGATGGCGAAAGCCTGGCGCAGGTAATGCGCGCCGATCAGGTTGGCGATGAAATCGCGCGACCCGAGGCCCACTGCCAGCGCGACTCCGCCTGCGATGACCCCGCCGAGCGCCGCAGCGAAGATGGCAAGAAAGGTGACGCGGATGCCGATCTGGTCTGCTCCGACGAGTACCGCGCCGGTGAGTACGGTAATCTGGACGGCACGTGCCAGCAGTGCCCGCTGTGCGGTATCGATCGCCGGCGACGTGGCCTGGACGAGATTGGCGAGAAAGCGCGACAGCAGCACCCCGGCAACGACGATCAGCACCCCGGCCGCCAGCGTGGGCAGATAGGCGACCAGTCGGGCCAGCCAGTCGGTAAACGTGGTCAGCTCGAGCACGTGGGTGGCCGCCGTCACGAAGACGAGCATGGCGGCCCAGAACACGATCGCGCCGACGATGAACGAGGCGCGACGGATGCGTACCGGCTCGAGACCGCTGTGGGGGCCGATGCGCGCAGCCAGTGTTTCGACAAGAAGGACGGCGCGCATGGTCAGCGCGCGCAGCAGGCGCGCCAACAGCCAGCCGACGACGAGCAGCAGCAGCGCGCCGAGCAGACTGGGAAGCGAGGCGAGAATACGCTCGCCGATGTCGGAACCGGCGCGCCGCAGCGCCTCGCTCAGCGCATTCATGGTTCGGCGCGGCTCATGGTCATGTCAGCGGGTGCACGACCATGCTGTTCCGGGCTCAGGCGCCGGGACGCCGTGCCGGTGCGACGCCGATCATGCTGTCGCGCGTGACCAGGGCCGCGAGTTCGGTCTCGCTCATGCCCTCGGTGTTTTCCGGGCGCATCGGGACGACGAGGTAGCGCAAATCGGCCGTCGAATCGTGCACGCGCACCGCCGTGCTATCGGGCAAATCGGTGCCGAACTCCGCCAGCACGGTACGCGGTTCGTTCACGACCCGAGAACGGTAGGCGAAGCTCTTGTACCAGGCCGGCGGCAGACCCAGCAAAGCGCGCGGATAGCACGAGCAGAGCGTGCAGACGACGACGTTGTGTACGTCCGGCGTGTTCTCCACTGCGACGAGTTTCAGATCGCTGATGCCCAGATCGAGCCCGAGGCTCTCGCAGGCGGCGTTGGCGTCCGCCAGCAGGCTGCGCTTGAAGGCCGGATCGATCCAGGCGCGGGCGACGACCTGCGCGCCCCGCGCGGGGCTGCGCGTATCCATGTCCTCGACGGCGGCGCGTATCTCGTCGGCGGTGAGAATGCCCTTCTCGATCAGCAGTTCGCGCAGTGCGATCTCCATGCGCCGCGGATAGGTGAGGGTGTCGTCGACATCGGGCTGGAAGGGGTGCTTCTGTCCGGGGGGATGCCGGTGGTCATGATGATCGTGGCCGTGATCGTGGTCGTGATGATCGCTCATGTGCGTGCGGCCTCCGTCGTTGCCGGCGCCGAAGCGGGCTCCAGCCAGTGATCGTAGATATCGATGTCGAGCGTATCCTGCGCCGGCCCGGCGTAATCCGGCCAGACCTGGGCTTGCAGGAAGCGGACGCGGTAAAGCGCCTTCATCGGCGTACCCGGCCGAAAATAGGCGAGTTCCTCGGGGTTTTTGAAGTGACCGCAGAAGCGCTCGATCACGCCTTCCTGGCCGCGGATGTACCACGGCGTGCGGATGTGGCCGGGGGCGTCGACCTTGCGCACGCGCACGCGGTCGCCGGGTTGGAAGCGTTGGGCGGGGGTCGTCATGGCAGTTGATTCGGGCGCTTTTCGACCTCGGCGAGCTTGTCGGTCAGCTCCTCGATCGTGATGACGCCGCGCAGGATCATGTTGTTGGCAAGCGCCTGGATGCGACGCTCGGCGTAGCTCGACCCGAGGTAGGTTTCGGCGCCGATCGTTTCCAGGGCGCGGCGGCCTTCGTCGCTGCGCGTGAGCTTCTTCGAGCCCAGGACCGAGATCAGCGCCTCCACGCGCTTCTCCCAGTGTTCGAGCTGATGCTCGTCGCGGTCGATCGGACCGGCGGGTTGACCGCCCATATCGTGGTAGTTGCGCATTGCGGCTCCTGAGCCTGGCATGGCGAAAGTCGGGGTCGCATCGATTCTAGCAGCCTGTTGGATCCGATTTCACGAACGAGTTCGACAGACGGCCGTGCGCGTCCCCAGAAGGGGCTGTAAGACGTGCTGGCCGCTTTGCGTGGCCGGTGCGACAATGCGGCGAACCACAAGGCAGCAAACCCGGCAGTCGCCGGCGCGACGCATCGGAAACACGATTGCTCGTGCGCCGGTGTACGCGCGAGCCGTGAGGTTTGCCGCCCGTTTCATCGCAACCCCGCAGACGAGGAAGGTACGCGTGGATACTCATCATCATCGCTATTTCAACGTGAACGGCATCCGTGCATCGCGGCTGGAAGATCCGCGTCTGATCACGGGCAAGGGCAACTATGCATCGGACTGGAACCTGCCGGGGCAGTTGCATGCGGCGTTCCTGCGCTCGGATCGCGCTCATGCCAGGATCACGAAAATCGACATCGAGGCGGCGCGGGCGATGCCGGGTGTGCGTCTGATCCTCACCGGCGCCGATGCCATCCAGGCTGGCTATACCAAGGCTCCGCATCAACTCAATTTCACCGGCGCCGACGGCAACAAGGCGAAGGTACCCAACCGTGCGGTCATGGCGGCCGAGCGCGTGCGTTACGTCGGCGAGCCGATCGCGATCGTCGTGGCCGACACCGAGCTGCTCGCGCAGGACGCCGTCGGTGCCATCGCGATCGACTACGAAGATCTGCCGGTCGTCATCGGCGCGGAGGCCGCACTCGCCCCCGGGGCAGCGCAGATCCACGACGACGTACCGGGCAACTGTTCGCTCGAAATGTTCGCCGGCGATCGCGAAGCCGCCGAGGAAGCTTTCAAGCGTGCCCATCACGTGACGCGGATGAAGGTCGACTGCACCCGGGTGACGCCCTCGCCAATGGAGCCGCGCGCTTGCTTGTCGACCTACGACGCGAGCGACGAGACGTTCACCATCCGGGTTTGCCTGCAGGGCATCCTCACGATGACGAACCAGATCGCCGCGTACATGAATCTGCCGAAGCAGAAGGTCAAGGTGCTCGGCAAGGATGTCGGCGGCGGCTTCGGACAGCGCAGCACGGTTTATCCCGAGTACGTCATGACGCTGCACGCGGCACGCGAGCTGGGCAAGCCCGTGAAATGGGTGTCGAGCCGCTCCGAAAGTTTCATGACCGATACGCACGGCCGCGCCAACATCGGCGACGGCGAACTCGCGATGGACGCGAACGGGCGCTTCCTGGCGATCCGCTTCGACTGGATCACCGATCAGGGCGCATACATCTCCGCGGGCGGCCCCGGCTACATCCGCAACATCATCAATTGCCTCACCGGCGTCTACGATATTCCGGTCGCGTTCTCGCGCTTTCGTGTCGCGCTGACCAACACCGGGATGGTGGCGGCGTACCGCGGCGCGGGGCGCCCCGATATCGCGTACGCGATCGAACGGCTGGTGCAGCAGGCAGCACGCGAGATGAACATCGACCCGGCCGAACTGCGTCGTCGCAACTTCATACCGCCGGAAAAGTTTCCGTACAAGACGGCCACCGGGACGGTGTACGAAGTGGCCGATCTGCCGGGGTTGTTGAATAAGGCACTGGAAGCGGCCGACTACGACGGCTTCGAACAACGCCGTGCCGCCTCGGCGGCGAAGGGCAGGCTGCGCGGTCGGGGCATGTCGACGGTGATCGAGGCGAGCGGGCTTGGTGGTGCGCCGAAGGACGAAATCCTGATCGAGGTCGGCACCGACGGCACGCTGACGGCGTACTCCGCCTCGCAGTCCCAGGGGCAGAGCCACGAAACCACGATGGCGATGATCATCGGCGATGCCATGGGCATCGAGCCGGAACGCGTGAAGCTGCGCCAGACGGTGCCGGAGAAGAACATCGTCGGCAATGCCTCGGGCGGATCGCGGACCATGGTCGGCGCCGGCAGCGCCTGCAAGATCACGGCCGACCTCCTGGTGGAGAAAGGCCGTTCGCTTGCCGCCGAAGAGTTCAATGTCGAACCCTCGCAAGTCGAGTATGCGAAGGGGGTCTATCGTGGCCGCGAGAGCGGCAAGACGACGACGCTCGCCGAGATCGCGCAGAAGCGCGAGTTCAGCGCTCGCGGCGACGGTAACTTCGGCTCGACCTGGCCCAACGGCTGTCACATCGCCGAGGTCGAGGTCGATCCCGATACCGGCAAGACCGAGATCGTCGACTACGTGGCCGTCGACGACTGTGGTGTCGCCGTGAACCACACGATCGTCGAAGGCCAGGTCATGGGCGCGGTGACGCAGGGGGCGGGTCAGGTGTTCGGCGAACACATCGTCTACGATCCCGAGAGCGGCCAGCTCATCACCGGCAGCTTCATGGATTACGTCATGCCCCGCGCAGGCCTCGTTCGTGAGATCCGCATGGCCGAGCATCCGACCAAGTCGACGCTCTCGCCGCTCGGCGTGAAGGGCGTGGGCGAAGCGGGTTGTACCGCCTCGCTGGGCGCGTTGGCCAATGCCGTACACGACGCCATTGCCGCAGTGGGCGCCGGGCCGCTGGACATGCCGCTTACGCCGTCGCGGGTCTGGCATGCGTTGCAGGCGGCGCCCGGCAGGAAAAAGTAAGGTTCGCCGGTCGGGATCGAGGCCTCGTGCTCGATCCCGGGCCGACGAGTATGCGGGCCGAGCGTCGGCCTTGTGACCGAGTCCATCGAGATGCCGACATGGATCACGACGATCGCACCTGGGGTACGCTGCTTCGCCGCCGTGATGCGCTGCGCCTGATCGCAGGTGCAAGCTTTGCTTCCCTCTGGCCAGGTATCACGAACGCGCAGGCGAACCACGCGTGCGTCGTGCGGCCCGAACAGACGGAGGGGCCGTATTTCGTCGATACGGGTCTGACGCGCGCGGACATTCGTGTCGATACGACTACCGGCATCGCGGAACCCGGCGTGCCGCTCGATCTGGAATTTCGCGTCGGCCGTCTGCGGGAGGGCACGTGTTCGCCGCTCGCCGAGGCTCGCGTCGAACTCTGGCAATGCAGCTCGCGCGGGCTTTACTCCGGGGTTCGCGATCCTCATGCAGATACCCGCGGTCGAAACTATCTGCGCGGTTACCAGGTCGCCGATGCCGAAGGTCGTGCACGCTTCACGACGATCTATCCGGGCTGGTATCCGGGGCGTACCGTACATCTTCACTTCGCGATTCATCTGGGGCGGGGCCTGCGGCGCGAGGTCTTCACGTCGCAGTTGTATTTCGACGATGCGCTGTCGGACCGCGTGTTTGCCGCGGCGCCTTATGTCGAGCGCTCCGGAAATCGCGTGCGCAATGATGCCGATTTCATCTATCGTCGTGGCGGTAGGCAGTTGGAGTTGTCCGTTCGGTCCGTCGGCAATCGCCTGAATGCGACGTTCGACATCGCCATGCAGTCGTAGCGCCCGCGCAGTCGGCGAGCCGAGGCCGGTCCGGGCTTCGGGCGCGGTACACATCGAGGAGGAGCCCAGCATGAAGTACCGCAAATTCGGTCGCACCGGCATCGAAGTCTCGGAGGTCATTCTCGGCGGAGGCAACGTCGGCGGCATTCTCATCGATCCGGACGACGCGACCAAGCGCGAAGCGGTGCGCCGAGTGCTGGCTGCCGGCGTGAACTGGATCGATACCGCGGCACAGTACGGCAACGGCAAGTCGGAGCAGGCGCTCGGTTGGCTGCTGCCCGAATGTGGATCCGCACCGCGTGTTTCGACCAAGGTTGCAGTCGACGTGCAGTCGCCCGTGCCTCTGGCGGATCAGGTCGAGCAGCGCTTCGCCGAAGGGCTCGCCCGATTGAAGCGGGATTCGGTCGATCTGCTGCAGCTGCACAACCGCATCGGCACCCAGGTGGGCGGCCGGATGATTTCGGTGGATCACGTGCTCGGCAAGCACGGCGTCGTCGAAGGCTTCGAGCGCTTGCGCGCGCGCGGCGCGATCAGGCACATGGGCATCACGGCGATCGGCGAAGCGCCTTCGCTGTGCGAAGTCATCGCGAGCGGGCGCATTCATTCGGCGCAGGTCTACTACAACCTGCTCAATCCGAGCGCGGCCAAGCGGATGCCCCCTTCATGGACAGGGCACGACTTCGGCGGGATGATCGATACGTGTCGCGCGCACGGGGTGGCGGTGATGGCGATCCGAGTCTTCGCTGCGGGCGTCATCGCAACCGATGTTCGGCACGGTCGCGAGAGCATCCTCACGGCGAACACGACGCTCGCCGAGGAGGAGCGCAAAGCGAAAGCGGTGTTCGATGCGATCGGTACCGGACACGGCACGCGTGCGCAGGTTGCGCTGCGCTTCGTGCTTTCGCATCCGGATGTGTCGTGTGCGATCGTGGGCGCCGCGGAGTTGCGGCACCTCGACGAGGCCCTGGCGGCGCAGGCGATGGGCCCCTTGCCGGGCGAGGTGCTGTCGAAGCTCGACGGGCTCTATCGAACGGACTTCGGTCGGGCGTAGCGATGCAAAACAGGCTGTGCCGGGCTCTATACGAGACACAACCAAATCGATAGACCGGGAATTCGGTGCCTGGCATTGTGGAGGAGTGGCATGATGTCATATCGATCGGGCCTCGCGGGTTCGGGCCGGAGCTGCGCATTTGCGCTGGGCGCGTCGCTATGTGCGGGTTTGATTTTCGGTACGGCGGCACACAGTCAGTCGGCGTATCCGTCGCGGCCGGTCCGCCTGATCATTCCCTTTGCACCCGGGGGCAGCAACGACATCCTGGGCCGCATCCTGGCCCAGCGGTTCGGCGAGCGGTTGGGGCAGCAGATGGTGGCCGAGAACCGGCCGGGGGGCGACGGTATCCTCGGGTCCGACATCGTCGCGAAGTCCTCGCCCGACGGACATACGCTCCTGATCATCTCGACCTCGTTTGCGATCAATCCGGCGAGCAACCGCGTTCCGTACGATGCCGTGAAGGATTTCGCCGCGATCGGCATGCTGGGTGACGGTCCCACCGTGATCTGCGCACATCCGAGTTTTCCGGCTCGAGACGTGGCCACTCTGATCGCGATGGCGAAGGCGCGTCCGGGCGAACTCGCCTATGCATCCTCGGGAACCGGCGGAATCATTCATCTCACCGGCGAACTGTTCAGCATCATGGCCGGCGTGAAGCTGCTCCACGTCCCGTACAAGGGGAGCGGGCAGGGGGCGATGGACGTCGTCGGTGGTCAGCTGCCGCTCCTGATCAGCACCGTGGCGTCGGCCATGCCGCAGCTTCGCCCAGGGCGGTTGCGCCCGCTCGGTGTCGGGTCGGTCACGCGTTCCGCGCTGCTGCCCGACGTTCCCACCATCGCTGAATCTGGGCTGCCGGGGTTCGATGCGCGCGTGTGGTGGGGCATGCTTGCGCCGGCGAAAACGCCGCGAGCCATCGTCGAGCGGCTCGATGCCGAGATGGCACGCATACTCGATCGCAAGGATGTGCGCGATCAACTGGTCGCGGCCGGAGCGGAGCCCGGATTCGCCGGTTCGGAGGCCTTCGGCAAGCTCGTCGAAACCGAGATCGGGAAGTGGGCGAAGATCGCGCATCAGGCCGGCGTGCGGCCCCCGAAGTGAGCTGCATGAGCATATTCATGCGCACAGCGGCAGTCGCATGAGCAAGTCTTCCGGCGCGCCCGCCGGTCCCCACGACGAGGAGTCGCGCTTCCCGTACTGGCGTCGCAACGCGCGAGTGCTCCCGGTGGCGAACTGCATGACGTCGATGGGGTTCGCGCTGTCGTTTCCGTTCCTGCCGGTCATGGTGCAGGCGCTCGGCGTGCGCAGCAACCTGGAGACCTGGGTCGGCAACATGATGCTGGTGTTCTACATCATCAGCTTCGCGTCCGGCCCGGTGTGGGGCGGCATCGCCGATCACTTCGGCCGCAAGATCATGGTGCTACGCGCGATGCTCGGCATGGGGCTGCTCATGTCGCTGGTGCCTTTCGCGCCCTCGCCGTTCTGGTTCGTCGTGCTGTTTTCGCTGGTGGGCTTTTTCAATGGTTCGTCGGCGGCTGCACAGGCGCTGCTCGTAGCCAACACACCGTCGAATCGCATCGGGTCCGTGCTGGCGCGATTGCAGACGGGCATGCTGCTCGGACAAACGCTCGGCCCCGCCGTAGCGACCACCGCGGTGGCCCTCGTGTCGCGTCCGCACTGGCTGTTCTGGTTCAGTGGCTTGCTGCTGTTGGCAGGTGGCGTCCTGGTGCTCGTTTTCGTCCGCGAGGTCAAACAGCTTGCTGCCGGGCCCTGGAAGCTCGAATGGATGGGCAACCTGCGCGAGCTGGTCAAGGTACCGCGCATGGTGCCGCTTTATCTCCTGGCGTTCATGTTCGCTGCGCTTTCATCGGGCAACGTGACGATACTCAGCGTCTATGTGCTGCAACTGATGGGGCCGAGCGCATCGGGAACGGGCGACGGCGCGTTCTGGGTCGGTGCGGTGGCGATGGGCCTGGCGATTCCGAGCGTCGTTTCACTGCTCATGTGGGGCAAGCTCCTCGATCGCGTCGATCCGGCGCGGGTGCTGATCTTTACGACGGCCGCGGCGTGCCTGACGCAGATCCCGCTCGTGTTCCTCGAAACGCCGCTGCAGCTCGTCCTGGCTCGGGCGGCGTTCGGGCTCAGCGCATCGCTGATGCAGCCGGCGATCGTGCGGCTGCTGAAGGCGTATGCACCGGAAGGCATGGATGCACGCGCCATTTCCTATTCGCATTCATTCCATTTCATCGCACTCGGCCTCGCACCGTTCGCTGCGGGGCTGATCGGCCCGATGCTGGGCTTGCGAACCTACTTTGCACTGACGGTGGCCTTCGGGGTGTTCGCGTTGCTGCTATGGATTCGCGCTTCCAGGCGCGGATAATGATCGGCAGCGCCGGCATTTCGAGGGCGGGCGCAGCAGGGGTTCATCGAGTCGACTCGAACGTTAGGCGGATTGGCCCATGTCACCAGACGAATTCTCCATCGATGCCATTCGGCGTCGGCTGAGCGAGCATCGATATCGACCCATCACGGACGACGAACGCAGCATCCGTCACGCCGTGCTGGTGCCGTTCTATCTGGCGAATGACGCCTTGCATGTCGTGCTGACCAAGCGCACCGAGCATCTGCGTTCGCAGCGGGGCCATGTGTCGTTCCCGGGCGGCGGGCGAGAGCCGCAAGATGCCGATCTGCTCGCGACGGCGCTGCGGGAAAGTCAGGAAGAGATCGGGCTGGATCCCGCCCACGTCGAAGTATTGGGTCGCATCGACGATTTCTCGACCCGCGATGGGGAAGTGCTCATTGCAGGCTACGCGGGGCTCATCGATCCCGCGCGCTCGCCCTATGCCTGGCAACCCTCGGCGTTCGAGGTCGCGGTGATCCTCGAGGTGCCGATTTCGCACCTCTTCGATGCCGCGAACTGGACCGTCAAGGCACCGCGTGAACTCAACGGCCGCATGTGGCCCAACGAAGATCTGCACTTCCAGGGGCATCGCGTGTTCGGGGCGACGACACGCGCGTTGCGTCATGTGCTGGAAGTGGGATTCGGGCGTTGCCATCGAGAGTGAATGGTGACGAGCGCGGCGAAGCCGCGGCCCGGTGAGGCGCGCGGGCGCACGCGCGAATTCGATCCGCCTCGTCGAACGACGAGGTTTCCCCTTCCACGGTGCACTACTTCACGGAGTTCACGGCGAAGCCACGAACTCGCCCAGAACCTCGGCAAACAACTCCGGCGTCTGCACGTTCATGAAATGACCGGTGTCGGCTTCGACGTAGCGAGCATCCCTGATGGCTGCGGCGACGCGCCGGGCAAGCTCCGTCGATCGCAATCCGTCGTGTTTCGCACCGACGATCAGCGTCGGGGCGATGATTCTGGCGTAGGCCGGGGTGAGATCGACGGATGCCATCATGCGCGCCTGTGCCGTAAAGGATGCCGGCGTATTGCAGACCCAGCGCGATTGGTAACGACGAAAGCGATCGCGATCCAACGCGCGCAGATGTTCAGGATAGGATCGGTCGTGGCTCGTCGCCATCGATGCGCGGATGCCTTCGCGCTCGACCAGCGCAGCGCGTTCCAGACTCTGGGCGCTGCGGGCAGCGTTGTTTCCCATTGTGGGGCTGGCGAGCATCAGGCGCTCGACGCGTTCGGGATATTGCGACGCGAAGCCCACCGAATAGTCGGCGCCCATCGCGCAACCGGCCAGAACGATCGGCTCGCGAATGCTCAAGGCATCGAGGAGGCTCGCGAGATCTGCGACGACGCCGTCGAACGAAAGATCTCGTGCTTTCTCCGAGAATCCGAATCCGCGCTGGTCGTAGCGCAGCACGCGATACGAGGAACCAAGTATCGGCAGCACTTCGTCGTAGCTGTCGAGGCAGCCCCCGGCTTCGTGCATCAGTACGATGGTTTTCGAACCGGAACCGCTCAGGTCAAAGCGCAGACTGGCGCCGTTGGCGTCGATCCAGGGCATGGCATGCTCCTCCGTTTATGATGGCGTTCGTCGATTGGGTCGTGGCATTATGTACTTTTGATCCCCGGCGTGTGCAACGCCGCCGCCCGATGAACCCAAGCGGGACTCGCGGCTTCGCGGACACCGCACGGCTCGTCGAAGGTCGGCGCAGGCGTACGGGGTCGCCCCTATTTGAGGACTTCAGCGCATCGGTTTAACCTGCGCAGCGTCGCGGGCTGGCTCGGTTTTGGTCTGCAGCACGGCGACGTACGTTCTCGTCGTCGCGAATCAACATGACAGGAGGAGTTCGAATGGTTTCGTTAACGACTCATGCGGCATCGATCGTCGCAGGTGCAATCGCGGGGGCGACCCTGTTCGTTGCCGTTGATGCTGCGGCGCAAAAAGCAGATTTTTCCGGCAAGCGGATCGAAGTGATCATCCCGTTTGCCCCGGGCGGTGGTTCCGACGTGTACATGCGCGCCATCGCGCCCCATCTCGAGCGGCACCTGCCGGGCAAGCCGACGCTCATCCTGCGCAACGTGCCCGGGTCGCGTTCGATTCCGGGGGCGAACCAGTTCCAGGACCGGGCGAAGCCCGACGGCACGCACCTCATGGTCGTTTCGGCCACTACGGTCGCGAGCTTCGTCTTCAGCCGCGACAAAGTGAAGTTCGAAATGGACAAGTGGGAGCCCGTCCTGCTTTCGCCTCAGGGCATGGTCGGCTACGCGCATCCTTCGCTGGGGATGAAGAGCTGGAAGGATATTGCCCAGTTCCAGAAGCGGATGGCTGCAAGCAACCTCTCCCTCACGTTCGGTGGTCAGAGCGCCAACTCGGGCGAGCTGCGCTTCATCATGATGCTGCATCTCCTGGGCATGAAGACCAATCACGTCTGGGGCCTAAATCGCGGACCGGTGCGTCTTGCCTTCGAACGCGGCGAGTTCAGCATCAACTACGATTCCATGCCCGGCTACATGGGCGGCGCCATTCAACTGGTCAAGGCCGGCAAGGCCGTGCCGCTCTTCACCGCAGGCATCATCGACGAGAAGGGCCAGATGGTGCGCGATCCGAACGCGACCGATCTGCCGCATTTCGCCGAGGTGATGGAGATGGTCCATGGCAAGAAGCCCTCCGGCCCCGGCTGGGATGCCTGGATGTCCAGCTCGAAGATGAACACGATGATGAACAAGGGGCTGTTCCTGCCGGCCGGTACACCTAAGTACATCGTCGATGCATGGACCAAGGCTGTGAGCGACATGCTGAAGGATCCGGTCTTCGACAAGGAAGCAAGCTCGGTGATCGAAGGCTATCCCCAATACATCGGCGACAAGGCGCGTCCCATCATCAAGGACTCGCTCACGTTCACGCCGGAATCCTGGCAGTGGCTCAAGGATTACTTCAAGAAGGAACACAACGTCACGTTGAACTGATCCCGCCGAATTTCGGAATCGACTCGAAGTGCAAGCCGATCTGCTGCAGGCGCTGCTCACTCTCCTGAGCGTGCAGCACCTGCTCGCGCTCGTCGGCGGGACGCTGCTCGGTCTCGTCGTCGGGTTTCTGCCCGGACTGGGCGGCATCGCCGCCCTGTCCCTGCTGCTGCCGTTCGTGTACGGCGGCGATCCTACCCTCGTGCTGCCGATGATGATCGGCCTGCTCGCGGTCACGAATACCTCGGATACCTTTCCCGCCGTCCTGGTCGGCATTCCCGGTACGTCCAGCGCCCAGGCGACGATACTCGACGGCCACGCTCTCGCGCGCAAAGGCGAGGCGGCCCGTGCCCTCGGCGCCGCGTTTTCCGCGTCGCTGCTCGGCGGGCTCTTCGGGGCACTGGTACTCACCCTTGCCATCCAGTTCGCCCGCCCGGTCATCCTCGGCGTAGGCTTCGGCGAGCAGCTCATGCTGGTGCTGCTCGCACTGACCATGGTCGGCATGCTCACGGGCGCGAGTCCGATCAAGGGGCTGATCATGTGCGGGCTGGGGCTGCTCTTCGGCAGTGTGGGCGCTGCCCCGGCGACAGCCGAAGAGCGGCTGTCTTTCGGCTTTATCTATCTGGAAGACGGCATACCGCTGGTCATCATGGGCCTGGCGATGTTCGCCATTCCGGAAATCATCGAAGTGTTGCGCAAGCGCAATACGATCTCTTCTGCCGCAGAACTCGGTTCGGGAACGCTGCGCGGCTTCGCCGAGACGCTGCGCCACCTGGGCCTGGTCCTGCGAACCTCCTCGCTCGGTGTCTTCATCGGGGCATTGCCCGGGCTCGGCGGTTCGGTCACGAACTGGGTCGCCTACGCTCACGCGATGCAATCGGCGAAGGACCGTTCGCAGTTCGGCAAGGGCGATATCCGCGGCGTCATCGGCCCGGAAGCATCGAACAATGCGGACAACGGGGGGGCGCTCATTCCCACCCTCATGTTCGGCATCCCCGGTTCGGCGAGCATGGCGTTGTTCCTCGGCGCGCTGATCCTCATCGGGGTCGAACCGGGAATCGGCATGATGGAACGGCACCTCGACCTCACGTTCATCATCATCTGGTCACTGGCGCTGGCGAACGTCATCGGGGCAGGCGTCTGCCTTGTTCTGGCCAGGCCGATCGCGCGCCTGACGCTCGTGCCCTTCGCGCTCGTGGCGCCGTTCATGATCGTCATCATCAGCTTTGCCGCCTTCCAGGCAACGCGGGCATGGGAAGACCTGATCGCGCTGTTCGTGCTCGGCGTGTTCGGCATGTACATGAAGCGCTTCGGCTGGTCGCGTCCCGCTTTTCTGATCGGGTTCGTACTCGCGAAGCAGCTCGACGCATCCGTGTACCAGTCGATCCAGGTGTACGGGTGGACGTTCCTGGAACGAGGCGGGGTGCAGTTCATCATAGCGCTGACGGTGATCTCGGTCATACTCGCGCTGCGCATGAAGCCGCATCGCGATCCCTTGTCGGCCGATGGTCCGCATGCGCCCCTCGACCGAGGGCCGCAGTTCGTGTTCCTAGGGTTGCTGGCCCTGACCGTTGCCTACGCTGTCTACGACGTTTGGAAGCTCGATTTCCTTGCGAAGGTGTTTCCGATCGCGGTGGCTGTCGTGACGCTGGTCATGCTGGCGGTTGCCGCGTTCCAGTTCACGCGCAATACGCCCAACTATGTGTTCTTCGACGGCGAGCGTGATTGGGCGGAGAACGACAAGCCCAACCAGAGCGAGCTGCACTACCAGGGCTGGATACTCGGCTTGCTGGCGCTGATCGGGCTCGTCGGTTTCATCCTCGGCATATTCGTCTACATCGTCACGTTCCTGCGCGTGAAGGCGAACGTGAAGTGGCAGTGGGCAATACTCGGCGCGCTGGGCGCCGTGCTCGTGCTCGGCACCTTCGGCCATGTGCTTGCGCTCTCGTATCCGCGCGGGCTGCTGCAGCTGATGACCGATCTGCCCTGGCCGTTCGACTGAGCATCGACGCGGGCGTCCGTCGAAAGACCGGACGCCCGTGTTCTCGCGCCGGAGCTATTGGCGGGCGATACCCGCTTCCCGAATCACGCGTGACCAGCGGTTCGATTCGTCGCGGATGTACTGGCCGAACTGCTCACGACTGGTCAGCGACATTTCCAGAACGAGTTCGTTGAACCGCTGCTGAATCTCCGGCAGCTTCAGCACGGCATGAAGATCGGTGAGTATCTTGTCGAGGATGGGCGCCGGCGTCGCAGCGGGCGCGCACAGGCCGTACCACGAGTTCACCTCGAAGTTCGGCAATGCACTTTCGTGCATTGTGGGCACTGCGGGCAGATGCGCAATCCGGTGGCGGCTCGTCACCGCCATGGCGCGCACGCGATTGCCCTGAATGGCGGGGAGCACCGCAGGGGCCGACTGTGCACTGACGGGAATCTGCCCGCCGATGACATCCGAGAGCGCCTGCGGCGCACCCTTGTAGGGGACGTGCACGATTTCGATCTTCGCCGTCAGCTTGAAATACTCCATGGCGAGATGCTGCGATGTGCCTGCGGCGGACGTGCCATAGCTCAGCTTGCCGGGATTCGCTCTCGCATAGGCAATGAAGGCTTCGAGCGTCTTCGGCGGCAGGGAGGGATGCACGATCAACACGTTCGGCGTCCGGCCGATGAGCGAGATGGGCGCGAAGTCGCGGGCGTGATCGTAGGGCATCTTCGCGTAGAGCGATTCGGCAATTGCGCTCGATGCGATGTTGCACTGGAACAGCGTATGGCCGTCGGCAGGCTGTTTCGCTGCGAAGGCGGCACCGACCGTGCCGCCGGCACCCGAGCGGTTGTCGACGATGACCTGTTGCCCCCAGAGCCGGCCGAGCCGATCGGCGAGGGCGCGGGCGACGATGTCGGGCGAGCCGCCGGCAGGGAAGGGCACGATGTAACGTACCGGCTTTGCGGGATAGCTTTGTGCGCTGGACGCTGCGGCGAGTCCGAACGCGAGGAGGCCCAGGCTCAGGTGCAGCCCATACGGCTTGGCATGCGGTGTATTCATGAACGTGATTCGGTAGACATGGATCGCGGTCCGGGGTCAGCGCGTGCGGTGATACGTGTAGTCCTCGCGCTCACCGCTGCCTTTGCGCAAGCCGGCAGGCAGGGGCGGACGTGCAGCATTGACCTTGGCGTGCTGGTCCAGTGCGGACTGATCGGTCCATCGTTCCAGCAGCACGAGCTTGTCCGGATCGAGTGCGCTCTGGAAAATCTCGTACTGCTCGCAGCCTGGCTCCTGCGCGGCCTCGATGCAGCGCTCGCGGTAGATTCGGGCGAGTTCGGCGCCCTTGCCGGGTTCTGCGATGAAGGTGACGATGAGTCGCAGCGACATGATGGATGCTCCTCCTTGAATGGTGTCGCATGCTAGCGCGAATCGGCAACGCTGCACATCGCGCGGTGGTCGGGTCATCCTGCGTGCCCCGTCAGCACAACGAGTCCGATGGGCTCTGGCTTCGAATGCGGACAGGCTCGGGGGCGGCTTCGCCGCATTTATTTGCACCGTGCTGCCGACGCGATACGATCACCGCTTGGTTCGCGAGGTCGACAAGATCCGCTTTCGACACCGCAACGCGCCGATAGCTCAGTGATAGGGGATCGCATCCATGCCTCACGACCATCATCACTCGCACGACGAGTCGGATCCCTCGACCCTGCCGTCGGATCCCGCACTCCGGGTGAAGGCGCTCGAATCGCTGCTCGTCGAGAAGGGGCTGATCGATCCGGTGGCCCTCGACGCGATCGTCGATGCCTACGAGCACAGGATCGGCCCGCGCAATGGCGCCAAAGTGGTGGCTCGCGCATGGACCGATCCCGAATTCAAGCGTCGTCTGCTCGCCGACGCGACGGCAGCGATCGGCGAGATGGGCTACCTCGGCCGTCAGGGTGAACACATGGTGGTCGTCGAGAACACGCCGGGCGTGCACAATCTGGTCGTGTGTACCCTGTGTTCCTGTTATCCGTGGCCGGTGTTGGGGCTGCCGCCGGTCTGGTACAAATCGGACGCGTATCGATCTCGGGCAGTGATCGAACCGCGCGGTGTGTTGCGCGAGTTCGGCGTCGACCTCGCCGATGACGTCGAAGTGCGCGTATGGGATTCGACGGCGGAGATCCGCTATCTGGTGCTGCCGCAGCGTCCGTCGAACAGCGACGGACTGAGCGAGGCGCAGCTGGCAGAACTGGTCACGCGCGATTCGATGGTCGGCGTAGCTCGCCTGGCAGCATGGGAGGGGACCTCATGAACGGCGTTCACGACATGGGCGGCATGCAATGCTTCGGTCCGGTTCGGCCGGCGTCGGACGAGCCGGTATTTCACGAGCCCTGGGAGGCACGCCTCTTCGCGATCCGGCATGCGCTCGGCGCCTGGGGCCGGTGGAACATCGACGCATCGCGCTACGCGCGCGAGCTGATCCCGCCCGCGGAATATTTGCGCATGAGTTACTACGAGCGCTGGCTCGCCGGGCTCGAAACCCAGATGATCGACGTCGGACTCGTGACCTGCGCCGAGTTGCGCAGCGGCGTGCCCGCACCGGATGCAGTCAAGGTCGAGCCGGCCCTGCGTCCCGAAGGGCTGTCGCGGCTGCTTGCCGGTGCCCCGAGCGAGCGGACCGGCGGTGATGCACCGGTTCTTCGGGTCGGTGACGAAGTGCGAGCCCGCAACGTTCATCCCGGCGGCCACACGCGTCTGCCGCGCTACGTGCGCGGTAAACGCGGGACGGTCGTGCGGCTGCACGGGGTCCACGTGCTGCCCGATTCGAACGCACATGGCCAGGGAGAACGGCCGCAGCCGCTGTATGGCGTGCGCTTCGAGGCGGTCGAGCTTTGGGGAGAAACAGCGCACGAGCGGGAAGCCGTGCATCTCGATCTCTGGGAGAGTTACCTTGAGCGTGCCTGAGTCGTCAGCGGCGGCAGCCACAAGCCTCGAGGCACCGGCATTCGCACGCATTCCGCGCGATAACGAAGGTCCGCTGTTTGCGGAGCCCTGGCAGGCACAAGCGTTTGCGCTGGCGGTGAGGCTGTCGGCAGCAGGGTGCTTCACGTGGGCCGAGTGGGCATCCGCACTCGGCCAGCAGTTCCGCGCCGCCGCGGCACGCGGCGAGCCCGACGATGGCACACGCTACTACGAGCATTGGTTGAGCGCGCTCGAGGGCCTGGTGACTCGCAAGGGTTGGACGAGCATCGCCGCGCTCGCGGTCCGCAAGGACGAGTGGGTGGCGGCCCATCTCGCTACCCCGCATGGTCATCCGGTCGAACTCGAAGCCGCGCATCGGGGGTGAGATCGGTCTTACGCCCGCCGTGGCGGCCGCGGCATAATCGCGCTTTCACTCAGGAGAATTCCGATGCCGGTCACCAAAGGTAGCCAGCAGCTCGTCGCGGAAGCCAATGCCCAGATCCGAACCGTATCCCAAGATGAAGCGCAGCAGAAGCTGAACGATCCGAACGTGGTGTTCGTCGACATACGCGATGTGCGCGAGCTCGAGCGCGACGGGATGATTCCGGGGGCATTTCATGCGCCGCGCGGCATGCTCGAGTTCTGGGTCGATCCGGGGAGTCCTTACTTCAAGGACGTATTCGGCAGCGGCAAGGAGTTTGTCTTCTATTGCGCCTCGGCGTGGCGTTCTGCGCTTGCGACGAAAGCCGTGCAGGACATGGGGCTCGGGCCTGTCGCACATCTCGAAGGCGGTTTCAGTGCGTGGAAGAAGGCGGGACTCCCCGTCGGTGAGCGACCGCACAAGCAGCACTGAGGGTCGAAGCGAGGCATCGTCGAGTAGACCGGCATGACGGGGGTGGTCGCCCATGCGCTGCGACTTTGCTGCGTCGTTGCTCATTGCGCGTGGATTGTTTCGATATTGGCTTCGACGGCTGCAGCAGCCGATACGAAGTCGAGCTTCAGCGATTGTCCCGGTTGTCCTGCCATGATTCGCTTGCCGGCGGGACGTTTCATGATGGGCGTCGGCGCGGACGAAGAAGAACGCGAGCAGCTCGCAGAAGCATTCCGTGGACGCAGCGAACCCCGTCGCACGCTCGACGTGGCGGCCTTCGCGATCGGTATCCATGAGGTTACGCGCGGGCAGTTCCGACGCTTTGTCGAAGCGACCGGTCATGATGCAGAGGGCTGCTTCGTCTGGACAGGGCGGGAATTCGTCGAGCGTTCCGATCGCAGTTGGCGCGATCCCGGGTTCCCTCAAGCGGACGACCATCCGGCCGTGTGCGTGAGTTGGAACGATGCGCAGGCTTACGTTCGCTGGCTCGGCGAAGTCACGGGGAGGCCCTATCGCCTGCCGAGCGAGGCTGAATGGGAGTATGCCGCGCGTGCGGGCAGCGATGCGATCCGGTTCTGGGGCGATGATCCGCGCCTTGCCTGCCCTTACGCGAACGGTGCCGACGATGCGACCGCGACGCGGGCACCAACCACCATCGAGGCCAGTGCGCATTCGTGCAACGATGGCTACGCGCACACGGCGCCGGTCGGACGCTTCCAGGCAAACGCGTTTGGCGTCCACGACGTCCTCGGCAATGCCGCAGAGTGGACGCAGGATTGCTGGCGACCCGACTATCGGGATGCGCGCGTCGATGCAGCTGCGGTGACTTCGGGGGACTGTACGATGCGTGCAGTGCGCGGTGGCGCTTGGGACGAAGGGCCTGCGGGGCTACGCGTCGCGTACCGCGTCGGCAGCCCCACGACCGTGCGGGTGTATGGCCGCGGGTTCCGCGTGGCGCGCGACGAATAACCGGAATAACCGGTGCCAGGCACGTGCCTGGCACCGAATTTCAGTAATTGGACTTAGGCGTCTACCGGATCGCCCTGGATGGTGATTCGATGCATGACTCGGCGGTGCCCGAAATAGTCGTTCACCGGATAGTGGAGCACGCGCCGGTTGTCCCAGAGCGCGAGCGAATCGATCTCCCAGCGGAACCGGCAGGTGTATTCCGGTCGGGTGGCATGCGCCATCAGCTGTTCGAGCAGGGGGCGGCTGGCTTCCTCGCTCATGCCGGCGAAGCGACGCGTGATCCCGCGATGGCAAAGATACAACCCGCGGCGGCCGTTCTCGGGATGGCGCCGCACCAGCGGGTGTTCGTACTGCTTCGGCGGGCCCTCGTCGTAGTTGGGCGTCATCGCTGCCGGACGTACCTTGTCGACCTGATACACGCTCACCGTGCGCAGGCCATCGATGGTCTGCCTCAGGGTTTCAGGCAGGGCATCGTAAGCATCCTGGAGATCGGCGTAGAGGGTATCGCCGCCGACAGGGGGAATCTGTTTCGCCAGCAGCATCGTGATGCGGGCCGGCTTGGCAGTGAACATCTGATCCGTGTGCCAGCCTTCGCCGAAGACGGTGGTGTCGTCTTCCTTCTTCAGGATCTCGATCACCCCGGGATGGCCGGGCAGCGACTCCATGTGCGGGTGAAAATGAATCTCACCCCAGCGCGCGGCGAATTCGAGTTGCTGGTCGGGCGTGATCTTCTGATCGCGAAAAAAGATCGCTCCATGATCGAGGAGCGTGCGGTGCAGTACGCCGAAGGTCTCGGCGTTCAAGGGGTGCCGCAAGTCGACGCCGAGGATTTCTGCGCCGATCGCGGTGGTCAGCCTGCGGATGGTGAGCTTCGATGTTGCTGTCATTGCCTGAATCCTCCGTTCAAGGGCTGTGGCATCGAGGAACGCCCCGGGCGAATCCCGCAGCGGCGGGCTAACCGATGACCGTCACCACGATCTCTCGTCGGTGCGGGGCCGTGCGATGCTCCCAGAGATAGATGCCCTGCCAGGTGCCGAGCAGCAGGTGGCTGTCGGCGACAGGGACCGTGACCGACATGCCCGCGAGCAACGTGCGCGCATGGGCCGCCATGTCGTCGTCCCCTTCCGTATGGTGACGATACGCCGGATCCGCATCGGGCGCCCAGCGTCTTGCGAGCGCTTCGAGATCCGTGTGAACCGTGGGATCCGCGTTTTCGGTGATGATCACCGAGCAGCTCGTGTGGCGAACGAATACGTGAGCGATGCCGCAAACGACGCCCGACTGGTCGACGACTGCGGTGACGCGGTCGGTGATCTCCCGAGGGCCTCGCCCTCGCGTCGCGATTTCGAAGGTGGATTGAAAGCTCACGCTACCATCGCCCCGATCCGCTCACTGCGGCTTGATGCCGGCATCCTTCACGATCCTGGCCCACATCGCAACATCCGCCTTCAGGAATGCGGCGGTCTCGGTGGGCGAACCGAAGCCGGGCTCGACGCCCTGATTGCTCAGTGCCTCGATGACATCCCTGGCGGCAAGCGCCTTGCCTGCGGCCTGATTGAGCACCTTCACCGTTTCCGCCGGTATGCCCGCGGGGCCCATGAATGCGAACCATGTGGGTACGTCGAGCATCGGGTACCCGGACTCGTTGAACGTTGCCACGTCGGGCATGAGGGGCGAGCGCTCCGCGCCCGATACCCCGTGCACCTGGATCTTGCCGGCGCGGTACTGCGGCAGGCTCGTCACCATGGGGGCGAACATGAGATGCGTGCGTTCGGCAAGCAGGTCGGCCACGCCTGCCGTCGTGCCCTTGTAGGAGACGATCTCGACCTTGCCACCTGTGGCCTTGCTGAACGCATCGAGAAGAAAGAAGCTCGTGCCGGTCGGGCCGCCGCTGCCGCCGTTGTACTGGCCCGACTTCGCCTTCAGCAGCGCGGCGAGTTCCTTGATGTTTCGGGCCGGAACGGATTTGTTCACCATCAGCGTGTAGGGCAACTTGCCGATGAGTGCGATCGGCGTGAAGTCGCCGAGGCCGAAGTTCACCTTCATGGTGAACAGGTTGATGGAGAAACTCGTGCTCGCGATGACCATCGTGTGACCGTCCGGTGCGGCCCGTCGGACCATATCGATCGCGATGTTCCCCGAGGCGCCGGCCCGGTTGTCGGCGACGACCTTCTGACTGAGAAACTCGCCCATCTTCGTGCCGACGATGCGGCCTACGACATCGTTGCCGGTGCCCGGCGGAAAGGGAATCAGCAGCGTGACGGGCCTGGAGGGAAAGTCCTGCGCGAAACTCGATCCGATGGCGCCGAGCAGCGCGAACGCGCTCGCGATGCGCGCAAGTCGGGTGCGTGTCTTCATGGTCGGCGCCTCCTCGGCTTTGACGTGTCGCTCCAGCTTGAGCGAATGGGACGGTGCACGCGTGTGCGCAAGGCGAACGAAACTCGCGAAGGCGGAAAGCACCGGCCACGTCGTGCCGATGGGATACGGATCTGCACGCACGACATCCCTCCTCCGGGTAGCACGCTGCGATGTCGGGATCTTAGCAGTCCGACTCGCCGGGCGACAGCGGCGGGCGCGGTCCGTCGAGCATCACCAGTGATAGCCGAGGGTAAACAGATACGTGCGGTCGGTCTTCGTCGTGCCCGGTGCCGGCTCGTTGTCGAAGTCGACGTTGAGTTGGGCCGTGGCCACCAGGCGCTGCAGCAGCGGCATGCGCAGTCCCGTTTGGCTGTGTACGAACGTGCGCTCCGTACGCTGCAGGTCGGTCAGGATTTCGTGCGAATGGAATACCTGCAGGTCCGTTGCCAGCAACCGATGGTCGAACTTGAGCGCCCAGCGCAGCGCCGGGTAGCTTTCGTCCTGCGCGAGCGAGAAGTCGGTACGCACGTGGTTCAGACCGCCTTCGAGCGATAGGTCGGTGCGTTCGTTCTCGATCAGTTGATGGCCCAGACCTGCGCCGAGCGTGGTTCTCAGATCGATGTCGCGGAAGCGATCCTCTTCGGCCGTTGCCAGTGCGTACCCGTACCACCTCGGGCCCATGAAGCGATCGTACTTGCCCGAGAGCCGCGCGTTATGGCTGGTCACGACGCTGCGATCCTTGCTGCGGTCCAGCGAGCCGTTGATGGTGTAGCGACTTTCCTGGCGGCGGGCGACCGCTTCGCCGTCGACGTGCAGGTTGTCGGTATCGCTATTGCCGCGGTTGCCGCTGCCGCCGATGTTGATCCTGCCTTTCCAGCGTACGCCGAGTACGTCGATCCCCGGACCGGCATTGATGTAGGTGACTCGCTCCGGCGGAATGGGCGGCGTTGCGTCGGGACTGGCGCGGTCACTGGAGCTCGTTCGGACGGGGTCTTCGCTGTCGGGGGTGGGCGCCTTGGTGTGGGTGGCGGGTGCACCGATCGATCGACTTTCGGCGAGCGATTGATCGGCAAGGACGAGCGACATCGGCTCGTCCGTCTGCACACGCACGACCTGCGACCAATTGATCCTGATCTCGCCGGCATAGGGCGTTTGCAGTACGAGATGATCCGCTTCCTTGCGCAGCACCGTGCCGGTCAGTCGATCACCGTTCGCCAGATCGATCTGATCGGCCGTAGCCGCTGCAGCGGTCAGACCCAGGACGAGGCAACAACAGGCGATTCGAAGTCGTCTCAGCATCGGGGCCTCCTGCAGTGAATAAAAAAAAGGAGAAACCGCGCGGTGCGCCGCCGCGACGTTCAGGATGTGGTCGCTCAAAGGTTCCAATTTGCCGGCGGGGCGCGCGTACGGTATGGTCGACCGATCCGCGACTGCAGCATCGTTCGTGCCCTCGGGCGCGCCAGCGCTGACGCGCCGACCCACATTTTTCAGCGCCCATGGAATCCCAGTACCGCAACGTATTCGTCCTCTCCGGCTGTCAGGCCACCTTGCAGGTGACAGGCGCCACGATGATTTCGGTGACGGGGCTGGCAGGCTATGCACTTGCCGCCGACAAGTCCCTCGCCACGCTGCCCCTGACCTGCTATGTCGTTGGCTCTGCCCTGACCACCATCCCCGCGTCGCTGCTCATGCGAAGCATCGGCCGGCGTGCGGGGTTTCAGTCTGGGACGGCGATGGGCGTATTGGGTTCCGCCGTCTGCAGCTACGCCATCGTGGCCGCCAGCTTCTGGTTGCTTTGCCTCGGCATGTTCCTGATGGGTTCGTACACAGCCTTCGGCAAGTACTATCGGTTTGCCGCCGCGGATGCCGCCCAGCCTTCTTTTCGGGCCAAGGCGATTTCGCTCACGCTGGCGGGTGGACTCGTCGGCGGCGTGATCGGCCCCGAACTCGCGAAGTACACGCGCACGTCGGTCGTGGATTACACGTATCTTGGTTCATACATCTCGCTTGGCGTCGTCTGCCTGCTCGCCATGCTCATCCTCACCCGGCTCGACATTCCGAAACTCACCGAGGAGGAGTTGAAGGACTCGGGGAGGCCCTTGGGCGAGATCATGCGCCAGCCGGTGTTCATCGTTGCCGCCATGTCGGCGATGCTCTCCTACGGCATCATGAATCTCATGATGACCTCGACGCCGCTCGCGATGCACGCCCACGAGCATCATTTCAACGATGCGGCCTTCGTCCTGCAGTGGCACATGATAGGCATGTACGCGCCGTCGTTTTTCACCGGTTCGCTCATCCAGCGCTTCGGAGTGCTCAACGTCATCGTCGTCGGCATCGTGCTCATGTTCGCTTGCGTGGTGTCGGCGCTGTCGGGAACGATGATCATCAATTTCTGGCTCGCCATGTTTCTGCTCGGCGTGGGCTGGAACTTCATGTACGTCGGCGGCTCGGCACTGCTCACCGAATGTCATACGCCGGCCGAACGCGCGAAGACCCAGGCCGCCAACGACTTCATGGTGTTCGCCACGATGGCGATATCCTCCATGTCCTCGGGGCTGCTGCTCAACAAGAACGGATGGTCGGCGGTGAACTACGGCACGATTCCGTTCCTGCTGCTTGCCACGGCCGCCACGTTCTGGCTGATGTGGCAGCGCCGGGCCGCTGCGGTCGCGGTGCCGACTCCGTCGGAGGACCGCCCGTGAGCGCACGGGATCGCCGATGACGATCGATCTCAGTGTGAGCGAACCCGATTCGACTGCGGTCGCAGGCGCGATGGCAGCACTCGACGCCCACTTCGCCGCATTGAATGCCGGCGACGAAGCCGCGCTGGCGGCGACATTGCATTTCCCGCACTATCGCCTGACCGGTGGGCGGATGCAGGTATGGGAGCAATCCGACAGCTATTTCGTCGACTTTCGCAAGCGCGCGGGCGACGACTGGCATCACAGCGCATGGGATTTTCGTCGCGTGATCGCCGCCGGAGCGGACAAGGTGCATTTCGACGTGCAGTTCACCCGCTATCGCGCCGATGGATCGGCGATCGGGCACTATCGTTCGATGTGGGTCGTCACCCTGCTCGATGGACGCTGGGCCGCGCAATTGCGTTCGAGCTTCGCCGCCTGAGCGCTACGCGATCAGTCAGAGATCGAGGATGCCGCGCGCTTCGCATTGCGGCGGATTCGTCCCGCGTTTGACCACCAGTTCGCCGCGGATGCGCCCGTACATGCCGCAGAACTTCATGCGCTCGACGTTCAGGAACTCGAAGCTGAAACTGTCGGCATCGGACCGAATGAGAAAGCTGCCGTGGGGCGTTTGCACGCGCGTCGCGCCGTCTTCGGTCAGGCGCCAGCGGGCGTTCCAGGATTCCTGGTTCAGGTGGATCGAACACGTTTGAAATTTCCAGCGGCTGTAGTAGGCAAAATTCATGACCTGATTGCCGCGCGCCTCGAAGGCAATGCGCGCCTGCAGATCGTCTTCGCCGCTGCGGCAATCGATGCGTTCGACCTTGCCGAGCGTCCGCGGCAATGCGCGGTCTCCGCGATGGTCGGCCATCGGGTCTTCGATTGGTGTGTCGATCCGGCCCTGGGTAGGGGGAGCTTCGGGTGAAGCCTCGGTCGAGCGTTCAGGCGCGCGCTCCGGTGCAGAAACGGACGGTGTCGGCGCACGCAACGGCGTACAGCCGGCGAGCAGCACCATGGACATGATCACACCTCGATGCACGGCAAGCGCAATGTGCCGCATGGGCAGTTCGTTCCTCGTCTTCGCGGTTGAGAGTGAACATACCCACGTTGGCGCCCGGGCGCCAGTGTCGCGGGGAGGCGACAGCTCGCGCAGCCGCAGCTCAATCGCGGAAATGCGCCGTGATCCGGCCTGCACTCCGCGATTTGGCCCGGAACACGGGTTGGAATAATGCTGGGCAGAGCGGCTACGCGGCCGAAGAGCCCATCACAGACAAGCAACGACTCCGATCGAACCCACTGGCATGTCCGCAAAGACCCCTTCCGAAGCTGCACGCGAAACGTTGATGCGCCTCTCCGCGCGCAAGCTGCCGCCGACGCCCATCAACTATCAGGCCGTCTACAACGAAATCGCGGGTACCCCGAACGTCGTCGCATTTCCCTCGGATGCGATGCACGCGCTCGCACGAACGTTGCCCGCGCGCACCCCGTTCCAGAAGCAGCAGAAGGAGATGTTCGAGCGCGCGGTCGACCACGCGAGCTGGGAGTCGATCCAGCGCGTCCTGGCCGGCTATGCGGCGCTCGACGATCCGAAGGTCGATGCCTCGGGCCATCTGACGACGCCCATCACGGAACTGCGAGAACAGGTTGCGCGCATGGTGGAGAACGTTCTGCCCGCACTCGGCGGGGACGACGTGCGCTTCGCGCAGCTGGCCACTGGCATCGTGAAGCATCTGCGCGATCCTTCGATCGATCGCACGCAACTGAAGACGACGCTCGCCGAGTTCTGCCATCGTCTGTCCTTCGCCGCTGAAGATCAGGCCGAGATCCGTGCGGTCCTCCTGAAGCTCCTGCATCTGGTGATCCAGAACATCGGCGACATCAGCATGGACGACAGCTGGCTCAAGCGTCAGCTGGAAGCGTTGACCACGGCAGCGACGCCCCCGCTCACGCTGCGACGCCTGGACGATCTGGAGCGGCGGCTCCACGACGTCATGCGCAAGCAGATCGACGCCAAGGATCGCACGCTGCAGGCACAGGACGAGATGCGCCTGATGCTTGCGACCTTCGTCGAGCGTCTGGGGCAGATGACGCTGTCGACCGGCACCTACCACGATCACATGGAGAAGAGCGCGCGCCAGCTCGAACAGGCGAAGAGCATCGAGGAGATCTCTCCGGTGCTCAGGTCCGTGATCGGTGCCACGCGCGCCATCGCCACCGAGGTCGAATCCACTCGCAACGAATTGCGCGAGATGCGGGAGAAGGTGAGCGCGTCGGAAGCGCAGATCCAGAAGCTGCATCAGGAACTCAACGCGGCATCCGTCATGGCTCGTCACGATGCACTGACCGGCGCGCTCAACCGCAAGGGGCTCGACGAGGCGCTGGCGCGAGAACTCGCCGACATGCAGCGCAAGGATGTGCCGCTGTGCGTTTCACTGCTCGATATCGACAACTTCAAGAAGCTCAACGACAGCAAGGGCCATGAGGCAGGCGACGCCGCGCTTCAGCACCTGGTCACCGTGACCAAGGAGTCGATGCGCGGCCAGGATACGCTCGCGCGCTACGGCGGCGAGGAGTTCGTCATTCTCATGCCCGACACGGTGCTCGAGAACGGCATCGAGGCGATGGTGCGTCTGCAGCGGGCATTGACCCGCCGCTACTTTCTTGCAGGAAGCGAACAGATCCTCATCACGTTCAGTGCAGGCGTCGCCCAGTTCGAGCCTGGAGAGACGCCTGAGAGCGCGATCAAGCGGGCCGATCAGGCGATGTATCTTGCCAAGCGCCAGGGCCGCAATCGCGTGCTCGGTGCTTGAGGTCCGAGCGCCGAGCGCTTGATGCGATCATCCGGGCACTGTGCCTGCACGGTGGGCGGCGGCTGGCGGATGCCCAATGCATCCGCAATGGCGTCGGCTGTCTGGCATGCTTCGTCGATGTTCCGATACGCCTGGACGTCGAAACCGCCTGCGTCTGATTCGATGACGACGTAGTGAAAAATCACGGTACTGCCCTCGTCGGAGACCGCGCTTCCCTGCACGCGCATCGAGGCTCGTTGCGGTACGCGCACGTTTGCCGAACAGCCACAGGGTGCGGCCGAACAGCTTCGGTGCGATTCGAACTTCCCTCGATACGCCGTCGATGTCGACCGCTGTGCCGCCGCACGCACATAGCGCACCGATACCTAGAATGAGCGCAATGCTTGCGACATACGCCCAAACCGGAAATCCACCGAAGCCGGCGACGGCACCGGCAAACAGCATGAGGGGGAGGGTCCCCAGAAGGATGAACCCGAACACTCGCAATATATCGGCAGTGGGTTGCTCGATATGCAGCATGGCAGTGACGGCGATGCGAAGGCCGGTCCGCGGCCGTCCGACGCACGGGAAGCGCTCCCTGCGCAAATCGCTTTAGGTCCGCAGTCTTGCGTGCCTTGAGGTTTGCGGCGAGGCCGGAGTGGTTCGTGGCGCCGGTGCGCCGGTTCGAGGACGGGCACGTGCCGGATATGCCGACAAGCTCGCCCGTTGCGGGGGGACGGGTTCGTTCGGCACCTTCGTTCCGCAAGTCGAGAGCAGCCGTGGCTGCGGCAGGCATGGCCGCCAATCCGTCGTGGCTCCTGCCGTTGCGTCACAAAAACATGCGGATGTCCGACGGGGTGGATTGCGAGACGGCTCGTGCTATCTTACCTGGGCGCGTCGGGCATCCCTGCGATGGCGACCGTTCCCGGCAGCGGCCATATTCAAGCCTAGACCGGATGCGTACAATCGGGTGGCTTGAGCCCGCAAGGAGCCCGCCGAGGCTCTCGGGGCAGATCGCCGGAATCTCTGAGAGGTATTCATGAACATTGCTGTGAATCGACAGCGCGGGGTCGAACACGACATCGTCCAGCGCCCGGGAACCACCGATACCGCGCCGTACTATGAGCCGCAGGGCAACGAAGTCGCCGTCTTCGAGGCGGCTGCCCGGCGCAAGCTCCCGGTCATGCTGAAGGGCCCCACGGGCTGCGGCAAGACCCGTTTTCTCGAGTACATGGCTTTTCGCCTGCAGCGTCCGCTCGTCACGGTCTCGTGCCACGAGGATCTGACGAGTTCCGATCTGGTCGGACGCTTTCTGCTCGAGGGCAGCTCCACCGTCTGGCAGGATGGCCCGCTCACCCGCTCGGTGAAGGCCGGCGCGATCTGCTATCTCGACGAAATCGTCGAAGCCCGCACCGATTCCACCGTGGTGATCCATCCGCTGACCGATCACCGCCGCCAGCTCTCCCTCGAGAAGAAAGGCGTGGAGATCGACGCGCACGACGATTTCCTGCTGGTGATTTCGTACAACCCCGGTTACCAAACGGTACTGAAGGATCTGAAGCCGTCGACCAAGCAGCGGTTCGTCGGGATCAATTTCGATTTTCCGACGCCCGAGATCGAGAAGAAGATCCTCATGAACGAAGTGCCCGGGATCTCGGCAGAGATCGCAGCGAAGCTCGTCGCGACGGGCGGCAAGGCACGCGGGCTGAAGGACCACGGTCTCGACGAGGTGACATCCACTCGTGCGCTGGTGTATGCGGCGAATCTGATCTCGGCGGGGCTCGATCCCATCGAGGCCTGTCGGGCCGCGATGGTCAACCCGATGACGGACGACATCGAATTGTCGGCCGCGCTGACCGAGATCATCAACGCGCACTTCGACTGATCCGGGCTGAACCGGCGCGGGTTGTGAGCGCCACACGCAGGAACGAGCATTGAGTTACGCACCGCAGATCGAACAGGCGCTCGCCGACTTGGATCAATTCGGCGAGGCGGCCCGTCGCAGCGCCGAGGGCGCGCTGACGCCCATCCTTCGCCACGGCGACGCTGTCGCGCAGACATGGCTGCAGGCCGTCCGCAAACTGTATAGCCACGATCCCGAGGGCGGGCGAGCCTTTCTCGGCGGCAGCGCCGAGGCCGAGGCAGCTTCCGAAGAAGTGCTGCGCTGGACGGCGCAAGCCGTGTCCCTCACGCGCTTCAGTGGTTCGGCGCGGGCCATCGAAGGCTTCATGCACGAACTGCCTTCCGCCTACGGATTGCTGGGTCATGGTGGCGAGGAACGGTGGGCCGAGTTGGGCCTGCGCTGGTGCGAACGTCACCTCGATTCCGGTCGAGCGTATTTCGGCGTGCCGGTGCGTGAGTTGTCCGGGCGTTCGGGGGTCCTCGGCATCGAGCAGATGCTCGAAAGCGCCGAGGAGCTCTACGAAGCCCGTCATCTCATGCTCGTGACGTATCTGCAGGGTGCGATGCGGGTGCGCAATCTGCTCGGCGTCGAGGCCGTCGTGCCGTGGGCGATGCGCGGCTCCGAGATCATGCAGACGGGGCGCGCGCGTGGCGAGGCCTACTTCCGGCTCGAGTCCGACGAGAGCCTGCGTCTGTTGATGGACAGCCTGCCCGGCTTCCGGCCGGTAGAGCGTCAGCGTCTGCTGTCGCTCCTGGTCGAGGTCTGGTTCGGCGAGGCGATCGATCTGAAGGAAAGCACCTGGTCGCCCGAGAAGGGGCGGCCGTTCATCGAGTCCGACGGGCAGAGCCTCATGCTCCCGCCGGTGCTCACCGATCAGGACGAAACCGTGCTTGCCGTGCTGCACTCGGCCGGCAGCATGATCCACGGCTCCTACGATCCGAAGGACATCCGGCGGATGTTCCAGATCGCGCAGATCCAGCCGCCCGAAGAGGGCGAAGCGGTCACGATGGATCCGATCTTCGCCCGCTTCGGTGACGACATGGCGCGCTTCAAGCTGATCTTCGATGTCGTCGAGGATCTGCGCGTGGATGTCTGCGTGGCAGGCAATGTGCCGAACCATCTGCGCCGCATGCTGCGAGAGGCCGAATCCCTCGGTGTGCCGCCGGATCCCGCGGGCGCCTACTATCGTTACGCGCTCGAAACGATCCGGTTCGCGCTGGGGCGATCGAACGAGTTGACCGAGGCGGAGCGCGCGCTGCTCGCGCGCGTGCTGGTGCCTACGTCCGGCATCGCGGATTCTTTCGAAGTCGCGCTCGAACTCTACAAGATCACGAATCTCCCGGACATGGATTCGCGCGAATCGATGGTGCTCGCGTATCTGCCGGGGCGTTCGCCGAACGCATCGCGATCCTTCCAGCCGCGCGAGCGTTCCACCGAGTCGCAGGGCGGGCAAACCGAAGGCGAACACGGCGAGACCGAGCAGGATCACGAGTCCACCGGCGAGCAGGAGCAGGGCGAGGGTTCCGAAGGCGAGGGCGAGGCCGATGAGGTCTCCGAAACCGAGGAGCAGCAGGCAACCGGTACGGGTACGACGCAAGGGGTCGGCAGTACCAAGCGTCGCCAGGGCGACGAGATGGGCAAGAACGACGGCTCGCTCGACAAGGGCATTCCCTATCCCGAATGGGACTACCGCGAGCAGCGCCTGAAGCGGAACTGGGCCTGGGTGCAGGAGAAGAAGCTTGCCGAATCCAATCTCGGCGAAGCGAGGCGGCTGGAGCAGGAGTATTCGGTTGCGCTGAAAAAGCTGAAGCAGGCGCTGCAGGCCCAGAAGCCCACGCGGCTGGCGCCGCAGCGACGCCAATTCGAAGGCGAGGACATCGATCTCGAAGCGGCGATCACGTATGTGACCGAGCGCGCGGCCGGCATGTCGCCCGAGGCTTCGGTGTATCGGCGCCGCGAGCTGAATCAGCGCGAAGTGTCGGTGATCCTGCTCGCGGACATGTCGACGTCGATCATGCAGCTGCTGCCGGAAGGCCGGGGTCGGCTCGTCGATCGCGTGCGCGCGGGCATTCTGCTCTTCGCCGAGAGCCTGGAGTTGGTGGGCGACAATTACGCCATCGCGGGTTTCTGTTCGAAGTACCGTGACAACGTCGCGTACTACCGCATCAAGGATTTCGACGAGCCCTGGAGTGCCGACGTGAAGGCGCAGGTCGGCGGGCTTTCCGGTCGTCTCGCGACGCGCATGGGGACGGCGATCCGGCACGCGACCGCATGCTTCGACAAGGTGACGTCGCGCCGGCGCCTGCTGTTGCTCGTCTCCGACGGTCGGCCCGAGGATTACGACGACGGCGGTGACCGGCGCTATCTGCACGAAGATACGCGCATGGCCGTCAAGGAAGCCGTTGCGCGCGGCGTTCACCCTTACTGCATCACCGTGGATACGCTCGCGAACGAGTACCTGCCGCAGATCTTCGGTCGCGGCCACTTCCTCGTGCTCGACCATATCAATAGCCTGCCGCGCCGCCTGCCGGAGATCTATCTCAAGCTGCGCCGCTGATCCCGGGAAGTCCGCGAAACGAACGGTGCCAGGCTCGGTTTCCTGCACTTTCCTGAGGCTGTTCCTGAGACAACGAGAAACTACTTACGGATAAACTCCAATTGCTCGCGGCGCGAGCGGTCTGCAGACTGGACTTTACTTCATGGATGGGGGCGGAGAAGTGATGCGGCATTTGATCGGTGCAATGTTCGGCTGTGGATTCGCGGTCCTGGCCTCGACGGCGTCGGCGCAAACGGAATCGGCAGCGAGTTATCCTTCCAAGACGGTACGCATCATGCTGGGGCCGGGGCCGGGGAGTGTGGCAGACGGCCTCACCCGCGTGATGGCCCAGGCGCTCACCGAAGCTTGGGGCCAGCAGGTCGTCGTTGAAAACCGCTCCGGGGCAGGCAACACCATCGCGCCGGCAATCGTGGCGAAGTCGCCACCGGACGGCTACACGCTGCATCGCTGTGGCGTGGGCGATGCGATCGCCCCAGCGCTCTACAAGAGCCTGTCGTACTCGCACCTGCGCGATTTCGCGCTGCTGGCCCGCATCGGCCTGACGCCCAACATCCTGGTGATCCACCCCAGCCTGCCGCCTAAGGATTTGAAGCAGTTCATCGCGTTCGCCAAGGCGAATCCGGGCAAACTCGACTACGGTGCCACGGGCGTCGGGTCGTCGCCCCAGCTCTCGTTCGAACTCTTCAAGTCCATGACCGGCATCGACGTGCTTCACATTGCCTACAAGAGCGCTGCGCTCGCCCAGCAGGATCTCATGGCCGGTCGTGTTGCTTCGCAGATGACCAATCTGCCGAATCACATCGAGACGGTGAAGCAAGGCAAGGTTCGCGCGCTCGGCGTCACGACATTGAAACGCAGTGCCAAGCTGCCCGAGGTGCCGACCATCGCCGAACAGGGCGTGGCGGGCTACGATGTCTCGTCCTGGTACGGGATGTGTGCACCCGTTGGCGTCGACAAGGCCATACAGGCCAAGATCGCGGCAGAGTCGCTGAAGCTGCTCGGCCGTCCCGACGTCCGGCAGCGTCTCGACGCGCTTGGCATCGACGTCGAGCCGCAGGACTCCAAGGCATTTGCGGAGTTCTTCCGCATCGAGACCGACAGGTGGGCCAAGGCCGTGCGAGCCGCGGGCATCAAACCTCAGTGATGTCCCGCAGGTGACGCGTCAAACCGCCAGGGGAATGCGCTCTTCCTCGCAGCCGTAGGCGTGCGGCTGCAGGTGGATCACCGTGTGCAGCGGAATCTGCAGCCGGGTGCATTGCTCGGGCGGAATGTTGTGGAAGTAGGCGTAGATCGCACGCAGCACCGCCTGATGAGCGACCACCAGCACCGGGCGGCGCGTGCGTTCCAGCTCGATGATGACGGTATCCAGGCGCGCGATGACGTCCTCGTACGATTCGCCGCGCGGATACCGATAGCGAAACTTGTCGCGGCTGCGCGCGGTGAACTCGTTCGGCATCGCTTCCTTGATCTGTTCGTAGGTCATGCCGTCGCAGATGCCGGCATTGATCTCGTCGAGCGCGCGCCAGGGCATGCTGCGCCGACCGAGTATGCCTGCCGTGTGCACGGCCCGACGCAGCGAGCTCGTCCAGATTGCAAGTTCCGAATGGTCGGGAAAGCGCTCGTCGACGAAACCTGCCAAGGCGCGCGCATAGCGCTGCCCGTCGGGGCTCAGATCGGAGTCGCCTCCGATGCGATCGACCACGTTGTACATGCTCTCGCCGTGGCGGGTGAGCAGGATGGGGCGATCGACCAGATGCAGATTCATCAGAAAGAAGACGAGCCGGCCGTGCAGATAGCCGTCGACCTGACTGACGGTGATGTTGCGGCCCGCCCCTGAAACCCTGAGATAAGCGCCCTCGGATTCGGACACCGGTTCGTAGGCCAGGATGTAGTGCTCGATGCGGCGCCGGAAGTCCTCGACGGCGGATTTCTCGTCGACGTTCTCGTAGTCCGGGGAGGAGAGTTTGGTCGCGCGGATGTTGTTCTCGACGATGGCCGGATCGTCGCACTGCATTTCGACGAACAAAACCTGCAGTCCCGCCTGCTCGCAGCGCGTGCGGACGAGGGCGCGCCGCTCGACACTGCTGTTCGTGGCATCGTAGATGCCGACATGGCCGTTGCCGCCGAGCCAGTCGAGCATGTCGTCCAGAGCCTCGATCGCCACCAGCCGACGCGCCTCGGCGCCCTCGGGGTTGTGCGGATCGAAGAACCCGTGCGGCACCTGCGCGCCGACCCGTGCTCGCCGGTATTGTCCGACATTGAACACACGAGTCTTGTACCCGAGCCAGGACAGATAGCGTTCGATGCGCCGCGCCGTGTAGCTCTTGCCCCGGGCGGGCAGACCGACCATGACGATGGCGAGCTTCTGATGGGCGGGGCCGTTGGAGTGCATGCGGATATTGTAGGGAAGCGGACAGTGTTGGGCGAGTCGTCGGGGGGGGGCTTATCGGCAGGGGAAATGGGAAGGTGGAGCCCGGTGATCAGGTCCGACATCGCCGTGAACCGCGAGACGCGACCGTTCCGGTTTTTCTCTTTTCCCTCCGTCCTTCCCCGCTATGGGCGCGACGACCGCCTAACCAATGGCTAGTGCCCCCCCGACCTTGCCACGGACAGCAGCTTCTGCACTTCGTCGCCGTGCAGGCGCAGATTGCGCCGATGCCACGCACCGACCATCACCATCGTGCCGGCGACGAACAGGCCAAACGCGGTAATGGCCACGTAGATCGATACGCCGTGGCGAATCAGACTCGAATACGCGGCGATCATGATGAGGATGCTCGCGTTCTCGTTGAAGTTCTGGACCGCGATCGAGCGGCCGGCCCCCATCAGGTGATGGCCGCGGTGCTGGAGCAGGGCGTTCATCGGAACGACGAAGAACCCGGCGAGCCCGCCGATCAGGACGAGCAGCGGGACTGCCACCCAGAGGTCTCGCACGAACACCATGGTGATGACGATCAGGCCCATCGCGATCCCGAGCGGAATCACGCTGACCGCGCGGTCGAGTGAGATGCGCACCGAAGCGATGACCGCACCGGCCGCGATGCCTGCGGCGACCACCCCTTGCAGGATCGAGGCCTGGCTGAGGTTGTACCCCAGGGCAGCATCGGCCCAGGCGATCACGATAAATTGCAGCGTGGCGCCCGCGCCCCAGAAGAGCGTCGTCACGGCGAGCGAGATCTGGCCCAGCTTGTCGCGCCACAGGCGCATGCAGCAGCTCGAAAAGTCCTTGACGGTATCCCACGGATTGGAAGGCAGCGCCTTCAGCGCAACGCCCGTGCCGGGTATGTAGAGATTGAACACCGCCGCGATCAGGTAGACCACCGTCACGATGGTGATTGCGATTTCGGCAGGCGTGTCGATATGGGTGTCGATGCTGGGAACGTCGATGCCGAGTAGGAAGCCTGACACCTTGGGCGCGATCAGCAGGCCGCCGAGCACAGTGCCGAGTATGATCGATCCGACGGTCAGTCCTTCGATCCAGCCGTTCGCAGCGACCAGCCGGCTGTGCGGCAGGTACTCGGTAAGGATGCCGTACTTGGCGGGGGAATAGGCGGCTGCGCCAAGCCCGACCACTGCATAAGCTATCAGCGGATCCGCGCCGAAGAGCATCATGAGGCAGCCGCAGACCTTGATCGTGTTGCTCACGAACATCACCTTGCCCTTTGGCAGGCGGTCGGCGAAGGCACCGACGAAGGGTGCGAGCACGACGTAGGAAATCACGAAGCAGAACTTGAGGTACGGCGGCAGCCAGTCGGGAGAACTCTGCTGGATCAGCAGGGCGATGGCTGCGACAAGCAGGGCATTGTCGGCGAGCGACGAGAAGAACTGCGCCGCCATGATGATATAGAAACCGCCGGGCATCGGAGACTCTGTATGGGTTGCGTGCCGCCGAAGTGACGACGCAGGGGCGCTGCTGCCCCGAGTCGCGCCGGCCGAGCATGCCTAGTGAACAGAAAGATTCGGATTGCGTCGTTCGCTTGGACGATGTGATTTCCGCCCGAGGAACCCGTGGGCGCGCGCTTTTATACCATACTCGTTCGGAACGCCCGGAAGCATGTCGCGCTTGCCGCGGAGCGGCGCGCGGCTGGCGGGTCGCGCCGCCATCACGGGCCGACGGTTCCTGGGCCCACATTACGCGGCACGGGCGAATCTATGCTTGAATAGCGGCGCAGTCGGGCCGGACCTTGAGTGGTGGACGCGTCAGTGGCCATCGGGGACGACGCGCTACTGTACCTTGCCCGTTTCGTTCAATCGTCGACTTCATGCCCCGGCCTATCCTCGCGACCATCGATCTCAACGCCCTGCGCAGCAACCTCGCCGCAGTTCGCCGAGCCGCACCGATGGCGCGCGTCCTGGCTGTCGTGAAGGCCAACGCCTATGGGCACGGCGTGCTGCGAGCGGCGCATGCGTTCGCGGCCGCGGACGGTTTTGCCACGCTGGAGATCGACAGTGCGGTACGGCTGCGCGAGGCGGGCTATCGTCACCCGGTGCTGCTGCTCGAAGGCGTCTTCGATGCGGCCGAGCTTCGGGTGGCTGCCGAGCTGCGGTTCGGTCTCGTGCTCCATGATCCGGAGCAGGTCGGCATGCTGCGCTCGCTCCCGAGCGATGCGCGCGTCGACGTGTTTCTGAAACTCAATACGGGAATGAACCGGCTCGGCATCCCGCTGCATCGGTTCGCCGCGGTACGCGACGCACTGCATGCTGAGGATCGAGTAGAGGTCATCACGCTCATGACGCATTTCGCCTGCGCAGATGACGAGCGGGGCGTCGCCGAGCAGTGGGATCGCTTCAGCGCGGCGACGCGCGGTAGCGCCCTACCGCGCACGGTCGCGAATTCGGCAGCGCTGCTTCGTCATCCCCAAACGCATGCCGACTGGGTACGTCCGGGCATCATGCTCTATGGCGGTTCACCATTCGCCGACGTCTCTGCGCAGGATCTCGGCCTGCAGCCGGCCATGACCCTCACGTCGCGGGTGATCGGTGTTCAGGAACTCGCTCCCGGCGATTGCGTGGGTTACGGCGCGACATTCGTGACCCAACGTCCGATGCTCGTCGGAATCGTGGCGTGCGGGTACGCCGACGGGTATCCCCGCCACGCGCCGAGCGGTACCCCGGTGCTCGTCGACGGCATCCGTACCGGGACGGTCGGACGCGTCTCGATGGACATGATGTGCGTGGATCTCACCCACATTCCCGGGGCTGGACGCGAGAGCCTGGTGACGCTTTGGGGCGATGGGCTCCCCGCCGACGAGGTGGCCACCCACGCCGGGACGCTGAGCTACGAGCTGTTTTGCGCGCTTGCCCCCCGCGTCCCCATAGTGGAAAGGGAGTAGCGCCGCAATGGCGAAAGCGAAGACGATCTATGCCTGCACCGAGTGCGGCGGGCAGACCCTGAAGTGGCAGGGTCAATGCCCGCACTGCCAGGCCTGGAACACGCTGGTCGAATCGGTGGCCGAAGCCGCTGCGCCGAAGCGGTTCTCCGGGCTTGCGGCGCCCAGTCAGATCGTGATGCTCTCGGAGGTCGAAGCGGCCGAAGAGTCGCGTATCGCCACCGGCGTCGGCGAGTTCGATCGTGTGCTCGGCGGCGGGCTCGTGCCGGGTGCAGTGGTGCTCATCGGCGGTGACCCGGGGATCGGCAAGTCCACTTTGCTTCTGCAGGCGCTGTGCGCAATGAGTGCCGCGCACACCGTCCTCTACGTGAGCGGCGAGGAGTCTGCCGCCCAGGTTGCGCTGCGCGGCAGACGCCTCGCACTGGATGTTTCGTCGACCCGCGTGCTGGCCGAGATCAACGTGGAGAAGATCCTCGCGGCGGCGGGCAGTGTGAAGCCGGCGGTGGCGGTCATGGACTCGATCCAGACGCTCTACTCGGATCAACTGCAGTCGGCGCCGGGTTCGGTTGCGCAGGTGCGCGAATGCGCTGCGCAGCTTACCCGCTTCGCCAAATCGAGTGGCACCGTGATCGTGCTCGTCGGCCATGTGACGAAGGAAGGCGCCATCGCGGGCCCCCGCGTGCTGGAGCACATCGTCGATACCGTGCTCTATTTCGAAGGCGACACGCACTCGAGTTTTCGGCTGGTGCGCGCGATCAAGAACCGCTTCGGGGCCGTGAACGAGATCGGTGTGTTCGCGATGGGCGACAAGGGGTTGAAGGGTGTGAGCAATCCCTCTGCAATCTTTCTGTCCCGGCACGGTGAGCAGGTCGCGGGCTCGTGCATCTGTGTCACGCAGGAAGGGACGCGTCCGCTGCTGGTCGAAGTGCAGGCGCTCGTCGACGAGGCGCATGCGCCCAATCCGCGGCGCCTGACCGTCGGGCTCGACCAAAACCGGCTCGCGCTGCTGCTTGCCGTCCTGCACCGACATGCGGGCATTGCCTGCTTCGATCAGGATGTTTTCATCAATGCGGTCGGCGGGGTGCGGATTACGGAGCCTGCTGCGGATCTCGCGGTGCTGCTCGCAGTCGTATCGTCGCTCAAGAACAAGCCGCTGTCGGACAAGCTCGTGGTCTTCGGCGAGGTCGGGCTCGCCGGCGAAGTGCGCCCGGTGCAGCGCGGTCAGGAACGCCTGAAGGAGGCGGCGAAGCTGGGCTTCAAGCAGGCGCTGATTCCTGCGGCCAATGCGCCGAAGCAGGAGGTGCCCGGGATCGAAGTGCACGCCGTGACGCGCATCGACGAAGCGGTGGCCTGGGTGCGGTGAGGCGCGTCGTGCGCCGAGGAGGGAAACGCAGATGAATCCGTACGAGCAGCATCTCGACAAGAACGGCGCAAACTTCGTTCCGTTGTCGCCGCTGAGTTTCATCGCGCGCTCGGCCGAGGTGTATCCGGACAAGGTTGCCCTCATCCACGGCGAGTTGCGCCAGACGTGGCGCGAAACCTATGAGCGATGCCGAAGGCTCGCTTCCGCGCTTGCCCGGCGAGGGATCGGTCTGGGCGACACCGTGGCGATCCTCGCGCCGAACACCCCGGCGATGTACGAAGCACACTTCGGCGTGCCGATGGTCGGCGCCGTGCTGAACACGATCAACATTCGTCTCGATGCAGCGACGATCGCGTTCATTCTGGGTCACGGGGAAGCGAAGGTGCTCCTCGTCGATCGCGAGTTCGCGGCGGTGGCCGCCGAGGCGCTTCGGCAGTCGACATCGCGCCCTTTGGTCGTCGACATCGACGATGCGCTGTACGACGGTCCGAACGATCGGATCGGCACGCTCGAATACGGGTCGCTGCTTGCGGAAGGCGATCCGCAGTTCGAATGGAAACTCCCCGCCGACGAGTGGCAGGCCATTGCGCTTAACTACACCTCCGGCACCACCGGCAACCCGAAAGGGGTGGTGATTCATCATCGGGGCGCCTACCTCAACTGTTTCGGCAATGCGGTGTCTTCAGCGATGGCGGGCAACACGGTCTATCTCTGGACGCTGCCGATGTTTCACTGCAACGGCTGGTCGTTCACCTGGACGACGGCGCTGCTCGCCGGCACCAACGTCTGCCTGCGGCGGGTGGAGACGCGTGCGATCTTCGAAGCGATCAAGACGCAGCGGGTCACGCATCTGTGCGGGGCTCCGATCGTCCTCAACATGATGATCAATGCGCCTGCCGAGGAGCGTGCGCTCGTCGATCATCCGCTCGAAGCCATGACGGGAGGAGCGGCGCCGCCGGCCGCGGTCATCGCGCGCATGGAGGAGATGGGCATCTCGGTCACGCATCTCTATGGTCTCACCGAAACCTATGGCCCGACCGTCTCGTGTGCCTGGCACGAAGCGTGGGATCCGCTGCCTCTGCCGGAGCGCGCGCGCTTGAAGAGTCGGGTCGGCGTGCGCAAGGCGAATATGGAGAGCGTGACGGTCATCGATCCGGATTCGATGACGGAAGTGCCGCGCGACGGCGAGACGATGGGCGAGATCATGATGCGCGGCAACGTCGTGATGCGAGGGTACTTCAAGAATCCGCAGGCCTCCGCGGAGGCTTTCGCCGGCGGCTGGTACCACACCGGGGATCTCGGCGTGATCCATCCCGACGGCTACATACAGGTCAAGGATCGCTCCAAAGACATCATCATCTCCGGCGGCGAGAATATTTCGTCGATCGAGCTGGAGGACACGCTGTACCAGCATGCGGACGTGCTCGAAGCCGCCGTCGTTGCGCGGCCCGACGACCATTGGGGGGAGACCCCGTGCGCGTTCGTCACCCTGAAGGCAGGATCGAATTCGACGCAGGCCGACATAGTTGCCTTCTGCCGTGAACGCCTCGCGCACTTCAAGGTGCCGAAGACCGTCGTCTTCGGGCCATTGCCGAAGACGGCGACCGGAAAGATTCAGAAGTACGTCCTGCGCGAACGCGCACGCCAGCCGCCTGACCACGCCTGACCCCCAACTCGGTGCCTGGCACGTGCCTGGCACCGAATTTCGCTTTATGGACTGTTGCGGTGCGGCGAAGCCGCGTTGCGGTGTCGAGCGGGGGTATCGGCGTTATAATCGCGGTTTTTCTGGGTCAATCAACGGGAAAGGGCCGATGAAAGTTCTAGTCGGAGTCAAGCGCGTCGTCGACGCGAATATCAAGGTACGGGTGAAGAGCGATGGCACTGGCGTCGATACGGCCAACCTCAAAATGGCTATGAACCCGTTTTGCGAAATCGCCGTCGAACAAGCCGTCCGCATGAAGGAAGCCGGCACGGTCACCGAGATCGTCGCCGTATCGATCGGTGCCGCCCAGTGTCAGGAAACGCTGCGTACCGCCCTCGCGATGGGCGCCGACCGCGCGATCCTGGTCGAGACCACCGAAGAAGTGCAGCCGCTCGCCGTCGCCAAGGCGATGAAGGCGCTGTGCGACAAAGAGAAGCCCAGCCTCGTAATTATGGGCAAGCAGGCCATCGACGACGACTGCAATCAGTCCGGGCAGATGGTTGCCGCCCTGTTGGGCTGGCCTCAGGCCTGCTTCGTATCGAAGATCGAAGTCTCCGGCGACAGCGCGCAGATCACGCGCGAGATTGACGGGGGTTTAGAGAAGCTGGCGGCCAAGCTGCCGCTGGTGATGACCACCGATCTGCGTCTGAACGAACCCCGGTACGTGACGCTCCCCAACATCATGAAGGCCAAGAAGAAGCCGCTCGAGATCGTGAAGCCCGCGGATCTGGGCGTCGACGTCACGCCGCGCCTGACGACCGTCAAGGTCGCCGAGCCGCCTGCGCGCACCGCCGGAGTCAAGCTCGACGACGTGTCCGCCTTGGTCGACAAGCTGAAGAACGAGGCACGGGTCATCTGACCGTTCGGTTGCCTAGGATGCCGGCGCCAGGCGTGGGTCGGCGGTTTGATGAGTTTGCCGCCGCGGCATGAGCCGCGCGGTCGCGAGAGGTCGAGATAATGTCCATTCTGGTTGTTGCAGAGCATGACGGGGCCCGGCTCAAGTCGGGATTTCTAAACACGATCACGGCAGCGAAAAAGATCGGTGGCGACATTACCGTGCTGGTCGCCGGACATCAGTCCGGCGCTGCCGCCGAGGCGGTCGCCAAGGTGGCTGGCATTGCGAAGGTGCTGCATGCCGACAACGCACTTTACGCCCAGCCCACCGCAGAAAACCTGGCGGCGCTGGTGCTGTCGATGGCAAAGAACTACACGCACATCGTCGCGGCCGCCACTGGATACGGCAAGAACTTCATGCCGCGCGTCGCGGCGCTGCTCGATGTGGCGCAGGTCTCCGACATCAGCGACGTGGTGTCCGCCGATTCGTTTATCCGGCCGATCTACGCAGGCAATGCGCTGGCCACCGTGCAGTCGAAGGATCCCATCAAGGTCGTGACGGTGCGTATCGCATCGTTCGATGCGAGCCCGGCCGAAGGCGGTAGTGCGCCGATCGAAGCGATGGCTGCGGGCGCCGACACGGGCCTGACGACAGTCCAGGGGCAGGAGTTGACCAAGTCCGCACGTCCCGAACTCACGGCAGCCCGTGTCATCGTCTCCGGTGGTCGCGGCATGGGCAGCGGGGACAACTTCAAGATCCTCGAAGCGCTGGCGGACAAGATGAACGCCGCCGTCGGCGCATCGCGTGCGGCCGTCGATTCGGGTTTCGTCCCGAACGACTATCAGGTCGGTCAGACCGGCAAGATCGTCGCGCCCGAGCTCTACGTCGCGGTCGGCATCTCCGGGGCCATTCAGCACCTGGCCGGCATGAAGGACAGCAAGGTCATCGTCGCGATCAACAAGGATCCGGAAGCGCCCATCTTCGCCGTGTCCAACTACTGGGTCGTCGATGACTTGTTCAAGGCCGTGCCCGAGCTCACCAGCAAGCTCTGATGCGCAGGCCGTGCACGCGCATTGCGTGTGTATGGGCGCACCATCGATCGTGGCGACTCGCTTGACCACCAGGCGGCCATGTCGAGCGGATCGGATAGCCGTATTTCTTTCGCCCGGACTGTAACCATTGCAGCCCGGGCGATGTCTTTTGTGTTCCTGATTCTGTAAGGGTACGTCGATGTCCACCTATGTCGCTCCGCTGAAGGATATGCAGTTCGTGATCAACGAATTGGTCGGACTGCGCGAGATCGCCGCGATCCCGGCGTTCGCCGAGGTGTCGAGCGATCTCGTCGAGCAGGTCCTCGGCGAGGCCGGCAAGTTCGGTGCGGAAGTCCTCGCGCCGCTCAACCGAATCGGTGATACCCATCCGGCCAGGCTCGACGATGGCGTCGTGACGACACCGCCGGGCTTCAGGGACGCGTACGCTCGGTTTGTCGAAGCCGGCTGGAACGGGCTCGCCGGCGAAGCCGAGTTCGGGGGCCAGGCGTTGCCCCACATCGTTTCGATGCCTGTTGCCGAGGTCTGGAACAGCGCGAACATGGCGTTCTGCCTGTGTCCGATGCTTACCAGTGGCGTACTCGAGGTGCTGAAAAATCAGGGCAGCGACGGATTGCGCAAGCGCTTCCTGCCGAAGCTCACGACCGGAGAGTGGACCGGCACCATGAACCTCACCGAACCGCAGGCCGGTTCCGATCTCGCCGCCGTTCGCACGCGTGCCGTGCCGCAGCCGGATGGTACCTACAAGATCAGCGGGCAAAAGATCTTCATTACGTACGGCGAGCATGATTTCACCGAGAACATCATTCACCTTGTGCTCGCACGTACGCCCGATGCGCCCGAAGGCACGCGGGGAATCTCGTTGTTCATCGTGCCCAAGGTTTTGCTCGACGAGGCGGGCAATCCCTCGGTGCGCAACGATGTGCGCTGCGTCTCCATCGAGCACAAGATGGGCATTCATGCGAGCCCTACCTGCGTGCTCTCCTACGGCGACAACGGCGGCGCGACCGGCTATCTCGTGGGCAAAGAGAACGAGGGCCTGCGCTACATGTTCATCATGATGAATCATGCGCGACTCGGGGTGGGGCTCGAAGGCGTGGCGATTGCCGAGCGGGCTTACCAGCACGCGTTGACCTACGCCAGGCTGCGTGTCCAGGGGCGGCCCCTCGGTGCCCGTTCCGGAGATCGCGTCACGATCATCCATCACCCCGACGTGCGCCGAATGCTGATGCTGATGAAGTCGCAGATCGAGGCCATGCGCGCGCTCACCTATACCGCGGCGGGTGCACTCGATCAGGCTGGTCATCATCCTGATCCGGAGCAGCGCGCGCAGCAGCAGGCATTCGTCGATCTGATCATCCCGGTCGTCAAGGCGTGGTGCACCGAGCGCGCGGTCGATATCGCTTCGCTCGGGGTTCAGATCCACGGCGGCATGGGTTTCATCGAGGAGACCGGGGCGGCACAGTTCTACCGCGATGCCCGCATCACCACCATCTACGAAGGCACGACAGGCATACAGGCCATGGATCTCGTCGGACGCAAGGTGGCCGCAGAGGGGGGGGCGACGATGCGGGCGGTCCTCGCACGATTGAAGACCCTGCCCGCACAACTCGAAAAGTCCGCCCACGCCGATGTGCAGGCCATGCGCGATCCGATGATTGCCGCGCTCGATGCGTTGACGTCCGCGACGGACTGGGTGGTCAAGACAGCCCCTGCAGACATGCAGGTCGTCGCTGCCAGTGCCGTACCATATCTCGACCTCGCTGGCACCACCCTGGGTGGCGCGCTGATGGCGCAATCCGCGCTGATCGCGGCGAAGCACCTGAGTGACCAGGCGGGCGATGCAGCGTTTTATCAAGCCAAGATCGCGACGGCACGCTTCTATGCCGATCATGTGCTCTCGAAGGCTCCGTCGCACGCCCGTACGGTCACGACTGGCGGCGGATCCGCGCTGGCGCTCGAAGAGGCACAGTTCTAGTACCCGTAACGTTGCGTCGACGTTCACGCTCGGAATCCGACGCAGGGTGGGCGTGGCTGGACGCCGTCATACCCCACGTGTAAAGTCCGCGGCAGTCAGTCGGACATAACGCAACGAAGACAGGTGCTCGGGAGCCTGTCCAGCCGGGGGATGCCCACGATGGGTGCGCTTGGATTTGCCGCATGCGCTGCCGTGTTTGTCGCCTGGGTTCTCGGCTACTTCGCCGCGCCGTTGTGGCTTTGGACATTGGCGGCAGCGGTGTTGCTCGGCGCAGCAGGCGTCGGAGTCGTCGCGTGGGGCATCTTCGGTGTGCTCGCTGTACTGCTCAACGCAGCGCCGATTCGTCGCGCGATTCTCGCGGCGCCGCTCTTGAAAGTCTTCCGCGGCATCCTGCCGCAAATGTCCCCGACCGAGAAGGAAGCGCTCGACGCCGGTACGGTCTGGTGGGAGGGCGAACTGTTCAGCGGTCGGCCCGACTGGAAGAAGCTTCTCGGTTATCCCGCGCCGAAACTTTCGGCCGAAGAGCGGGCCTTCGTCGACGGTCCGGTGGAAGCGTTGTGTGCCATGGTCGATGATTGGCAAGTGACCCATGAACTGGGCGACTTGCCGCCGCACGCCTGGGACTTCATCAAGCAGCATGGGTTCCTCGGGATGATCATACCCAAGGAGTACGGCGGCAAGGGCTTCAGCGCGCTTGCGCACTCCGAGGTCGTGATGAAGCTCACCTCGCGCAGCGGAACGGCCGCGGTGTCGGTGATGGTGCCCAATTCGCTCGGTCCTGCGGAACTGCTGCTGCACTATGGTACCCAGGCGCAGAAGGATCACTATCTGCCCCGACTCGCGCGCGGAATCGAGATTCCGTGTTTTGCGCTGACGAGCCCCGACGCCGGATCGGACGCAGGCGGAATTCCCGATTACGGCATCGTCTGCCGGGGCGAGTGGAACGGGCAGCCGGATGTGCTCGGGATTCGGCTCACCTGGGAGAAGCGCTACATCACCCTGGGTCCGATCGCGACCCTCCTGGGCCTCGCATTCCGTCTCTACGATCCGCAGCACCTTCTGGGCAGCGAGGACGATGTCGGCATCACGCTCGCATTGATTCCCACCGATACTCCGGGCGTCCACATCGGGCGCCGACACCTTCCGCTCAACTCAGCATTCATGAACGGGCCGAATTGGGGGCGCGATGTATTCGTTCCCATGGACGCCGTGATCGGCGGTGCAGAGTGCGTCGGCCAGGGCTGGCGCATGCTGATGAATTGCCTGGCAGCCGGGCGTTCGATTTCCTTGCCCGCCAATGGCGTCGGCATCGGCAAGCTGTGCGCACTGACGACCGGCGCATACGGTCGCGTGCGTACCCAGTTCAATCTGTCCATCGGTCGCTTCGAGGGCGTCGAGGAAGTGATCGCACGCATCGGGGCGAATGTTTATGTCATGGACGCAGCGCGCGTCATGACCGCGGGGGCTGTCGATCTCGGCGAGAAGCCGGCAGTGGTCTCGGCAATCGTGAAGTACCATCTGACCGAGCGCGGCCGACAGGTCATCAACGACGCCATGGACGTGCATGCCGGCAAGGGCATCTGCATGGGCCCCAACAATTACCTGGCTCGTGCCTACCAGGCCACGCCCATTCCGATCACCGTCGAAGGGGCGAACATACTCACCCGCTCGATGATCATCTTCGGGCAAGGTGCCATCCGCGGTCATCCGTGGGTGCGCGAGGAGATCGAAGCCGCGCAGGACGCCGACCCCGCCCGGGCCGTGCAGCGGTTCGATCGGGCATTTTTCGGTCACTTCGGCTTCGTCGTGACGAACGTCTGTCGCGCGCTCTGGCTCGGGCTGAGCGAAGCGCGTCTGGCCGGGACGCCGGGTGATCGCCACGTGCGTCGCTATTATCAGCAGCTCACGCGCATGTCCGCAGGCTTCGCTCTCGTAGCCGACCTGTGCATGTTGAGTCTGGGGGGCAGCCTCAAGCGGCGTGAACAGATTTCCGGGCGGCTCGGCGATATTCTCAGTCAGATGTATCTCGCCTGCGCTGCACTCAAGCGCTACCAGGATGCGGGTTGCCCCGCCGACGACTTGCCCATGTTGCATTGGGGGGTGCGCGATTGTCTCTATCGCATTCAGGAAGCATTCTTCGCCATCTTCTGCAATTTGCCGAACGCCGGCGTTGCGTTGATGTTGCGGTGGATCGTGTTCCCGCTCGGCCGGCTCTTCCGAGTTCCGCCGGATAGCATCGGACGGGAAGTTGCCCACACCCTCGGCATGCCCGGCGCGGCGCGAGACCGCTTGACGCATGGCGCTTATATTCCGAAGCACGAAGAAGACGCGGTCGGCGCACTCGAGTTGGCTCTCGTTGCGGTGATTGCCGCTGAACCGGCCGAAGCCAAGCTGCACGCCGCAATCCGCGACGGCAGGATCGTCGCGAGGCTGCGGCCCGAGCAACTGAAGATCGCCTTGGAGCACGGCATCATCTCCGCGACCGAGCTCGCGGTCATCGAACGTGCGGCGAAGTTGCGCCGGCGGGTGATCATGGTCGACGACTTTCCGCGAGATCTCGGCGTGAGCGAATTGCATCAGACGACCGAAGCCGTCTCGTTCGAACCCTTGCGTCGTGCGTTCGAGCAGGCGCGTGCCGGAGTGCCGACATGAGCGAGAGAATCGTCGTGCAGGTCGAGGATGCCATCGCGACCATCGTGTTCAATCGGCCGCAGGTGCTGAACGCGCTCGATGACCAGATGATCCTGGCGTTTCGTGCGGCGTGCGAGCGGGTTGGCGCAGACGAGGCGATTCGCTGCGTCGTGGTGCGCGGAGATGGGCCCGCGTTCCTGGCGGGCGGCGACGTCGCGATGTTCGCGGCGCACGTGGACGAACTGCCCCGGCTGAGTCTTGCGCTTGCACGCGAACTGCACGCAGGCATCCTGGCGTTGCGTCGCATGCCCAAACCAGTGATCGCCAGCGTGCATGGCGCGGTCGCCGGAGCCGGCGTGAGCATCATGGCGGCATGTGATCTTGCCCTTGCGGCGGACGATGCGCGCTTTACCGCAGCTTATAGTGCGATCGGTGTCAGTCCGGACGGCGGTGCGTCATACTTCCTGTCGCGTTGCCTGGGGCCGCGCCGTGCCTTGGAGTTTCTGCTGCTGACCGAGCCTGTCGACGCGACGACGGCCTTGGGCCTCGGTCTGGTGAACCGCGTGGTGCCTGCGGCTGAATTGGTAGCGGTCACGCAGCGCCTGGCGAGACGATTGGCCTGCGGGCCCACACGGGCCTATGCGGAAACGAAACGACTGATCGACGATGCTGCGGATACGCCGCTCGAGCGACAGCTGGACGCCGAAGCGCTGGCGTTCAGCCGCTGCGCGGGCAGCGAGGACATGCGCGAAGGCATCGCGGCCTTCGTCGCGAAGCGCAGGCCGAGTTTCATGGGGCGTTGAGCACCGAGAGACGCCTGCGCAGATCGACGTGATTCGGGACGCTCGGATGCCGGGGAACAGCATTCTGGGTCGGGTAAGTGTTCGGCGAGCAGCGAATCGCATCGCATTAGGAACGAGGAGGAACGATGGCGCTTGCAGAGAATGTTGACATCATCGGAACGGCCGAGGCCAAGACCCTCGACGGATTGTTCGCAGTGCGGGTACGGCGGTCACCCGATGCGGCGGCGTATCGGGAGTATGTGGAAGGCACTGGCTGGAAGGATGTGACCTGGGCGCAGATCAACCGGCAGGTCGCCCGTTGGCAGCATTCACTCGCGCGCGACGGGCTCGAGCCCGGCGATCGCGTGGCGGTCATGCTGCGCAACTGCACCACGTGGGTAACCTACGACCAGGCCGCAATGGGGTTGGGCGCAGTCCTGGTACCGCTCTATACGCAGGATCGTCCCGACAACGTGGCCTACATCATCAAGGATTCCGGGGCCAAGGTGCTGCTGCTGGAGTCCGAGGAACAATGGCGAAGCTTCGACCCGGTGCGCGAGGAATTGGCGGGGCTCGTTCGAATTCTGCTGCTCAATGCCCCCAAGACCGATCCTGGCGATGCCCGTGTATTGCATGTCGAGCGCTGGCTGCCCGAGGAGGCGGTCGACGTCAGGCACGTCAACGACGACGGCAAGCAGCTCGCCTCCATCGTCTACACCTCCGGCACGACCGGGCGGCCGAAAGGCGTCATGCTCTCGCACGAGAACATGCTCTCGAACGCCCATGCCGCGACGACGAAGCTTGCGGTGCGCCGCGACGACGTCTTTCTGTCGTTTCTGCCGCTGTCGCACACGTTCGAACGGACGGTCGGCTACTATCTCACCGTGATGACGGGCTCGCTGACTGCCTATGCGCGCTCGGTGCAGCAGCTCGGTGAAGACCTCACCACCATACGGCCGACAATCCTCATTTCCGTGCCTCGCATCTACGAGCGGGTGTACGGCGCGATCCAGGCGAAGCTTGCCGAAGGCTCGGGGTTGAAGCGCAAGCTGTTCGCCAAGGCGGTCGAGGTGGGTTGGCAGCGGTTCGAGCATTCTCAAGGGCGGGCAGGCTGGTCGGCGTCGCTGCTGCTCTGGCCGCTGCTCGACGCCCTGGTGGCCTCGAAGATTCGTGCTCGCCTTGGCGGCAATCTGCGTGCTGCCTTGTCGGGCGGCGCCGCACTGCCGCCGGAAATTTCCCGGGCTTTCATCGGCCTGGGGCTGGTCATTCTGCAGGGCTATGGCATGACGGAGACGAGCCCCATCATCAGCGCGAATTCGCCGGAGGACAACCTGCCGGCCAGCGTCGGGACTGCGTTGCCGGGTGTGGAAGTCCGGATCGGGGAGAACAACGCCCTCCATGCACGCGGCCCGAATGTAATGATGGGTTACTGGAACAATCCCGAGGCGACCCGGGCCATCTTCACGCAGGACGGCTGGATCAATTCCGGTGATACCGCGCGCATCGACGAGCAGGGCCACATCTTCATCACCGGCCGCCTGAAGGAGATCATCGTGCTCTCCAATGGCGAGAAGGTGCCGCCCGGCGATGTGGAAGCCGCGATCATGCGCGATACGCTCTTCGAACAGGTGTTGCTCGTCGGCGAGGGCAAACCCTATCTGTCGGTCATCGCAGTGCTGGCTGCCGATCCCTGGCAGCAGTTGGCTGCCCAGCTCGGGGTCGATCCCGATGTGGATGGCGCATTGCAGGACGAGCAGGTGACCAAGACGGCGCTGTCCCGGATCAGCGCGCAGATGGGCGCCTTTCCAGGATACTGCCAAGTGAGACGTGTGACACTTACGCGTGAGCCCTGGACGGTGGAGAATGGCTTACTCACCCCGACGCTCAAACTCAAGCGCGCGAAGGTGATGGAGAGGTTCTACGCCGAGTTGGACGCCATGTACGCCGGCCATTGAAGCAGGTACCGGTCGTCTGGACGAACGCCGCGAGGGGATCGGGATGCAAGCGAACACTGAAACCGAAGCCGAAGCGCCGCCGGACCGTGAACCGGTCCTGCGTGTGGTGCCGATGCCATCGGATGCGAATTTCGCCGGCGATATCTTCGGCGGCTGGATCATGTCGCAGGTCGATATCGCAGGCAGCATCGTCGCGATCCGACGCGCTCGTGGGCGCGTGGCGACCGTTGCAGTCAATTCGTTCGTCTTTCGCAAGCCTGTGCTCGTCGGAGATCTGGTCACCTTCTATGCGGATGTGGTGCGCGTGGGGCGCACCTCCATCACGGTGGATGTCGAGGTCTATGCGCACCGTGCCCCCCTTGGCGATATTTGCGTCAAGGTGACGGAGGCCCAGCTGACCTACGTCGCGGTGGATGGCAACCGGCAACCCCGTGCCGTGTCGTCACCCGAGTCCGCCAACTGACCTGCGTCTGTCTTCATTCGGCGGATCGAGCCGCCGGATGGCCTCATCATTGCAGCATGCTGCAATTCGAACTTAGGAGGAATGCCATGAAACGTCGGATGATCGCCCTGGCCACAGGGCTCGCACTGAGCAGCCTGTCCGGGGCCGTATGCGCGGGTGCGTTCGGAATCGGTACGCAGTCGGGCTCCGGCACGGGCAACGCCTTCGCGGCCGGGGCCGCCGGTGCCGAGGATGCCGGTTCGGCCTGGTTCAACCCGGCGGCCATGGCTTTCCTGCCGGCCGGCAAGCATGTCGCTGTGGCAGGGCACCTGTTGCGGCCGTCGTTCAAGTTCCGCGACGAGGGGTCGACCATCCCCGGCGCATTGGGTGCGGGCAACGGCGGTGATGGCGGGGGCTGGGCGGCCGTGCCGAACACCGCCTTCGTCATGAATCTGTCCAACCAGCTGAGCTTCGGCTTGAGCGTCAATTCGCCTTTCGGCCTGAAGACCGACTACGACGCCGGCTGGATCGGCCAACGCATCGCACTCGAGTCGGCGATCCTTTCGGTGAATATCAATCCGGCGCTGTCTTACAAGGTGAGTCCGGGGTTGTCGGTCGGCTTCGGTCTCAATGTGCAGTATCTCGAAGCCGATCTGACGAATGCCAGCGCACTCGGGACATCCAAACTGAAGGCCAACGACGTAGGGTTCGGCCTGAACTTCGGTGCCATGTTCGCCGTCGGGCCGTCGAGCCGCATCGGTTTAGCGTACCGTTCCTCGATCGACTACAACCTCGACGGCTCGGTCGCGTTCTCGGCCGTTCCGGCGGCAAACGCGAGCGCTTCGGCGGATCTGCGTACGCCCGAATCGGTGTCGTTCAGCTTTTTCACGGCGCTCGATCCGAAGTGGGACCTCATGGGCGACATCACCTGGACGCGCTGGAGCCGCATCAAGTCGATCGAGCCCACGTGCCGGCAGGCAAGTGCGGTGGTGTGCGCGGGTGGCGCCGGGACGCCGATCCTCGGCGCCAGTCTGCCGACGCAATGGAAGGATACCTGGCGCGTTTCCGTCGGGGCGAACTACAAATACAACTCGCAGCTGAAGCTGCGCATGGGCCTCGCGTACGATCCGACTCCGACGAACGACGTCGATCGCACGGCACGCCTGCCTGACGAGGATCGATTCTGGGTTGCCGTCGGTGCGCAATACGCGGTGTCCAAGCAGGGACGCATCGAGTTCGGCTATGCGCACGAGTTCGTGCGCGATGCCCGAGTCAATTCGCAGGTTTTCGGGACAGCATTCCGGCAGGTCGGTCGCTTCGAGGACAAGGCCGACATTCTCACGATCGCGTATTCGCATTCGTTCTGATCGTCGTCCCGAAGTGGCGTCGCGGCAATGACTTGCCGGGCGCCCCGATTTCTCGCATAGTCGACGGCTCCGAGGGCCCTGTGTCGCTTCGGAGCCGTTCGTGTTTCAGCCGTTCGAAAGGATCGCGATGAGTGCCTCGTCGTTCGTCGTTCGCAAGGTGGCCGTGCTCGGCGCCGGAGTCATGGGAGCGCAGATCGCTGCCCACCTGGCCAACGCCAATGTGCCGGTAGTGTTGTTCGAACTTCCAGCCAAGGAAGGCGACCCGAACGGCAACGTCGTCAAGGCCATAGACAATCTGCGCAAGCTCGAGCCGACGCCGCTTGCCGTGCGCGCCAAGGCCGATTGCATCGACGTGGCGAACTACGAGCAGCACCTGACGCTGCTTGAGGAGTGCGATCTCGTGATCGAGGCGATCTCCGAGCGCATGGACTGGAAGCACGACTTGTACGCGAAGGTGGCTCCGCATATCGGCGACCATACGATCTTCGTGAGCAACACCTCGGGGCTGAGCATCAACAAGCTGTCGGATGCGTTGCCAACCGGTTTAAGAACGCGCTTTTGCGGCGTGCACTTCTTCAATCCGCCACGATACATGCATCTCGTCGAACTCATCCCGTCGCTGCACACGGATCCGACGCTGCTCGATCGGCTGGAAGCCTTTCTCGTCACGACGATGGGCAAGGGCGTGATACGTGCGAAGGATACCCCGAACTTCATCGCGAACCGGGTCGGCGTCTTCTCGATGCTGGCCACGCTGTACCACGCCCAAGGCCTCAAGATCGGGTTCGACGTCGTGGACGACCTCACCGGGAGCCGGATCGGGCGACCGAAGAGCGCCACATTTCGCACGGCCGATGTGGTCGGTCTCGACACCTTCGCCCATGTCGTCAAGACGATGGCCGATACGTTGCCCGAGGATCCCTGGCATCGCTTCTATGCGGTACCGGATTGGATGCAGCAGCTGATCGCGTCCGGTGCGCTCGGTCAGAAAACCCGCCGCGGGGTATATCGCAAGGTCGGTGCCGATATTCAGGTGCTCGATCTCGCGAAGTCGGATTACCGCCCCTCCGACGGCAAGGCGGACGACGAAATCGTCGAGATCCTCAAGCTGAAGGATCCCGCGGAGAAATTCGGCAAGCTGCGCGCTTTGCAGCATCCGCAGGCGCAGTTCCTCTGGTCCATCTTCCGCGATACGTTCCATTACTGCGCGGTGCATCTCGAATCCATCGCGCACAATGCGCGCGATCTGGATTTCGCCATCCGCTGGGGCTTCGGCTGGGATCGCGGACCTTTTGAGATCTGGCAGTCGGCAGGCTGGAAGCAGATCGCCGGCTGGGTCGCCGAGGAAATCGCGGCCAAGCGCACGATGGCCGACGTGGCACTGCCTGCGTGGGTGAGCGATGGACGGACCGGCGTGCACGAACCGACGGGGTCGTTCTCGCCGGCCGAGCGCCGCCTCGTGCCCCGTTCGACGCTGTCGGTCTACCGGCGACAGCCCTTTCCCGATCAGATCCTCGGCGAACAGCGGCACTATGGTGAGACCGTATTCGAGAACGAAGGGGTACGCTGTTGGCATACCGGCGACGATCTGGCCGTCGTCAGCTTCAAATCTCGGATGCATGCCATCGGCGAGGACGTGCTCGATGGCTTGCTCGAATCGATCGAGATTGCCGAGCGCGATTTTTCCGGGCTCGTCATCTGGCAGACCGAACCGCCGTTCTCGGTCGGCGCGAATCTGAAGAAGGATACGTCCGGACGCAAGCGCGAGGAGCCTTCGGCCGTCGGACGGCTCCTCAAGAAATTGAAGCGTGAAGCCGAATCGCTCGCGCTCAAGGCGGCGCGCCAGATCGGCGTGGCCGATCAACTCATGGCCGGACGTCTTGCCGAGGTCGAGAAGATCGTCGAGAAGTTTCAGCTGGCGACGCATCGCCTGCGCTACAGCACGATCCCGACCGTGGCCGCCGTCGACGGGCTCGCGCTGGGCGGAGGTTGTGAACTCGTCATGCATTGCGATCGCGCCGTGTCTGCCCTTGAGTCGTACATCGGGTTGGTGGAAGCAGGCGTGGGCTTGTTGCCTGCCGGGGGCGGCTGCAAGGAGGCCGCGATGCGGGCAGCCCAGGAGGCGCGGGGCGCAGATCTCTTCGCATTCATCCGGCGCTACTTCGAAGTGGTGGCGAAGGCCGATGTCGCACGCAGTGCCGAGCATGCGAAGGAGCTGGGCTACCTGCGATCCTCGGATGTCACAGTTATGAACCGCTTCGAGTTGCTCACCGTGGCGAAGGCGCAGCTTGCGGCGATGGCGCAGAGTGCGTATCGCCCGCCGCTGCGTCCGCGTGCCATTCCTGTGGCGGGACGATCCGCCATCGCGACGCTGCAAGCCTACATGGTCAACATGCGCGACGGGGGCTTCATCTCCGATCACGACTATCTCGTCGGCTGCAAGATCGCGATCGTGATGTGCGGCGGCGATGTCGAGGCCGGCAGCCTCGTCGACGAGGACTGGCTGCTCCATCTGGAGCGCGTGCATTTCATGGAGCTATTGTCTACGGAGAAGACCCAGGCACGCATCGAGCACACGTTGAAGACCGGCAAGCCGCTCAGGAACTGATCGGTACTTGCCGTCGGCTTCGAACCGCGATCGAGGAGTTCGTCATGACCAAACAGATTCAGGATGCCTACATCGTCGCCGCGACGCGTACCGCCGTCGGCAAGGCGCCGCGCGGCATGTACCGCAATACGCGACCGGACGACCTGCTCGCCCACGTGTTGAAGGCCTCGATGGCTCAGTGCCCCGGGCTCGACGCGAGTGCCGTCGAGGATGTCATCGTCGGCTGCGCGATGCCAGAAGCCGAACAGGGAATGAACGTTGCACGTATCGGGCTGCTGCTCGCGGGATTTCCGGACAATGTGTCGGGCATGACGATCAATCGCTTTTGTTCTTCAGGGGTGCAATCCGTTGCGCTCGCGGCCGATCGCATTCGATTGGGCGAGGCCGACGTCATGATCGCCGCCGGCACGGAAAGCATGAGCATGGTGCCGATGGGCGGCAACAAGATTTCGTACAACCCTGCCATCTTCCTGAATGACGAGAACGTCGGCATCGCCTACGGCATGGGCATCACCGCCGAACGCGTGGCCGAGAAATGGAACATCTCGCGCGAGGCGCAGGACATGTTTGCTGCCGAGAGCCATCGACGTGCGCTGCATGCGACGCAAAGCGGCGAGTTCAGGGACGAGATCACGCCGTACTCGATCGAGGACCGTGTGCCCGATCTCATCGCCCGCGAAGTTGCCGTTCGGCAGCGGCTTGCGAGCGCCGACGAAGGGCCTCGCGCCGATACCAGTCCGGAAGGCCTGGCGAAGTTGAAGCCCGTGTTTGCCGCCAAGGGCTCGGTAACCGCCGGCAACAGTTCACAGATGTCCGACGGCGCCGGTTCGATCGTCCTCATGAGCGAGGCCGCGATGAACCGCTACGGACTCAAACCGCTCGGGCGCTTCGTCGGCTATGCGGTCGCCGGTGTGCCGCCCGAGATCATGGGCATCGGCCCGGTCAAGGCGATTCCCAAGGTGCTCGTTCAGGCGGGCCTGAAAATCGACGACATGGACTGGATCGAACTGAACGAGGCCTTCGCGGCTCAGAGTCTGGCGGTGATTCAGGATCTCGGACTCGATCGTGCGCGCGTCAATCCCCTCGGCGGCGCCATTGCGTTGGGGCATCCACTCGGGGCGACCGGCGCAATTCGCACGGCAACGTTGCTGCATGGGCTGCGCCGCCGTGCAAAGAAGTACGGCATGGTCACCATGTGCATCGGCACCGGCATGGGCGCAGCCGGCATTTTCGAGGCGTTGTAGCGGCCATGTCCGCGACGATGTCGTGTATGGGTGGTGGCGGGTGCCGTGCTAGGGGGCATCGCCATGCGCAGGCCGATTGCTGCCGAGAGCCGGCTTCGCTTAAGATCGGCGAGCCCACTGGCTATAGGTCGCATCGATCATGAATCTGCGTACGCTCGGCCTGTTGTTGACCCTGTTCTGTGCAGCGTTGAGTTCTCGCGCCGCGGAGGTCGAGGGCGTCAAGCTCGACGAGCGCATCTACATCGCACAAGGCCTTCCGGAACTGCACCTCAACGGCGCCGGTCCACGCCGAAAGATGCTCGTCGCGAAGGTCTACGTCGCGGCTTTGTATCTCACGCAGAAGCGTACAACCTCCGATGCGGTGCTGGCCGATCCGGGGCCGAAGCGCCTCGCCATGCACGTGCTCCATGACGAGATCACTGCCGAAGAGTTGATCGCCATGCTCAACGACGGCCTCTCGGCAAACAATCAGTTGCCGGAACTGGGGCCGCTGGAGTCGCGAATCCGCGATCTCGCAGTGATGATGCGGCAAGTGGGGCGGATCACACAGGGTGGCGTGGTGCTGCTCGATTATCTGCCGGGCATCGGCACGCGCATCACGATCAACGGGGTGGCGCGCTCGACCATTCCGGGCGAAGATTTCCATCGCGCGCTGATGCGCATCTGGCTCGGCGATCGTCCTGTCGACGGCAGGTTGAAGCGCACGCTGCTTGGCGCGGAAGATCGCCTGCTCCCGTTCTGAGCAGCGCGACGCATCAGGCGTCGAGCCTGCCGGGTGAACCTTTTCGGTGTCGAACTGCAATCCGCATCGGCTCGGCCATCGACGGCAACCCCCCCGCCGATCGGGTTCAACCCTCTACGGCAGCCTTGTCGCCGGTACGCGATGCGCGCTTGCGCTCGTGCTCCTTCAAATGGCGCTTGCGAACCCGAATGGTCTTGGGCGTGATCTCCACCAGTTCGTCGTCGGCGATGAACTCGACCGCATACTCGAGGGAGAGCTGAACGGGCGGCGTGAGCAGGATGGCATCGTCCTTCAGCACCGTTCGGAAGTTGGTGAGTTGCTTCGCTTTCACCGGATTCACGCTGAGATCGTTGTCGCGGCTGTGGATACCGATGATCATGCCTTCGTAGACGCGATCGCCCGGCTTGACGAAGAGCCGCCCGCGCTCCTGCAGCTTGCCGAGCGAGTAGGTGACGGCCTCGCCGTCGTCGCCCGAAATCAGTACGCCGTTGCGCCGACCCGGCATGTCGGGCTTCATCGGCGCATATTCATCGAAGACGTGGCTCATGAGGCCCGTGCCGCGAGTCAGGTTCAGAAATTCGTTCTGGAAGCCGATCAGCCCGCGCGCCGGGATGCGATAGTCGAGGCGCACGCGCCCTTTGCCGTCCGGCGCCATGTCGGTGAGTTCTGCACGCCGCACCCCGAGCGCTTCCATCACTGCACCTTGATGCGTGTCTTCGACGTCGACCGTGAGTGCCTCGAAAGGCTCCCACGTGGCACCGTCTATCACTCGGGTGATGACCTCGGGCCGGCCGACGGCCAACTCGTAGCCTTCGCGGCGCATGTTCTCCAGCAGGATGGTCAGATGCAGTTCGCCGCGTCCCGAAATCTTGAAGATGTCGGGATCCGCTGTTTCCTCGACGCGAAGCGCCACGTTGGTATTGAGTTCGCGCGCGAGACGATCGGCGAGCTGTCGGCTCGTGACGAACTTGCCTTCCTGGCCCGCGAAGGGCGACGTGTTGACCTGGAAGGTCATCGTGAGCGTCGGTTCATCCACGGCGAGTACCGGCAGGGCTTCGGGCTGCACCGGGTCTGCCATCGTCGCGCCGATCGCGACCTGTTCGACGCCGGAGATCACCACGATGTCGCCGGCAACCGCCTCGGTCAGTGGAACGCGGTCGAGGCCGCGAAATCCGAGCAGTTGTCCGATGCGGGCCTTCTCGGGCGACTTGCCCTCGGTGAGCACGACGATGTCCTGAGCCGGCCTCAGGCGACCGCGGCTGATGCGACCGATGCCCATGCGACCGACGTAGTTCGAATAGTCGAGCGCACTGATGCGCAGCTGGAAAGGCTCGTCTGCATCGCCTTCGGGCGGGGGCACGTGCTGCAGAATGGCCTCGAAGAGCGGGCGCATCGAAGGACCGCTGTCGAGATTGCCGCCGCCTTCCACGGCATCCGCGGGGGCATCCGCCAGTTCTAGGGTCGCCCAGCCCTGCAAGGCCGACGCATAGACGACCGGGAAATCGAGCTGCTCTTCGGTGGCGCCCAGCCGATCGAACAGATCGAAGGTCTGGCTGACGGACCACTCCGCGCGGGCCCCGGGGCGATCGACCTTGTTGACCACGACGATGGGACGCAATCCCAGGGCCAGGGCCTTCTTGGTCACGAAACGCGTCTGCGGCATCGGCCCTTCGACCGCATCCACCAGTACGAGCACGCCATCGACCATCGACAGGGCGCGCTCGACTTCACCGCCGAAGTCGCGGTGCCCGGGGGTGTCGACGATGTTGATCTTGACGCCTTGATACTCGACGGCGGTGTTCTTCGCGAGGATCGTGATGCCCCGCTCCCGCTCCAGATCGTTGGAATCCATCACCCGCTCTGTGACCTGCTGGTGCGCGGCGAATACGCCGGATTGGCGAAGCAGCTTGTCGACAAGTGTGGTCTTGCCGTGGTCGACGTGGGCGATGATGGCGATGTTGCGGATCGGTGCGGACATGGGGGGCGGGAGGGGGTAGGGCTGGAAGGGGCGCGATTGTAGCACGGGGGATGTGACAGCCCGTGCCATGCACGTTCCCGACCACGGGGCGCGCGACGGCAGTGCGCGCT